>MDTB01057357.1_pt1 | contig 27135 bp, 39 predicted proteins | sample 811161 | NCBI WGS metagenome assembly MDTB01 (sample SAMN05326650, study PRJNA326480) | marine metagenome | isolation source: seawater | place: Mediterranean Sea | collected 2009 | reverse complement strand
TTGCGATGGAAGAAGGTCAGCGTTTTGCCATCCGTGAGGGTGGCAGGACAGTAGGCGCAGGCGTCGTTACTAAGATTAGTACGTAAGACCGGTATTTTTAGTCTATTTGATGCCAGAAAAGGGGCTAAACACCGCGAGAACAGTGAATTTGTGGCGTTTGGCTGTGGTATTTAGCATCAAGGGCGGGTATGATGCCCGCCCTGTCGGAGATCACCGACGAATTAACCGCCTGGTTTTAACTCCAGGCCCCGTTTCATGCGGGATACAGGACCTCGATACGAGGTCATGGGTAGCTTGGAATCAAGCAAGGGCTTGCGCCTTCCCTAAAAGAGGGCGGGATATTTTTGTCTTATTGAATCCACCCTTAGAGGAGTGGTTATGCAGAACCAGAGAATTAGAATTCGCTTGAAGGCGTTTGATCATCGTTTGATAGATGCTTCTACGCAGGAGATTGTGAATACCGCGAAACGTACAGGTGCTCAGGTTCGTGGGCCGATTCCACTGCCTACTCGTAGGGAGAAGTTTACGGTACTCATATCACCTCATGTGAACAAGGACGCAAGGGATCAGTACGAGATTAGAACCCACACGCGTCTATTGGATATTCTCGAACCAACCGAGCGTACTGTTGATGCGTTGACTAAGTTGGATTTGGCAGCTGGTGTGGAGGTGCAGATCAACCTTGGTTAATAGGTTGACTGGGTCAGGAGATACAGAATGGCGATAGGAATTGTAGGAATCAAGAGAGGGATGACCCGGGTGTTTGTTGAAAGCGGTGCGTCCGTGCCTGTAACCGTGATTGAGGCGCAGCCGAATCACATTACGCAAATTAAGACGAACGAACACGATGGGTACACAGCAGTTCAAGTGGCTTGTGGTGACGTTAAGGCATCTCACGTAACAAAACCGATCGCAGGGCATTTCAGCAAAGCGAATGTTGAGGCTGGAAGGACAGTACGCGAGTTTCGGTGTTCCAGTGAAGAAGAGATTGGCATTGGCGATACGCTTAATGTCTCTTCATTTGAGGCTGGTCAGAAGGTAGATGTCACTGGTCAATCAAAGGGTAAAGGATTTGCTGGAGTGGTAAAGCGCCACAATTTTAAGATGCAGGACGCGACGCACGGTAACTCTATTTCACATCGTGCGCCGGGTTCAATCGGACAATGTCAGACACCCGGACGCGTATTTAAAGGTAAGAAAATGGCTGGGCATATGGGCGCGGTAAACGTAACAACTCAGTCGTTGGAAATTGTAAGTATTGATGAAAAGAACAATCTGTTGCTGGTGAAAGGTGCCGTACCCGGTGCCGCTGGCGGTGATGTTCTTGTTCGACCTGCGGTTAAGTCCCAGGCGTAGCGGAGCAGAATTTTGAATCTCAGTATTTCAGAACCAGGCAAAGGAATTACGAAAAAGGCTGTTGACGTATCAGAAGCAGCTTTTGGGCGTCAATATAATGAAGCCCTCGTACATCAGGTGGTAGTTGCCTATTTGGCAGCCGGTCGACAAGGTACCAAGGCGTTAAAGACGCGATCAGAAGTACGTGGTGGCGGTGCCAAACCTTATCGGCAGAAGGGAACAGGCCGGGCAAGAGCAGGCACAATTCGAAGTCCCATATGGCGAGGTGGTGGCGCAACGTTTGCTGCGAAGCCTAGAGATTATTCACAGAAGGTGAATAAAAAGATGTATCGAGGTGCTATGCAGTCGATCCTCTCCGAACTCGTTCGACAAGATCGAATGGTTGTGACTGATAACTTTGCCGTAGATGCGCCAAAGACCAAACAGGTCCAAACGCTGCTTAATGATCTTGAGCTTGAAAGCGTCCTTGTAGTGGTTGAAGAGGTTGATGACAACTTGTATCTCGGCGCACGTAACTTAAAGAATGTGGAAGTTGTCGATGTCCAGGGCGTTAATCCGGTTACGCTTATTGGTTACGAGAAGGTGCTATTTACCGTAGGCGCTTTGAAGCAGGTTGAAGAGGTGCTGGGATGAACAACGAAAGACTTTATAAGGTTGTTTTGGGTGCTCACATTTCAGAGAAGGCAACGTTGATTGCCGATGAAACAAACCAGATTACGTTCAAGGTAGCAAAAGATGCTACCCGACCGGAAATTAAAGAAGCGATAGAAAAGATTTATGGGGTCGCGGTTAAGAATGTCACTGTCCTAAACGTAAAGGGCAAAGTGAAGCGTTCTTGGCGTGGTGTATCAAAAAGACCTGGATGGAAGAAAGCATATGTCAGACTCGAAGAGGGTCAGGACATTGATTTCTCCTCGATAAGTTAACGAGACTAGCAATGCCTGTTGTTAAAGCAAAACCAACATCACCGGGTCGTCGGTTTGTTGTCAAAGTCGTCCACCCTGAATTACACATGGGTGAACCGTATAAACCTCTCACGGAGAAAAAATCCAAGAGCGGCGGACGGAATAATAATGGCCGGATCACAACCCGGCATATTGGTGGTGGTCACAAGCAGAAATATCGCATTATTGACTACAAGCGAGACAAAAACGGAATTACAGCAACAGTAGAAAGACTAGAGTACGACCCTAATCGAACAGCTAATATAGCCCTCCTCAAGTACGCCGACGGCGAAAGACGATACATCATTGCCCCTCGTAACCTCGCAGTAGGTGACCAACTCCAATCTGGTGACAACGTTCCAATCCGATCAGGAAACTCACTGCCGTTACGTAACGTGCCAATGGGTAGTGTGGTGCATTGTATTGAGCTCAAGCCGGGTAAAGGGGCACAGATGGTGCGAAGTGCGGGCACCTCTGCTCAGCTGGTAGCGAAAGAAGGTCGTCATGTGACACTAAGATTGCGTTCCGGAGAAATGCGCAAAGTTCTTGGTGAATGTCGAGCGACGCTGGGTGAAGTGAGTAACCCTGAACATAACCTGCGTTCTCTTGGTAAAGCGGGAGCATCTCGCTGGCGTGGCGTGAGACCGACGGTTCGAGGTGTCGTGATGAATCCTGTAGATCACCCACACGGCGGGGGTGAGGGTAAGACCTCAGGTGGTCGTCACCCGGTATCTCCTTGGGGACAGCCTACCAAGGGGCACAAGACCAGGAAGAATAAGAGAACTGACAAGATGATCGTTCGCCGAAGATCGAAGACCAGGAGATAAGTTGTGCCAAGAAGCTTAAGAAAAGGTCCCTTTGTAGATCTGCATTTGATGAATAAGGTTGCGAAGGCCGTAGATTCCAACGACAAGCGACCAATTAGAACCTGGTCACGTCGTTCGTTGATAACGCCTGATTTTGTTGGCCTGACCATTCAGGTACATAACGGCCGGCAGCATGTTCCGGTCTTTATCAACGAAGACATGGTTGGTCACAAGCTTGGCGAGTTTGCCATCACGCGTACGTTTCGCGGGCATTCTGGTGATAAGACAGTTAGGCGGTAAGGGGATTTAAGATGGAAGTTGCAGCCAGTCTAAAGGGTGCCCGGTTATCAGCACAAAAAGCTCGATTAGTTGCTGATCAGATAAGAGGTAAACAGGTTGGAGAAGCACTTGATGTGCTCAGCTTCAGTACCAAAAAAGGCGCGCATTTGGTCCGAAAGTTGTTGGAGTCGGCGATTGCGAATGCAGAACACAATGAAGGTGCGGATGTAGACGAGTTAACCGTGTCGAGAATATTCGTCGATGAAGGCATAACGATGAAACGAATAAAGCCCAGAGCAAAAGGGCGAGCAGACCGCATTTTAAAGCGGAGTTGTCATATCACGCTGGCAGTAGCGGACTAATAGTTCGCGTTAGGGAGACCACTATGGGTCAAAAAGTACATCCAACAGGTATGCGTTTAGGCATCGTGAAAGAACATACATCAGTATGGTATGCGAGCGGTCCGTCGTATCGATCTAATCTGCACGAGGATCTAAAAGTCCGCGAGTTTATTCAGAAGAAGCTGTCACAGGCATCTGTTAGCAGAATCGAGATTGAGCGACCAGCGCAAACTGCGCGCGTGACCATTCACACGGCGCGCCCCGGAATTGTGATTGGCAAGAAGGGCGAGGATGTTGAACGGCTTCGAGCGGAAGTTTCGCAAATGATGGGTGTCCCGGTTCACATCAATATTGAAGAGATCAAGAAGCCCGAACTTGACGCATACCTTGTTGCTCAAAATGTTGCCCAGCAGCTAGAACGACGTGTTCAGTTTAGAAGAGCAATGAAGCGGGTAATGCAAAACGCGATGCGACTAGGCGCCGAAGGTATCAAGGTTCGTGTAGCGGGTCGTTTGGGTGGAGCGGAGATCGCGAGATCCGAGAGCTATCTGGAGGGTCGTGTTCCGCTACATACTTTGCGAGCTGATATTGATTACGCTACCGCGGAGGCGCTCACCACCTACGGCATCCTGGGCGTGAAAGTATGGATATTTAAGGGCGAGATACTTGGCCAACGTGAAGAGCAAGGCCAGGCGTCTACCGGTCAGAGTTTTGGATAGAAAGCATGTTACAACCGAAGCGTACAAAGTATAGGAAACAGCATAAGGGCCGGAATCGTGGGCTTGCTCATCGTGGTAGCACGATAAGCTTTGGCGAATATGGGCTTAAGGCTGTCGGAAGAGGGAGATTGACCGCGCGTCAGATAGAGGCTGCACGTCGAGCAATGAGCCGTCGCGTAAAAAGGGGTGGTCAGATCTGGATTCGAGTATTCCCTGACAAGCCTATTACCCAGAAGCCGTTAGAAGTTCGTCAAGGCAAGGGTAAGGGTAATGTTGAATATTGGGTTGCTCAGATCAAGCCAGGAAAAGTTTTGTATGAAATGGAAGGTGTTACCGAAGAAACAGCAAGAGATGCGTTTCGTTTGGCAGCGGCAAAGCTTCCCTTCCAGACCGCGTTTGTTAAACGCCAAGTGATGTAGTGAGAGATGGCTATGAATGCAAATGAGTTGAGGGCTAAATCGGTCGACGAGCTGGACGAGGAATTGCAGTCTTTGGTGAAAGAGCGGTTTACCCACCGCATGCAGCAATCAACAGGACAGCTGACCCAGACACATTTATTGAAAGAAGTTGCGAAAGATATAGCCAGAGTGAAAACGGTACTGAATGAAAAACGTCGAGAGGCTGACGCTGAGGAAGCTAAATGAGTGGAGAAAAGACATTAGCTAGAACGGCCACGGGGTCAGTCGTAAGTAACAAGATGGACAAGACGATTACTGTACTTGTTGAGCGGAGAATCAAGCATCCGCTCTATGGGAAGTACATTCGACGCTCGAAGAAGTTCCATGCGCACGACCCAGAGAACGTGTGCCAGGAAGGAGATTTAGTTACGATCGTCGAGATTAAACCTATGTCGAAAACCAAGACCTGGGCGTTGCAAAGTGTTGATAGGAAAGCCACGGTAATTTAGTGGTTGTAAATATAAGATTTTGGTGAGGTTAGCAGGATGATTCAGGCGCAGACGTATTTAGATATTGCCGATAATAGCGGCGCGCGCCGAGTTATGTGCATAAAAGTGCTTGGTGGGTCTAAGCGACGTTACGCCGGCGTGGGTGATGTAATCAAGGTGACTGTAAAGGAAGCCATCCCCCGAGGCCGAGTGAAGAAAGGACAGGTTCTGGACGCAGTTGTTGTACGTACAAAAAAAGGTGTACGCAGACCGGACGGATCAGTCATTCGATTCGATGGTAATGCTGCAGTACTACTGAACGCGCAGAAACAACCAATCGGAACCAGAATATTTGGTCCAGTGACCAGGGAACTTCGTAGTGACAACTTCATGCGAATAATCTCTCTGGCACCAGAAGTATTGTAAAGGTACATCATGCAAAAAATTAAAAGAGATGATCGTGTAATGGTCATTGCGGGCCGAGACCGCGGGAAGATTGGCACGGTAACACGAACCCTCGATGATGGTCGTCTATTTGTTAGTGGCGTGAATATGATAAAGCGTCATACCAAGGGAAATCCCCAGATGGGACAACCTGGCGGGATCATCGAGAAAGAAGCACCAATTCAGGCATCAAATGTAGCGATATATAACGCGGCTACGAATAAGGCAGACAGGGTTGGCGTGAAGATACTGGAAGACGGCAAGAAGGTACGTGTTTTCAGATCTAGCGGCGATCAGATTGACAGCTAGGACAGACGGAATAGAAATGACTGACCTAAAGAAAAAATATACTGAGGAGATTAGTTCCGCTTTAAAAGAGGAACTGGGTCTCGCTAATGTGATGGAAGTTCCCAGGATCACCAAGATTGTTCTGAATATGGGTGTTGGTGAAGCCATTGGAGATCGAAAGCAACTCGATGCGGCTGTGGAGAACATGGAAGCGATTGCGGGACAAAAGGCGGTAGTTAATAACGCTCGCAAATCCATTGCTGGGTTCAAGGTTAGAGAGGGCTTTCCAGTTGGCTGTAAAGTCACGCTTCGACGAGGAAGGATGTACGAGTTCTTGGATAGATTGATCAATATTGCGATACCGAGGCAACGTGATTTTAGAGGTATTAGTCCTCGTTCGTTTGACGGCAGAGGCAACTTTGCGATGGGTATGACCGAACAGATCGTGTTTCCGGAAATTGATTACGACAAGATCGACAAAATAAGAGGGTTAGACATAGGCATCGTAACCACTGCAAGAACAGATGAGCAAGCAAGAGCATTGCTTCGTGCCTTTAATTTCCCGTTCAGGGAAGCAAGTTAACAGGACTTTTTATGGCCAAAATGTCAATGATAAACCGTGAGCTCAAGCGACAGCGTACTGCTGCAAGGTACGCGGCGAAGCGGGCAGCGTTAAAAGAGATTATCCGGAACCCCGAGTCGTCTCCGGATGACCAGTGGGATGCTCAATTGAAGCTGCAGAAGCTACCTAGAAACGCTAGTCCTTCCAGGCAGGTACGCAGGTGTACCTTGACCGGGCGACCACACGCGGTTTACAGAAGATTTGGTTTGGCACGTACAAAGTTACGGGAGGCCGCCATGCGTGGTGATGTTCCCGGATTAGTGAAATCGAGCTGGTAAGGGGTTAACTATGACGATGCAAGATCCTTTGGCAGATATGCTAACTCGCTTACGCAATGCTCAACAGGTGAAGATAGATAAGGTCTCAATGCCTTCTTCTTCCGCGAAGATATCGATTGCAAAAGTTCTTCAGGAAGAGGGTTTCGTTGATAGTTATGGTGTTGGGAATGACGAAGATGGAAAACCCGTCTTAACGATAGTTCTAAAATACTTTGGTGGTCGGCCCGTTATTGAAGAAATCAAAAGGCTGAGCAGACCTGGGTTACGTCAGTACAAACGTAAGGACGATATTCCCCAGATCAGAGGTGGGCTTGGAATCATTATTCTCTCCACCAACAAAGGTGTAATGACCGATCGCGCTGCAAGAGCAGCTGGCGTCGGTGGCGAACTGATTTGCTCGGTGTTTTAACGGAATTTGGTGACTTAACAATGTCTAGAATCGCAAACAACCCTGTAGGAATCCCGGCTGGTGTGGACGTATCTCTTAATGGTCGTGAACTTAGCGTGAAAGGCAGTAAAGGGACGCTGGAATTGTCGGTTAATAGCTTAGTGGATGTTAAACAAGAGGAAAACGTTCTGGTCTTTAGCGCTGCTAATAATGGTAAGAAGTCCGGAGCAATGGCAGGAACTATTCGCTCATTAGTGAACAACATGGTGGTGGGTGTTACTGAAGGTTTCACCAAGGAACTGCAATTGCAGGGAGTGGGATATAGAGCTCAGGCTCAGGGAAAGAAGCTGAATCTTACCCTCGGTTTTTCGCACCCAGTTGAGTACGAGATCCCGGATGGTATTGAGGTGGAGACACCAAGTCAGACTGAAGTAGTGGTCAAAGGAATTGATAAACAGCTCGTTGGTCAGGTGTCTGCGGAGATTCGAGCGTTCCGTCCGCCGGAGCCTTACAAGGGTAAGGGTGTTCGCTATGCCAATGAATATGTGAAGCGCAAAGAAGCCAAGAAGAAATAGCAGACGACTATGAATATAAAGAAGAAAGCCAGGCTCAGAAGGGCCAGAAGAGGCAGAAAACATATCAGCGACCTGGAGGTTCCGAGACTCAGCGTGTTTCGTTCACCTCGGCATATCTACGCTCAGGTGGTTTCACCATCTGGTGATCGCGTAGAGGTGGCGGCGTCTACCGTAGAGTCGGACCTGCGAGGAACGCATACAGGTAACGTCGAGGGTGCAGCAAAGGTTGGCTCATTGATCGCGGATCGGGCAAAAGAAAAAGGGATCGAGAAAGTGGCATTTGATCGATCTGGATACAAGTATCACGGTCGGGTTAAGGCCCTGGCGGACGCAGCGCGCGAAGGCGGGTTGCAGTTCTAATTTCGAGGATTTGACATGGCGTATAACCACCAGGAAAACGAAGAAGGCATACTAGAGAAGCTGGTTCAGGTGAATCGAGTTGCCAAAGTGGTAAAGGGCGGCAGAATTTTTGGATTCACCGCATTGACCGTAGTTGGCGATGGTAATGGCCGGGTTGGCTATGGGCGTGGTAAAGCTAGAGAAGTGCCATTAGCTATACAGAAAGCCATGGAAGCTGCACGTCGCAATATGATTCAGGTGGATCTGAACGGATCTACTATTCAGTACCCGATTACAGCAAGACATGGCGCTTCAAAAATTTATATGCAGCCAGCGTCTGAAGGTACTGGTGTTATTGCAGGTAAGACAATGCGAGCAGTATTGGAAGTCGCTGGTGTACGCAACGTGCTGGCTAAGTGCTACGGCTCGACGAGCCCGGTCAATGTGTTGCGCGCTACCTTCAAAGGATTACAAAACATGCGTTCGCCAGAGAGCATTGCGGAGAAACGCGGTTTGGCGGTTGAGCAGATTACAGGTTAGTTCAGATGGCAGACAAGAAGATTAAAGTCACACTAGTTAAAAGCACTATCGGCAGACTCAAGCGTCACAAAGCTTGTGTCGCTGGTCTTGGGCTGCGCAGAGTGAATCACAGCGTAGAGGTGTTAGACACCCCTGCAAATAGAGGCATGATCAACAAAGTATCGTATCTCCTAAGTATTGAAGAATAAGAGACGACTATGCGATTAAATTCATTGAATGCAAGCGAAGGTAGCAAAACTGCGAAAAAGCGCGTAGGTCGAGGTATTGGTAGTGGCCTGGGTAAAACGGCTGGGCGTGGTCATAAAGGTCAGAAGTCACGTACTGGTGGAAAAGTGCCCGCAGGGTTTGAAGGTGGACAAATGCCTCTCCAGATACGACTGCCCAAGTTTGGTTTTAATTCGGCTATGGCAAGGGTTACTGCGGAAGTCAGGTTGTCTGAGCTTGAAAAGGTTGAGGCGGATGTAATAGATCTGCAGGCGTTAAAAGATGCAAACGTTATTAATAACAGCATGAAACGCGCCCGGGTAATGTTGTCGGGTGAGATTACAAAGGCGGTAACGCTTAAAGGTATTGGAGTTACTGCCGGCGCTAAGGCAGCTATTGAAGCTGCTGGCGGAAAAGTTGAGGAGTCCGAATAGGTCCTTTTGGGACTGAATATATAAATGGCCAGCGTAATGCAAAATCAAGGCGGCGGAGGCGGAGGGCTCGCAGAATTGCGACAACGCCTGATGTACGTGTTGCTTGCGATTGTTGTTTACCGGATAGGGAGTCACATACCTGTTCCGGGAATCAACCCTGATCGTTTGCGGGCGCTGTTCGAGCAGAACCAGGGCGGTATCCTCGATCTGTTTAATATGTTCTCTGGCGGTGCGCTCGAGCGTATGAGTATTCTCGCGCTTGGGATCATGCCTTATATTTCTGCGTCAATTATTGGTGAGTTACTTGTCGCGACCACTCCGACTTTGCAACAGCTTCGCAAGGAAGGAGAATCAGGACGTCGTAAGATAAATCAGTACAAGCGTTACGGGACACTATTGCTCGCAACGATACAGGGTTTTGCTTTCAGTAGTGGGCTTGCCTCGCAGGGGCTGGCGTATGAAAGCACATTTTCATTTCACTTCGTTGCGATTACGACGCTGGTAACCGGCGCGATGTTTATGATGTGGTTAGGTGAGCAAGTTACGGAACGGGGCGTCGGTAATGGTATTTCGATACTAATTTTTGCGGGCATTGTAGCGGGATTGCCAAGTGCACTTGGGCAATCATTTGAGCAGGCTCGGCAAGGTGAGATATCGGCATTTGGACTTTTGATTATTGCCGCTGTAGCTGTATTGGTTATCGCGTTTGTTGTGTTTGTCGAGCGAGGTCAGCGCCGTATTACGGTTAACTATGCGCGCCGTCAGCAGGGTAGGCAGATGTATGCGGCGCAAACAAGTATGCTGCCACTCAAGGTAAATATGGCGGGTGTAATCCCGGCAATTTTTGCTAGCAGCCTGCTGTTATTCCCAGCTTCACTTGGTCAATGGTTTGGTCAGTCGGAAGGGATGGAATGGTTGCAGGAGCTCAGTTTACATATCGCACCAGGTCAGCCACTTAATATTATTCTATTCTCGGCAGGCATTATTTTCTTTTGCTTCTGGTACACAGCCATCATGTTTAATTCGAAAGAGGTGGCAGATAACCTCAAACGATCAGGAGCATTTATTCCAGGTTATCGACCTGGTGAACAGACTGCTCGATACATAGATACGATTTTGATGCGACTGACATTGTTCGGATCGCTATACATGACGCTGGTTTGTTTGATGCCTCAGTTTTTGATCGTGCAATTCAATGTCACCTTCCAGCTGGGAGGGACCGCGTTGTTGATTGTTGTGGTTGTTGTGATGGACTTTATGGCGCAGGTGCAAACTCATCTCATGTCACATCAGTATGATTCGTTGATGAAAAAATCGAACCTGCAAAATTTTGGTAGGCGATAGGAGCAAGAAATGAAAGTTAGGGCTTCAGTCAAAAAAATGTGTAGAAATTGTCGAATCATTAGACGAAAAGGTTCTGTGCGAGTTATATGCACTGAACCAAGACACAAGCAACGCCAAGGATAACGTAGGAGTTTTGGTATGGCGCGTTTAGCGGGAATTAACATTCCAGACAATAAACATACAGGAATTTCCCTGACCTATATCTATGGTATCGGTCACAAGGTTGCGAAAGATCTGTGTGATGCAAGTGGTGTGGATCCGACTGTAAAGGTTCAGGATTTGTCAGAAGGGGAACTGGACAACTTGCGAAATGAAATCGCGAAATTGACGATTGAGGGTGACCTGCGTCGTGCTGAACAGTTGAACGTAAAACGCCTATTAGATCTTGGGTGTTATCGGGGTATTCGTCATCGTCGTAATCTGCCGGTAAATGGTCAGCGTTCCAAGACTAATGCAAGAACACGAAAGGGTCCAAAGCGACCCATCAGGAAGTAGCACATGTCAGAAGCAGAGACAGAAACAGCAACAGAAACAGTAGCAGATACGGAAACAACTCCTGAAGCTGCTACTCCAACGCGCCGCAAGGGTAAGCGCCAGATAGCTGATGGGCTTGCGCATATACATGCGTCCTTTAATAACACCATTGTCACTATTACAGATAGGCAGGGTGGGGCGTTGGCATGGGCGACTGCGGGAGGTTCCGGTTTCCGAGGTGCTCGAAAAAGTACTCCGTTTGCGGCCCAGGTTGCAGCGGAACGAGCAGGTAATACTGCCCTTGAATACGGTCTACAAAATCTTGAAGTGTTTGTTAATGGCCCGGGACCTGGCAGAGAAGCTGCGGTACGGGCGTTGAATGCGGTTGGCTATCGCATTACCAATATTACTGATGTAACACCTATACCACACAATGGCTGTAGGCCACCAAAGAAACGACGGGTGTAGGGAGGAGACGAAATGGCGAGATATCTCGGACCAAAATTAAAGCTTTCTCGAAGAGAAGGTACGGATCTCTTTCTGAAGAGTGGGGTTAGGCCTTTTGAATCCAAATGTCGTGCGGAAAGTGCACCGGGACAGCACGGACAAAGGCGTGGACGGCTTTCTGACTACGCGCTTCAGCTACGGGAAAAGCAGAAGGTTCGCCGTTTGTATGGCGTTCTGGAGAAGCAGTTTCGAAATTACTATAAGAAGGCAGATAGGCAAAAAGGTGCGACTGGCGAAAACCTGCTACGCATCCTGGAGCGTCGTCTGGACAACGTGGTTTATCGGATGGGCTTTGGCTCTACTCGAGCGGAGTCGCGGCAGCTGGTTTCGCATAAATCCATTTTGGTTAACGGGAGTATTGTCAATATTCCTTCGTACCAGGTTGAAGCGGGCGACGTTGTCGCCATCAGAGAGAAATCGAAAAGTCAGCTACGAATTCAGGGTGCGCTGGCCTTGTCGGGACAACGTAATCCAGTGGAGTGGGTTTCGGTAGACACAGACAAACTGGAAGGTCTGTTCAAGAGTTACCCTGAGCGAGATGAGTTGCCGAAAGAGATCAACGAAAATTTAATCGTTGAGTTGTATTCCAAGTAAGCAGAACTAAACCAGAGAATTTTTTTATTCTTTCATTGGAAGGTATTTTATGCCCCATTCATCATTAGAGTTTTTGACACCGAAGCACATGCAGGTTGACCAGGTAAGTGATACCAGAGCGACGGTAGTACTCGAGCCATTAGAGAGAGGCTTTGGTCATACGTTGGGTAATGCGTTAAGACGCATTTTGCTCTCCTCAATGCCAGGCTGTGCAATTACTGAAGTGGAAATCGACGGGGTATTGCACGAATACAGCACGATCGAGGGTGTTCAGGAAGACGTCATTGAGATTCTACTTAACCTGAAGGGTGTTGCTGTGAAGTTAAATTCCAGCGACGAAGCTGAACTTTCTTTAGACAAGTCTGGTTCAGGGGTTGTGACGGCAGGAGACTTTCAACTAGACCATGATGTTGAGATCGCGAACCCCGATCACGTGATTGCTCATCTAAACGAGACCGGCAACCTTAAGATCCGTGCAAAAGTGGGTAGGGGCCGGGGTTATGAGCCTGCTGACCTTCGTATGGCAGATGAGGAAGAGGGACGGATGATTGGTAGTTTGCTACTCGATGCTTCTTACAGTCCGATACTTCGTGTGTCTTACAATGTTGATAGTGCTCGGGTCGAGCAGCGAACCGACCTCGATAAGCTGATCATTGATCTCGAAAGTAACGGCACGCTTGATCCGGAAGAAGCCATTCGCCGCGCCGCAACAATTTTGCAGCAACAAGTATCAATTTTTGTCGATCTTGAAAGAGAGAAAGAACCTGAGGCTGAAGAGCACGAAGATGAAATCGACCCGATACTTCTGCGACCTGTTGATGATTTGGAACTCACAGTTCGGTCTGCCAATTGTTTGAAGGCAGAGAACATCTATTACATCGGTGACCTAATTCGTCGTACCGAGGTTGAGTTACTTAAGACGCCAAATCTGGGCAAGAAGTCACTGACAGAAATAAAAGACGTGCTTGCTTCTCGAGGGTTATCCCTTGGCATGCGTCTGGAGAACTGGCCACCCGCAAGTTTGCGCGATGATGACCGAGTTCTCGGCTAAACAAAATTTGCGTTATCAGGAATAATCGCCATGCGTCATCGAAAAAGCGGTAGACATCTCAATAGAGACAGTTCCCACAGGAAAGCCATGTTCCGTAATATGGCCTGCTCTCTGTTAGAGCACGAGGTCATCAAGACTACTGTTCCGAAGGCAAAAGAGCTTCGGCGGGTAGCGGAACCTCTGATTACGCTCGCCAAGAGTGATTCTGTTGCAAATCGTCGCCTGGTGTTTTCCCGCACTGGCAGTAAAGCGGTTGTGGGTAAGTTATTTTCGGAACTTGGACCAAGGTACCAGGATCGACCGGGTGGTTATACGCGAATTCTGAAATGTGGTTTTCGTGCTGGTGATTCAGCGCCTATGGCGTTTGTTGAGCTGGTTGATCGGCCGATTCCGGAAAACGACGACGAATTCGAAGACGACGACGAAGAGTAGCGACCCTTAGGTTCTCCTGCCGCAAGACCGACATCCAAATCAAGGGTGTTCGCAGGCAGGGTTAGGGTACTCAATTCCTTCGCTCCAGCATCCCCATCACGGTACCTACTACTTAGCGTGTTCGCGGGGGAGCTTGGGGTACTCATTCGCTCCAGCGTCTCCGCGGCCCTCCCGGCTGCCCTCGCCTCCTCCGTGAGCCCCTTCGGGTCTCCCTCCCCCAACTCGGCGCGTTGACATATGCTTGCGCGAACGAGCACCCTAACCCTGCCTGCGAACATCGCTAGTTAGCGCGAGAGCATAAATTAAACTGATCCTAGCTGACTACGAACAGTGTAATTAGGCTTTCGTTCAGGTTAGAACCGGTTTTAGGAATTGGCCTGTGAAAGAGTGGGGGCACTTAGTTAGTTGTTCGGGAGTACCTGTGGCAATGATTTCGCCGCCGCCTTCGCCACCTTCCGGACCCAGATCAACAACCCAGTCTGCCGTTTTGATGACGTCGAGGTTGTGCTCGATAACGACGATGGTGTTGCCGTGGTCGCGTAACCGGTGAATGACTTCAAGCAACTGCTGGATGTCGTGGAAGTGTAAACCGGTTGTGGGTTCATCAAGGATGTAGAGGGTATTACCAGTATCCCGCTTGGACAATTCTCTAGATAGCTTCACCCGTTGTGCTTCGCCTCCAGACAGTGTGATCGCGCTTTGTCCGAGTTTGATGTAACCAAGACCGACGTCCAGCAGAGTTTGAAGACGGCGGGCGACCATTGGTACTGCAGAGAGAAACTCAAACGCTTCTTCCACGGTCATGGCCAGGACTTCGTCTATGGATTTACCCTTGTAGCGAACCTCCAGTGTTTCGCGGTTGTAGCGTTTCCCTTTACATTCATCACAGGTCACGTAGATGTCTGGCAGAAAGTGCATTTCCACCTTGATCAGCCCGTCACCCTGGCAGGCTTCGCAGCGACCGCCTTTTACATTAAAGCTGAAGCGACCAGGCTTGTAGCCTCTTGAACGAGCCTCTGATGTCGCGGCAAATAATTCGCGAATAGGCGTAAAAATATTGGTATAGGTAGCAGGATTGGATCTGGGGGTTCTGCCTATCGGGCTCTGATCGATATCTACCACCTTATCCAGATTGTCGAGACCAGAGATTGATTTATGAGGGCCTACGGTTGGCGTCGTCGCGCCATTCAGTGCCCTAGCTGCAATTGGATACAGAGTGTGGTTTACCAGCGTGGACTTGCCGGAGCCAGATACCCCGGTGATGCAGGTCATCAATCCAATGGGGATAGTGAGATGCACATTCTTTAAATTGTTTCCCGTCACCCCTTCGAGTTGAAGCAAACGGTCCGGGTCTAAATTAACTCTAGTGTCTGGTATTGATATCTCTCGTTTCCCGGAAAGAAACTGTCCCGTAATCGATCGATCGCAAGCGATCAGGTCGTCAGCAGACCCGAAGGCAACCACCTCGCCACCATGAGCGCCCGCGCCAGGTCCGATATCAACCAGAAAATCAGCCGCTCGAATAGCTTCCTGATCGTGCTCGACGATAATCACTGTATTTCCTAGGTCTCGCAATCGAGTGAGCGTATTGAGTAATCGGGCATTGTCACGCTGGTGTAAACCGATTGAGGGTTCATCAAGGATATACATCACTCCGACCAGGCCTGCACCAATCTGACTTGCCAGGCGAATACGTTGAGCTTCGCCGCCAGAAAGGGTGTCAGCACTGCGTGACAAGGTTAGGTAGTTCAAGCCCACATCTATCAAGAAACTTAACCGAGCGCTAACCTCTTTCTGGATCTTCTCTGCGACCTTGCCCCGTTGTCCTGTTAGCTTTAACGAGTCGAAGTACTCATGGGCATCGTGAATCGACAGACTGGCGATCTCGGGGAGTGCCTTCTCGTTGATAGTTACCGCGCAGGCGTCCCTGTTCAGCCGGGTACCATTGCATTCCGGACAGGTTTGGTTGGATAGGAATCGTGAAAGATGCTCCCGCACCGTCTGAGAGTCCGTATCGTGATAACGCCGCTCCATATTGGGAATGATCCCCTCGAAGGGATGTTCGCGAGTGTAATGATCCCCCCGATCGTTCACGTAGCGAAACTTTATCTTTTCGGAATTGCTGCCGTTGAGAATAATTTCCTGATGTTCGTTATCTAACTCTCGAAATGGTGTGGCCAGTTCGAATTCATAATGGTCGGCGAGACACCCGAGCATCTGAAAGTAGTAAATGTTGCGCCGGTCCCATCCGTGGATGGCGCCTTCAGAAAGACTTAGTTCGGTATCGTGAATTACATTGTTAGCATCAAAAAATTGTTTTGATCCAAGCCCATCACATGTCTTACATGCCCCGGCGGGATTATTAAATGAAAAGAATCGCGGTTCTAGTTCGTCGATAGAGTGTTGGCAAATAGGGCAGGCAAATCTGGCAGAAAACAGCAGGTCTTCTCGATCGTCATCTGTGAAGGCGACTGAAGCAGTTCCGCTCGAGGTTCGAATGGCTGTTTCAAAGGAATCTGCCAGGCGTACCTTTACATCCTCCCGCACCCGCAGCCGGTCGATAACAACTTCTATTGTGTGCTGCTTGTTCTTATCCAGTTGCGGTGCATCATCCAGGTCCGAAACGATGCCATCAATTCGTGCGCGTACGAATCCCAGGGCCTTCAACTCGCCAAGTAGATGTTGATGTTCACCTCTACGGCTTCTTACGACAGGTGCCAATAGCATCAGTCGTGTATCAGGTTCCAATGACATAACCTGGTCGACCATTTGGCTGACGGATTGAGCCTGAAGCTTGGTACCATGGTCAGGACAATGAGGTTCACCAACTCTCGCAAACAGTAGCCGTAGATAATCGTGGATTTCAGTAATGGTGCCGATCGTTGATCGCGGATTGTGACTGGTAGATTTTTGTTCGATGGAGATGGCGGGTGACAAACCCTCGATGTGGTCTACGTCGGGCTTCTCCATGAGTGACAGGAACTGGCGTGCGTAGGCGGAAAGAGATTCGACGTAACGACGTTGACCTTCCGCATAAAGCGTGTCGAAAGCAAGAGAGGACTTACCAGACCCGGATAGTCCGGTTACCACCACGAGTTGCTCTCGAGGGATATCCAGATCAATATTCTTGAGGTTGTGGGTTCTTGCACCTTTGATCGCAATGCTACCCATAGAGAAGTTGCCCCATCGTGGAGGAGTATCCCTTCGTATATTCGGGTAGGTATAAGAAGACAGAAGAACCAGTATTCTTGATGTGCTGTCTGTGAGTTTTATCTGGATTTGCTATCATCTGGTTTCGTTTAGTATCTGATGTCTTCCTACATCGTTTTTTTTTCAAAAGGCGGGATGGTGCGAAGGAGGACAGATGATATAAGTTTGTATTCTCCCAGGCAAAGCTCATCGATGAATAACAAAGAATTTCTCGCTGCGATAGCTATCGCGGTTTTGTTCCTAGTACGGATGCTTGGTCTGTTCACGATACTGCCGGTATTACCCCTGGTCGCTGAGGAGCTTGTTTCGAGCACTCCTCTTCTAATTGGCGTAGCGATTGGAATCTATGGTTTATCGCAGGCTGTATTACAGGTCCCGCTAGGACTTGCTTCTGACAGGTTTTCCCGTAAGTCGGTTATCACTTTCGGTCTTGTGATTTTTATCCTGGGTTCGCTCGTTGCAGCTATGGCTGAGGATATTTTTGGGATTATTCTGGGTAGATTCCTGCAGGGCTGTGGCGCGATAGCCAGCACCTTGCTTGCCTTGGTGTCTGACGTCACCAGGGTGGAGCAGCGCTCCAAAGCAATGGCCATTATTGGAGCCGGGATCGGCACTTCATTTGGTGTCTCCATCGTCCTGGGGCCTGTCATTGCAGCATATGCAGGCCTGAGTGGAGTGTTTATGTTTTCAGCGATGGTTGGTGTTCTCGGGCTGATCATCCTTTGGACTGTCGTACCAACGCCGATCTCCTTGAAAACCAACCTTGATACTAAGGTAGTGATGGAGAAGTTCTCATCGGTCCTATTCAATACGTCATTGATACCGGTAAATCTTGGCGTATTTTTTCTGCACTACTTTCTGACGGCTGGGTTTCTGGTGTTTCCTTTGCTGTTCAGAGAAGTCGGCATCAGTGATGCAGACCATTCAATGTATTATCTAGGTATCTTGTTCGCGTCTGTTGTCCTCATGGCGCCTTTTGTATGGGTGTCAGATCGCAAAGGACGGTCTCGATCGGTTATGCAGTGGATGGTCATGGTATTGCTGCTGGCTATGTTGGGACTGGCAAGTGTTAAGGGCAGCGTTGCACTCGTGTTATTTATGGTGGCATTTTTCATTGGGTTCAACCTATTGGAAGTGCTTCTCCCGGCTCATATGAGCAGAGTGGTTGCGGCTGGTACCCGTGGCACAGGAATGGGCGTATATTCGACATTTCAGTTTTTGGGAACATTCGCCGGTGGCGTCGTAGGTGGAGTTCTACTTAGCTATGGCGATATTTCCACGGTTCTGTACGTGAATTCAGGTGTTTGCGTATTTTGGTTTTTGCTGTCTTTCAAAGTAGAGAACCTAAATGAAGTTGAAAGCCGGACAATTGATCTGCGATCTGACGTTGGACTACCTGCCAATCAAGTAGTGGAAGGTTTATTATCAGTGAATGGTGTACTTGATGTGGTTCTAATAGAAGAAGAACGCGTTGCATACTTGAAAGTTGATAGTGATAGATTTAATGAGACTGATATACAACAATTTACCCAGTAGTAAATACAGGAGATAAACATGGCGCGTGGCATCAATAAGGTGATTCTCGTGGGAAACCTGGGACGCGACCCGGAAACTCGTTACATGCCTAGTGGTAGTGCGGTAACTAACGTATCTGTGGCTACTTCCAAAAGCTGGCGAGATAGGGAGAGCGGTGAACAACGAGATCGGACAGAATGGCATCGAATCGTGTTTTTCAACCGGTTGGCAGAGATTGCCAATGAATATCTGCGTAAAGGATCCAAGGTTTATATCGAAGGAGAGCTACGAACGCGAGAGTGGGAACGAGATGGTCAAAAGCATTATTCGACCGAAGTTGTAGCGAATGAAATGCAGATGCTTGATAGCCGCGGAGATATGCCGCCAGCGGATCGATCCGGTGGTGGTCAATCGGGGGGTGGTCAATCTGGAGGAGGTTCCGACGACTTTGGTCCGCCACCCACAGATGACTTTGATGATGACATACCATTTTAAGAGTATGGCCTAGAGCATTTACGTCTTTATCAGTTGGTTCATCAAAGCTAGATCAGTAGAAACAAGGCGGCGCCGAGAAGCAATCGATACAAGATAAATGGCAGGAAGCCGACTCGATCGATCAAGCCAAGAAACAGCTTTATGCAGGCGAAAGCCGCGCCCCCGGCGATGACGCCTCCTGTCGCCATGCTGGCCCAGTTGACAGTCGTTCCAGAATCGATCAGATCGATGGTCTGTAGGAAACTCGCCCCGGCGATTGCGGGAATTGCGATCAAGAACGATATTCGTGATGCTGCTTCCCGAGTAAATCCGAGGAAGAGCGCCATCGTCATGGTGACTCCAGAGCGGGAGGCCCCTGGAACAAGCGCGATGCACTGGCTAATACCAATCAACAAAGCAGCAGGCAGATCGAGCTCACGTTGAGTACGATTTCGTCTCCCCATCAGATCAGCAGCGAGTAATACCAGCGCAAACAATATAGTGGCAATAATGATTACGTTTAGTGCCCTAAAGTTTGCTTCGATCCAGAAGCGGCCAAAGAAGCCCACAAAAAGCACCGGAAGACTCGCAATAACCAGGAAACAGGCGAACCGGCTATCATCTGTTTGTTCTTGATTCTTTAGAGCGCTGAGTACTGCACTTAACAATTGGTAGATGTCATGGCGAAAGTAGGTAACGACCGCTACCAGGGAACCCAGGTGCACAGCAGTATCGAAAGCAAGTCCCTGGTCAGGCCAACCCAATACATGGTGGGGCAGGAGCAGGTGTGCAGAACTTGAGATTGGCAGGAACTCTGTAATACCCTGAATCAGAGCCAGTGCGATTGTTTGCAGGAATTCCAAAGTATTCCTAAACTAAGTGTGATCGGAGAGTTTAACTGGTTTTGGAGATCATATTGAACGTTACTAAAGAGGCGCATTAAGTTTTCGACATGGCAGAGATACCACTTTTTCCTCTACCTTTGGTACTTTTCCCGGGTGGACGTTTACCCTTACAGATATTTGAAACTCGCTATCTGGACATGATTAAGCGATGTATGCGCGACAACGCAGGGTTTGGCATTGTAATGATCGAGCAGGGCACTGAAGTGCTAGATGATGATGAGACTCAGCCCGAGATTAGCCGCCAGGGAACCTATAGTACTGTAGTAGATTTTGACCAGTTTCCGAATGGTATGTTGGGAATTATGACGGAAGGTCAGGTGAAATTTGTTGTCCGGGAAATGTACGAACAACCAGATCATTTGATGATGGCGGAGGTGGATTTCCTTGAGCAAGAGGAGGAGTCTATGTTACCTGAGCACAAGGTTCATCTGGTGACGATTCTTCAGTCCTTGATGGAGGATGAGTGGGTATCACGCTTGAATTATGAAGTGGATTTTAGTGCGGCCGGAGAAGTTGGCGCACGTCTTGTTGAACTGCTTCCATTTGGAAACAAAACCAAACAACAATTGTTTGAGATGAGAAACCCTATAGCTCGATTGGATGAGCTTGATCGGATGATCGCAAAAATGCAGTAGTGGCTTCTAAGCCATTTCCAGAACCTTGTAATCCTTATCTATCCGCCATCGTCTCTTTGTAAGAGGATTGCTGGTGCAGTGTTTGGCGAGAGAATAATCTACGAAGCGATACATCAGGTGTTCGTCTCGACCTATGGGAATTCCAAGTCGCGGGCATTGAATGATATGTGGCACCTTGAGCCCTGCGTCAGTTAGTACAAAATTATCTTCATCGAGACACATTTGATCCCACTCGGTCAGCTTAAGGTCCAGCGCCTTACACATTAGGGTTTGACCTTTGCACAGCGACTCTGGTGTTCTGACTCCACTGGGAGATGGGTTCAGTTTCTGCGTTATTTCGACACATATTTTTGGGCTTACTCTATCGATATGAGGGAATGCAGACTTAACGAGTACGCCGTGTCCTTTGCCGCGGGCAGAAAAGTTAATCGAATCTTTCCCCCGGGAGTAATACATGTAGATTGTTCCCGGTGCCATAATAAGAGCGGCACGCTTCGGAGTGAATCCAAGAGAAGGATGGCTGCCTTTCTCGGTAATTTCATAGGCCTCAGTTTCTATTATCCTGGCGGATAGCCACACGCTACGCCCTTGATATTGAATATTATGTCTCAGGACCTTTCCCAGAAGATCGATTGCCAGTTTCCGGGAAGGCTTGTCAAAGAATCCGGAGCCTAATGTTTTCAAGCTGTTTACTTATCATGGTGGTTGACGCCCATGTATAATATGACTATGGGTGATATGAAGAAATACATGCTTGATCTTGGGCGCGCAGCACAAAAGGCTGCGATCGAGAATCGACGCGCTACCACAGAGCAGAAGAATACTGCACTGATGGCGATCGGTGACGAGATACTCAAAAGCCGAGATTTCCTGATGGCGGAAAACGAAAAAGATCTTGTAGAAGGTCGAAAAAATGATATTGGTGACGCGTTACTGGATCGTTTGACGTTTACTGATGCTCGTTTTGACACAATGGTTGAAGGACTGCATCAGGTTGTAAATCTCGACGATCCGATTGGTGAAATTACAGAGATGTCCTACCGACCGAATGGGATGCAGGTCGGAAAACTGCGTACACCACTTGGTGTGATCGGCATAATTTTTGAATCCCGACCAAATGTGACGGTAGACGCGGCGAGTTTGTGCGTGAAGTCTGGCAATGCGACTATCCTGCGGGGTGGGTCAGAGTCTGTTCATTCCAATGTGGCGCTTGGTAAATGTATTTCTGCTGGAATAGCGCAATCAGGTTTACCACCGGCGGTGGTGCAATTGGTGGAACATACGGATCGATCGGCGGTAGGTGAGCTTATTACGATGGATCAATATGTTGATGTTCTTGTGGCCCGAGGTGGCAAAAGCCTTATAGAAAGAATTACTGATGAAGCGACAATATCGGTCATCAAACATTTAGATGGTGTATGCCATGTCTACCTCGATGATGATGCGGACCAAGAAAAGGCATTGGAGATAGCCTATAACTCAAAGACAAATCGATATGCGGTTTGCAATGCGATGGAAACGTTACTGGTGGCGGACTCGATTGCTTCAGCGGTGTTACCTCCACTGGCTGAACGATATGCAAAAGAGGGCGTCGAGTTAAGGGGCTGCGAATCAACGGTGAAACTTCTATCAAATGTTTCCGAGGTGAAGCCAGCGACAGAAGAAGATTGGTATGAGGAGTATTTGTCGCCGGTGTTGGCGATTAAGGTGGTCGATGGCCTCGAAGGCGCGATGCAACATATAGACCAATTCGGTTCAAATCACACTGATACTATCGTTACCGAGAACTTTACAAAGGCCCGACGATTTATCCAGGAAGTGGATTCGAGTTCGGTGATCGTAAACGCGTCAACCCGGTTGTCCGATGGTTTTGAGTATGGCCTTGGTGCGGAGATTGGGATATCGACGAATAAGCTCCATGCGCGCGGACCGGTGGGCCTTGAAGGTCTCACTTCTCAGAAGTTCGTTGTTTTTGGGGATGGACAAATTCGTCAATGAGGACGGGTATCGCCGTTCTTGGTGGAACCTTTGATCCTGTGCATCTCGGGCACCTGGAATCGGCACGTTCAATCAGGGACGCATTGTCTGTTAACGAAGTAAGAATGGTTCCTGCGTTTAAGCCACCGCACCGTAACCCCCCGGAATCATCTGCCGAGCACCGTCTGGCAATGTTGCAGGTTGCGGTAGAGGGTTTGCCCAATATTGTTGTTGATGACAGAGAAATTCGTCGAGAGGGAAGGTCCTATACCGTGGAGACACTGACTTCTCTTCGTGATGAGGTTGGCTCAGAGGTCGCGGTATACTTCGTCATGGGTGTGGACGCTTTTTGTACGCTGGATCAATGGCATGAGTGGCGCAGTATCGCCGACCTTGCTCACATCGTCGTCCTGCAACGACCAGGTCACGAGATGAAGCTGTCAGAAAAAATGGCGAAGTGGATTGAGGACAGAGAAACTGAGAAGTTGGAAGAGCTAGTGAACCATCCCGGGGGAGGTGTCTGTTTCCTTGAACTTGAGCAGGTCGCAGTATCTTCCACAGAAATAAGAGAAGCGCTTCATCGCGGGGAAGTTCCGGAGGGGAAGTTACCAGGCCTGGTGAGAGCGTATATCAAGTGTCACGACTTGTATCAGCGAGAAAACAGCAATGCCGAATGTTGAGTTAAGAGATCTGGTTATCGATGCCTTGGAAGATCGAAAAGGTGTTGATATTCAATGCCTTGATGTATTGGAGCAGACCGACATCACAGATTATATGGTTGTCGCCAGTGGAACATCCGCCAGACAGGTTAAGGCGCTCGCCGAGAGCGTTATTGAGCAGGCTGCCACTATCGATATGAAGCCGCTAGGGGTCGAGGGGATGGAAGATGGCGAGTGGGTATTGATTGATCTCACCGATGTTGTCATTCATGTGATGTTGCCGCAGGTGCGGGATTTCTATGACCTTGAACGTTTGTGGAGTATGTCGCCTTCACAAAAGGGTCTGCAGGAGTGACTGGTGAGGCTCGAAATAATAGCGATTGGCAACAAGCCACCATCCTGGCTGAGAGATGGCGTTGATGAATACAGACGGCGAATGCCACGTGAATGCAGTATTTCGGTTAGAGAGATCCCCCTACCAAAAAGGACGAAGAGCACGCCATCCGCGCAGTGCATAAAAGTGGAGGCAGAGAAAATCAGGGGCGCGCTCGTGCCTGATTCCAGGACTGTCGCCATGGATGTAAAAGGTAAGGGGTGGAGTACAGAGGAGCTCTCGCAGCATCTAATGCGCTGGATGACCGATTATCAGTCCGTACAATTTGTGGTTGGTGGTCCAGACGGGTTGGAGAAGGATATTGTCGAATGTGCAGATGATGTTTGGTCCTTGTCCCGTCTTACCTTCCCGCATGCGTTTGTGCCTGTTTTGATTACAGAGCAGTTGTATAGGGCCTGGACTATGATCAATCGTCACCCATATCACAGGTAAGCTATGGCTGAGCCGCTAGCACTAAAAGACCATTCTGGAGAGAGCCGGATTTTCTTTGAACGTGCCGCAATGGGTTTCGCCGTGCTCATTGGCTTGACGCTGTTCCTCGTAGCGAGATTTTTTTATCTCCAGATAATCCAGCATGATGTGTATGCAACTCTCTCCGATAAAAACAGGATCCAGGTCGAACCGATTCCCCCTGTGCGCGGCCTGATCTATGACCGCAATGGCGAACTCATTGCAGACAACGTTCCATCTTTGAACTTGACCATTACCAAAGAGTTGACGGCCGATATTGAGCTGACGCTCGCTAGAATCGATGAGCTGATCGGATTATCAGAAAATGAGAAGGAAGCTTTTCATCGCCGCCTGAAGCGGCGCCAACGACCATTTGAGTCTGTCCCGATACTTTTTAAGTTATCGGCTGAAGAGCATGCACGAATAGCAGTGAACGAGTACTCACTACCTGGTGTGCAGGTTGAAGCACGGTTGGTAAGACATTATCCCAAAGGCGATTTGATGGCGCATGCCGTAGGTTCGGTGCGGCGTATCAATGAAGCAGACGCAAGGCGTCTGGATTCAGTTGCCTATTCAGGTACCAATCACATTGGAAAGATCGGCGTAGAGAAACATTACGAAAGTATTCTGCTGGGTGAGGTTGGCCATAGACGGGTGGAAACAAATGCCCGTGGTGTGGTTATGCAGGAGTTGGAAACGGTAGACCCACAGCCTGGTCAAGATCTCATACTCCACGTGGATGCTACGTTGCAACAGGCCGCAAGTGATGCATTGGCCGATCGAAGAGGGACGATAGTTGCCATTGAACCAAGTACTGGAGGTATTCTTGCGCTCGTCAGCAAACCTTCTTATGACCCAAACCTTTTTGTTGCAGGGATAGACCACAAGACCTATGCCGGTCTACTCGATTCTGTCGACCTACCGTTATTCAACCGGGCGATTCAGGGCCAGTACGAACCGGGTTCAACCATAAAACCAATCATTGGTATGGCAGGTCTGGCGACGGGTATTGTTAGTTCAGACTATGTGATTTCCGATCCGGGTTGGTTTCAGTTGCCCAACGATGAGCGTCTCTATCGCGATTGGAACTGGCGTACGGTCGGGACGGGTGGTCACGGAGAGGTCAATTTACAGAAGGCGATTTATCGGTCCTGTAATGTCTATTTCTATGAACTGGCAGTGAAATTGGGCATCAGCCGTATTCATGAATACTTGGCGCTATTTGGCTTTGGAACCAATACTGCGCTCGACCTCCCTGAGGCAAGACCGGGGCTACTACCGTCAGCTTCCTGGAAGCGGGAAACCAGGGGGCTAGCCTGGTTCCCGGGAGACACGGTGAATATCGGGATTGGACAGGGCGATATGCTGGTTACACCTTTACAGATGGCGACTGCGGTTATGGTCCTTGCCAACAGAGGACAGTGGCGAGCGCCGCGGATGCTGAGAGACGGTGTCGAAATCGCTGACAACTCGGTTAGGGATATTGATCTGATACCCGATCACATCTGGGACGAGATCATTGTTTCCATGGAAAAAGTTGTACATCGCGGCAACCAGGAGTTTGGTGAAAATGGAACGGCCTGGGCTTACATCGGGCAGGACATAGCTTACAGAATGGCCGGGAAGTCCGGAACTGCCCAGGTGGTCAGTATCAAGCAGGGCGAGGAATACGATGAAGAGGACCTTCCAGAGAGACAGAGAAAGCACGCGTGGTTTATCGCATTTGCTCCCGTGGAAGATCCACAGATTGTGCTCGCAGTTCTGGTCGAAAATGGGGGCGGGGGTAGTGAAGTTGCTGCACCTATTGCGCGTCAGGTTCTAGACCACTACCTAGGAAAGCAGAGCTCGTTTAACGGAGTTAGTGCACGATGAGTCAGGATTTCGTCAGGCGATTACCAGATGCGGGATTTGTTTTTGAACGAACCACCGGAATTGGTGACAAATTTCATGTGGATTTTACGCTGTTGCTGTTACTGGCGGGCATATCGGCATACGGACTACTGGTTCTATACAGCGCCGTCTATCCGAACGAGGCGGCGGTGATGTCACAAGTGATTAAGATCGGTGTGTCAATACTGGTGATGCTCGTGATGGCGCAGATTGTGCCTGTCTTTTATCTAAGAATTGCACCATGGTTATTTCTAGTTGGAATCTTGCTATTGATCGCGACTCACTTTTTTGGAAGTGAGGTCAATGGATCCAAGCGTTGGCTTCGAATACCCTATGTCATAGGTTTCCAGCCCTCTGAAATTATGAAACTGGCTCTGCCCATGGTTCTTGCCTGGTATTTCCATGATCGACACTTGCCACCTCAAAAACGCCATGTGTTCTGGGCGCTGGTTATCATAATGGTACCAACCGCCCTGATTGTTCCTCAGCCGGACCTTGGTACAGGGCTGATTGTTTGCGCATCGGGGATTATTGTTCTGCTCCTTGCGGGTATCGCATGGCGTTTTGTTTTTGGTGCTCTGGGTCTTGCTGTATTGTCTGCGCCCGCCGTGTGGTTTTTGCTTCGGGATTATCAGCAAACCAGAATCCTTACATTATTGGACCCTGAGCGCGACCCACTTGGCGCCGGGTGGAACATCATACAGTCAAAAACTGCGATTGGATCGGGGGGGGTGTCAGGTAAAGGTCTGTTTGAAGGAACCCAGTCGCACCTGGATTTTCTTCCGGAAAGTCAGACCGATTTTATCATCGCTGTGCTTGCGGAAGAGCTGGGTTTGTTCGGTGTGGTTGTCTTACTCATCATGTATATACTGCTAATGGGGCGGGGTATCATAATGGCTATTCAGGCGCAGGATACCTTCGGCCGTCTGCTTGCAGGAAGTATAACGTTTACTTTTTTTGCATATGTATTTGTGAATATTGGTATGGTTAGTGGCGTTCTACCCGTGGTTGGTGTTCCGCTACCTCTGGTGAGCTATGGAGGATCTTCCGTTCTTACTCTGTTTATGGGATTTGGAGTTTTGATGTCAATCCATACTCATCGAAGGGTCATGTTGTAAGGAGTTCAATTGGTGTTTTTACGAATAACATTATTGGTCGTGTTGATGACGCATGGGTTCTCC
>MDTB01006767.1_pt1 | contig 27146 bp, 26 predicted proteins | sample 811161 | NCBI WGS metagenome assembly MDTB01 (sample SAMN05326650, study PRJNA326480) | marine metagenome | isolation source: seawater | place: Mediterranean Sea | collected 2009 | reverse complement strand
CCATGTAAAACTACCAATATTTATTGCTCGTCAATGGATTAGACATAGAACAGCAAATGTAAATGAATACTCAGCGAGATATTCTATTTTAGATAAAGAATTTTATATACCTTCCAAAGACCAACTATCAGCACAATCAATATCTAATAGACAAGGAAGAGGAGATCTGATTACCGGAAAACAAGCAGACGAAGTACTGAATATTTTAAAAGATGATGCGACAAGAACATATGATAATTATGAAAAAATGCTTAACGAAAGATTCGACGGAACAACAATAGATGAAAACAAAACAGGCCTTGCGCGCGAATTAGCGAGAATGAATTTAACACTTAATTCTTACACACAGTGGTATTGGAAAACAGATTTGTTAAATCTTTTAAACTTTTTATTTTTAAGAGCTGATAGTCATGCTCAGTATGAGATTAGGGTATACGCAGATGCAATGTTGGAAACAGTTAAAAAATGGGTGCCGATTACGCACACGGCATTTTTAGATTATAGAGTCGGAGCAGTTAATGTTTCTGCTAAAGGAAAGAAGGTAATTCAGAAAATGGCCAAGGGTGAAAAAGTTGATATTGAAAACTCAGGTCTTTCCAAGAGAGAATGGAATGAATTAATGACTTCTTTTGGATTTACTGAAAAGATTGTTTAATTTTAACAGCAATATTTTTGAATAATTTTGATACCTCATGATTTGGCTGAGAATATGTTAAAGGATTTCCTTTGTCTGAAGAAATTCTTAAATCTTGATTTAAAGGCAAACTACCCAAAAATTCTTTATTAAATTCCTTGGCAGTTTTTTCAACTCCACTTTCTCCAAAAATTTTATATTCTTTTCCATCATCACCTTTAAAGAAGCTCATATTGTCAATAAGTCCTAAGATTTTTACTCCAGTTTTATCAAACATCTGAATTCCTCTTTTAACATCTAACAAAGCTAAATCTTGAGGAGTAGAGACAATTATAGCTCCATCAACTTTTACTTCTTGAGCAAAAGTTAACTGAGTGTCACCAGTGCCGGGCGGCATATCAATTACAATAATATCTAAATCTTTCCAGAGAACTTTTTGTGTCATTGTTTTAATTGCACTAATTACCATAGGGCCTCGCCAAATCATTGGTGTTTTTTCATCAACTAAAAAACCCATTGACATACATTGAGCATTATATTTTTCAATCGGCACTATAGATTTGCCATCCTCACTTTTTGGCTTTTCATTTAAATTAATTAATTTCGGTAAAGACGGACCATAAATGTCAGCGTCAAGAATACCAATTTTCAAACCTAAGCCTTGTAAAGCAAAAGCAAGATTTACAGCTATTGTTGATTTTCCAACTCCACCTTTTGCACTAGATACTAATATTGTAAATTTAGTTCCATTTATAGGAGTTTTAACAAATTGCTTTGGCGGCGGTTTTTGGCTCATAATTTTATCAATTTATTGGTCATAATATCGCTCTTACATAACTTGTTTTTAACACAAAAGTCATTATATAAAGTATCATGTTTAATAAGGGTAGTATTTTTAAAAATCAATCTCCTTGGGGAAGTTCCGGAAGCGATAATAATACCAATGGCAATGGTTCAGGATCAAGAAGAGAACCACCAAACATTGATGACCTAATAGGTAATTTACAAAAATTGATCAATAAGTTTATGCCAGGTGGATCTGGCGGTAGTAGACCAATAATTTTAGGTTTACTGGTTTTAGTTATTGTTTGGGTTTTAAGTGGTCTCTATAGAGTTTTACCGGACGAGCAAGGAGTAGTTTTAAGGTTTGGTAAGTTTGTAAATACTACTCAACCAGGATTAAATTATCATTTACCATTTCCAATAGAAAGAGCTTTAACTCCAAAAGTAACTAAAGTTAATCGTATTGACGTTGGTTTTAGAGGAGCGAGTGATACTGGCAGATCTTCAGGAGTAGGAGATGTTCCAGAAGAAAGTTTAATGTTAACAGGAGATGAAAATATTGTAGATATCAATTACTCAGTTTTTTGGGTGATAAAAGATGCTCAAAAGTTTTTATTTAATATTCAAAGCCCGATAGAAACAGTAAAAGCAACATCAGAAACTGCGATGAGGGAAGTGATAGCAAAAAGTCAAATTCAATCTATTTTAACAGAGGGAAGATCAAATATAGAAATTGAAGTTCAAGAAATCACACAACAAATTTTAGATGAGTATGGATCAGGAATTCAAATTACTCAGGTTCAAACACAGAAAGCAGATCCGCCAAACCAGGTTATAGATGCTTTTAGAGATGTACAAGCAGCTAGAGCAGATAAAGAAAGATCTAAAAACGAGGCCGAGGCTTACGCAAATGATGTTATACCGAGAGCCAGAGGTGACGCTGAGAAAGTTCTTCAACAAGCTGAAGCATATAAAAAAGAAGTTGTAGCCACAGCGGAAGGTGAGGCGTCAAGATTTTTAGCAATTTACGGAGAATACAAGAACGCGAAAAGAGTAACTCAAGAGAGAATGTATTTAGAAACCATGGAAAAAGTTTTGGCAGATATTGATAAGGTAATAATAGATAAAAATTCAGGTTCAGGCGTAGTTCCATATCTACCTCTTCCAGAATTAAAAAAAACTCAAGGCGGTAGTTAATGAAGGTATCTAAATTTATTTTACCAGCTATAGTCGTTTTAGGAATTGCAGCATTTCAATCAATTTTTATTGTTCAAGAAATTAATCAAGCGATAGTGCTTCAGTTCGGTGATCCAAAAAAAATTGTTACTAAATCAGGATTAAATTTTAAACTCCCATTTATTCAAAACGTAGCATATCTAGACAAAAGAGTTTTAAATTTAGACAACCCACCAGAGGAAGTAATTGCTGCAGATCAGAAAAGATTAATTGTAGATGCAATAGCTAGATTTAAAATTATTGATCCATTAAAATTTTATATTTCGGTAGGCAATGAAAGAGTAGCGCGACAGAGATTAGCAACAATTATTAATTCTAGAATTAGAGGGGTGCTTGGAAAACAAGAATTAGCTACTTTGTTATCTAAAGACAGAGCAAAACAAATGTCTATTATTCAAAACGATGTAAATACTGAGGCTAAAAACTTTGGTATAGAAATTGTAGATGTGAGAATTAAAAGAGTTGATTTACCCCAAGCTAATAGTGAAGCGATTTATGCAAGAATGCAAACTGAGAGACAAAGAGAAGCAAAAGAATTTAGAGCTCAAGGTGCGGAAATAGCAACTAGAATTAAATCTACCGCAGATAAAGAAGTTACAGTAATACTAGCTAATGCAAAAAAGAAATCAGAAATAATGAAAGGAGAAGGCGATGGGAGAAGAAACAAAATATTTGCCGACGCCTTTGGAAAAGACCCTCAATTCTTCAGTTTTTACAGAGCAATGCAGTCTTATGAAAAAGCATTAATTGGAGGAGATACTTCTTTAATATTATCGCCTGACAGCGATTTTTTCAAATTTTTTGGTAAAGCTGGCTTAACCAACAAAAAACAATAAGTTTCAATGAAAGATTTTATCACGGCTATAGGCCTACTTCTTTTTATAGAAGGTTTAATGGTTGCCATGTTTCCGTCAAGAATAAAAAATATGTTAAAATACATAGAAAAAACCAACGATAAACAATTAAGAATAACAGGAATTTTTTTTTTAATAATTGGTTTTTTAATAGTTTGGTATATTAAAAATTAAATGAGAATTATTAAACATACTTTAATTATTATTTTAATTGTACTATTTAGCCAGAGTGCAAATGCAAAAAATCCACCAGAGTCTTTTGCAGATTTAGCAGAGGATTTGATGCCATCAGTAGTGAATATTTCTACTACCCAGACAGTAAGAACTTCAGCAAATAATTTTCCATTTCAATTTCCTCCCGGTTCTCCTTTTGAAGACATGTTTAAAGAATTTCAAACTCCAACAGAGAGAAAAGCATCATCTCTCGGATCTGGATTTATAATTAATAAGAGTGGAGTAGTGATCACAAACAATCACGTAATAGCTAATGCAGAGGATATTGTAGTTAAAGTTGAAAACAAAGAATATAAAGCAAAGGTTATTGGTTCAGATCCATATGCAGATATTGCAGTTTTGCAAATAGAATCAAAGGAAGAATTTAAACCTGTTGAATTCGGAGACTCGGATAAAGCCAGAGTTGGAGATTGGGTTATTGCTATTGGTAATCCATTTGGTTTGGGAGGCACAGTAACTTCTGGAATAATATCAGCAAGAAACAGAGATATTAATTTAACTAGATACGATGATTTTATTCAAACAGACGCTTCAATCAATCAAGGTAATTCTGGTGGACCGCTTTTTGACCTTAAGGGAAAAGTAGTTGGTATTAACACTGCTATCATTGCTCCAGGACAAGCTGGTTCAATTGGGATTGGTTTTGCTATTCCTGCAAATGCTGCTTCTAATATTATCGATCAATTAATTAAATACGGAGAGACGAGAAGAGGCTGGTTAGGAGTGCGTATTCAAGAAGTAACAAAAGAAATTGCAGAATTTGAAAAATTAAAAAAACCAAAAGGAGCTTTAATCGCAAGTGTTGGCACAGACAGTCCAGCGGCAAAAGCAGGATTGAAAGCGGGCGATATAATTTTAGAATTTGATGGTAAAGATATTGAAACTATGCGAAAACTTCCTAAAGTCGTAGCCTCAACTGAAGTTGGAAAAAGCGTCGAATTAAAAATTTGGAGAAATAAAAAATTAATTAAAAAAAGATTAATTTTGGGTAGATTAGAGTCGTCAGAAGAGTTTAAAGAAAAGAAAGCTTCTACACCGAAAAAAAATCAAGAAATTGAAATAGAAGACTTAAAAATAACCGTTAGAGATTTAAATAATATTGACATTAAAGATAGAAATTTGAAAAAAAATCAAAAGGGAGTTATTATTTTAGATATCTCAAGCAGAAGTCCTATTGCTGGAAAACTACAAAATGATGACATTATTATTGAAGTTCAAAAAAAACCAGTAGGATCTTCGTCTGATTTAAAAAAAATAGTTAAAGATATTTATTTAAAAAAAAATAAAACTTTATTTTTAACAATAATAAACACTTCTAATCAAAGAAGATATATTGGTATCAAATTAAAATAATCTTGATAAAAAAATTAATTTTAATCTCAGGACCTACAGCATCGGGTAAATCAAAATTAGCTGTTAAATTAGCAAAAAAAATAAGGGGCGAAATAATAAATGCTGATAGCATGCAAATTTACAAAGAATTATCTATATTAACTTCAAGACCTAACAAAAAAAATCAAAGAGAGATAAATCACCATCTTTATGGTTTTTTATCAGCAAAAAAATATTTTTCAGTTGGTCAATGGTTAGAATTAGTAAAAAAAAAAATCAATCAAATAAATAATAGAAAAAAAGTACCAATAGTTGTTGGCGGTACTGGCCTATATTTTAATGCGATTACTAAAGGGATAAGTAAAATCCCTAAAATAAATGAAAAAAGTAGAAAAAGAATAAGAAAATATCACAAAAAAATAGGTCAAGAAAAATTTTACCAAGAACTTTTAAACATTGATCCGAAAAGTAAAAATAAAATTTTATCTACCGATACACAGAGAACCTTAAGAGCATATGAGGTAAAATTTTGTACTAATAAATCTATTTTTGAATGGGCTGAAAATACAAAATCAGATTTTCTTAATTACGATATTAAAAAAATTTATATCGAAGTTCCCAGAATAAATCTTTTAATTAATATTTCTAAAAGAACAAAAACTATGATAAACAAAAAATGCATACAGCAAGTTAAATCCTTTTTAAAACTCAAGATTGAAAAATCATTATCTGCTAATAAGATAATCGGACTATCAGAGGTCGCTAGCTTTATCTTTAAAAAGCAAAAACTAGATCAAGTAGAAGAGGACATAAACATTAGAACCAGACAATACGCTAAAAGACAAATGACATGGTCTCGTGGTCATATGGCTAACTGGATCAAGATATATAGCAAAGATTCGACTGATATTTATAAAAAAGTTTTAAAAGTAATAAGCTAAAACTTGACCAAAGTAGATTCTACGATAGATTGTATAAATGCCAAAATTATTCAGTGGTGCAGAAATTGTTTTTAAAGCATTAGAGGATCAGAAGGTTGAATTTATTTTCGGATATCCTGGCGGTGCGGTTTTACCTATTTATGATGAACTAAAAAATCACTCTGCAATAAAACATATTTTAGCTAGACATGAACAAGGAGCGGGTCATGCTGCCGAAGGTTATGCACGATCTAGCGGAAAACCAGGAGTTCTATTAGTAACCTCTGGTCCGGGAGCTACTAATGCAGTAACCGCTTTGACCGATGCTTACATGGACTCAGTTCCACTTGTTTGTATATCTGGACAAGTTCCAACACATTTAATTGGAACTGATGCTTTTCAAGAATGTGATACTACTGGTATCACCAGACCATGTACGAAACATAATTGGCTGGTTAAAGATGCAAATGATTTAGCAGAAACTTTACATTTAGCTTTTGAAGTAGCTACTTCGGGACGTCCAGGTCCAGTATTAGTAGATATACCAAAAGATATACAATTTAATAAAGGTAAATACAAATTTTCTAAAAATAATTTAAGTAAGAAATCTAATCGCAAACCTATCGCAAAAATAAATACAAAAGATTTAGATTTATTTATAGACATGATTAAAAAGTCTTCGAAGCCAATTTTTTATACTGGAGGAGGTGTTATCAACTCTGGTCCTAAAGCAAGTGAGTCTTTAAGAGAACTAGTAGCTTTGACAGGCTTTCCAATCACTTCAACTTTACAAGGTTTAGGCGCATACCCTGGAGATGATCCTCAGTTTTTAGGAATGTTGGGAATGCATGGAACATATGAAGCCAACAATGCAATGCATGATTGTGATTTAATGATTAATATTGGAGCAAGATTTGATGACAGGATAACAGGAAAAGTAGATGAGTTTTCCCCTAACTCAAAAAAAATTCACATTGATATAGATCCATCATCTATAGGAAAAAATATAAAAGTAGATTTAGCGATAGTAAGCGATGTAAATGTTCTGCTAAAAAGTTTAATTAAAAGATTTAAAGAAAAAAATAAAAATTTTTTAAATTCAAATAAACAAAAAACTTCAAAATGGTGGTCTCAAATTGAAAAATGGAGAGAAAAAAAATCCCTTAATTTTTTAAATAGCAGCAAAACTATTAAACCGCAACATGCAGTTAAAAGACTTTATGAATTAACAAAAAACAAAGAAACTTTTATTACTACCGAAGTAGGTCAACATCAAATGTGGGCAGCACAACACTATAAGTTTAATAAACCTAATAGATGGATGACTTCTGGGGGGTTAGGCACAATGGGATATGGTTTACCTGCTGCTATTGGTGTTCAAATTGCAAATCCTGGTAAATTAGTAATCGATATAGCTGGAGAAGCTTCAGTTTTAATGACAATGCAAGAAATGTCTACCGCGGTCCAGTATAAGTTGCCAATTAAAATATTTATTTTGAATAATGAATATATGGGAATGGTGAGACAATGGCAGGAGCTTTTACATGAAAAAAACTATTCTGAAAGTTATACAGCTGCTTTGCCTGACTTTGTAAAACTAGCCGAATCATATGGTTGCATTGGTATTAGAGCTAAAAGCCCGGATGAGCTTGATGATAAAATTAATGAAATGATAAACATCGATAGGCCTGTAATATTCGACTGTCTAGTAGATAAAACAGAAAACTGCTATCCAATGATACCCTCAGGCAAGCCTCATAATCAAATGTTATTAGGCCCGGAAGAAGAAGAAGAAATTTCAGAGGAAGGAAAAATTTTAGTTTAATGGTTAAATCCAAATCAGCTTACAGTGTTCCCGGCAAATTAGGAAAAAAAGAAAATCACATTATAGTGGTATGGGTTGATAACGAAGCGGGTGTGCTAGCTAGAGTGGTAGGTTTATTTTCAGGCAGAGGATATAATATAGAATCTCTTGCAGTGGCCGAAGTGGATAAAAAAAAACACATTTCTAGAATCACAATTGTAACTGAGGGTACTCCACAAGTTATTGAACAAATAAAATTACAATTAAAAAAACTTGTACCAGTCCATAAAGTCGCTGATTTTATGAGGAATGATAGTAATATTTTATTCAGAGAATTAGCTCTGTTCAAAATTGTTGCCAATTTAACAAAGAAAAATAAAGTAAAACAATTATGTAAAAAATATAATCCAGTAATAGTCGATAAATCCAAAAAATCATTTGTTATTCAAGTTACTGCTTTAAGAAGAGAAATAGATAAATTAAGTATTGATTTAAAACCCTTAGGTCTTATAAGTACCTCAAGAACTGGAGCGGTAGCTATGACTAGAGGTGAAAAAATATTTAAATAGGAGAAAATATGAAAACATATTATGAAAAAGATACTGACGCTAACTTGATTAAAAATAAAAAGATTGCAATTTTCGGTTATGGTAGTCAGGGACACGCCCATGCATTAAATTTAAAAGATAGCGGAGTAAAAGAAGTAGTCGTAGCTTTAAGAGAGGGCTCATCAAGCAAAGTTAAAGCAGAAAAAGAAGGTCTTAAAGTAATGTCTCTTTCAGATGCCGCAGCTTGGGCAGATATTGTAATGATGTTAACACCTGACGAACTACAATCAGAAATTTATAAAAATCATATCGAACAAAGAATGAAAGAAGGCACAAGTTTAGCATTTGCACATGGTTTAAATATTCACTTTGATTTAATTAATGCTAGAAAAGATCTAGATGTATTTATGGTGGCCCCTAAAGGTCCAGGACATACAGTTAGAAGTGAATTTCAAAAAGGAGGAGGAGTACCTTGTTTAATGGCAGTGCACAAAAATAGTTCCGGAAAAGCCAGAGAGTTGGCATTATCTTATGCATCTGCGATAGGTGGTGGAAAGTCTGGAATTATTGAAACAACTTTTAAAGATGAGTGTGAAACAGATCTCTTTGGCGAACAAACAGTTTTGTGCGGAGGTTTAGTAGAATTAATTAAAAATGGATTTGAAACTTTAACAGAAGCCGGTTATCCACCAGAAATGGCTTATTTCGAAACTCTTCATGAAGTAAAACTTATTGTAGATTTAATTTATGAAGGGGGAATTGCAAATATGAATTATTCAATTTCTAATACAGCTGAGTACGGAGAGTACGTTTCTGGAAAAAAAATTGTTGATAGTAAGACTAAAGAGAAAATGAAAGAAGTTTTAAAAAATATTCAATCAGGAAAATTTACAAAAGAATGGATGGAAGAGTGTAAATCTGGGCAAAAAAACTTTCTTCAAATGAGAAAAGATTTAGCTAATCATCCAATCGAAAAAGTTGGAAAAGAGCTTAGAGATATGATGCCTTGGATTCGAAAGAATAAATTAGTCGATAAGGATAAGAATTAACCCAAACTGATCAGAATTCTATTAAATTTGTAAAAATATTTTGCAAATTCTTTTTTTAATTGTATTATAATGCCTTAAGTTATGGGTGATAAAAACAGAATAATAATCTTCGATACTACAATGCGTGATGGTGAACAATCACCAGGAGCGACAATGAGTTTAGAAGAAAAACTTCAAATTTCAAGAGTATTTGACGAGCTTGGAATTGACGTTATTGAAGCTGGTTTTCCAATTGCTTCTCCCGGAGATTTTGAAGCAGTAACTGAAATAAGCAAAATTTTAAAAAATTCAATTCCTGCAGGACTATCACGAGCGACAAAAAAAGATATCGATGCTTGTAAAGATTCTTTATGTCATGCAAAACGATTTAGAATACATACTTTTATTTCAACCAGTCCTTTGCATATGAAGCATAAGCTAAACAAATCTCCAGAACAGGTTTTAGATGCAATTAAAGAAAGTGTAACTTATGCAAGAAAATTTACAGATGATGTTGAGTGGTCTTGTGAAGACGGCACTAGAACTAACATGGATTATATGTGCAAAGCTGTTGAGTTAGCTATAAAGTGTGGAGCAAAAACAATAAATATTCCAGACACTGTAGGTTACTCAGCGCCATCAGAATTTAAAAAGATAATAGAAACATTAATTAATAAGGTGCCAAACATTGACAAAGCTATATTATCAACACATTGTCATAATGATTTAGGCTTAGCAGTTGCGAATTCTCTTGCTGGAGTCATGGCGGGCGCCAGACAAATAGAGTGTACAATTAACGGAATTGGAGAAAGAGCAGGAAATGCTGCCTTAGAAGAAGTTGTGATGGCAATGCGAACGAGAAATGATTTAATGCCATATAGTACTGGAATAAACACAAAACTTTTAAGCAAAGCTTCTAAAATTGTTTCAAATGCAACAGGATTTCCAGTTCAATTTAATAAAGCAATTGTTGGAAAGAATGCTTTTGCTCATGAGTCAGGCATCCATCAAGATGGAATGTTAAAAAATAGAAATACATATGAAATAATGACTCCAGAGAGTGTTGGTGTTAAAAAAACTTCTTTAGTTATGGGCAAACATTCAGGTAGGCACGCATTTAGAGATAAGCTTGCAGACATGGGATATGTTGGAATGACAGATGACGTAATTGACACAGCATTTGGAAAATTTAAAATTTTAGCAGATAAAAAGAAACATGTTTATGATGAAGATATAGCAGCACTAGTTGATGATAGCTTAATTAAAGAAGACAATGTAATAAACTTAAAGTCTTTAAAAGTCTTTGCGGGTACAGGAGAACCTCAAAAAGCTGAGATGCAGCTAGAAGTATTTGGTGAGATTAAACAAGCAAACGAAACAGGAGATGGGCCTGTTGATGCAATTTTTAAATGTATAAAAAAACTTTATCCTCATAATGTTAATTTACAACTATATAATGTTCATGCCGTAACAGAAGGCACAGATGCTCAAGCAACAGTAAGTGTAAGAATTGAAGAAAATGGCAAAACAACAGTTGGTCAAGCTGCTAATACTGATACATTAGTTGCTTCAGCAGATGCATACTTGAACGCTTTAAATAAAATGATAATCAAGAGAGAAAAAACCGCTCCAGAGCCAATGGATTTGGGCGACTCAACATATGAAAGGAAAAAAGATGGCACTATTTAAGTCAATATCAGGAATATCATCAATGTGGTCACAAGATATGGCAATTGATCTTGGTACAGCCAACACAATTGTAGTTTTAAAAGAGAAAGGTGTGGTTTTAAATGAACCATCAGTAGTTGCTGTAATTAGTGATGGAGCAAAAAAATCTGTTCTAGCGGTAGGAGATGAAGCTAAAACCATGCTGGGTAGAACACCTGGAAATATACAGGCAATTAGACCGTTAAAAGATGGAGTTATTGCTGATTTCGTTGTTACAGAGGAAATGATCAAACATTTTATAAAAAAAGTTCATAAAAAAAGTGCTTTTGCAAATCCAAGAATTTTGATTTGTGTTCCTACTGGCTCAACTCCGGTCGAAAGAAAAGCAATTCAAGACTCAGCTTTAGCTGCAGGAGCTAGAAAAGTTCAACTAATTGAGGAACCAATAGCTGCTGCTATAGGTGCAGGACTTCCTATATCTGAGGCTACTGGGTCTATGATTGTAGATATTGGAGGTGGAACAACTGAGATTGCGGTAATGTCATTAGGAGGAGTGGTATATTCTAGATCTTTAAGAGTAGCAGGAGATGCAATGGATCAGTCTATAATAAACTACATGAGAAAAAAATTTAATTTTTTAATCGGAGATTCTACTGCTGAAAAGATTAAAAAAGAAATAGGAACAGCAGTACCTACAGGAACCAACACATTTGTTATGAAAGGAAGAGACATAGGTTCTGGAACTCCTAAAGAAATAGTTTTAAGAGAAGAAGATGCATGTGAAGCATTGATGCCAGTGTTAAATCAAATGTTGGGAGGTATAAAAGAAGCTTTAGAAAATACTCCTCCGGAACTTTCTGCTGACTTAGTAGATATGGGATTAGTTTTAACAGGAGGAGGTGCGTTGTTAACAAATATAGATAAATTTTTAACAAGAGATACTGGATTACCTGTTACTATTGCTGAAAACCCTTTGACATGTGTTGCTTTAGGTACCGGGAAAGCTTTAGAAAACGAAGAACTGTTTTCAACTATGCTTTCTGAGTATTAAATTCTAAAAAAAAGAATACATGATATCAAGTAGAGATGATTTTGGTATAGCCATACGTTCAGCCCTTTTACAAAGAGGTGCAAAACAAAGATTTTCATTATTTTTTCTGATTTCTATATCGCTAATAATTTTTTTTCTTGATTACAACAATTTTAAAATAATAGAACTTACTAAAAAAATTTTAAATGATGCTGTTTATCGTGTTTCAAAAGTTGCAACTGCACCAGCATATATATTTAGAGATTTAAAAGAAGGAACGGGAAAAATAATTTTTACTTATAAAGAAAACGAGTCTTTAAAAGAAGAATTGGAAGAATTAAGAAATAAAAATTTTCAAGTAGAATATTTAGAAAATCAAAATAAAAGTTTAAGAAAAACAATTGAAAAAGACCAAAAGATAAGTGGAAAAAGTACACTAGCAAAAGTTTTATTAGACAGAGACAGTCCATATCTTAAAACAATAATAATAAACAGAGGCTCAAAATCTGAAATTAAAAAAGGAATGCCAGTCGTTGATGGAAATTATCTGGTAGGAAAAATCGTAGAAGTTAACTATTTATCATCAAGAGTTTTATTGTTAAATGATTTAAATAGTAGAGTTCCAGTTACATTTGGAGATAAAACTTATCAAGCTATTTTGACTGGCACAGGCGATAAAAATCCTAAGTTAGATTATCTACCAGAAAATTTTGAACAAGCGAATGACATAACTGTTTTTACCTCAGGTAAAGATGGCATATTTTCTGCTGGCATACCAGTCGGTAAGACTAAAATTAAAGATAATAAAATAGAAGTAAAGCTATATTCAGATCCTAATCAGCTTTCATTTGTTACTGTTCAATTATTAAAACTTATGAAAGAAACAAACTAATGGCTATAATTTTTAAAAATTTTAAAATAAAAGTTTTAAACGCAGGTCCAATCTTTTTATTATATTATTTATCAATTAGTGAAATTGATACTCAGTTTAGTAATCTTTATGAGATTTTATCTTTTAATCTGCAATTAATAATAATTTATTATTGGATGTTAAGAGATGAAGAAATATTGGGAACTGGTCATATTTTCTTTGCTGGAATTATAAATGATGTTGTTACTGGATTGCCTTTAGGCATAAGTTCAATTTTATATTTAGTCGGAGCATTTATCGCTTTATACATCAAAAATCTAACTGTAAATATATCGCTCTTTACAGATTGGTTTACTTTTTTAATTGCAATATTTTTTTCAAATTTGTCTTTTTATATACTCATGATCAATTTTTCAGATTTTAACATTACATATACAGATTTATTTTATAATTCTTTTTTTACTTTCTTATTTTATCCAATTTTTTGGACATTTTTTAAATTTTACAAACTACTAATGACAGTTAAACAAAATGATTAATTTCGGATCAGGAAGCACAGTTATAAAATCAAAAATAATTAGCAGAAGAATGTTCTTGCTTTCTGTTTCTAAGGCAGTAGTTTTTTTGGGTATATTTGGTCGACTAATTTCTTTACAGATTAATGAAGAAAATAAATACAAAACGCTATCAGATAAAAACAGGTTTAGAGAGTGGAAGTTAGCTCCACAAAGAGGAGTTATTAAAGACTATTTTGACAATGAAATAGCATCCAATGAAAAAATATATCAATTACATATTACTCCTGAAAACTCTCCTGATCTGGAAAAACTCTTTTTTAGATTAAAAAGCATACTTAATTTAAGTGATAAAAGAATATTTTACTTGAAAAGAAAAATTGCAAAACAAAAACCATGGGAGCCAATAATAGTCTCTGAAAATTTAAATTGGTCTGAATTTTCCAGGGTCAATTTATTTCTTCACGAGTTACAAGGAGTCGAGCCAGTAGTATCTGTTGCAAGATGGTATCCTGATAAATCAACAGCACATATAATCGGATATGTATCTGAAGTAAGTGCAAAAGATCTTCAAAATAAACAATATTTAAAAGATATGTCTGTAACAGGATTGTCAGTTGGAAAAATAGGTTTAGAAAATAAATTAGACGAAGAAATAATTGGTAAAGTTGGATTTCAAAGATACGAAGTAAACGCTTACGGAAAAAGAATTAGACAAATAAAAATTGACTCTGGAAAAGCTGGAACAAACTATAAATCTACTCTTGATTTAGAAGTTCAAAGATATGCCTCAAGTCTACTTTCTGAAAAAGCAGCCTCAGTTTGTGTTATGGATATTTTTAATGGTGATATTGTTACAATGGTTTCTTCACCAATTTTTGATCCCAATGCATTTGTTCATGGTATAGATAAAGATTATTGGAATGAGCTTATTTCTAATTCTAAAAAACCTTTGAGCAACAAAGCAGTAGCAGGTTTATATCCTCCCGGGTCTACTATAAAAACGATTGTTGCATTAAGTGCTTTAGAAAATGATATTTGGAATCCGAAAAAATATTTAAATTGTACAGGCGTAAGAGAATTTCATGGAGAAAAATTCCATTGCTGGAAGAAAAAAGGACATGGAGCTGTAAATTTAAGAACAGCTATTCAAAAATCATGCGATGTATATTTTTACGAAGTTGCCCGAATTTTAGGTGTTGATAGATTATCAAAAACTGCAAAAAAATTTGGCTTAGGCAATAAAACTTTAGATGGTTTTATTGAAGAAAGAAAAGGAGTAGTCCCGAATACAAAATGGAAAAAAAAATTCATTGGAAAAAATTGGTATATAGGGGAAACTCTCCATTCCGGGATTGGACAAGGTTATTATCAATCAACACCATTACAACTTTGTCTAATGACAGCTCAGATTGCAAATGGTGGTTATGAAATAAAACCAAGAATTCTTGTTAAGGGTACAAATAGTAATTTAAAAGATTATGTAAAATTTAAAAATGAAAACCCCGATAAGTCTCTCCCGCCTGAACTTTGGGTTTCTAACTTAAATTTAAAAAGATTAGTTAAAAATGAAAAAAATATTAATTTTGTTAAAGATGCAATGTATGCTGCTACAAATGAAGTAGGTGGAACATCTTATCGATCAAGAATTAATGATAAAAAATTTATGTTTGCAGGTAAAACTGGATCATCACAAGTTAAAAAATTCACTGAGACACAAAGAAAATTGGAAGTAAAACAAACAGAACTTAAATATAAAGATCGAGACCATGCTTTATTTGTTGCTTTTGCTCCTGTGAGTTCTCCACGATATGCAATAAGTGTAGTCGTTGAACATGGTGGCTCAGGTAGTAGTTCTGCCGCCCCAATAGCTAAACAGGTTATTAAAAAAGTTTTAGAGAGACACGAATTAAGAGAAAATATTGCCCAAACAATAGGTAAAGAGGTTTAATGTATAAAACTAGATCAATACAATCATCATTAAGTATAAAAGATAAATTATTATCTTTTGATTATATTTTGGTATTAGCCATTTTTGTTCTTGGAGTTGTAAGCATGTTTGCAATGTATTCTACCGATGGTGGAGAATTTAAATATCATACTAAAAGTCATATAATAAGATTTTTTGTATTTTTTCTCATGTTTTTTGTTGTTTCATTATTTCAAATAAGATTTTGGCATCAAACAAGTACAATTTTTTATATTTTAATTTTTATTTTATTATTAGGAGTGAAGTATTTCGGACTTTCTTCCTCAGGGTCCCAAAGATGGTTAAATTTTTATTTTATGAATCTGCAACCGTCCTAACTTATGAAAATTGCTTTAATACTATTCTTAGCTAAATATTACCATAGAATATCAACTAATGATGTTAACAAATTAAAATTTTTATTTTTACCAGTAGTGGCTCTAGTTTCTCCAGTTTTATTGGTTATAACCCAACCTGATTTGGGAACATCAATTTTAATAGCAATTGGCGGCGTCACTGTAGCGTGGTTAGCTGGAGTAAGAATTAAATTTTTTACTTATTCTCTTATTCTTTTTATTTCTTTAATGCCCATAGCTATATCTTTTTTAAAACCATATCAAAAAGCTAGAATCTTGACTTTTTTAAACCCAGATAGAGATCCCTTAGGAGCTGGTTATCAAATAATACAATCAAAAATAGCTATTGGGTCAGGAGGGTTATTTGGCAAAGGATTTTTAAATGGATCTCAAAGTTATTTAGATTTTTTACCTGAAAAACATACGGATTTTATTTTTACATTATTTTCTGAAGAATTTGGATTTGTAGGTTCTTTCTCTATTTTGTTGTTGTATAGCTTAATAATTTATAGAATTTTAAAAATCGGCACTATAACCAGAAGCACATTTGGTAAGTTATACTGCTATAGTTTTGCTACTGCTTTTTTTGTGTATGTTGCTGTTAATATGGGTATGGTTTTAGGTTTACTTCCAATAGTAGGAGCTCCTTTGCCGATAATGTCCTACGGAGGCTCCTCTATGATGGCAATTATGTTCGGTTTGGGTGTTGCCATGTCTTGTAAAATTTACAAAGATACTCCAGTAAACTAGAGACTTTAATTATTAAAAAACTCAAAATAGCTAAAAAAGGTCTTGCATTTATTAAGATTAGGTGGTCTAATTTTTATATATACAACTTATGTTTGGAGATAAAAAAACACTAAAAGACTCAGAAAGATCACTGATAAGTGAAACAGTGAGCATAGATGGAACTGTAAATAGTTCTGGAGCAGTCGATATTGCGGGTTTAGTTAAAGGCCCAGTATACTCAAAAGAAATAGTCATAAAAGAAACAGGCTCTATCTCAGGATCAGTTCAAGTTGATAGAATTGAAGTCTATGGCCATATTGACGGAAAAATTCAGGCCGATGATGTAGTGATTGGTTCTACAGGAGTTGTTAAAGGCGACATAGAATTTGCTAATAATTTAAGAACAGAAGACGGAGCAGATATTGAAGGCTATATCAAAAAAACTCCAACTCAAAGCAAAATAACTGGTGACTTCTTATTTTCTAAAAAAGGCGATCAAAAACCAAAGAAAAACGGTAAACCAGACTCTAATGGCTCAAACGAGTCAGAAGTAACTGTATAATCTAACGCACTATAAATAATTTAAAGATTGAAATATAATTATCTTAATGAGTAATTATAAATGTAAATCTGTTGGAGTAGTTGGAGCAGGCATTCAAGGTGTTTGTATAGCTCTTCAATTAATGAAAAAAGGAGTGCCTGTAACTATTTTTGATAAAAATGATCCAGGTAAAATGACATCTTATGGAAATGCTGGACATTTTTCTCCGTATGCAGTTGTTCAATTAAATCGTCCGGATGTAATTTATGATATTCCTAAAATGCTAATGAGTTCATATGGACCTTTAGCATTAAAATGGAATTACGTTCCAAAAATGATTCCATGGATTATAAAATATCTTAAGTCTTCTACAAAAAAATCTATGATCCATACAGCAAAATATATGCATCAAATTTTAGATTTATCATTAGATGCCTACGATGAAATTTTAAAAGAAATAAATACTTCTGACTTAGTAGAAAGAAAAGGTATAATTTATATTTGGACGAATAAAAATTTAAAGAGTAGAAATTTAGAAATAAAAATTAGAAATGACCTTGGAATAAAACAAAAACTTTTATCAAAAGAGCAAATTTTAGATTTAGAGCCAAATTTAAGTCCAGTTTTTGATGCCGGCGTCATTTACGACTACGCCTATCATGCAAGAGATCCTCACGGTATAGTAAAAAAATTATTTGAGCTTTTTCTGAAATTAGGGGGCAAATTTGTAAAAAATGAGGTTCAAACCATAAAACAGATTAAAATAGGTGAAACGGAAATAACAACTGATCAAAAAACTTTTAAATTTGAAAAAATAGTATTAGCGTGTGGCGCATTTTCTAAAAAATTTACCGATCAATTGGGAGAAAAAATTCCTTTGGATACTGAAAGGGGCTATCATGTTCATTATAAAAATATGGATCATTTGTTAACAAGGCCAGTTATCTTTTTAGATAGGGGCTTTGGTATGACACCCATGAACCAAGGTTTAAGAGCAGTTGGAACAGTTGAATTAGGTGGGCTTAAGAATCCACTTAATAAAAAAAGAATTGATTACATTGACAAATGTGCCAAAGAGTTACTACCTCAACTTGGAGATTTTCATGATGAGTGGTTGGGTTTTAGACCAACTCTTCCAGATTTTTTACCTGTTATTGGACCTTCATTAAAAAATAAAAACATTATTTATGCTTTTGGACACCATCATTTAGGCTGGACTCTTGGAGCAATTACTGGAAAGATTGTTTCAAGAATTGTGAATGAAGAAAAAACTAATTTAGATTTATCTCCTTACAGTTCTTCAAGATTTAATTAAGGATGAAATTTTCAAAAAATTATTTAGCTTATACGTTACTCGTGTTTGCCACTTTTTGCTGGTCTGGAAATTTTATAGTAGGAAAATTTGCCTATTTATTTGAAGTTCCTCCTTTAACATTAAATTTTTTTAGATGGGTTTCAGTATGGCTAATTTTGATTCCCTTTACCTATAAAGAAATTTACAACAATTTCACTTATATAAAAAAACACTGGATAGTAATCAGTTTTATGGGAATTATTACAATCAGCACTTTTAATTCTGTTGTATATTTTGCTCTCACTTATACTCAAGTAATAAACGCTGTTTTAGTCCTATCGGCCATTCCAGCGGTTACAATAGTCATTTCCTCTCTAATGAATGTAGACAAAACAAATATCTTTCAATTATTTGGATTATTATTGTCGATTATAGGAGTTACAGCAATAATTTCTAATGCAGATATTCAAAAAATATCCGCTTTAAATTTTAATAAAGGAGATTTGTGGATGTTAGTTTGTGTGTTTACTTGGGCTATTTATTCAACTTTACTTAAAAAACATAAATTCAGATTTTCTCAATTTACCTTAATACAATTAATGGTGTCTTTTGGAATTATATTCTTAATACCCCAGTTTTTTTATGAAAAATCAATTGGTCTTGACGTAAATTTTAACAAAGCATTTTTTATTATTCTTTTTTATGTTGTAATTTTTCCAGCTTTAGCGGCTTATTATTGTTGGCAGAAAGGCGTAGAAATAGTTGGACCTAATAGAGCCACTATGTTTATTCAATTAATGCCACTATTGGGCGCAGTACTAGCTATAATAATATTTAAAGAAAAATTTGAACCATACCATTTTGCTGGAGCTTCATTTATTTTAACAGGTATTTATTTATCTAATAGAAGAGCAAATGATTAAAGTAGCAGTTTTAGATGATTATCAAAATGCATTCGAACAATTCGTTGATATTGATAACTATAAATCTAAATTTGAATTTAAAATATTTAATGAACCTTTTAAAAATGAAAATGAAATAATAATTTCATTAGAAGAATTTGATGCTTTATTTATAATGAGAGAAAGAACACCTATAACAAAAAATATAATAAATAGTCTTCCTAACCTTAAGTACCTTATGACCTCTGGTATGAGAAATAATGCAATAGACTTGGAGTCAGCTAAACAAAAAAAAATTGTTATTTGTGGCACAGAGATTAACCCCAACCCAGCCGCTGAAATTACCTGGACTTTAATTTTAGGTCTTATGAAAAATGTAAAACAAGAAATCGATAATATGTTTCAAGGTTATTGGCAAACTACTATTGGCCAAGAGTTGAAAGGAAAGAGAATAGGTCTAATTGGCTTAGGAAAAATAGGAACACAAGTCGCTAGGATTGCAAAAGCTTTTGAAATGGAAGTCTCTGCGTGGAGTGAAAATTTAAATTTAAGTCATACGAATGAATTAGGAGTTTTACCGATGAGTAAAGAAGATTTATTAAAAACATCAGACATTGTTTCTATTCATGTTGTTTTAGGAGATAAATATAAAAATTTAATTACAAAAAAAGAAATAAGCTTAATGAAAAAATCTGCTATTATTATTAATACCTCTAGAGGACCCATTATAAATGAAAAAGATTTAATCGATTGTTTGGAAAATAATATAATTTCTGGAGTTGGGCTGGATGTCTATGACAATGAACCTTTGCCCCAGGATCACAAGTTACGATTTATGGATAACGCTTTGTTGATGCCGCATACTGGATACGTAACAGTAGAAAATTATAATAAATTTTACCCTCAAATGATGGAAAACCTTATTTCTTGTTTAGAAAATAAACCCATAAGGGTCATAAAGTAAATATTTACTTACAATCTTGAGTTGATTTGGTATGTTTACAAGTGTAATGATTTGTTTTTTTTGTTAAGAGAAAAGATATAAGGGCGTGGGGAGAATATGAAAAAAATTGTAGGACTAATAAGCTTACTAATAGCTTTAACTGGATGTGCAGAAACCATGGCACTGCTTGGTCCAGCTAGTACGTCTGTTGGTAGTGGAAATGTTTTAAGGTCCTCTGTTTCCTCGGTAGCTAGTTATACAATTAAAAAACGAACAGGATTATCTCCAATCGAACATGTTTCATCTTTTGTAGAAAAAAATAACCCTCAAAAAAAGACAGAAAAATGCGTTAGTTTTTTAGAGGCATCAGACACAGAAATCTGCTCAGCTGTAAGAAATAGAATTGCAGAAGTTAAAGAAAAAATTCAAGTAAAATCACAAATTAAGAGATTAGATTAATTCACTAGCTGACCCAACTTTTTTTTGGTAACTTAAAGTGTGAAAAAAAAATATTCAATTTTTAGCCTAATAAAAAACTCGTTCTCTCATAATGAGAAATGGCAAAAGATGTGGGAAAGCCCAGAACCAAAAAAGGGCTATGATGTAATTATAGTAGGAGGAGGTGGTCATGGCTTAGGAACAGCTTATTACCTAGCTAAGGAACATGGTATTAAAAATATTGCAGTTATAGAAAAAGGTTGGCTGGGAGGTGGAAACACCGGCCGAAATACAACAATTATCAGATCGAACTATCTTTGGAATGAAAGTGCTTATCTTTATGATCACTCAATAAAGCTTTGGGAAAATTTATCTGAAGAATTGAATTTTAATATGATGTTTAGTCAAAGAGGCGTAATGAATCTGGCCCACAACGAGCATGATATTAAAGAAATGAAAAGAAGAGTAAGTGCAAATAGATTAAACGGTTTAGATACAGAGTGGCTAGACACTAAACAAATAAAAGATTTAGTTCCAATAATGAATACAGAAAATTTAAGATATCCTGTTTTAGGGGCAGCTTTTCAACCAAGAGGAGGAGTAGCTAGGCACGATGCTGTAGCATGGGGGTTTGCATTACGATCAAATGAAATGGGTGTAGATATAATTCAAAACTGTGAGGTCAAAAATATAAAAACTGACAATCACAAAGTAGAGGGTGTAGAGACAACTAAAGGATTTATTAAAGCAAACAAGATTGCTGTTGTCGCTTCTGGTCATACCAGTGTCCTAGCTCAAACAGCAGGTGTTAAATTACCATTACAAAGCAGACCATTACAAGCTTTGGTATCCGAACCGATTAAACCAGTAATTAATACTGTTGTAATGTCTAATGCAGTTCATGCTTACGTTAGTCAGTCAGATAAGGGAGAGTTAGTAATTGGAGCTGGAACAGACGGATACAATTCATTTACTCAAAGAGGCGGGTATGACGTCATCGAAGAAACTGTAAGAGCAATAGTTGAGCTTTATCCAATCTTTGGAAAAATGAAAATGTTACGTCAGTGGGGAGGTATAGTTGATATATGCCCTGATGCTAGTCCAATAATTAGTAAATGTGAAGTAAAAGGTTTATATTTTAATTGCGGTTGGGGAACTGGAGGGTTTAAAGCTACTCCAGGAAGCGCAAATGTTTTTGCTCATACGATTGCTAAAGATGAACCTCATAAAATTAACGCTCCTTTTAATTTAGAGAGATTCTCTGACGGAAGACTTATCGACGAACATGGCGCTGCTGCTGTAGCACATTAATTATGATTCTAATAAAATGCCCATATTGCGGAGAGCGAGAACAATCAGAATTTTCAAATGGAGGTGAAGCACATGTTGTTAGGCCTAAAAACCCGGAAACTTTGAGCGATAAGGATTGGGGTCAATATGTTTTTTATCGTTCTAATCCAAAAGGCATTTTCTACGAAAGATGGGTTCATACGCATGGCTGTAGAAAATGGTTTAATGCTGTACGCGATACATCAACCGATACTATTTTGAAAATTTACAAATTAACTGACAATAGACCAGATATAAGTGAGTTTCAAAGCACTCTTAAATCACCATCAGGAGAACCAATAGTTGGATCTGGTAATTTTACGGTAAAAAAATAATTTATGTCTGCAATTGATAATAAAAACTGTGATTATATTTCAAAAGACGAAATTAAAATTATCTTTGATAAAAAACCTTATTCCGCCTATCAAGGCGATACTATTGCGTCAGCGCTTCTTAGAAACAATGTAAAAATAGTTGGAAGAAGCTTCAAATACCACAGACCAAGAGGTATTTATACTTGTGGAGTGGAGGAGCCTAACGCATTAGTACAAATTTTAAACGAGCATAATGAACCTAATACTAGGGCTACAATAAAATTTGCTTATGACGGAATGGAAATAAGCAGTCAAAATCGTTGGCCATCTTTGTCATTTGATATTGGCTCTCTAAATAACATTTTATCACCCATTCTTTCTGCTGGATTTTACTACAAAACATTTATGGGACCCAAGGGATTTTGGAAAAATATCTATGAACCATTAATAAGAAGAACAGCCGGTCTTGGAAAGCCTCCAAAAAATTTTAGATCTAAAAGTATTCATCAAAATCATAATGTAGATATTGTTATTGTAGGAGGAGGGCTGAGTGGTTTAATTTGTGCAAGAAAATTAATAGATACTGAACATGAAGTTTTACTAATAGAACAAGATAGTTTTTTAGGCGGAATTTTAAAAAATTCTAACAAAGTAAAAAGCATAGAGGGTAAAAAAACTATCGATTGGATAAAGGAAACAGAAAAGTTAATTTTAAGCTCTAAAAATATTAAATTACTTAAAAACACTCTAGTTACTACTTATAATTTTACTAATCATCTTATAGCCTTAGAGGATAAATTTGCTGGAAGAAAAATTGATACAAATAAATCTGAGCTGACCTTACACAAAATTAGAACTACAAATACAATTTTAGCAAATGGACATATAGAACGTTTCATATCATTTAGGAATAACGATCTTCCTGGAGTAATGCTTGCATCTTCTTTTGAAAAATATATTCATAGATACGGAGTTGCGCCAGAGGAGAAGCCCATTATTTTTACAAACAATTCTTCTACTATCAGTTTGATTAAATCACTTGCAAATTTAAATTGTAAACCTCTTGCGTATGTAGACTCAAGGAAAGAAAAAAATATTGAAATTGAAATCAAAAATTATCTAAAGGCCAATGATATTGCGTTTTATCCTGAGTCTGAAGTTGAAGGATGTGATGGTAATAAAAAAGTTGAAAATGTTAACATAAGATCTAAAAGTTCTTTAATAAAATTTAACTCATCCATGTTATGTGTTTCAGGTGGTTACAATCCAGATATACATTTATTTACTCAATCTAAAGGGCTAGTTAAGTGGGATGATAATATTAATTCTTTTAAACCAGACACACCTTTTCAAAACACTATAACCCTAGGATCAGTGAGTGGGAACTATAGTTTTAACAAAATTATAAGTGAAATGGATAAAAAATTATCTTTTATAACCAATAAAAAATTTAATTTTACTATAGATGCTAACGTCTCTGATAATTACTCAATTAATGAATTATGGGAAACAAAAAGTGATAAAAATTCTAGTTGGTCTAAATCTTTTATCGATTTACATAACGACGTAACAACGAAAGATTTAAAACAATCTATATCAGAGGGATATGATTTAATAGAACATCTAAAAAGGTACACAACTAATAGCATGGGGACTGATCAAGGAAAAATTAGTAGTATTAATTCGCTAGGAATTGTCTCAAAAATCTTAAACAAAAAAATATCTGAAGTAGGAACAACTACTTACAGACCACCTTATGCTCCACTAAGTTTTGCTGCTATAGCAGGAAGAAGTACCTATGAATATTACGATCCTGAAAGAAAAACCTCAATACACGACTGGCACATAAAAAATAAAGCAGTTTTTGAGGATGTAGGTCAATGGAAAAGACCTTGGTATTTTAAAAAAAATGACGCTGAAACTATGCATCAGGCCGTCCAAAGAGAGTCCAAACAAACTAGAGAAACAGCAGGAATTTTAGATGGAAGCACTCTTGGAAAGATAGAAATTAAAGGAAAAGATGCATTGGAATTTATGAATCTTATGTACACAAATGCATTTACTAAAATGAAAACAATGACCTCAAGATATGCCCTTATGCTAGGCGAAGATGGAATGATAATGGATGATGGAATAGTATGTAAAATAAATGATAAACATTTTATAGCTACTACCACTTCAAGTGGAGCGCCAAAAGTTTTAGCCCATATGGAAGAATTTCTTCAAACAGAGTGGCCACACCTACAAGTTTATTTAAATTCGATTACTGAGCAATTCAATACTTTTAATATTAGCGGACCTAAATCAAGAGATATTATAAGTGAAGTATTTTCAGATATAGATTTTACTAAAGAAAACTTTCCTTTTATGGCTTTCAAATCTTTTAAATATAAAAACTCACAAGTTAGAATAATGCGAGCCAGTTTTACAGGTGAACTAGGTTATGAAATATATATTCCTCCCAATAAAGCTTTAGAACTTTGGGAAAAAATATTTGAACATGGAAAAAAATACAATCTAGTTCCATATGGCACTGAAACCATGCATTTATTAAGAGCAGAAAAAGGCTACGTAGTTATTGGTCAAGAAACAGATGGAACCGTAACACCTATGGATATCAATTTTAATTGGATGATAGGCAAAAAGAAGAAAGATTTCATAGGCAAAAGATCGTTAACACGGAGTGACACCGTTAGAAAAGATAGAAAACAACTTGTAGGTATTATCCCCTTAGACAAGTCCCAATTTATTGAAGAAGGACAACACGTTGTAGAGTGTGAAAGTCTCCCAAAAAAAATTATAACACCTATAGATTATCTCGGACACATATCCTCAAGCTATCATAGCCCTAACCTTAATCATTGTATTTCTATGGCCATGATAAAAGGTGGCAATGAATTAAAAGGAAAAAAATTATTTGTATCCACTTCCAATGGAACAAAAAACATTCCAGTCGAAATAGTCAGTCCAGTTTTTATAGATCCAGATAACAAAAGGCTAGTATCATGAAAAAAATTTTATCATCAAGTGGTTTAGAGGTAATTGAAAAAAATTTTCACCAAGTAATTATAAGAGGTGATGGGCAAGAACAATTTAATCAAATTATTAATAGAGAAATTTCACTATCTCCTCCTTCAAAAAATTTAGAAACAATAGTAAATGGTAATTTTTTATTTGCAAAAAACTCTTTTGATCAATGGAGTTTGATATATTTAAAAGACAACGACTACGAAAAAGTTTTACAATTTATATCTAATTTAAATAAAAACGAAGAAATATTGGCTTCAGACTATTCATTTGGACAGGTTTATTATGAGGTGACAGGATTAAATAAAAATGATTTTCTAAATAAATTAACACAGTTTGACTTACGATTAAAAAAATTTCCTGAAAATACTATGGCACAGACTCTGATAGCCAGAATTGACTGTTCCATTTACAATTTAAAAGATAAATTTCTTATAACTTGCAATCGTTCTTTTGAAGGATATTTTAAAGATCGTTTGATAGATAGTGCAAATTTATTATGACATTTTCTGAAAACAAAAATCAAAAAAATGTACTTGGTGAAAATTTAGAACTTTGTTCAAAAGATCCTATAACTGGATGGTATAGGGACGGGTGTTGCAATACAGATAAAAATGATCGCGGTCTCCACACAGTTTGTGCAAAAGTAAACGACGAATTTTTAGAATGGTGTAAGAGAGCTGGAAATGATTTAATTACACCTCATCCTGAATATGGATTCCCAGGTCTCAAACATGGAGATAATTGGTGCGTATGCGCTAGTTGGTATGCCAAAGCTGTGGAAGCTGGAAAAGGGTGTCCAATCTTTTTAAAAAAAACACATGAAAAAACACTTGAATTGATACCAATTGAAGTTTTAAAAAAATTTGCAATTGATCTTTCCTAATTGTAAATAAATTATTTTTTATTTTCAGTATTAGATAGGTCGACACCGGTATCTGGGTCTAGCTCAATACCTAGAGGAGTTATGTTCGATGGTAATGGAGTGAAAGTTGACTCAGGATTATCTGCATATTTTCTTTGATTCATTCTGTATAATCCAAAAACAATTATTGAAATAAAAAATATTAAAAAGTGGACAAATAACCCGTTAGGTCCAAGTAAATTCATTAATGCAGAGCACATTATTGGTCCTACTATTGCACCAATACCAAAAATAATATTAAGCCCTCCTCCTGCAGCAACGAATTTTTCTTTCGGTATTTGGTCATTTACTAAAGCCAAGTTTAATGAAAATAGAGGAAGTGTAGTTCCAGATAAAAGAATAATAAATAAAAAGAGTTTTGTTTTATCCATAGTTGTTGAGAAATAATTAAAACTTACTGTAGTCTCAACAAATAAATTTGGTATAGACGCACCAGCACCAGAAACAATTACTGCAAAAATAGCAAACATCGAGGCTGCGATTGAAGATCCAATAATAATTATTCTTCTGTCATATCTATCTGATAATGATCCAATCGGCCATTGAAACAAAGCACCAGCTAACATCGTTCCAACAAGTAACAAAGAGGTTTCAAATATAGAAAGTTTCATTGTAATTGCGTACACTGATAAAAGTGTGAATATTGGGGCAAATATAAAGCCAGTGCAAATCATAGAAAAACTGCCAAAAGGGGAGATTTTAAATAACTCTTTAATTTTAATTGAGGTAGTTTTTTTAAATTTCGGAGGTTTTCTTTTTGTTAAAAGTATTGGAATTAAAGCTATAGAAAACAATAAAGAAATTAGAATGAATGGCTCGTAGTTTTTTGGATTACTAACGTTAAGCAGTAGGTTTCCAAGCGCAAGGCCAGCAAAAGTGATGAACATATATAAAGATAATACTTTTCCTCTAGTTTTATTAT
>MDTB01145595.1_pt1 | contig 27152 bp, 24 predicted proteins | sample 811161 | NCBI WGS metagenome assembly MDTB01 (sample SAMN05326650, study PRJNA326480) | marine metagenome | isolation source: seawater | place: Mediterranean Sea | collected 2009 | reverse complement strand
CAAAGATGTGGACTAAAATGTTGACCAATAGTTTGCGTCACTCAAAAAAGCTATTTAAAATCATTTAGTTGTAAGAATTTTATGGCGGAGACGAAGGGATTCGAACCCTCGAGACGCGTCAACGTCTACTCCCTTAGCAGGGGAGCGCCTTCGACCACTCGGCCACATCTCCACCACTGGTGTACAATTATATTCAAGCTTAGAACAAGCGTTTTTATTAAAATTTATAAAAATTAAATTTACCCTCTGAAAACCATTTTTCTAGCGCCCAACTGAGTACGCCTAAATCAGTCTTAGCGTGGTAGTAGCCTCAAGACCATTTAACTAAGTGTGATTGCAAGCCGGCTTCACTTTTATCGATGAGATCATAGAGTACGCTTATAACGCAATAGATCATTATTCAAACGTGCATTATCTGCCCTCAGGGCTTCGTACTTCTCGTAAAGAATTTCTATATCTTGATTCGAGTGCTGTAAACGCACTGCAACTGCCCTGAATATACCTTGAACAGCAGCATCCGCCTTTTGAAATTTTTCAACAATTTGCTCTTTAGGAATGAATGTCGCTGAGCCTTTAGAACGAGCCCGCGCTGTAACACTTCGAACCTTGCCGATGATTTGTCCGATTTCCCCAAAGATTTCGCCTTCTCCCAAAGTTGTCAATCGTACTCCAGTCTTTGATAACAAATCCACATGACCACTCAAGACAATAAACGCGCCAGTGGGAGGATCCCCAATCTCGTAAATTACTTCATCTGCCTCAAACCGGATTTTTTTTCCCATGCTTAAGCGCCCTCGATAAAATGTCCTTTTCCACAAATTATATTACTTTGCTTAAAAAATTATTTCAAATTTTCATTTTGGTTTATAAAATTCAGAAGATAGAGCCCTGCGCTCGAGCCACCAACCAGATTGTTCAGGCCAATGGTTATAATGATTATCTTGGGTAAGGGTTTCCCTTGCACTCAAAGGCCAATTAGGGTTGGCCAAAGCTTCCCGCCCGATAGCAACAAGATCGGACTGCTTCCGCTGCAAAATATCTTCCGCCTGTAACGGATGTGTGATCAATCCAACACTCATAGTCTTGATATTGGCCTGTTCTCTAACACTAGCAGCATAAGGGACCTGAAACCCCGGCTGACGTTTATCTACATTTGCCGCAGTGGCAGACCCGGCAATACCACCGGATGAACAATCAATGACATCGACACCCAGTTTTTTAAGTTCCTTCGCCAGAAGAAGTGTATCGTCCAACTGCCAACCACCGGCAGTTCCATCCACGGCAGACACTCTAAAAAACAGTGGCAGGTGATCAGGCCACGCTATACGGACTGCTTCAGTAACCTCAAGAGGCAATCGCATTCTGTTTTTGAGACTTCCTCCATAGGCATCATTGCGTTGGTTCGATAATGGAGATAGAAAACTATGCAGAAGATAACCATGGGCACCATGCACCTCTAAGGCGTCATAGCCAGCTTGCAAGGCCCGTTTGGCCGATGCTGCGAAGTCCTCAATTAGATTTAGAATATCCGCTTTCGTCATCTCCTGCGGTACAGGCCAGCCCTTATCGACCGGTATGGCAGACGGTCCATAACAGCTCCATGGCAGATCACCGCGTGCAAAATCAGCTTCAGCCAAGAAACTATTGCCGTACCATGGGCGCTGCATTCCCGCCTTACGCCCAGCGTGCGCTAACTGGATAGCCGGTATACAGCCATGCGCCTTAGCAAAGCTAGTGATCGCAGCATGGTTTGAAATCTGCCCATTTTCCCATAGCCCTGGGCAACCATGTGTGATACGCCCATCTTTGTGCACGGCAGTTGCTTCGGTAAAAATAAGGCCAGCACCACCCATTACGAGCCGACCCAAATGGATTGTATGCCACAGTTCTAAATAACCATCATTGGCACTGTACTGACACATAGGTGAAATAACAATTCGGTTCGGAATTGTAATTCCTCTTATTTTTATTTGAGAGAAGAGACGTGATTTATGGGGCATAAAACTAACCGTTTTTCTTTATTATGGAACTTTATAAGATGCCGCCTAGGAACAACTTTTCTACGATACGGTCAATAGGCGAGCCCTCCTGCACTAAAATTTTGAAATGCATTGGAACAATATGCCAAAAGATTTCTATAGATCGCTCAAGCCCAGTTTTTTGCGTATCAAAGGTATGTAGCGTTGAGCCTCTGGACTCGCTGGAAAGACACTTTGCAAGGACTTATATGACTCCAACGCATCCTCCAACGCACCGAGACGGAGATAGATTAAACCGAGACCGGAAATTGCTCCAAAGTGTCTTGGCTCACGCCTTAAGACCTCAAATACATCTTCACGCGATGCTTCAAAATTCCACAACATAAACCGTACAGTGGCCCGTTTATTCCAAGCTTCTGTAAAGTCAGCATTTCGGTCAATCAACTCACCAAACAGCATTTCAGCTTCTTTTAACCTACCAGCGTTCATTGCGCTTATTCCACGTTCCATAAGAACTTTTTCAATATTGTTGTCATGGGCTTGCGTCCACGTATCCCATATCGCAGCAATAATAGGTTGTGCCTCTGACAGAGTCTTAGAATCCGCCAAATCGTCTAAAAGTGACTGACCACCCGATGCGTTGACCGGAAATACACCCTGAATAGATATCAAACAAATAGTGATTATTGCTCTTATAAAGCTCATGTTCATCCCCTATTAAAAACTTAATTGTAGGAGATAGAGTGAATCAGACGATAACAAGGCAATTTTATTCGAAGTCTCAAACGATTTAGAAAATCCGGAATGTTTTCTTTAAATCGGAAAAATCCATGTGTTGCTTTTGGCCAGCATAAGCGATCGTATTCACAAAAAAAGGGATAATCTTCAACCCTCCAGAAGTGGATTTTTTTGCAAGCTGCAAAAGAAAGGTCTTGACCGGTCCTGAAGTGGCGTAGGCGTTGCGATTTGTTGTGCACCAAGGTCGTGCGCAGCCAGAATAATTTCATCTAGCGACCCAATAACCTCAATAGATCCAATGCTCTTTACCAGCGCACTTCCGTATCTGCCATCAGTGCCTCAACAAAATTAATTAAATGATCTGACAATTCAAAGGGTGTCAATCTATGTAATCGCGAGATACGAAAAGGACCTACTGTATTTGGAAAGTATTCTAAAACCTCACTTAAATCGACATCCTCTTCGTTTAACAAAAGCAGATTTTTTGTCTTCAAGTAATGATCCACCATCACGGGTGAGGAGCACCGTTCATGTTTTATGAGCTCATTTAGCGGCAACCTTCATATGCAAGCATTGTCGGCTTGAAACGGCCACTGGTATATTTTGAAATATTGTCAGACCTCGAGAGATAGGTTTTTCCAAAAGTCTGCAGTCCGGCAACCCAACGTCAACTCAAAGTGTTAGAAGCAGGATCTCCATCCAATAAGTGGCGAAGGAAAAAATCTGCCCCCAACTGCCAAGCTAATTTCAAAGTAATTATCCAAATAGAGGCAAACCACATACGAGCATGGTTATGAAGGTAACCAGTAGTCGTTAATTCCTGTGCCCAGGCATCAAAACATTCGATGCCCGAATACCCTAAACAGGATAACTCCCATGACTGCCGTAGCTCAGACTGTACAGCAAGCCGGTTGGCCAATTTTCCAAGATCATCTTGCTATGAAGTCCAAACAGATGGATGCATTTCCAACCATCCCTTCGAGTATCTCCGCCAGAAGACCTCTTGCACAAACTTCTCAGCCTCCGACAAAGAGTGATGTGGGAGGGTTGCTTTCAAAACTTCCTCATCGCTTATAACACGACAACGAATAAGGGGTAAAAGACAGGACACATCTTAATGTTCGCCTATGCCTCGGTCATAATTTCTCAATTTCGTGTAAGCGCTGCCAGCCTTAGGTATAAAATTGGACAGCGACACAGCGCATCATCTCTACACGGGGGAAAGTAGTCATAATTTCCTTTCATCTTTCTACGAAATGTGACCCAGAAACCCATTGCATCAATTGCAAAGAACTGATCTATTTATTTTTTTGCATGATCTGAAAAAATGATATGGACATAACTATTATCAATTGAAAGGTATAAGTTCTTATGCCGTTATATGACACAAAAAAAAGTGGTGAATATAAATTTAGGCTCTGCCTTTCCATCGCAGCATCCGCTTTTATAGCGTTTGCTTCATGGCGAACAGGTGTATCGAGTCCCGCATTTTGGGAACTTTTTTTACTTGGATTTGGTTTTTGCTTTTTTTCATTACTGCATTCATTTTGGGCACTGATAAAAATTTCAAATCAATCGAAGACAAAAAACATTAAAAATTAGTCTGTCACTTCTTTAAGCTTGAGAGTATTGAAAAGCCATTCTAGGGTTTACCAATTCCTGAAGGGTACAATAAAAATGGAACAAGATGCATTTTCTTTGCGTTGCCGAAGTTTAAATGGTGGTACGCCAGTTTTATCGAAGTGGGGATTTCGGAATGAAACCGATACCTTGACTGATGTTTTAATTGGCTCGCCCGCACATCTTTTTCACCGAGCCACCTCAAGCCTATCGCGTAAATATTTGAGAGACAACCAGTGTGACATTCAGATGGCACAGGCCCAGCATGCAGAACTTGTATCAACCTATCGCCGTAATGATGTAAAAATCCACATGCTAGATCCAGAACCCGAGTTGACCATGCAAGTCTACTCCCGCGACTCAAGTGTCATGACACCCTATGGCGCAATTATTACGGCTATGTCGCAATGGTGGCGTCGCGGCGAAAATTATGCAGCAATCCGTGCTTACGAAAAGCTTCGGATACCAATTTACGATATGGTAACCGCAGGAACGTTTGAAGGTGGTGATTTTAACGTGATCGAAGAAGGATGCGTTTTAATCGGCTGTGGAGGTGCGCGGACGCAGGAAGAAGGTGCGCGCCAAGTTGCAAGTTGGTTTGAAGCGGAAGGCTGGGAAGTACACCTTTCTTTTATCGATGAGTATTATGTTCATATTGACCTCATGGTTGTTCCGATCGCAGAAAAGCTTACCGCTGTGTGTATTGATTGTACAGAACCAGGTATCGTTGATTGGCTGAAATCGAAGGGACATGAAATAATAAACGTACCTTTTCGCCAGACTATGGAGCTTGGGTGTAACCTAATGTCACTTGGTAAAGATCGAGTAATTGTCCCCGCATCTTCAACAATCTTAGCTGAAAATCTCAAAGCACGTGGATTTGACGTTTCTGTAGTTGAAACTGCTGAAATCTCAAAAACAGGTGGAGGCATTCATTGCATGGCACAAGCACTACGTAGGGACAAAGCGGCCTGAGTTTAATTACCACGTAGCACCACAAATGTGGCATCTTTGTCCAAATCTTTGGTACGAATAACGCGTGTGGGACCAAAACGTTGCACACATTGTTGTGTAATATTTGCAGTATTAGCATAGTAAATGTAACTTTTTGATATGCGGGCTGTATCTTCAACTTGTAGATTAAATATCATTACCGTCTCCGTCATAGACCAACAAACTTCAAGGCATTGAAATATATAATCTTCCCAATCATTAATACGCTTTGTCACACTCAAATTGTACGTTCCTGACATAACGGTCACGATCACTGGGTTAGGTGGTACGACCCCAATATTGAATACATGGTCTTTATCTTCCCATTTAGCTTTACAGTAAGCTATCAAATCTGAGCAGATATCCACTCCATAGTAGATTTCACGCGGGAAACACTCATTTTTCTTGAGATATGGAACCAAGGCCCCGTAACCACAACCAACATCAGCAATACTTGCAGGTAATTTGTCAACGTTTCTTTTGATTTGTTCACAAATTATGGAAAACCTATTATTCTGGCGGGTCTTGGAAAACCAAAAACTGCCCTTGGGCGTTGCACCGAATTCCTTGAACCGTTGCTTAAACACTAGCTCCAGCGTCATGTTCGTACGCAGCATCATTTGCTACTCTTACTAGAATTGGGTCGTTCCCATATTTTCAAGAAAAGACCCCTTCAAAACCTGACAGTGTGTTAACCACATTAACTCCAATCTCTGCAACATCATACCCACCTTCCATAACAAAGAGCGTTGGAAGACAAACCTCTGAAATATCCGAACCTATACTAAAAAAATCACAGCTTTTGAGTTTGAAAAAACTGATTGGGTCATTTTCAAACGTATCAACACCCAAAGAAACAATCAGTGCATCAGGCCCAAATTCAACAATTTTATCAAGTCCTTTTTGAAGAGATTTTCGCCACACTTCAAATGTTGTTTTTGGAGGCATGGGAAAGTTCAAATTATATCCTTCACCAGCTCCAGAACCGGTTTCATCAGCATGTCCAAGGTAATAGGGAAAGGCTTCCATTGGATCGCCGTGCAAAGACACAAACAAAATATCATTCCTTGGGTAAAAAATATCCTGTGTTCCATTACCGTGATGAAAATCTACGTCCAAAACTGCAACCTTTCCGGCGCCCGTGTCCCTGAGATGTTGCGCTGAAATGGCGGCATTGTTTAAAAAACAATATCCACCATACATATCTGCCGTAGCATGGTGCCCTGGCGGCCTGCAAAGCGCGAAACAGCTCCGTTCGCCATCTCTAACTCGTTCGGCGGCTGTCAAGGCTACCTGGGCACTTGCATAAGAAGCTTCCCAGGTGCCTTCGCTAATACTCGTTTCGCTCGCCAATGAGTAATAACCAAGTTTACCCTCAATAAAACTAGGGCACTTCGTTGACATTCGTCGAGCCGGCCAATTCGTGGCAATGGCTTCGCCTTTAAAGCCTTCTTTTTGCCAGTCACCCCATGCCATTTGTAAAAAGTGTGTAAAATCTAGATCATGGATTTTGTGAATCGGATCCATACCAAATTCATCAGGATCTGAAATCTCCCCAAGACCAACTTCACTCACACGTTTTAAAATATAATCTAAACGCGATGGGCGTTCATGTGGGTAGACAAGCTTTCCACCATAAAGTTCTGTCTGCGAGTCTCTAAGTTTGTGCTTTTCCGAATAAATAATATCCATCAAATTTGTCCGACTTAATGAAAAAGAGCTGCAGCTACTGCAGCTCTTCGTGTGTTTTTATTATTTCTTCAAGTTCGTCCAGATTGTATCATAGACTTTCTGGACATCTTCAGAGCATGCCTGAACGAACTGTGGATTACCGCCCGCCGGTGGATTTAACTCTGGAGCAGCTCCCAATGCTTTATCAAGATGCGGTCCCACCCCTTTTACACCGGCCGTATAACGGGCAAAATTAGTAACTGCCGCGGCGTTTTCCGGTTCCAACAGAAAATTCATAAACTTAATTGCGTTCTCACGATTTGGGGCATCCTTAAGAAGCACCACATTGTCCATCCATACGATATAACCCTCTTTTGGATAAGCATACTCAATATTTGCGCCCTCTTCACGCGCTTTCATGCCAAATCCGTTCCAGATCATGCCTGCTGCCGCATCTCCTGAGACGAGAACATCCTTCGCAATGTCAGAACCAAAACTTGCCCAATGCTGCTTGGCATTCTGCACTAATTCATTCAACACTTTGAGTTGTTCGCGATCAGTACTGCACTGCGGAATTCCCAGGTGTAAAGATGCAAGCGTCAATGTTTCTCCTGCGGTGTCCAGAACGTTGATCTTACCCTGTAACTCAGATGGTGGATTAAAAATTATATCAGTCGTATTAATGTCTCCAGAATAGACATCTCTATTTACCGAAAATGAGGTAGACCCCCACTGATAGGGAATGGAGCTTTTGCGATCCTGATCAAAGCTCACATTCATCCATTGCTCCATGATGTTTTCAAAATTGGGCATCTCACTCGGTGAAAATGTATCCAGCATGCCTTCGTTTGACATAATCTCAACCATATAATCACCTGGTACGGCCACATCATACGTACCCATTGATCCAGCTTTAAGATTAGCGAGAAGTGCTTCATTTGAGTCGTAAGTATCCATCACGACTTCAACATTGTACTGCGCAGAAAACTTGTCCAAAAGTTCCTGGGGAATATATTCGAACCAGTGATAGATCGCAAGCCTGCCTTCTGCATGGGCAGCAATACCCGACACGGAAATGGCAAGAGCTGCCACTGTACTTTTAAGTAATTTTTTCATTTCTTTCTTCCTTTTTTACTAAGTTTTGTCGTCAGATTTACTAATTAAATATGAAAGTGTAACCATAACTATTGAAAATGCCAAAAGCATTGTAGAAATTGCCATAATATTTGGTTTTATCCCCTGTTTCACGGCACCAAATATAGCTGTCGGTAACGTTTCTACTCCCGCGCCTTTAACAAAATTCGTTATTATGAAATCATCGAGAGATATAATAAATGCCAAAAGAAAGCCCGAAATAATTCCAGGCATCATAAGAGGTAAAAGGATTTTCGTAAAAGCCTGCCTCTTCGTGGCGTAAAGGTCTTGGGCAGCCTCCTCATATGTATCTTCAATCCCCTGCATTCGCGCCGCTATCGGCAAATAGGAAAACGGAATGCAAAAGGCAATGTGTGCGAGCAAAATGCTCAATACACCTCGCTCAAATCCAATGGAGTTGAAAAAGATCAGCGTTGCAACAGCCGTGACAATTTCAGGCACCATTAAAGGCAAGGAGATCAAACCAAAAAATACAGTCCTTAAACGGAAGCGCCCTCCGCGGATCATTGCGGTGGCAGAGAACGTAGCAATCACAGTAGCAACCGTTGCAGCAATTATCGCTATTATAAAACTATTTTTAGCAGCGAGTTTAAATTTTGCGCTTTCTAACCCAATAAAGACATCAAGATACCAACGCCACGAAAAACCCTCCCACGCGACTATAGATGGAGAGTTGTTGAAACTATAAACTGCAACAATTGCAAGTGGCAAATAAAGGATCAAAAGGCATAACACTGTGAGGTGAATAAACCCTGGATATGCTCGAATATCGTATTTACGCGAGCCCATCCTAACTGCCTGCCCCTAATGCCTTAGATTGTTGACGGGCGTATAACGTAAGAATTATCATGACCATCGACAAAAGGATCATAGATGCTGCCGCTCCAAAAGGCCAATTTCCTGCATTCCCTTTGAATTGCTCCTCTATCAGAGAGCCAATCATAAAATTCTTTGCCCCGCCTAAAAGGTCAGGTGCAAGAAAGGCGCCTAGCGATGGAACGAAGACCAAAATGCAGCCTGCAATAATGCCAGGTTGAATGGATGGAATTATCACCCGTCTTAGTGTAACGTATTTTGTTGCGTAAAGATCGGCTGCCGCTTCGCTTAGTGTAAAGTTATAGCGCTCCACAGCGGCGTAAATAGGTAGCACCATGAAAGGTAGATATGAATAAAACAGTCCAATCTGCACCGCAAAGCTTGTATTAATCATCTGCAAAGGATCATCAATTATCCCGATCCATACAAGAACATTATTAACAGGGCCCTCTTCGCGTAACATAAAACGCATAGAGACAGTCCTAATTAAAAGATTGACCCAATAGGGTATGGTAATCAAAAATAACCAAATTACACGTGTAGATTGAGGGCGCGTCGCAATAAAATAGGCTGTTGGGAAGCTAACAATCAGACAAAAAAACGTGGCAAGACCGGCCTGCCAGATCGAACGCCAGAAAATAGTTATGTAGTTCCATTCAATTGCGCAGGGTTCATCTCCAAATAGACCACGATCACAAAAAAACTGGTCATATGCCGCCAAAGAAAATTCCCAGACAACTCCACCACGAAACTCCTTAGTCAAAAAAGAGTAGACCAGCATTAGAGAGACTGGAACTAGAACAAGAACTACCAGGGTAAGCCACGCAGGTAACAAAAGCCAAGTTCTTGAATCCCTATAGGTGTCACTTCGGACTTCACCGCCTTTAGACGCCACACCCGCCATCAGTCAACTAAAAGCCGTGCGGCCCCCTCCTCAACAGTTACAAAAACTTGTTTTCCAGGAGCATAAATCCTTTTATTGCCACGATCGGAATTGGAAGCGCGCACACGAAATTCATCTCCGCTATCAAGAATAAGTAGGCTGTTGATATCTGTGCCAATAAAGATATTATCTTTAACTGTACCACGTAAAGTCCCCCGTGAGTCATCAACATCACTGACGAAAAGGCGCTCCGGCCGAATAGAGACATGAAGGCTGTCGCCAATTTTAATTTTATCATTCACCGCTATCTTTAAACGCTGCCCCCCTTTTAAAAGGCACTGAACCATCGAACCACTGATGCTTTCTACTTTGACTGCTAATAAATTTGTATCTCCAATAAAATCAGCAACAAAAGTGTTACGCGGCCGTTCATAAATATCACGCGCTTCGCCCAACTGTTGAATTTCGCCATCAGACATTACCGCGATTCGATCAGACATCGTCAATGCTTCTTCTTGATCATGGGTTACAAAAATAAAAGTTATCCCAGTTTCACGCTGCAAATGCTTTAGTTCCAGCTGCATAGCTTTTCGAAGTTTAAGATCTAAAGCCGACAGAGGTTCATCAAGTAATAGAACTTTAGGTTGTGGAGCAAGCGCACGGGCCAAAGCCACACGTTGCTGCTGGCCACCAGAAAGTTGCGCTGGTTTACGAGACGCAAATTGAGACAGACGCACAAGTTCCAACATTTCTTCAGCACATCGCATAGCATCGGATTTGCTTTGGCCAAGCATTTCAAGCCCGAAGCTAACATTTTCACGAACATTCATATGTGGAAAAAGTGCATAGTTTTGAAAAACTGTATTTACTGGCCGTTTATGTGGCGGAAGTTTATCAATTTCCTCTCCAAAAAGAAAAATCTCTCCTTCTGTCACATCCTCAAAACCTGCAATCATGCGCAAAAGTGTCGTTTTTCCGCAACCTGAAGGCCCAAGCAGAGTAAAAAATTCATTATCTTGAATCGATAGGTTAATTTTTTTTAATGCGACAAAATCACCGTAGCGTTTGACGGCATCTTTAACAATAATGGCTGGTTTATTGGGCACTTTACACCTGCCTGCTCAAAATAAAACGCTTGTTTACAGTTTTACAATCCGTCTGACGCGATATTGGTTCTGCAACTAGCTTCATTCGTTTCTGGTGCTAGATCAATGCCAGGATTGCGATCAAAAAACCCAACAGGCATTAATTTAAAACCGCACCTAATTACTGGTTGGACCGGATAATCTTCAAGTCTCGGCATATGATGTAGTCCGAATGAGTGCCAAGCCACAATAGATTTTCCGGAAAGTGTGCGGGATTTTTTTGCATATTCTGGCAGGCCCTCACCACTGTTCGACATATTGACAAAGTCGCCAGCAGGATATCTCTCTTCCTGATCAAATGGTGTTAACCATAAATCCTTAAATGCGAAACCCATACGTCCACCAGATGGAGAACCCGGGTCATGAAACATCGAAACGCGATGAGTGGGTTCTAGTTTGTAACCTGTAGGTTTTCCCATAAAGTTTGTTTTTTTATTACTACAGAATTTCCAATAACGATGTTTGTCTTCATCTGTTTTTCTTCCACCCTCAAACTCAATAGGAGTTTCGCGTATATAAAATGCGTTTCCATATGGATTATTTTCACCAGGCGGCTCGGCAACGGTATCACATTCAAAAACCGAGTTATCTTGGCCATCTACAGACATCTCAAGTCTCGCACAAAAAATATGTTGGTGATTTTGCCCTAAAACCCCTGGAGACACTTCAGTCCCATACTTATTGCCTTTATGCGGTTCACAACCAACAGTGTTAATTATGCCAGTAGCTTTCATTTCAAATTCAATTTCTCCATCTAAATAAAAATACCAAAATGACCCGTACTCGTAATTTCCAACGGTGGCGAACGATGACACTACCAATCGACGCGACCGGCGTACCTCTGTCTCGTTTATTCGGTAGTCATAATGCTTCCACAAAACACCAAAATCTTCCTCATGTATGCAGATGCCGTTTTCAATTTTCATAGGCTCACCATTTATGTCGGCAACCCAACAGTCTAAGTACTGAATAGCACCTAAACAGTCACAACCCAATTTGAGTGAATTAGTTAACTTACCAAGACCATATTCACCAATATCAAAAACATTTTTTCTAGCGTGTGCCGGATCAGGACTACCATAAGGCACAACCATTTCCGCAATCGATGCCCTTTTGCAAATAGATCTTTCGTCATACGAGATTTCGTGGAGTGTGAGACCTTCTCTTGCATTAAAACCTATAACCATCGACCACTTATCCCAAACGATTTTTCCGTCAGTAAACTTGAAGGAAACGCCCTTTGGCTGGGTAATATTGATGGGTTTGAGGTCGGCCCGCAGAGTTTCTTGGAACTTAGTGGCATAATTTGAAGATGCCTTTGGTATTGGTATACTTGACGTGTCTACCACTGACAAAACTTCTAGTTTTGAGATATCAACTGTCGCGTTCAATCCTTCTATTGGATGGGCGTACAAGTTGTCTTCGGGAGAATTCCTTATCCAGGCAAAAGTATGACTGACGTGACGTCCGTCCTCCCAAGCTTCACCGAGGCTTCCAGCTGACCAAGGGTCAACACACACAAGGTCCAGATTTAGGATACCCCGTTTCTTGCAAGCATCTATAAATCTTTTATCAGTTTTTACTGCATTTTCTATTTCTAAAAACTCTTCTAATTGGATCATCGGCCGAGCTGTGGGCAAGCGCTTTTTACTCTCTATAGTTTTTTCACTCAGCGAAACTTCGTATATTATTACGCCTAGTTCACCCCGCGGAAATATTACTACTCGAGCTTTACGCTCGGAAGAGTCTGCACACCCCGCCGATTTAGTTTCTTCGGCCAACGGCTCTACAAGTTCAATTGTCTCAAATTTAAATTTTTCTGCATTTTTTCCCAACGAATTTTTCACAATTGCTGACGCTGTGCTAATTTCTAGTTTACTCAACGGTTGAAGTGGATGGAGTATTTCCTCGTTAGATATCGAAATTCCTTCATGAATATTGTCAGACAAGTTATTCATTTTACCTCCATAACGAATTTAAGCTACCCAATGCTTCTATATACAGCCTACGTTTCCATCAAAATTAAACGCAATTCAAAGCCAAAAATTTAAGATTACTTTATAGCAATCATTTTTCTATGGTGCTTTTCCGAAAGCATCCTATCCCTATTTGCAAGTTTTTGCGAAATTTTGCAATGCGGTGGATGCTTCTGTGCATTTTTCATAGCTCTGCCACCTGTAAGTATCAAAGTGAGCAAAAGAAATTAAGAGAGATTTATTTAATCTAGAACAGAAACGCGTGAGACCCTTTCACAACCGAACTTAGTTTTTGTTCATAATGAATTTGAAAGGCACAAGGTTTAAGTTTGCTTGCTGCGCCGATAAGTGTTGTTACTCAAATTAATTTGATCTGCCTGAGTTTTAATTCCTAAAAACCACAGATTCCATCATCAGAAAAACTTCTGAGATTGAATTCGAGTAAGCTTCGTACTCAAATGGGCGTCAAGTTTAACTTTGGATTTTCAATTCTTAAACCTGCCATATTTTCGTTAGACTAGTAAATTTACACTTTTTGTCAGTGAGGTCTCACAAGATTGCATTTGTTCGAGTGTTATATACTCGTCAGGTTTATGGCCTTGACCTTCCATAGACCCAGGCCCACATACGACAGTCGGGATGCCCATTTCATTAAAAACTCCCGCCTCAGTTCCAAATGCGACCTTTTTGACATTTTGATTTGTGACTAAACTCAGGCCGGTTTGGGCAGCAATAGAAATTTTAGAACTTTCAAACCCCGGATACGAGAACACTCTTTCAAATCCAATTACTGGTTGCCTAACTCGAGAAGCATATTTGGAGTTTATGCCCTGGATCTCTAGATTTATGTCATCAAAAATACGAGACTCACCGTCTAGGGCTAAATATCTGCTTTCAAAATCAATTTTTGCCTTGTCAGGAACGATATTTAGCGCCCTACCCCCGGCCAACTTACCAACGTGGAAAGTAGTATACGGTATATCGTAACTCTCATCATACGAGCCGCTTTTTATGTAATTTTCCTGAACTTTTTGTAGAGCGAAAACGAAGTCGGCTGCTACGTAAAGGGCGTTCACGAAATTTGGTGATAATGCTGAATGTCCCGGTTGGCCGATACAGGTAGCACGAAAAGCTGTTTTACCCTTATGTCCAATTGCAACCTGCATTTCCGTTGGCTCTCCAACTATGCAAATTTCTGTTTCCGCAATTTTATCCTTAAGCTCAACTTTCATTTCCTGTATACCAATACATCCCACTTCCTCATCGTAGGAAAATACTAAAGTGAGTGGTTTGACTAGTTTCGCGTTCGAGGCCAAATCTGCTACAGACATCATGCAGGCAAGAAAAGCTTTCATATCCGTGGTGCCGCGCCCATAAAAGCGGTCAAGTTCGCGTGTCAGTTTAAAAGGAGGTCTTGTCCAATTCTGTCCAGTGGTCGGAACGACATCGGTATGCCCAGAAAATATAACTCCACCGCCAACGTTTGGTCCAAATCGGGCAATCAAGCCCGCTTTTTCTCCAGATTTATTCAACACAACTTGAATAAAAGCGCCGCGTTTCAAGCAAAAATCTTTTATATATCCAATCAATTTAAGGTTCGAATTTGATGATACGGATTCAAATTCAATCAACTTTTCCAGTGTTTCCAAAGTAAGTGACATTTAAAATGTTCCTAGTCGTTTTCACGCAGTAGAAAGGATGGTAGACGCGTTTACTTAATATTTCTTTGTAACAGTAGTTCCAAAAGATCGGCACGACACTAAGTTCTTGGAGGATAGCTAGTTTTTTATTTGCAGGAAGTCTTTTCTGCGACTCACCAAGAAGTTCTTTAGCTTGGAGTCAAGAAAGGTCCCCGCTATTTCAAGCAAATTTTTGAGATAGCGTCCAATTTATTTAAAACGTGTGAAAGTAAAGTAGTATTGCTATTCTTCATGTATATGTTGGACGCAAGCCAGAACTACTCATCCCCAGGCACACTGTAAGAGGGGGCCTTTGTTGGGTTCAAAGCACGTTGGATGTAGGCATCCAACTGAGGCTTATAAACCTGCCAGGTAATTTCGAGGGCAGTTATGGGACAGCCATCAGTCCAGTCACATCGGAGGTCGGCAACCGGCCACGGAACACGATCAACTATCTTCATCCCAGCAGAATGGATCGGTCCAGCTTCTCCTCCTGCAGAAAGGCCAGCGCGCATCGCCACCAGAAGGCGGTCACCTAGATGACCTTCAGAAGTCAAAAAGCCTTCTAGGATAATTTTGGGGACCTCCTCATTGGCTAAAAGATTTCCGCCAGAAGCTACATTTTTTTCTTTGGCTTCCGCCCAAATTCCAAGGGAGTTTTTACCTGAGTGGATAACAGTAAGGCCATTTCCGTCCACGGCAAGGACCTGCCTATAATCCATAAAATTTTCTGTCTTTTTAATCTCCGCTACAGCACTTGCTGCGTCAAAGCCTCTCTCCATTAGATCGAGAGTTTTTGGACCTAAGGTCGGATCTGTCACATTTTGGGAAGATACTGCCCCAATTCCTGCGCGAGCATTGGCACACCTTGCTGCCACTGCCGGAGAAGAAGAAGCGACAGCCATACCGAACATTCCCGTTTCTACACATCGCGCAACTAATGAAAATGTCATGGTACGTATCCTTCCGGTATAACTGCCGTCCCATCAATTTCAACCAGCCACTCAGGCCGTGCCAATGCCTGTACTACAAGACCTGTTGAAACTGGGTGAACGCCTTTTATGTGCTCACCAATGGTCATGTAAACTTCCTCGCGATGACGGACATCCGTGATATACACCACTAATTTTACCAAATGCTCCATTGAACCACCTGCTTCTTCAATCAATTGGCGGATGTTCTGCATAACTTTGTGGGTCTGGTCCACCGGATCATGACTTGCGATATTAATCGCATCTTCAATATTTTGTGGACACTGGCCCCTTAACCAAACCGTCTTCCCTCCCGTTGTAACAACCGCTTGGCATAGATCATTATTAAGTTTTTGTTCAGGATAGGTGTCTTTTGTGTTGAAAGTGCGAATGCGTGTATGCTCCATTAGCCCTACTCTTGTTAAATAATTGTGATTATTTATGGTCGTAAGAGATGAAGAACTTCAAGTTTTCTTTGAATGACTAGATCCTAATCCAAACAGATTAGTTCAGGGCAACAAATTTTGAACCAAGATTTTTCAATATAAATCATATTTGTATTTACTGCACCCAAATTCAGAAGATATATGGATATCGAGGTATCTTTTGAAGAATTTATTAAAACATCATGGCGAAATATAAAATAGACACGGTCGTTGTCGGTTCTGGTCAAGCTGGCATAGCGATGAGCGAACATCTGAGCACTCAGGGTATCGATCATATTATTTTTGAGCGAGATCGTATTGCCGAGCGCTGGCGCACTAATAGATGGGATTCGCTTGTCGCAAATGGTCCCGCTTGGCATGACCGATTTCCTGGGCTTGAATTTAAAGGTTATTCTGGCGAAGAATTTGTCCCAAAAGAGGCAGTAGTGAAATATTTCGAGGATTACGTAAAACAGGTCTCAGCACCGGTTCACTGTGGTGTTGAGGTAATACGGGTTTCGCGCAATTTTGACCAAGGCGATTTTGACGTTGAAACCTCTCAAGGTACTTATCGGGCACGCCACATCGTTGCGGCAACAGGCGCTTTTCAAACACCAGTATTCCCAAAAATTGTTCCCGATGGTGTCGATATTCAGCAAATGCACTCAGCAAGCTATAGGAATCCAAGCCAATTGCGTGATGGAAATGTTTTAGTTGTTGGCGCCGGTTCATCGGGCGCCCAAATTTCACAAGAGCTTATGGAAAGTGGCCGAAATGTTTACCTTTCCATCAGTCCACACGACCGCCCCCCGCGCCGTTACAGAGGACGTGACAATGTTTGGTGGCTTGGCGTTCTCGGTAAATGGGAAATGCCCACACCTAAGCCGGGGACTGAACACGTGACTTTCGCCGTAAGTGGTAAAGATGGCGGTAAAACGGTTGATTTTCGCCGATATGCACATTCGGGGATGACATTACTTGGTATGACTAAAAGTTATCAAAATGGTAAGCTTTTCTTCAATGATGACTTACAGGAAAATATTTCTTATGGCGATCGCAATTACTTTTCCGTATTGCAAGAAGCCGATGAATACGTACAGCGTACTAGGGTGAATTTACCAGAAGACCCAGAGGCCCGAAAAACCTGGCCAGATCCTCATTGTTTGACACATCCAATTAAAGAACTGAGCTTTGAGAATGAAAATATCACCTCTATCATCTGGGCAACAGGCTACAAACTAGACTTTAAGTGGCTTAAGATTGGCGAATTTGACGAACGTGGGCGCCCATTGCACAGCCGTGGTATTTCGACCGAGGCGGGTCTTTACTTTATAGGCCTTCCGTGGCTCTCCCGGAGAGGATCATCCTTTATCTGGGGTGTTTGGCATGATGCAAAATTTATAGCGGAGCAAATAGCAATTCAACGTGCATATCTTAGATATCTACCACCACAATCTGAAACTCAAATCCAAGGGTGAGCACAGTACTCAATTTGTATATTTTATAAAAGAATGAAGAAGGTTCCCAATGTTAAAAGGAATTAATCCGCTCTTAAATGCGGATGTCTTACATGCTATTAGCGCTATGGGGCATGGGGACGACCTAATAATTTCAGACGCTAACTTTCCGTCAGACAGTGTGGCGCGGCAGACCATAACTGGCAAACTTTTAAGAATTGAAGCGGGAGCGGCGGAAGTCGTCCGAGCAATCTTGTCGGTAATGCCAATTGATACTTTGGTTGACGATGCGGCAGCGCGCATGGAAGTCGTTAGCGAACCTGAGACAATTTTGCCGGTAATGCATGAAGTTCAAGCCGAGGTAAACATAGCTGGCGGGCCAAATACAATGCTTCCCTTAGATCGCTATTCGTTTTACGATCGTTCAAAACAGGCCTACGCGATAATTCAAACCGGAGAGCGGCGATTTTACGGATGTTTTGCATTGCGCAAAGGCGTCATCGGGCCAAATGAAGAGTAAAATATGGGACGGATAGCAATTTTAGGTGTATTTGTGGCAGATACATCTTTTAGAGCAGATAGAATGCCACGTATGGGTGAAACTATTTTGGGTAGGTCTTTTGCTCTCGGACCAGGGGGAAAAGGTTCAAATCAAGCTGTTTCTGCCGGTAAACTTGGTGCAGATGTTTCTATAATTACCCGTCTCGGACGTGATGATTTTGCTCAAATGGCTTTGCAAACATGGAAAAGTGCAAACGTTAAATCTGATGTGGTTCTAGACCCTGACGCGCACACCGGCGCAGCGTTTATTTTTATAGATGACCAAACCGGTGATAACGCAATTATCATTTCACCAGGCACTGCGGCACAAATTTCTTTAAAGGAAATAGAAATAAATGCAGACCTAATTACAGGTTCAGATGTATTTATGACGCAATTGGAACAACCCATCGATGTTGCACAGGCTGGCCTAAAACTGGCAAAAGAGCATGGTAAAATCACAATCCTCAATCCGGCACCTGCCGCACGGCTTAAACCTGATATTTTTACACTTTGCGATTACATAACTCCTAATGAAACTGAGGCAGAGGCTCTGACTGGCATCATTGTTAAAACGAAAGAAGATGCAAAGCGTGCGGCGGAAGCATTTGTCGATCTGGGTGTCGTAACACCTATCATAACAATGGGTGAACGAGGAGCCTACCTACACGGCTTTGGTATGGTACCTGCATTTAATGCTGGTCGCGTTGCGGAGACCACTGGGGCTGGTGACGCATTTAATGGGGGTTTAGCGACAGCACTTTCAGAGGGAAAATCTCCAGTAGATGCAGTTAGATTTGGGTGTGCAACAGCCTCATTATCCGTAACCCGCGCTGGTACAGCCACTGCTATGCCCTTAAGAGAAGAAGTGGAAAAGTTGTTGAACTAAAACTTCTCCAAGCGCAGATCTTAGTACCGCTTTATGACCTCGTAAACGTTCCCATCGATCGTGATCCCAGCCAGGTAACCAGTTTGGTTGAAGATGTGCGTATGTAACTCCTGAACCCGAGACTGCGCCGAAATTATTTGTGTCTTGGATGAGCCCCTGGAAGCATAACTGAGGCTGCCCTGGATTTCAAAAGTTGGGCGAGACATGACTGAGATCAAAAGACTGGAGGTCATCACGTAAGAAATCTGACTATATTGCTGCCCGCCAATTTGAGGCCCAATGTTGCCACCTGACATTCGGACTTCTGCAATCGCTTCTCCATCTTTCATTATAAAACCTTCAGAGTACTTTGCTCCTAAAATAATTCCAGCCTTTACAGCCTTTGGAAATACTATCTGAGCTACGGACTTTTCTTCTAATTCCGCTAAATATGGATCTTCTAGCCGTGCAAGAGCCAGAGCATCAAGTGCGTTACGCTCTCTGACAGCATAGTTGCTCCTGATTTCTGACTTCTTATTCTCCAGGTTCTGTTGCATCCCAGTGCATGATGTGAGCAAGCACATAATAAGTACGACAAATGGCTGTCTTATTAGCATAAATTTTTTCATACCTTCGTTCCTCTCAAAACTGCCCCAAACTTGATTTTACAAGAAAAGTTTATGGTTTTAAACTTTCTAAGACTAAGTGGATAAATTTTGCTACTCTATTTTTTTCAATCCATCTAACTATGATGACTAAACAATTCTCCGGATCTACATACATTATTTGTGTTCCAACACCCAATGCAAAGTAAGCACTATTTGGGGCCTCGGGAAACATTCCAACTTCAGGATGATTTAGCCACCAAAGGTATCCATAATTTGGTGCAAGCGGACATGGTTTTACACACTCTTCAACCCAACTCTTTGGAATAATCTCTTTTTTATTCCAGTAGCCTTTGTTCAACATTAACTGCCCAACACGAGCCTGATCCATTGTACTGATCCACAACCCACCGCCCCAATGCGCACCACCAGATACTGCTTGTAATTTCTTGCCTTCGACTTCCACCCAAGAATTTTCGTACCCATGCCAAAACCATGTATCTGTGGCACCAATCGGTTCCATAACATTTTTCTTCAAGACTTCTTGAAGGGAACAACGAAATGCTAACATCAGTGCAAGTGACAGCTGATTTACTCTAACGTCATTGTATTCCCAATATGTTCCCGGCTTTTGGAGTACTCGTTTAGTACCCTTTTTAAATTCGCTTTCAGCGGAATTATTTAAGTCACGGTAATGATCAATCCAATCTGGTTTACCCCAGAGTGTTCCTTCCCACTCACTTGTAAGCTGTAGCAGCTGGGCCCAGGTAATATCTTTATTATGACTTGACTCAAAACCAATGTCCTTAGCAATTTCCCTAACTGGTTCGTGGACATCAGAAATAATGCCATTTTTCAACGCGACACCAGTACACAAAGATAGATAGCTTTTAGTGATACTAAATGACATATCTACATAGTTTACGTCTCCCCAAGTTTTTATTAATCTGCCATTTCTCAAAATAGCGCCTGAGCCTGCTTTCCTTGGCTTAACCGGCCCTATCGTTTTACCGATATGCGAAGGCTCTTCAAAATGCCCTCTGGCCAACGCAGCACCAATATCACGATCCATTTTTGATTCATGCGTGATTGCATATTTGATTGCTGATGAGAGAAGTTCGTCATTAAAACCTAAAACCGTTGGGTCAGCCAGCTTACAATCATCCATCTCAACTACCTGAAGAATTTGTAAATACCTGTGAATTTATCAAATATTTTTCGGTTTATGAATTCATACTGAATGAAATTAACACTTTCAATCATCTCTTGTTTCCAATCCAAATCGTATTTTTATCCATTTGTTAGCCTGGGTAACAAACGACCTCTCAGGAAAACAAAACCTTTAATTAATAATTTCAGAAGTATTTGCAAAGTTTGCGTTGCGAAAAGTTTCGAAATAACAGAAAATTTTCTTTAAAGTATTGTTTTATATTTCTTTTGAAAGCCTTTTGTGGCCGCTTGATATGCTTTACTGAATTATGTTTCATTTGGCCTAATTTTTGCTACTATGCATGAAGATCGGCGATATTCCAAGGAGTTCTACATTGTCCACATCACTTGTAAGCCAAGACTTAATTATCAATGGCAAGATTAACAGCAAAAGCGATGTAACCATAGAGGGAAAGGTCGTAGGTAATGTTTCCTGTAATGAGCTAATCATAAATTCGACAGGTCGCGTTGAGGGCGATGTCAAATCAAAGGTGTTAAAGAACCTTGGAACAGTAGTTGGCTCTATCTCTTGCGCATCAGTGGAACTCATGGCTGGCTCAGAAACGGATAGCAACATCAATTGCGACAGCATTTCCGTAGAGCACTCAGCAATATTGATCGGGAAAATCAAGTCAGGAAAATAATGTCTTGAACTAAATAAATCCAAATATTGATCGAACAATTTGGAAGCAAACTTCCGGAAATTGTATCTGTAAAAACTGAGTTAGCTTCTCCGCTGTTCAAATTTAGATTACACCTGTCTTTTTGATCATAACTTTGAGTATTTGGCTGTTCAAGCTTTCTTGAAAAATTTCTTGACAAAGCTGGGGTTAAGTCGTCGCAATATTTCTCTTGCGTCTTGATTGCTAAAATGTGGGAAGAGTCTCAGCGTTGTTTTCCAAAAATTTGTTATACTGCGGCCAATCATTATAACTTTTTCTGGCAGTTTAGTTGTAAATTGCATAAGATATCACGGAAGCCGGTAATACAATTCTTGCGCGGTCATTATTTTATACGATTTTGATCAATATGCGCCCTGATTGTTTACTAATCAATAAAAGAAACAAGGCCATGAAAAGGAAGAAAAAATGTTAATGGAAGCCAGTCATAATGCCGTACATCCTACAGCTGAGATGTACGCCGAGGAACTAAAAGCCGGGAAACTTAGTCGTAGGGAATTCCTGGCACGCACGACCGCACTGGGCTTGACCACTGCATCTGCCTACGTGCTAGGTGGCATTGAGCAACCAGCACTAGCGGGCGGGCACATTAAGCAGGGGGGTACTATGAGGTACTTGATGGAAATCAGGGCACTCAAGGATCCTAGAACTTATGATTGGACACAAATAGCTACAGCAACCGCCGGGCATCTAGAATACCTGGTTGAATACAATAACGATGGCTCGTTCAATCCAATGCTATTGGAAAGCTGGAGTGCTAATCCAGATGCTACTCAATATACGCTAAATGTCCGTAAAGGTGTAAAGTGGAATAATGGTGATGACTTCACAGCCGAAGATGTTGCACGTAACATTACGGGTTGGTGCGATAAGGCAGTCGAAGGTAATTCTATGGCTGGACGAATGGCATCACTTATCAATCCTGACACGGGCGTGGCAGCTGAAGGCGCGATAGTCGTTGTCGATAGCCACACAGTACAATTGAATACAAATGCACCAGATATTACAATTATTCCCGGTATGGCAGACTATCCAGGAGCGATTGTTCACAGCTCTCATGATCCTTCCAACATGCTTGGGACACAGGTTGGTACTGGGCCGTATTCAATCGATAGTTATGAAGTCGGTGTTAAAGCCGTTCTGGTGAGAAACGAAGGCCACGATTGGTGGGGTTACAGTGCTGGAAAAGGCGCATTTATAGATCGATTTGAATTCATTGATTACGGCACTGATCCAACGCAACATTTGGCAGCCGCTGAAGCAGATGAAGTTGACGTGATTTGGGAAGTTGATGGCGATTACATTCAAATGTTTGAGTCTATTGGATGGACTAAGACCTCTGTTGCCTCGGGTGCAACGATTGTAATTAGACCGAACCAAGAAACAGAACCAGCATATGCAGATAAACGCGTTCGTCAGGCTTTGGCCATGGCAGTTGACAACAACATTTGTTTGGAATTAGGGATTGCAGGTGTCGGAGTACACGCAGATAACCACCACGCTGGTGCAATGCATCCGGAGTATGATCCTAGCGTTGGTCGTTTACCATTTGATCCGGCTAAGGCTAAAGCTCTTATGGAAGAAGCCGGAATGGCAGATTTCGAACATACACTTACCTCTATTGACGATGACTGGCGTAAAAATACTACAGATGCTGTCGCAGCTCAACTACGTGACGCAGGAATTAAGATTAAAAGGGAAATCCTTCCTGGCTCTACATTTTGGAACAATTGGGCTAAGTACGCTTATAGCTCCACTAATTGGAACCACCGTCCTTTAGCAACACAAGTTTGGGGACTGGCCTATCGATCCGGCGAAGCCTGGAACGAATTTGGATGGAATAGTGCCGAATTTGACGCGTTACTTGCAGAAGCAAATTCGTTAGCTGACGCAGACGAACGGAGAGCTATTGCTGGAAAGTGTCAGGCAATGATCGCAGAGGAAGGTGTAACTGTTCAACCTTACTTTAGGACCCAGACAAAGTTCCATAAGGATAATGTAGTTTGCGACATGCATATTGCGCATCTTCCTCAGCTATATAAGTATGGTTTTACCAGTTAAGCGTCAATTCCGGTTTAACTGGATAGCTAAAAAACCCATGACTAAGGGAAGACCTTAGATCAGAGATTCTATAGATAGCAGAGGGCTTTAGGTGCACTATTTTGCACAAAGGCCTTCTGCAAATTACAATTTATGATAAAGTTTTTGTAGCTCCAATAATTGTTTGAACTGGAGTATTTTATGGGACAAGAGTGCATAACTCTGAGTACCGCAGACGCTAGAAATCTAATCCAAGGTGCACTTTCTGGCAGCGGACTATTAAGAAAATATGTTGTATATTTCACCGATGCTATTTTAGACACGGAACTGAGTGGTTTGGAGGGGCATGGTTTCTATTGGCTTCAGTATTACTGCGCGCATCTGCGGAGTGGTAAAGTGGACGGCAATGTAATGCCACAAGTAGAGGCCGTGTCTGAAAGTAGTTTTCGCATTGATGCACGCCACGGATTTGCGCATCCAGCTATCGAAGAGGGTTTTAAAGTTCTCATTCCCGCTGCAAAAGCTTACGGCATATCAGCAATGAGTGTTCACAATTCTTATAATGCTGGAACATTGGGGTTTCATACCGGATTTTTGGCGCGTGCTGGTCTTTTAGGTCTTGGCGCAACAAACGCTGTCCCAAACCTTGCCCCAGTAGGTGGAAAAATACCGATCATAGGCACAAACCCCTTTTCTTATGCTGTCCCTGCACCTAGTGGGAATATAGCCTTTCTTGTTGATCAGTCTGCGACCCAAGTAGCCTGGACTGCCGTTAAGAGAGCTGCCGATGCCGGAAAAAATATACCTTTGGGTTGGGCACTAGATGCTGATGGAAAGCCCACTAAAAATGCTCAGGCAGGTTTAGATGGCTCGATGGCTCCTTCTGGCGGTATTAAAGGATTTAACATGGGACTTTTCGTTGAAGTTTTGTGTTCAGCACTTGCCGGCGGCAAACTTGGACCAGAGCAGGGCTCCTTCACTGAAGATGATGGCAAAGCGATCAGTAATGGGCAGTTTTTTATTGCAATCGATCCAAATACTTTTTCTAAAGGAACCTTTGATCAGACAATCAAAAAATTAGTCACTTCAATAATCGGACAAGAAGGTTCACGTCTGCCAAATTCAAGACGTGAACTGAACAAGAAAAAGTTAACAGTATCCGGATTAAAGCTAGAGATGGAAATCTATAAAACTTTGAAAGGCTTCACATGAATGTAAGTATCTCTAGTATTAAAGTTACTCCTTTAGCCTTATCTCTAAAGAAACACTATATCTGGTCACAGGGCTTTCTTGAAAATTTTTCAGTCAACCTCATTGAGGTCACCGCCTCGGACGGCACAGTAGGATATGGCGAGTGCAATGTCGGTCCAGATCAAACTGGCACCTTGCACATTCTCAACCGTCTTAAGCTGGGTTTCATTAATGAAAACCCTTATGACTGGGTTGCGGTAAAAAGTCGTATATTTACTGAGGCTTATATCACGCAGGGCGCATGGACGATGCGGGCCTACAACCAGATGATGGCAGGGTTTGATTTCGCAATTCTAGATTTGATAGGTAAACTTGATAATCGTCCTGTTCATCAAATTTTGGGTGGAGCACATCGTGACAAAGTTGGGTATTTTTTCTTTTTACAGGGAAGTAGCGTAGAAGAGATTGCGCAGCATGCAGCGGAGGGATTTGCGGCTGGTGAGCGCATCTTTTACTTAAAAGTAGGACGCGGAGAGGCACTTGATATTGACATGGTTCGAGCGGTTCGTAGGGAAATAGGGGGCGCGCGCCTTCGCCTAGATGCTAACGAAGCCTGGGATCCTCAGGAAGCTATTCGAATGTGCCGAAAATTAGAACCTTATGATATTGATTTCATCGAGCAACCAACCTCATGTTGGTCAATCGACGCACTAGCTCATGTTCGAAGTTCAGTCGGAATTCCAATTGTTGCGGATCAATCTGCCTTCACAATATATGACGTTTATGAGATTTGCCAGAAGCGTGCGGCGGATATGATATGCATCGGTCCTGTCGAAATCGGTGGTATACAACCGATGTTAAAAGCGGCAGCGATCGCTGAAGCGGCAGGTCTTAAAATCTGCATACATAGTTCTTTTTCCACAGGAATTACGACTAGTGCTGAGTACCAGATTGGGAAGCTGATTCCTAATCTCGATGATGGAAACCAGATAATGTTTCAGCTTCTTAAACACGACATTGTGAAATCACCGATACTCGCCCCCCAAAAGGGTTGGATGCATCTTCCTGACAAACCAGGCTTAGGCATTAGCCTTGATCAGACGATTATTAAAACCGCTACTGACACATTTCAGAAAATTTCCTTTTAGTAGATCAGTTGACCACACATTTAGAACGGATTCGGATATGACCAAAGTAACGAAACGATCTGAACGGCGGTCATCCAATAAGCGCGGTAAAATCCTTCCTCAAATGCCTTGGCATCAACCGAGATACCACTTCCCAACTGTTGAACCTCTAAAGAACGAAGACGTACTCAAAATTCATGAGAACGCGTTGCGCATTTTGGAGGAGATTGGCGTCAAATTTCAAGCTGAGGAGGCCGTTTCGATTTTTGCCAAGGCCGGCTGCATAATCGGTGAGGATAAAATGACAGTACGTATAGGACAAGAAATCGTTGAACACGCATTGAGTAAGGTCAAATCTCAAATTGAAATTACACCTAGAAACGTGGCCCGCAAAGTTATGATTGGTGGCAATCATGTGACTTTTGCTTCAGTATTGGGGCCACCATACTGTTCAGATATAGACACCGGCAGGCGCCAAGGGACATTAAACGACTACTGTAATTTTATACGCCTTGGTCAATATTTCAACGTTATACATATGATATCTGGTGCTCCAGTAGAGCCAATGGATATTCCTTTAGAGGTGCGCCACCTTTATAGTACCTTAAAGGTTTTAGAATTATCTGACAAAGTACCATACGTTTTCTGCCAAAGTAGACAGCGGATACATGATACGCTTTCGATGATAGCTATGGCGAAAGGCACAGATAGAGAGGGATTATGTAAAGAGCCGTCCACTTTTTCAATCATTAATTCGAATTCTCCACTTCAATACGACAGGCCAATGGCTATTGGCCTTATTGAGTTAGCAAAACACAACCAGCTAGCCATGATTACTCCATTCTCACTTGCCGGAGCTTCACATCCAATTTCACTTGGCGCTGCAAATTCAATGGCCGTCGCAGAGATGCTGGCGGCTCTTACATTAACGCAATTAGTCAATCCAGGCGCACCCGTGGCATCCGCTGCATATACGATGAACGTAAATATGCAGACCGGATCACCTGGTTTTGGTTCACCAGAAACAAACGTCTCTTTACAGATAGGGTCACAGATGGCCCGGTTTTACGGCATACCCATAAGGTCCTCTACATTTACTTCATCGCCTGCATTAGACGCACAGGCTACGTTTGAAACTTTGGGCATGCTTTGGGCTTCCATAACGTCTGGTAGCAACATCATAATGCATGCAGCGGGTTGGCTAGAAGGCGGTCTGCGGTCTTCCTTTGAAAAATTTATTTTAGATGTTGAGATGCTCCAGATGATGGTAAAATACATGGAGCCAATCCTTGTTGATGACACAACGCTCGCATTTAATGAAGTTAAATCTGTCGGTCACGGAGGACATTTTTTCGATACTGAAAACACAATCAAAAATTACAGT
>MDTB01073570.1_pt1 | contig 27153 bp, 37 predicted proteins | sample 811161 | NCBI WGS metagenome assembly MDTB01 (sample SAMN05326650, study PRJNA326480) | marine metagenome | isolation source: seawater | place: Mediterranean Sea | collected 2009 | reverse complement strand
GCTATGGATAAAGAATTGCGTTTTGCGATTCGCGAAGGCGGACATACAGTTGGAGCTGGTGTGGTAACGGATATAGTGGAGTAATTAATCGTAATGGCTAATCAGACAATAAGAATAAGTTTAAGAGCATATGATCATATACTTCTGGACAAGTCTACTGAAAAAATCGTAAGAACAGCAAAATCAACCGGTGCAATTATTTCTGGCCCAATTCCGTTGCCCTCCAAAAGGTCCATATATACTATTTTAAGATCACCGCATGTAGATAAAAAATCACGTGAGCAATTTCAAACAAATATACATAAAAGGTTAATCGATATTTTAAATTCAACACCAAAGACCGTCGAGTCCTTAATGAAACTTGATTTGCCTGCTGGTGTAGATATTGAGATAAAGGTCTAAAGCATGAGGGGGCTTATAGGTACAAAATTAGGTATGACGCGAGTCTTTGATTCAAATGGAAGCGTTGTTCCTGTTACTATTTTAGAGGCAGGTCCATGTTGGGTTACTCAGGTGAAAACCGTAGAAAGAGATGGATACAGCGCCATTCAGGCTGGGTTTGGTGATAAAAAAGAAAAGCGTACAAATAAACCTCTAAAGGGTCATTTTAATTCTGCAAATGTTGTTCCAAAAAAAGTCCTTGCTGAGTTTGAATCAGTTCCGGGTTATGATTATAAATTAGGACAGACTTTTGATGTTAAGCTTTTTAATGAAGGGGATTTTGTAAATGTGATAGGGTACTCTAAGGGTAAGGGGTTCTCTGGGGTTATAAAAAGACATAATTTTGCAAGACAGAAAAAAACTCATGGTACTGGGCACACCATGAGAGCTCCAGGTTCTATTGGTCAGGCTTCAGACCCTTCTAGAGTATTTCCTGGAATGAGAATGGCTGGTAGATATGGTAACTCGCGTGTAACTGTTGAAAATTTAATGATTTTTAAAATTGACCATGATGGAAATAAAATATATGTAAAAGGTGCCGTGCCTGGTTCTAAAAATGGAACAATTATAATTACAAAATAATATGGAAATCAAAATTACAAATTTAGATGGTTCATCAGCTGGTAAGCATAAAGCAAAGAAGTCTGTATTTGGAATTCAGCCAAACTTAGCAGTTGTCAGGCAAGCTGTTTTATCTGAATTGTCAAATAAAAGGCAGGGTACTCACAGTTCAAAAAATCGCTCTCTTGTAAATGGGGGTGGTAAAAAGCCTTGGAAGCAAAAAGGTCGAGGTGCAGCAAGAGCAGGAACTAACAGGTCTCCACTCTGGCGAGGTGGTGGTACTATTTTCGGTCCCTCTCCTCACAAGTATTCAAAAAAGCTTTCTAAAAAGGTTAGTAATCTAGCTAGATGTTCCGTTCTTTCTAGTAAGGCGTCTAATGGTGAATTAATTGTTTTAAGCGAGTTAAGTATGGAAAGTCACAGAACATCCGATTTTGTATTAACGCTTAATAAGCTAAAACTCAAAGACAAAAAGATAGTCATAGTAACTAGTGATTATAACAAGAATTTAAATTTGGCAACCGGAAATATAAAAAATATTAATCTCAAAGAAGTAAGTAGAGTTAGTACGTACGATCTAATAGACTGTGATATAGTTATTTTCGATAAAAATAGTATTTCTCGTATAGAGGTCTTATTAAAAAATTAAATGCCATGTATCAAAAAATAATTATTAAACCGGTTTTAACAGAGAAGATGGCGATTCTTGAAGAAAGAGAGAATAAATATGCTTTTATCGTTAACTCGGCCTCCAATAAAAAAGATATAAAAAGTGCAGTCGAGAAAAAATTTGATGTATTGGTATCCAAAGTTTCAACTATCAATAGGAAAGGAAAAGTTAAGCAGATGACTGTTAAGAGTGGTGGTAGAACTATCCGAACTTCTGGTAGGCGTTCAGGTTGGAAAAAGGCAATTGTAACTCTTGAACCTGGAAGTAAAATAGACTTGATACGGAGAGAGGACTTGGGTTAAAAATATGGGCATTAGATATTTAAAACCTACCACTCCTGGAAGCAGATTCGCAACAAGGCCTGACTTTTCTGATTTGACTACAGCTGCTCCGGAGAAGAGTCTAACAAAACCAATACGAAAAAAAGGTGGTCGGAATAATCATGGAAGAATAACTGTTCGTCGCAGAGGTGGTGGGCACAAAAGAAGGTATCGTATCATAGACTTTAAACGTGATAAGTTTAATGTACCTGGAAGAGTGGCCACTATAGAGTATGATCCAAATCGATCCGCATATATTTCTTTGGTGCATTATAGCGATGGTGAAAAGAGGTATATTATTTCGCCTGTTGGAATTAAAGTAGGTGATCTTATAGTTTCTAGCGAGGATGCTCCATTAAAAATTGGTAATGCAGTGCCTTTGAGGAATATTCCTGCTGGCTTGAATGTACATAATGTTGAAATGCAGCCGGGGAAAGGTGGTCAAATGGTTCGTTCTGCTGGTTCTTTTGCGCAAATAATGGCTCACTCTGATAAATTTTCTACCTTGAAATTACCCTCTGGTGAAATTAGAATGGTAAGCAAAAGTTGCATTGCAACTATAGGGCAAGTTGGGAATAGTGCACATGAACAGGTTGTGTCAGGAAAAGCGGGTAGGACGAGATGGCTAGGGAGGCGTCCGAAAGTTAGAGGCGTAGTCATGAACCCTGTTGATCATCCGCATGGAGGTGGAGAGGGGAAATCGTCAGGTGGTCGTCATCCATGTACGCCATGGGGAAAACCAACGAAAGGTTTTAAAACTAGGAAAAAAAATAAAAAATCTAATGATATGATTGTTAAGAGGAGGAGGTAGCTTTTATGCCTAGGTCGCTCAAAAAAGGTCCCTTTGTAGACGAAAAATTGATTAAAAAAGTCGAAAAAATGAACGAAAGCGGGAAAAAGAGAGTAATTAAAACCTGGTCCCGTCGCTCTATGATTACGCCAGATTTTGTAGGGCATACTTTTGGTGTCCATAATGGAAATAAATTTATTCCTGTTTTTATCTCTGAAAATATGGTTGGTCATAAGCTTGGTGAATTTTCTCCTAGTCGAACTTTTAGAATGCATTCAGGGGATAGAAAGAATTAAAATTATGAAAGCAAAAGCTACTGCTAAGCACATTCGTCAATCTCCATTTAAACTCCGAAAAACTTTGAATAGTGTAAAGGGAATGAGTGTTGGGGTTGCGATGGATCGGTTGCATTTTTCTCCAGAGAAAGCTGCTACTGTAATAGAGAAAACTTTAAGGTCTGCTGTGTCTAATTTAATGAGTGCTATGGATGATCAAAACATCAATCCTCAATCTCTTGTAATTGATGAAGCGTTTGTTGATGGAGGTCCTGTAATGAAACGTTTTAGAGCCTCTGCTATGGGAAGGGTTTCGCGTAGACGTAGACCGACTAGTCATTTAACTATTATCGTAAGCGATACTTAATAAAGAGGATTTCATGGGTCAAAAAACACATCCTGTAGGTTTTAGATTAAACGTTAATCGAAATTGGCACTCTAACTGGTACGCATCAAAAAATAAATTTTCTGCTGAACTAGAAGAGGATCTAAAAATCAGAAAATATATTCTTCATCGTTTGCCGAATGCTGGCATCTCAAAAGTAGAGATATCCCGAACCTCAAAAAGAGTAACAGTTACTATACATACTGCAAGGCCAGGAATTGTGATTGGTCGCGGTGGGGAGGAGGTGAATCGGTTAAAAAAAGAATTACGCCAGCTAACTGGAACAAAAGATGCTCAAATAAATATTTCTGAAATAAAACGTCCTGAAATGGATGCATCTCTCGTTGGCGCTAATATTGCGCATCAATTAAAAAAGAAGATATCATACCGTCGAGTTGTCAATAAAACTATTCAGTCGACCATGCGAATGGGTGCTGATGGCATCAGAATAAATGTTGCTGGAAGGCTGGGTGGGGTAGAAATTGCAAGGAGTGAAAAATTTATGGATGGTAGCGTTCCCCTTCACACACTGAGAGCAGATATAGACTATGCCTTAACCGAAGCGCATACTGCATATGGGGTGATAGGTATAAAAGTATGGATATGTAATGGGCAATATGAAAAGAAAAAAAATAATTAATGTTAGAACCAAAAAAAATTAAGTTCAGAAGACATCATCGTGGTAATCGGAGAGGAATGGCAATGAGAGGTAATCACGTATCCTTTGGCTCCTATGGCTTAAAAGCTATGGAATCTGGTTGGGTGACTGCTAGGCAAATAGAGGCTTCTCGCATTGTAATATCAAGAGTTGTTCGTAAAATAGGAAAAATGTGGATAAGAATATTTCCCGATAAGCCAGTCACAGAAAGGCCTGCTGAAACTAGGATGGGAAAGGGAAAAGGAGCATTAGACCATTGGGTAGCTGTGGTTAAGCCTGGTCGTATTATGTTCGAGGTTGATGGGGTAACTAAAGAAGAGGCGGAAGACGCGTTTCGAGATGCCGGTCATAAGCTTCCTATCAAGACAAAAATCGTTGAGAGGAGGCCTATTTGATGAAAACTCAACAACTTAACGAAATGAATAAAACTGAATTGCTTGATAAATTAAATGAAAATTTAGAATCTTTGCAAAATTTGAAATTTCAACAAGCATTGCAGCAGTTGGATGATGCTACAAATATAAAAAAAACGAGAAGAGAAATTGCCCAAATAAAAACAGTTTTAAACGAATTTAAAATTGGTATCAGGAAAAGTTAGGATATTACTCAATGAATGAAGAAAGAAAACGACAGTCCTTAGTTGGAAAAGTAATTAGTGCCAACATGCAGAGCACTGTTAATGTGAGAGTGACTAGAGAAATACCGCATCCTGTGTATAAGAAAAGAGTTAAGAAGTATAAAAACTATTTAGTACATGTTACAAAATTGAAGCCAAGCATAGGAGATATAGTTAAAATTGTATCTATTAAACCCATTAGTAAAAGAAAACGTTGGCAAATTAGTGAAGTAGTAAGAGAAGTAGCTAACTTGAGTGGCAAATAAATGATACAATCGGAAACAAGGTTAAAGATTGCTGATAACACTGGTGCTAAAGAGGTGTTGTGTTTTAAGGTGCTTGGGGGTTCAAAGCGTAAGTACGCAAGTATTGGAGACCAGATTGTGATAACTGTAAAAAAAGCTTTGCCAGATAGTATGGTGAAAAAAGGTGACGTTTGTAGAGCTGTTGTTGTAAGAACAAAAAAGGAGATTAATCGCCGGGATGGAAGTTGCATTCGATTTGATGAAAATGCTGCGGTAATACTTGATGGTCAAGGTGAGCCAAGAGGAACAAGGATTTTCGGACCAGTAGCTCGTGAACTAAGAGAGTCAGGTTATATGAGAATTATTTCCATGGCTCCGGAGGTTATCTGATTTGAAAATTAAAAAAGATATGATAGTTCGCATAGTAAGTGGGAACAATAAAGGTATGGAGGGAAAAGTTTTACGTGTTTTTCCAAAGAAAAATAGAGCAATCGTTGAAGGTATCAACTTTATTAAAAAAGCTACCAGACCCAGCCAAAGCAATCAATCAGGGGGAATAGTGGAAAAAGAGGCATCAGTTCATATTTCAAACCTAATGGTTGTTCAAAGTGGGGAAGCTACGAGAGTAAGTTATAAAATTCTTGAAGATGGAAAAAAAGTAAGAATTTCATCAAAAACTAAAGAAGAAATAGTTACATAGCTATGCCTAAAAGTAAAAAAACATCTAAAACTTCAAAATTAAAAACTGATCAAAGTAAAGATATGCAGACTAAATATGAACCTAGATTAAAAAAAGTATATCTAAAGTCAGTTTTGCCGCAATTGATGAAGCGTTTTAACTACAAAAATATCATGGAAATACCTAAAATTACCTCAATTGCATTAAATATGGGTATTGGCGATGGTAAAACTAATAATAAATTATTGGAGAGCGCGTTGAATGAGCTGACCTTAATTTCTGGTCAAAAGCCGATTACCACCGCAGCAAAGAAAGATATTTCAAATTTTAAAATTAGAAAAGGCTGGCCCGTTGGATGCAAGGTTACGCTTAGATCTGTTATGATGTATGAGTTTTTGGATAGGCTCATATCAGTGGCGCTACCAAGGACAAGAGATTTTAGGGGCCTTTCTTTCAAGGCATTTGATGGAATGGGGAATTACAATTTTGGAATACAAGAGCAAATAATTTTTACAGAAATAAATTATGACAATATTGAATCAATAAGAGGTTTGAATGTCACGATCGTCACAACTGCCAGAACAGATGAGGAAGCGTATTGGCTGTTAAAAAATTTAGGTTTGCCTCTTAGAGAAAAAGATTTAAAAAATGAAAAAGAAGAGGTTGCCTAATGGCCAAAAAATCTAAAATACATAAGTCTAAAATTAAAGCTAAGTTTTCCACCCGTGAAAAAAATCGGTGTTTTAGATGTGGCCGTCCGCATGGTTATTTAAGGCGGTTTGGTTTGTGTAGAATTTGTTTTAGGGAATTAGCTTTAAAAGGTGAAATACCTGGTGTTACTAAAGCCAGCTGGTAGAAGGAAAATATTATGTCAATGTCCGATCCAATCGCAGATTTTTTAACAAGAATTAGAAATGGTCTGTCTACTAATAAAAGGTGGGTAGATATTCCGTCGAGTAATCTAAAAAAAAGAATAGCACTTATTCTTAAGCAAGAAAAATATATAGAAGATTTCTTTTTTATAGCAGATGAAAATAACAAAGAGACCATAAGGATTTTCTTGAAATATGATTATCAAGGAAACCCAGCGATTGATAAGATGAAAAGAGTAAGTCGCCCTGGATTAAGAATTTATTCAGGTTCTTTAAATATACCTCGAGTGCTTGATGGTCTTGGTATATCTATTCTTTCAACTTCAAAAGGCGTGATGTCCAATAAGACAGCAAAAAAAATGAAAGTTGGTGGCGAAATTTTGTGTGAGGTGTATTAAAAAATATGTCCAGAATCGGAAAAAACCCAATTGTTATACCTGATAAAGTTAATGTAAAACTTGATCAAGAAATAATTACAGTATCTGGTCCATTGGGAGAGCTTGAATTCAGGCCCCATCCAGATATGGAGATCGCTATTGAAAACAATTTAATTACGGTTAGTCGGCCTTCGAATGTTAGGCACCACAGGGCATTACACGGAACCACTAGGCAAATGATAAACAATTTAGTTCTAGGTGTCTCCGAAGGATTTAGTAAAGAATTGGAGATTATTGGTGTGGGTTATCAAGCTAGTAATGAGAAAAACCGATTGAAGCTTCAGCTAGGGTTTTCCCATGATATTTTTATTGATTTACCAGATGGTATAGAAATTAAAATTGATCGTAATATTTTGGTAATCTCAGGAGCAGATAAACAGCTTGTAGGAGAGGTTGCAGCAAAAATTAGATCACTCCGAAAACCTGAACCTTATAAGGGAAAGGGTATTCGTTATCGTGGAGAACTTGTACGAACAAAACAAGGAAAGACAGTTGGGGGGGCTGGATAATGCAAAAAAACAGCTCAATTGCTCGTCGATTTACCAGAAGGAAAAATCGATCTAAAAAGACATCCAAGTATCATCCTACGCTACCAAGGCTTGTAGTTTATAGAAGTTTGAATCATTTTATCGCTCAAGTGATTAATGATTTTGATGGTAAAACAATTGTTGCTGCCTCATCGCATGATAAAGATTTGAAAGCAAATGTGAAAAACAAAAAAAATAAAAAAGATTTGAGTAGAATTATAGGTGAGTCAATGGCGAAAAAGGCAAAAAAGAAGAAAATTACCAAAGTTGTATTTGACAGAAATGGATATACTTATCACGGTCGTGTTAAAGCTTTTGCTGAAGCTGCACGAAAAGGTGGTTTAGAATTTTAACTTAGGGGGATCATTTTGGGTATTATAAATCCAGCAGAACTTGATTTAAAAGAAGAATCAGTAGTTAAGGTTAATCGTACTGCGAAAGTTACATCAAGAGGGAAAAGGTTTAGATTTTCTGCGCTTGTAGTTGTCGGGGATGGTAAAGGACATATTGGGGTCGGACTAGGAAAAGCTAATGAGGTAATCTCAGCTATACAAAAAGGTAAAGAGGCTGCCAAGCAGCATATTGTAAAGGTTTCATTAATTAATGGTACGATTCCGCATAAAATTATTGGAAAGCACGGAGCAAGTAGGATTATGCTGAAACCAGCTTCTACAGGAACTGGTATAATAGCATGTGCACCTGTTCGTGCAGTTATGGAGCAAGTGGGTGTTCAAAATATACTCACAAAACGGAATGGTTCTAAAAATTCTATGAATTTGGTTCGTGCGACCATGGATGCCCTCATTAGTATGAAGGACGCTGTATCCATCGCTAATAAAAGAGGTATCACTATTGGAGAAGTTTTTGGATAATGGCTAAAAAAAATAAAATGTTAAAATTGACTCAGATTAAAAGCTCAATAGGTCATAGATCCAAATCAAAACAAACTCTAGAAGCTTTGGGGTTAGGTAAGATGCAAAAAACAGTTGTCAAAATAGACTCTCCTCAAATCAGAGGCATGGTTAATAAAGTGTCTTTTTTATTAAAAATTGAGGAATTATGAAAATTAATAAATTAAGTCCAATTCCTGGTTCAATAAAAAAACGTAAGCGAGTTGGTAGAGGGCACGGATCTGGCCTAGGTAAGTCCGCTGGTCGAGGAGATAAAGGAGCTGCTCAGCGAAGTGGTTATAAAAGAAGAGCGTGGTTTGAGGGCGGGCAGATGCCCCTAGCTAGAAGGTTGCCCAGAAGAGGGTTTATAAATATTTTTAAGAAAGAAACCCAAATTGTTAATCTTAATAAGATTGATAGCTTGTGTAAAGATAAAATTGATGCCAATATTTTATTTGAAAATGGATTAATTAGATCTGCTCTGAAGCCTGTAAAAATTTTAGGTAACGGAGAATTAAAAAGCAAAGTAGTAATTTGCGCAAGTTCGTTCAGCAGTGCGGCCGTAGAAAAGATTGAGAAAGCAGGAGGCATTGCAAAAGTAGAATGATTAATAAAATTAAAAGTATATTTTCAATACCTGAGCTAAGAGCACGGATTATATTCACTGTTGGAATTTTAATTGTCGTTAGGGTTGGAGCTCATATACCTATTCCTGGGGTTGATGGAGAGGCATTAGCTGGTGCCTTTACAAATCTTGAAAATTCACTCTTTGGATTATTCAATACTTTTGTTGGAGGCGCCTTTGCGCAGGCTTCTCTTTTTTCATTAGGAATAATGCCATATATATCTTCATCAATAATCATACAGCTTATGGGATCTGTAATTCCCTATTTTCAGAGATTGCAAAAAGAAGGTGAAGCTGGTAGAAAAAAAATAACGCAAATTACTCGATACGGAACGGTTTTATTAGCCACTATGCAGTCCTATGGTGTAGTAGCTGTATTTTTGCCAAGCCTAAATTCTAGTAGCAGTGTTGTTGTTTTAAACCCAGGTTTACTATTCACATTTACCGGTATAGTGAGCATGGTAACTGGGACCTTATTTTTGATGTGGATGGGAGAAAGAATTACTGAGCGAGGTATCGGAAATGGAATTTCACTCATAATAATGATTGGTATTATATCTGCCTTTCCAAATGTAATTCTTACTGAGATAACTCTTGTTCAAGAGAATGTTCGCGGATTATTATCTGAACTTGTATTGATCGGAATTATGTTTCTGATTATTTGTTTCGTTGTTCTGCTCACACAGGGAACCCGTAAAATACCGGTTCAATATGCTAAGCGTGTTGTTGGAAGAAAAGTTTATGGAGGCCAAAATACTCATATTCCGATGAAAGTCAATACTGCTGGGGTAATGCCAATAATTTTTGCGCAATCCATAATGTTTGTGCCCAGTACTGTGGCTACATTTCTTGGAGAGAGTGACTTTTCTGAAGGATTATTAGCCTGGTTTTCCTTTGATCATCCATTTTATTGGATAGTTTTTGGTTTGATGATAATATTTTTTACATATTTTTATACAGCAATAGCTTTTGATCCTGTTCAGGTATCAGCTACAATGAAACAGCAAGGTGGATTTATACCTGGCGTAAGACCTGGAAAAAAAACAGCGGAATACATCGATAATATTTTAACTCGCGTTACCCTTCCAGGGTCAATCGCCTTAGCATTTGTGGCGATTTTTCCCTATATATTGATGCAAACTATGAACATTAATTATGATCTTGCATCTTTCTTTGGTGGTACCAGTTTGTTAATAATAGTTGGTGTCGCTTTAGATACGCTTCAGCAGATAGAGTCGCATCTTATGATGCGTCACTATGATGGTTTTTTAAGTCAAGGTCGTATTAGAGGAAGGAGAAGAGTATAATGGTTCATCTTCGCACCCAAAAAGAAATCGATAAAATTTCCAAAAGCTGTCAAATAGTTGCAGACACATTAATTATGTTGGAAAAGCACGTTGTTCCCGGTATGGCAGTTAAAGAATTAGATAAAATGGCTGAGGAGTATATTACAGATAAAGGAGCGCGTCCTGCCTTTAAAGGTTACATGGGTTTTCCTGCAACTTTATGTGTATCTATTGATGATGTAGTTGTTCACGGTATACCTGGAAACGAAACTCTAAGGTCTGGACAAATTGTTGGTATTGATTGTGGAGCGGAATTGGATGGATACTATGGAGATCATGCTAAAACTTTTTCAGTAGGTAATATTGATAGTGAAAAAGCAAAGCTTGTGACTATTACCAAAGAGTCACTAGACAGGGCTATCAATAAGGCTATCCCTGGTAATTACGTGGGAGATATAGGTTTCGCTGTACAAAACTTTGTAGAAGGTCATGGCTATTCAGTTGTAAGAGAGCTTGTAGGGCATGGAATAGGCACTCAGTTACATGAAGAACCACAAATTCCTAATTATGGGTCTGAAAAGCAGGGACATTTACTTAAAGCTGGTATGTGTATTGCAATTGAGCCTATGATTAATTTGGGAAGAAAAGAAATATATACTGATAAAGATGGATGGTCAATTAAAACAAAAGATGGCCAGGTTTCTGCTCACTTCGAGCACACAATTGTTATAACAGATAATGAACCAAAAATACTTAGCGTAGCGTCAGATGGCTAAGGAACAGCCAATAGTGATTGACGGGATAATAAAAGAAACTCTGCCTAACGCAATGTTTCGTGTTGAAGTTGAAATAGGAGAAAATTCACATGAAGTTTTAGCTCATGTGAGTGGTAAAATGAGAATGCACTTTATAAAGATTTTACCTGGTGATTCGGTTACTCTTGAAATATCACCATATGATCTAAGTAGAGGGAGAATTGTTTACAGGCAAAAATAAAATGAAAGTACGTCCATCAGTGAAAAAAATATGCAATAAATGTAAAATTATAAAAAGAAATCGTGTTCTTTTGGTAATTTGTGAAAATCCTAAACATAAACAAAGGCAAGGATAAATAATATGGCACGTATTGTAGGGATCGATATCCCTAGAGATAAGAAAGTTCCATTTGCTTTAAGGTATATTCATGGTATTGGACCAACAGTTGCTGTGAAATTATGTATTGAAGCAAAGGTTGACCAAAATAGTAGAGTTAGAGACTTAACTGAAAAACAAGTTATTGCGTTACGTGATGCAATTTCTAATTTAGGAATTGTCGTTGAGGGTGAATTGCGCTCTCAAACTGCAATGAATATTAAAAGACTTAAAGATCTTGGAACATACAGAGGTGTTCGGCATAGAAAAGGACTCCCAGCAAATGGACAAAGAACAAAGACAAATGCCAGGACTAGAAAAGGTAAAAAAAGAACAATTGGTTTGGGTAAAAAAGCAGTAACTGCGTAATAAAGTAAATTAAGAGGTAATTTTGGCAGAAATACAAAAAAGAAAAAAGAAAAAAACCGCTGACCCACATGGTATAGCGCATATTAAGTCTACATTTAACAACACACACGTAACATTATCAGATAAATATGGTAATGTAATTGTTTGGGAAAAAGCAGGTACTTCTGGTTTTAAAGGATCAAGAAAAAGCACTGCTTATGCTGCTACAATGGCTGGTGAAAAAGCTGCCCAGGCTGCTCTTAGTATGGGTATGAATAGCATAGATGTGCGAGTCAAAGGGCCTGGCTCCGGTCGTGAAGCTGCAATAAGAGCATTGGCAGTAGCCGGATTACAAATAACAAGTATCACAGATGTTACTCCATTACCACACAATGGTTGTAGACCACCAAAAAGAAGGAGAGTCTAAAATGAGGGAGGACTTAAGTTAATGGCGAAAAATAATACTCCCAGAGGAAAACTGGTAAGAAAGTTTGGAGAAAACATATTTAATAACCCCAAATATGATAGGTTATTAAACCGAAAACCATATAAGCCGGGTCAGCATGGACAAGGTCGTAGAGCTAAGCTTTCAAATTTTGGATTGCAATTGCAAGAAAAACAAAAAATAAAATTCATGTATGGATTACTTGAAAAGCAATTTAGGTTGACTTTTGATAGAGCGGATAAAATGACAGGTGAAACAGGTACAAATATGTTGCAGTTATTAGAGCAAAGGCTCGATAATATTGTTTTTCGTCTTGGTTTTGCTCCTACCAGGCCTGCGGCTAGGCAGATGGTAAGTCACAAGCATATTCTTGTAAATAACAAAGTTGTTAATATCCCTTCCTACTCCTTAAAGCCGGGATCCGTTATAGAAGTTCGTGATAAAAGTAAAAAAAATGATAATATTTTAGATTCTATGCGCAGAATTAAGGGAGATATTGAACTATCGTGGCTGGATTTAGATAAAGCAAAAATGCGTGGAACTTTTGTATCTGTACCAAATCGTGATGAAATGAACCTTACTGTGAATGAACAGTTGGTTGTAGAATTATTCTCTAAATAACAAAGTTAGGAAAAACTTAAAATGGCAAGTAAACCCTTGGAACTAAATGTAGATTTTCAAACAACTTCTAAATCTGGTAATACCGGTGATTTCAAAGTACAACCTCTAGAACGTGGTTTTGGTGTAACAATCGGTAACTCATTGAGGCGTGTCCTGCTAACTAGTATACCGGGAGCTGCGATAACTCATGTTAAAATCGATGGAGTTCAGCATGAATTTTCAACGATTGAGGGAGTTAAGGAAGACGTCGCAGATATTATCATGAATCTTAAAAATGTACGTTTCAAGTTAATGGATAATAACCCTGACAAAGTAAATCTTTCAATCACGGGTAAGCATATCTTTACTGCAGGAGATATTCAAAAAGCTAGTGACCAGTTTGAAATTTTAAACCCAGATCTATATATTAGCGAGATAAATGGAAAGGGAAAGATAGAAATGGAATTAAGGATCGGTATCGGTAAGGGTTATGTATCCTCAGATGAAAATCAGCTTCCAAATCTAACCCTAGGCACGTTATCAATTGATAGTATTTTTAACCCAGTAACAAATGTTACTTTTGATGTTCAACCTGTCCCGGGAGCTAAAGATCCTATCGAGATTTTATCCGTCCAAATTGAGACTGATGGATCAATTACTGCAAAAGATGCTGCAAGCTATGCTGCAACATATTTAAGAGAGCACCTGAAATTTGTTGAAGCAATTTCAAATCCCTCTGTGTTAGAGATTTCAGATGGAGTTTCAGAAGAAACATTACTTCTAAGAAAGTTATTAAATTCAACTATAGATGAAATGGAACTTTCTGTGAGAAGTTTTAATTGTCTGCAAGCTGCAGGAATAAAATACATTTATGAATTAGTGAATAAAGAGGAGCATCAAATGCTCAAATACAAAAATTTCGGCAGAAAATCACTGACCGAATTAGTGGAAAAGCTTGACTCTATGGGTTTGCATTTTGGTATGGAAATAGACAAGATTATGGTTGAAGAAGGCTAAAAAATGAGGCACAAAATATCTGGAAGGAAACTAAGTAGAAAGGCTGCAAGTCGTAAAGCGCTTTTGTCAAACTTAGCATCTGAATTAATTCGCCATAAAAAAATTAAAACAACAGATGCTAAAGCTAAAGAATTAAGGATGTTTATAGAGCCACTAGTAACATTTGCGAAAAGGGGAGACTTGAATGCAAGAAGGCAAGTACTAAAAAAAATTCCACACAAAAAAGTTGTTCGAGAATTATTCGATAATATTGCTCCGATATTTACAAAAAGAGGTGGAGGGTATACCAGAATAATTAAATTAGGATTTAGAGATAATGATTGTGCCCCAATTTCTTTAATTGAGTTTGTAGGAATAAATTCAAATGTGCCAATTGAAAGCGAATCAACATAAATTATTTCTAGGTATAAGATCATTGTGAATACAATATATAGAAGGGCAGTTTTATCTGCCCTTCTTTTTTTTACAAGTAATTTATTGATAAGTCAAACTTTTGATATAAGAGCTCTCTGGGTTGTAAGAGATCACATAATAAATGAACAAAAAATCAATAACCTATTAAAATTTGCCGATCAGAATAACTACAATCATTTGTTTGTTCAAATTAGAGGCAGAGGAGATGCTTACTATTCTTCAAAGGTAGTTCCTAGAGCTCATTTATTAGTAGATAGTAAGTTTGATCCATTGGAATACATTATTCAAAAATCAAAGATCTATGATATTAAAATTCATGCTTGGTTAAACACATATTATTTGTGGTCCTCATTAGATTACCCCTCCCAGCAGGATCATCTTCTATACACCAGACCTAGTTGGCTTGATAATAATTTTCCAGACCCCATTAACGTGGGCTCAACAATGGATAAAGTAAAAATTAATCGAAGTTCTAATGGGGAAGGTTTTTATCTTTCTCCGATTCATCCGGAGGTAGATGCTCATTTACAAAATATAATTACTGAGCTAGTGCAAAATTATAAACTAGATGGTATCCATTTTGACTATATTAGATATCATGCGAGAGGTTGGGGTATGAACCAAATTGGATTAAAATTATTTTTTGAACATTCAGTTGCCATACCTGGACTCCCGGCTCTTGTTGTAAAGGATAAACCATCATTTAAAAAATATAAAAGTGATGCAATCACTAAGTTTATAAGAAAAGCATCAACCAGAATAAAAGCCTATCAGCCGTATTGCATAGTATCTGCAGCTGTGAAACCAAATTTAAAAAGTGCCCATGAAGATTTCGGTCAACATTGGGATACTTGGTTATCTGAGAGATACATTGATTGGGCTGTTCCTATGAATTATGCATCTGGAATTAAAAACTTTAGTAGCAGTATTGGAACAATGAAAAAAAATATACCAATACAGTACCATGATCGAATTATTATGGGGATAGCCGTTTACAATCAAAACCCAAGATCAGCAGGACAGAAAATATATTATGCAGGGAAAAATAATTTTACTGGAATAAGTATTTTTTCATATACAGTTTTTGAAAAAGATCCATCCTATGCTGTAAAGTTAATAAATTATTTAAAGTAGTTGATAAATAAAATTTCCATATAAAAATACTAGGTAACAAAATAGCGAACTAACTAATTAGAACTGTTGATTATTGATATTTAGTTCTTGATAATTTTGCTCATTAAATGCTAAACTGTAAGGTCTGCTTCAAAAAAAAGAATGAAAACTCACAAAATAAAACTTACTACATTTTTCGTTTTGCTTTTATCTGCGAATTTACTCTTTGGAAATTATGCATTTAAAAAGAAAGTCAAGAACGTCTGCAAGAGTTATAGAATTATGGTAGAATCAGACCAATTTGAATTAGAGAATGATACGTTCTATTTAACACTTGAGAGTGGCAGAAACAATTTTGAGATGTTCATGGTAGTTGGTTTTGCCGCCGCAGGTCAGGCTGTAGCCCATCAAAAAGACCTTGGTTTATCTAACGCATATACACCAGAAAATATTCAGGTTACAGTCAAAGTACCTTCATCAAACGATACATTTAATACTTTTGTTGCCTCTTGCTCATCGGATTTGGCAAATGAACTAGCGCAAGGTAAAATAGATTCATCTGAATTCATGCAAAAAATAACCAAAAATCTAAAAATAATATAAAGGAGTAAGAATGCTTCAAGATCCTAACTCTCTAATTGGCATGCTAACACAGTATTTAAGAGCTGTAGGTTGGTCAATCGCTGCTGCTGTAGGCTTTGCTTTTGGCATTGGAATAGCTTTAAAAGTCTTTGATATGCTTTCAACAGAAATTGATGAGTGGCAAGAAATCAAAAATGGAAACATTGGCGTGGCCCTCATATTTATATCTTTGATTGTAATGGTGGGTTTACTTGTGCATAAGGTAATATAATCAATAGAGTCCATTAGTAATCTTAATTTGTTAAGAAATTAAAAAAGTTATCTTTCAAATAAATTTTATTTGAAAGATAACCAATGTAAAAATTGGAGCAAATGTTGTGTTAATTAAGTTTACCGCATCATTACTCATCCATGAATATCCGTTTATGAGATTATTATTGCTTGATGAATCTTCCACGATAATTCCATTAGAATCTAAATATTTTCCTTGCAGACTTGCCCCGATTATCGAATCTAGTAAAGAAGATAAGAAACCTGATAATATAACAATTAAAATAAGATCCTTTTCTAATGTAAAATAAAAACCTATCAAGCCAATCATACAAGAGCCCATGAAAGATCCTAGGGTTCCTAGTATGGATATACCTCCAGATTCACCATGATTCATTTCTTTTAAACTTAATATTGAAATAGGTCTGTATTTTGAAAACTTTCCAAATTCTGTTCCCCAAGTATCCGAAGCAGCAGCTGCAACTGAGGACAAAAATAAATAATAGATAAATTGATAGTCATCTAAAAAACCACCACAAACACACAATGATAGAGCTATACCTCCGTTTGCAAAAACTTGGATAATATTTCGTTTTGATGACTCCTTGGATGAATAATTGTTTTTAGGCTTAATCTTACTTATTATGGAAGAAAGAATGAAAAACACCACGAGTGGTGTTAAATAATTTATTCCACCATATGCAATTATAAAATTACTCATGATAATTGATCCGAAGAATCCATCTAGAGTGATAAAGTTGAGTAAAAATGCAAATAATAGTAATAATGATAATATGAGCGTTATTTCGAAAATATTTGGTTTCAAATAAAAAGAATACATTGATAGTAAGGAAACAAGAGGAATAGAAAGATTATCACTGCCTTTAAAACTTATTAATTCAGCCATAGTAGCCATTATTGAACTAAAGAGAACAAAATAAAAGATGTAAAAGCCTTCTTCATTTGTGGAGAAAGGTAATATGGTCGAACAAAGGTAAATAATAAATATTGATGCAAATAACATCGAAAGAGCACCTCCTAAAGACTTCTCATCACCTAATAAATTTATTTTCCTTAAAGGGAAAGCCTTGCCCATAATGGCGGCTAAAGGATCTGCAATAGCAAGGATAAAATATGAAATTGCAAAATACTCTACCTTTTCCCAGAATAAAGAAGATAGAATTAAATAGGATAATGGAAAATAAATCGTTCCATATGTTATTCTGTCTTGAGAATGTATGCTCTCAAATAATTTATGTTTATGAAAAAAAATATTGATAAAAACAAATGATAAGCCAAAGATTGATGGTACTAGATTAGATTCAAAAATATATGGTGATAATCCGCACATTATTCCAATGATGAAATGAACAAAAATTCTACTAAAGGTTGCTGAAAAATATTTTTTTTTATATAAAAAACCACTAATTGCTAAAAAAAACAATATAATTAACGCAAATAAAATAAATAGTATCCAATCCATGTTGTTTAATTAAAATTCCTAATTTACTAATAATTAAAAAATAGTTTATGAGTTTGCTAAATAATTATAATTTTTAATCTGTTAAATTATAAAAAGTTATGTCTGTTGCTATTAATGATTTTGTATTGCGTCAAGTAAAGGGATCTGGGAAAACATATTCTCCGTCTCTAAGTTTTGAACAAATAGTTGAACACGTTGAATATAGAATGAATAATGGAAAGTTTAAAGAGGGATACAGAGATGGTGTTAGAATTATTCAGGCGACAAAATTTTTTTCATCCCATTTTTTATGCCCATTTGTTCGTGTATCTGAGGATTCAAAACTTGAGGCGAAAGTCGTTAAACGAAGAGATAATGAAGATTCATATATCCAAATCAGAGCCCTGTCGGGTAAGTCAGTAATAGCATCTAGAGTTAATTTTATATGTTACCGGCATGACGTTTTAGCTGAAAATAAAGAAAACTCAACGAATGAAGAGTGGGAACTCGTTAGTATACATGCATTACCTGATGGAGTTAAAGAAATGCCAATGGGTCCTATTACTATGATGCGTAATCAACTAGAGCTTAAAGGAGGCACTAAAGGTTCTTATGATTCCGAAACTTGGGCAAGATCCGTTCAATTTTGGCAAAAATATGTGCCCTTAAAAGATTTTTAATTTCTTATTTTATCAATAAAAGCAAAAAGATATATAACTATTGACAAAAGTTAATTAAATAAAATAAGTTCACTAGTGTCTATTTAAGGCACAAAAATGCGGAGTTCCAAGTGAAAGATAATATCTTTTCAGAGATACATTTATATAATTGTAGTCCCAATAGAGAATCTTTTTGGGTCAGTAATTTTTCTTTTTTACCCAATAAAATAGGTTTTTTCATTGTTATTTGGATAGCATATTATGCTGACTAGATGCTTTATCAAGCTTGTGTCTTGTTGTTCTAGTTTTAAAATATTTTTAATTCTTTTCTATTTCCTATTTTCAGTAATTATTAAAGCCCAAACATTCAAAATAGCCGGCAGCATTGTTGATGAAAGTGGAGAGCCGATAAGAGGGGCAAGGCTTCATCTCTACCTGTCGAATAAATTGATGATATCCGATGATGAAACAGGTCGAAATGGTAAGTTTGTTTTTGGAAAACTTAAACCAGATAAATACACCTTAAATATTTATGCGAAAAATGGTTACAACCTTACAAAAGAAATTGATTTAAATACCGGAGATGCTGAGGGTTTAGAGTTGGCACCAAGTCAAGATCGTAAGCAACCTCAATTAATCATCGAATCCTTAGTCGGAGAAATCAAAATTAATTGGGGTCCCATTGTTGATGGAAAAGAATACATAATCTATAGGGATAATAAAGAAATAAGTAGAGTAAGTGTTCCAGAATATTTAGACGAGGTTGGAGGAGGGAAATCTTATTCATATGCTGTGTCTACAGTTTTTATCGATGGTAACAAGGGTGCAAGATCACTAACGGAATATGGGAAATCGTTATTCAGTCCACCTTCTAATATTTCTACTGAAGTAAATAAAAATACAATCAATCTTAATTGGGATCCAATTGAAAATGCTAAGGCGTATGTTATTTATCAGTATAGTTCAATAAAAGATGATTGGAATGTTGTTAATGCAACTAGTAAGAATTCCTATAAACATCTCAACCTTGACTATGAGACAGAATACATATATACCATTGCAACTATGGATCATCATAAAAAGCCTGGAGATAAATCAGATCGAGTACAGGCGACCACGCATCCTGAGCTAAAAAAAATTAAAGGAGTTGAAGCAGAGGCTGGTGATAGCCAAGTTAAATTGACTTGGAAAGCTCATCCGTTGGCAATGAAATATAAAATATATCTCAATGGCGTTGCAACTGATACGGTCGACCGCGTTTCATTTGTTCAAAAAACAGATCCTGGCACTGAGAGTTGCTATACTATTTCTCCTATTGATCAATATGGAATAGAGGGTCCACAATCAGATATGGTATGTGATGTAGCACAGTTTCCTCCCCCTGAAAACATAACACTTACGTTGGGAGAATTGTATTCACCTGAGATGAACTCAATTCTTGTAGAATGGGAACGGGTTGTTGGCGCAGGCTTCTACAATCTGTACAGAGATGGGAAAGTCATAACAAATACTCCTGACGATAATTACAGGGACAGAGAGTTAGATTTTGGAAAAGAATACTCTTATCAGGTCTCATCTCTAACAGAGAGCGGATTGGAGGGTCCGCTATCTAATCCTGCAAAACAAAAAACTCCAACTACTTATAAAATATCTGGTCGACTTGTGACCGAAGAAGGCCGAGAGAGAATCAATGAGGCAAAAGTATTTCTATATACTGAAAAAAATGAGTTATGGGGGGAGTATACTGCAGGATTTACAGGAAAATTCACTTTTGACGATCGAATTATTGCCGGTAAATATAGGATCAAGGCATATGGCAATGGGTATGGTAATAATGTTGATTATGATGATGGAGGTATTGTTGGCGGCGAACATGTAGAAGTCAAGGACCAGGACGTAAAAGGAGTCAGAATTAATTTAACAACCGATGGATTAAGGCCAGAGATGGAAATTATAAGAGGAGTTCAAGAATTAACCATAACGTGGAAGCCTTTAGCGCATGCAGAATCTTATAATGTATATAAGAATGGAAAACCTATTGCTGAAAGAATTTCTGAGACAGAGTTTTTAGATAAGGTAGCTCCTGGAAAACGATATGAGTACTATGTTAGAGCTTGGGATTTGTATGAGCTAGAGGGTCCTGAATCTAATAAAATAATGGAAAAATCATCCTATCAATACCCAACTCTAAAACCTACTATTCTTCAGAAAGCCCTAAAAACAGAAGGTAGTGGAAGGTTTGTAAATTTAGAATGGGTTGCGATTCCTGCAATAAGTCAATATGCGATATATCGTGATGGTGAAAGATTATCAGTCCAATCAGAGCTAACTTTTGTTGACACAGCTTCTTTTTGGGGAAGAGTTTATAATTATGAGATCAACTCTATTGATGGCGATGGCGATGAGGGTGCTAATTCGCCTCCAATCACCGTAGAGACACATCCTGAAGTACCAACCCCTAAAATTACAGCGACAGGAGATGTAAATGCGGTAAGAACAGAGGTGAGCACACCATCAATTATTGCAGAATATTACAAAGTTTTTAGAAATGGAAATTATTTAGCTGATTCAGACATGCCAGTTTTTATTGATAATGTTGCTGCTGGAGAAAAATATTGTTATGCTATGGCAGCTGTGGATAAGTATGGGACTGAAGGTGAGCAGTCTAGTGTTCAATGCGCCAAAGGAGCATTCGCTCCTCCGTCAAACTTCAAAGCCGTTGTAACAAAAAATGAAGTTGAACTCAGTTGGTCAAGGGTCGCAAATGCACCTGGGTATCACCTTTACAGAAATGATTCTTTAGTTTTAGAAACTCGAGATCTGACTTTTTTCAAAGAAGAGCTAGATTATGATCGTTTATATACTTATAAAATTACCTCTTATGATAACGATGGAGATGATGGACCTTCGATTGAAGTTCTTGCGACTACACATGAAGAGGTTCTTGATGTTGAGATTTTCGCAATGGCTGATTTGGAGAAGGTGAGTATAAATTGGTCTAAATCTAATTTAAAAGTCTATCATCAATATCGTTTGTACCGCGATGATGTGCTAATTCGCACAACGGTAGACACTTCATATCAAGATTTTGTAACTCCTGGAACCTATTTTTGTTATAAAGTTAGGGTTATTGATAAGTATGGAACTGAAGGCCCTCCTTCGCTAGAAAATTGTCAGAAAGTACTTGTTCAATATCCAAAAGATCTTGTAACTGGTGGTGACGTACGAAAAGTGGTATTTAAATGGCAAAAAATGATTGGAGCAGTACATTATAACATTTACTTAATGGATAAAAAAGGAAAGGGTACATTTTTAACAAAAGTTAAAGGCAACTATTACGAACACAAAGGGCTAGAATTTGATACTGAGTACTGCTATCAAGTATCTTCAGTTGATATTGATGGGGATGAGGGGCCTCGTTCCAAAACAATGTGTGGTTGGGTTTTGCCAGCGCCAAACCTTACTTTGATAGAGAAAATGTTTTTTGAACCAACTGGCAATGGCTTGCTCGATGGAAGAGAGAATGGAATGATAGTTATCAAAGTAACTAACGATGGGCGTAGTCCAGCTCGAGAATTAAGGCCATGGCTAGAGCCTATAGATGATGCTGTAACTCCTTCACTAGTTATTGACTCTGTAAAAACAATACCAATTCTGTATGTCGGAGATACCTTAACGATCACTTTTCCAATTTACGCAAAGTTAAAAATAGAATCCGGAGTTAGGAATTTTAATATACGAATAGATGAGTTTGCGGATAGTGATCTTGATCCGGTGCCACTATCGTTTGAAACCTTAAAAATCATACCCCCAAACTTTGTAATAGCTGATTTTGCTATTGATAATGAATGGGGGCAAAGTTACATACCTGCTAATGAAATTGTTACCTTAACTGTTCGACTGCAAAACCTATCGGAAGGAAAATCTGATACTGCATCGGTTCGTTTTCGTAGAGATAGCACCTTTTTAATCCGTGATGATGATGAGTTGCATCAATTTGGTCTTGTCCCTGGTGGTCAGTATTATGATTTTAGCTATGAGATTATGAGCAGAGAAAGTGAGTTTTCTGTGTATTTTGATACGTATGATTATTTCGAAACAAAAAAAACGATCCCTCTGCATTTAGAATTGATGAAGTATTATAAAAATGCATCTCAGCTAAAAGCTTATGACATGCCTTACCCAGTTACTACTGAGCCTACACAGCCAAAACTAAAAAATGAACTGATAGCTAGTCTTCCGAAAGTATCAACAAGGAGGCAAACAATTGGAATCGTTTTTGGAAACCACAAGTTTATTGATAGAGATATACCTGGAAAAGCCTCTACTGATGAGAACGTTCGTCTCGTTCGTAATTATTTTCATGATCTTTTTGGAATTGAAAATCATCAAATTGTGCCAAGCCAATACTGGTTTTTCAATGATGGAGTAACCAGAAAGGATTTTGGAAAAATGTTTAATCCTGACGTAGGTTACATCATGGATAAAATTCAAAGTAGTTTGAATTATTCTGGCGCTGATACCCTCGACTTAATTCTCTATTATTCAGGCGAAGGGACAACTGTAAGTGGGAAAAAATGCCTAGTTCCGCAGGATGCTGCAATGTCAGATGAATTTTCTTTTTATCCAATTGAAGAGTTATATGATAATCTTTCTAAAATACAAAAATTAAAAAGAGTAAGGAATATAACTCTTTTTATGGATGTAGATTTTAATAATCCAGCATTTAAACAAAATTTAATGACTAAAGAAGAGCCGTCCACAAAAAAGAAAAAGAAGAAAAAAATCGATCCAAATATACCCTTACCTGAAGAAGAAATAAAACCTCCCGAGGGTATAACTGCACTTTTTGCTTCAAATATTAACCAACTGTCGTACACGCATCCTGATGCAAATAATGGTATGTTTACCTACTATTTATTAAGAGGTTTAAGGGGTGAGGCTGATAATGGAGATAAGAGTGTTACTGTAGCTGAGCTGCATGAATTTATAAGTAAAAATGTTCAGGATACTACAGCTAGGCTGTATTCTGAACTACCTCAGGTGCCACTATTATTTACATCTGATCCTGATAGAATATTATATAGGCTACCTTGAAAACGAATAATCCAGAATTAACATAATCTATGGACACTAATAAATTACTTTTTGGATACATTTTATTTATTTCTTCAGTTCTTCATGCTGAGGAGGTTAATATATCAGGTGTGGTGCAAGATTCGGTTAATAATCCAATCAGAAAAGCACAGATTCAATTACTAAACACAAAAAATGTAGTCTTGATGGAAGAAGAAACAGGAAGAAAAGGCGACTTTCTTCTTAAGAAAATAAAACCAGATTATTATTACATTTCAATTAAATACGATGGTGAACAGGTAATTGATAAAATTAACTCTGAATCAAATTCAGAATCGGTTACTAGAGAAACATTTTTTGTAAAGCTTAATCCTGGTTCAATGAAAAAAAACAAGTCACTGAATCTCCAAATTGTGCTTCCACCAAAGACAGGTGAAATGATTGTTTATTCATTTGCTGGAACTGGACCTATTGTTGATCATGATCCTGTACTAAATCTAAATCCTCCCTCATTTGAGATTTCCCCAGAAAAAATTATCGTACTATGGGAGGATATTAAGTTTGCCTCATCGTTTGTTCTTTATGAAAATGGGAATGAAATTAAAAGGGATAGTTTAAATAGGTATGAGCTTAATACTAAGCCAGGTAAGGAGTTTTGTTATCAAGTCCAAGCATATGATCGCAAGGGGTTTTCAGGGTTAATTACAGGGCCTATTTGTGTAAGTGCTCCAACTAAAAAGCCAAGAGATGTTCAAATTGTGGCATCTAGAAATAATTTAATCTTAAAGTGGTCAAATGTTAACGGAGCCGAATCTTACAATATTTATCGTGATAGTGAAAGAATTGGAGCGGGGATAGATACGATAAGTTTTCAAGACTTTGGTTTAGAATATGGTAAAGATTACTTATACTCCGTATCGGCAATGGATTCAATGCAAAATGAAAGTCAACGCTCAGTTGAAATAAAAGGTACTACTCATCAGTATGTACCTGCGCCAATTCTTTCTTCGGTGAAAGATAAGGATAAATTAGTGCTTATATGGAATGAGGTTGAACTTGCTAAGTCATTTAATATTTACAGAGATGGAGAGTTTATTGAAAATGTACAAGGCACCTCATTTTCGGAGGTCAGGCCACCCGGAGAGAGCCATTGTTATATTGCTAAATCTGTTGACCAGTATGCCCTTGAAAGTGATCCCTCAAATACGCATTGCGCAAAAGTTGAAATTTTACCACCAAAGAATGTTACCGCTGATGGAGGGGTTAATAAAATCTTTTTAAATTGGAAAGAAGTAAGAGGGGCGGTTAGTTATAATATTTATCAACATAGTGGTCAAGATTCAACAAAGTTTGTGAAAAATGTTACCATCTCTCATTTAATAATTGATCAGTTGCCATATGGAGAAGAATTTTGTTTTACCATTATTGGAGTTGACCAAGATGGGGATTTGAGTAAAAGTTCAATTAAAAGTTGTGCAAATGTACTAACGTCTCCAAATTTTTTAATCCAACGATTTGAATTAGTCGAACCCTCTGGGAATAATATTCTAGATCCAAGGGAGAAAGGTAAAATGCGGTTTGCTGTTCATAATAATGGTCAAAGTCCAGCTAGCAACTTGGTCCTAAAAATTTCTTCAAATGATTCAACAAAAGAAGTTATGTTTAACTCTGAATTTAAGATTGATACCCTGTTACCTGATAAAATTCAATTTGCTGAATTCGGTATTGAAGCAGATCTCACTGTTTCATCAGGAGATCGATTCTATTTTTTAGGTATTAAAAGTGAAAACGGAATTAGTCTAGAAGAACCATACAAGGCAATGGTTCGTACAAAAAAGGCAATTCCATCTAGAATGATTATTTCTGATTTTTCAATCACAAATGATTTTGGAACTCATTATATCCCAAGTGAAGAAGAAGTAAAGCTATCTCTAAGAGTCCAGAATGTAGGTGAGGGGGTTACGGAATATGTGATGGTGGAAATTCCAGATTCTTCTACTTTTTCAACCCCGGGCTTTAGCGGCAGAATAAAAACTTCTCCAGTATTTGCAGGGGAATATGTTGATGTCGAAATCCCTATTTTTAGTAAGAAAAAAGATTTTATAGTTAATATTCAGTTGACCGATTATTTAAATGTAATGTCTAGTCATCAACTTAATCTTAACCTACTCCGTCATTACAAACATCCAGAGGATATGGTTTCAGTTAAAGACAGCCTAGACAACACATTGTTTGCTACCAGTTTAAGCGATGACGTCGATGTTGATTCAGATATTCCGTTTGGGCGGAAAAATCCTAGAGGTATGGCGATTATTTTAGCTACCGAGGATTATGATGACGGCAATTATCCTAAATTGGAGTATGCAAATAGGGATGGAATAACAATGAGAGAATATTTTCAAAATGCATTCGGCTTGTCAGATTACCAACTGCTTCCTTCCAAACCTTGGCAAATGGAGGGAGGACCTACGTTAAATGACTTTATTAATATTTTTGATCCACACCAAGGTGATCTTAGAAGAAGAATTATTAACTCGAATAGATACTCTGGTGTTGAAGAGGTTGACGTGATTATATATTTAAGAGGTTTAGGTGAGTGGATTGAGGGGGATCCTTATATAATCCCGAAAGATGCTAAGTTTACTAGGGATGTTACAAAGTTTTCACTTGATAGATTTGTCAAAGATTTGTCTGTCCTAAGTGTTGTCAATAGTATTCAATCAATTACATTATTCCTTGATGTGACTTTTACAAACCCATCAGATGCTAATAAATCTGCATGGGAATTTCCAGAAGTTAACAAAAAGATTTGTATTTTAAGTGCCTCTTCGAAAGGAGAGTCTTCTCAGCTCTATCCTCTAAAAAAACACAGTTTATTCCTTTATTCTTTACTTAAAGGTTTATCAAATAGCGATGACGATGGGGATGCTGTAGTAGAATTAGGTGAACTGACAGATTTCGTTTACAAAACAGTACCCAAAGAACTTAGAGGTATTCCAAATGCAAGTAGGCAAAATCCAACCTTATATGGTATTGATTTAAAAAGAACAATTTTGGATCTGAGATAATTAAGTAAATGATGAATAGGGCTTTGGGGTTCATTTTAATTGTTTTTGTTACTTCAGTATTTTTCATTTGGAATAAATACGAAAAACATATGCGTGAACAATTTATATCCAAATCCATAACTATAAACCCAGAAAGAAAAGAAAACTTAAAAAAAACTCGCGCTGAGCTTGAAGAGTTAGCGCAAATGGAGCGTAATAAAATTAAAGTCATGGTCGAACATGATAATCGGCCAGAAACTAATACTTATCCCATGATACTTGATGCTACCAAATCATTTGATCCAGATCTTGGTGATGATATATCCTTTCGTTGGAACCAAGTAAGTGGACCAAGCGTGAAGCTTTTACCTAATTCATTCTCACCTAAAGTCAGCTTTCTTGGTATACCAGGTGATTATAGTTTTGAGTTAACAGTTAATGATGATTACGGTGCGAAAACTACAATTGTTAAAACAATTCAAATTTCTAATGAACCAAATTATCCTCCAGTTGTTGATGTAGATATTCGTCAAGGGTCAGAGTTAAAATAAAATTTAAAAAAATCTCCATACTTAAATTATTATAATGAATTATGCATTTGGAGTAGATATTGGAGGCACCAACACTGAGATAGGTCTCGTAGATGAAGATGGTCGTATTCTTCATAGAAAAACGATACCTACAATCAACAAAGATAAATCCTGGAAGGATT
>MDTB01188987.1_pt1 | contig 27154 bp, 45 predicted proteins | sample 811161 | NCBI WGS metagenome assembly MDTB01 (sample SAMN05326650, study PRJNA326480) | marine metagenome | isolation source: seawater | place: Mediterranean Sea | collected 2009 | reverse complement strand
TTAGCAGTAAGTCCTAAAGAGTATGTGGTAGATGCTAATACAATGTCTTTACTAGGTAATGGTAATCCAGATGAAGGTGCAGAGATTATGGATGAAACAGTAAAAGATATTCGAATGGCAGCAACAGGACAAAAGAAACAACAAAATGAAATAGATGGTCTAGCAACATTAGATAGAATGAGGAGGAGTGTATAATGAGTATATTATCATCTTTACTAGGTATTACTAAAAGTCAACCAGCACAGGTTATACCTGCATCAATTACTGAACCTAAAATAGCAGAAGAGATAGCACCTTTTCTCAAAGACATATTAGGTAAAGGACAGGCACTATATAAACAAAGAACTGAAGAAGGTTTTGTACCTTATGAAGGACAAACATTAGCTGATGTTACTGCTCAACAACAAGCAGCTCAAGAAGGTATTGCAGGTTTAGTAGGAACGCAAGCTCCAGTATTTGAAGAGGCTAAAGGTTTAGTAAGAGGTATTTCTGAGAGACCAACTGCTGAAGCATTAGAAGAATATATGTCTCCTTATCAACAAGCTGTGATTGATGTTGAGAAAAGACAAGCTCAAGAAGCATTTGAAAGAGAAACATTACCTAAAATTAGACAAGCTCAAATAGGAGCAGGAGCTTTTGGTGGTACGAGAGGTACTATGTTAGAAGCTCAAACCCTTGCAGACCAAGCTAGATTATTAGCTGATATACAAACTAGAGGACAACAACAAGCCTTTCAATCAGCACAAGATGCTTTTAGACAACAAAAAGCTAGAGAGGCACAAGCTGCTGAAGGTCTTACTGGTTTAGCTACAGGACAGTTTGGTGCACAGACTAGAGAGTTAGGTGCATTAGAGGCTGTAGGTAAAGAACAACAGCAAAGACAACAACAGTTATTGGATGAAGCATATCAAAGATTTTTACAAGAAAGACAGTTTCCAGAGCAACAATTAGGACAGTATCAGGCCTTAGTAGCTGGTACACCAATTAGTCAAGGTAGTGTAGAATATGCACCACAACCATATAGACCTAGCCCATTATCACAAGCACTAGGAACTGCTACTACAGCACTAGGTACTTATCAAGGTGCTAAGAATGTAGGTTTATTTTCTAAAGAAGGTGGAGGTATTAGTAAAGGCCTAGCAAGTTTACCTGTGGTTAAAAGACAACAAGGTAGTCAAATATTACAACAAACTATGCAAGATGTTTCTCCAATGTCTGGAGTTTCAGATGTAGGCACTGATGAAGAAGCAGGTGCTATTCTTGATTTTTTAAGAAGTTTAAAATTAAAACCTGTTGAGCCTTTAGATGTTCCAGGTGTAGATGTAAAGCCAGTTGAATCTTTAGATGTATCTACAATTCCAGGTAGAGTTGTAGAAGGACTTAAAAGTATGGTAAGACCTACTGACAGACAACTAGCAAGACAAGCACAATTAGAAGGTACTCTTGGTAGGCAAAAAAGAGAAAGAGAGTTTGACCAACCTAATTTAGACCAATTCAAACAAGACCAGGCAACATATAATACTCTACAAAGTATATTAGCAGATAACTCACCTGTTATAGGTCCAGACTCAACTAGCACAGTAACAGGCACTAATCAAGGTACAGTAACTAATCAGGGTACAGGTACAGATACAGGAACTGCACAAGATTCATCTGTGTTAGATAGTTATGGTGGCGTTGAAACTGCTAAACAAATAGGTAATTTATATGCTGATGAAAAAGCAGCTATAGAAAGTTTAAAGACTAATATCAGTAATTTTAGTAAATCATTAGAAGAATCTAAAAATGCTAGATTAAATAACATTGGTGCAAGTAAAGATGCACTTAAAGCACAAGCTAAAGTTGATTTTCTAATGGGTCTAGGAAGAGGTCTAACACAAGGCAGTGGTACTGGTGGAGGATTTTTGGCAGACTTGACTACTGGTGGTCAAGAGGCAATGGCTTCTATTAAAGATTTTCAATCGGACCTTGCTAAATTAAATACAAAAGAGTTAGATGTTATTGATTCTAATTTGAAAGACCAATTTAATTTATCAACACAAGCTATTAATACTGCTTTTGAAGAAGGTAGAATAAGTAGAGCAGAACGTGAATTAGTAACAAAAGAAATACAATCTAAATATCAATTAGCATTAACTGGCATTAATAGAATGGCAGCATCTATACAAAGAGTAGAAGAAATTTTAACAAGCACTGCTTATAATGATGCAGAAAGAAAAGCTCAAATATTAAAAGAAGTTAGAGCAGGTACCATATTACCAGAAGCTGTTAATTATGATTTAGAAGCTATTCAAAAGATTATGGGTACTACAACAGCTCAAACCTCTAATAATCAAACAGCTTCTGGCTTAAGTAAAACAATTACTACAAAAAGAAATCAATAATGACAGAAAAAGTTACATATGACTCTCTATTAAGAGATGATGCGTTTCTTAATGATGCTTGGAATTCACTTCAAGCTCAAGGTATTAATGTTAGTAATAATAGAAAAGATATACTAGATAGATTTCTTACTAACAAAAGATACTTTGATACTAATCTTGCCTCTACATTTGTTATTGGTGATAATGTCAAAGATATGTCAGAGGCTGATAAACAGTCTTATGCAAATGCTGTAACTAAAGTAGAACAATTACCTACTATTGGTAAAGAAGGTGCAGCACCTACATCAGATTTACTTAAAGATTATTTAGTGGCAGGTGTTACTGACCCTACAAATTTAATTTCAATCTTAGCAGGTGTATTTACAGCCGGTACAGGTACTATTGCTACACAAGCTGGTAAAGAAACAGTAAAGGCAAACGTAAAAAAATTACTACAAGCTAAAGTAAAAAATATAACAAAGAATCAACAAAGAAAAGCCTTTGCTAAAACTTTAGCTGCTGAAGGGACTATTGCTGGAGCTGGAGGTGTTGCACAAAATTTAAAAGGTCAAGATGTAGATATGGCAATAGGCAGAAGAGAGCCTGGTAAATTTGATATAGGTTCGGCTTTGGCACAAGGTACAATTGAAGGCATAGCTAGTCCTGTAGCTGGTGTTGGTTTATATGGTATTGGTAAAGCTGGTATTGAAGGTGTTAAAGGTGTTGGTAATTTAACTAAAAGTACAAAAGCTGGTGAGCAAGCTGCACAGTATATTAATAGAATTAAAAATTATTTACTGCCCTTTGGGGGAGTAGATGATATTACTCAAAGAAACTTTGAAAGAGGTCGTGCTGTATTTAAAGAAATAAAAACAGATACAGAAAACATAGTAGATAATATTAGAATCAATGAAAATAGATTTGTACAAGATGATTCAGTAAAAAGAGATTTAGTAAATGATGCTATGGAAGGTAACACTGTAGCGTTAAGAGACTTACAAGAAGCTGATGAAGGAATGTATAATGCTGTTAAACAATTTGTAGATTTGAAAAAAAGAGTCTATAAAAAAGTATTTGAATATACAGACCCACAAAGTGAAAAGATACAAAGCATATATAAAATAGACCCTGATAATTATATGAAAAGAGTCTATAGTAGAAGTCAAAACAAAGGAGCTCAAATACCTTTTGAGTTTTGGAGAAGATATGAAGTTAATGATGATTTATTAAAACAATTAAAAGATGATGCTAAAGTAAATAAAGATTTACAAGTTCAGCTTGGTATACGTAAAGGTAAAATGAATAAAGCAACTGGTAAGGTAGAAGAAACCGGAGAGCTAAAGAAAACATTTACACCTTTAAGAGAAGGCAAGTTAGATGTTGATGCACAAGATAAGTTAATCAATAACTTTGTAGAGAAACAAGTTTATAATTCTTTTTATCCTACAAAAAAAGCTACTAAGTTTGGTGGATTAAAAAAGAGAAAAGATATTAATCCTATATTACAAAAAATATGGGGCATTAATGCTAGTCCTGCAATACGAGCAACAGAAACTATAGGAGCTATTACTGACCCTATATCTGATATTTTAGTTGCAGACCAAGTAGGTAAAAGTTTACTAGGTAGAGGTATTGCTATTAAAGTTACCGGTGATAAAGATGTTGCCTTGGCAGAGGCTATTAAAGCTAGGCCTAATGAAGATATGGTTCCTCTAGTAGGCACTAAAGAATCAACTGAGGCAGGTATAAGGTTAGCTAGAACTGATGTATTTAATCCAGAGCTAGGACAATTATTTGTACCTAGAGAAGTGGCAAATAAATTAAGAGTATTAACAGATACTAAGCCTGTGTTTGGTAATTCAATGTTAGGTAGTTTATTTTCTGGTGCTAACGGTTACTTAAAAAAAGGTGTTACTGTTTATAATCCTTATGGTCACATAAGAAATATTATGGGCGTGCCCCAATATGTTGCATCTGCTGGTAACCTTCGTTCTATTCCTAAGTATGCATATAATGCTAAAACAGATAAAGAAGGATTTGAAAAACTTAAACAAATTGCAAGTAGATTGGGTGTTACTGCTACTAATGTTGAGATTAATCAGATACTTGGTAGATTAGCTGATGCTAGAAAAATAGAAGATGAAAAAGGTCTTGCTGGTTTTTTAGGTAGAAGATTTTTAGATTTATCATCTGGTGGTATTGCTTCATTAGAAAGAACAGGTATTGGTAAAAAGATATCTAGAAAAGCAGAAAGAACATATACTGGTACAGATGATGTTGGTAAGATTATGACATTACTTGGAGAGAGAGGAAGAGCTCAATCTATTTTTAATAATCTTAGTCCAGAGGCAAAACAGTTAAAACGTATAGAATTTTCAGAGAACTTTGGTGTTCCATTACCTGCTAAAAACTTTAAAAAATTTGATGATGATATGTTATTTGAAGAGGCAGCAGGTAAGACATTAAATATTATTCCTGTATATGATAGAGTTCCAAAGATATTAGAAAAGATGAGAGATATACCTATCCTTGGTGCCTTTACTGCTTTTCCTGCAGAGAACTTACGTAATAAATATCAGATATTAAAACTAGGTGCACAAGAATTACGAGAAGGTTTTGAGACTGGTAATAAGGCATTACAAATAGCTGGTGTTGAAAGACTTAAATCACAGATTACAATGGCTGCTTTACCTACTGTGGCTGCTTATACATACAATCAAGTTATGGGCACTGATAAAGTAGAACCTGGTGCTAGAAAAACACAACCAGATTGGGCCAAGTATCATGCCTTACAGATAAGACCTAAAGGTAAAGATAAAGAAGGTAATGATACATATGGTATTACAGACTTGTCTTATAATAATCCAGACCAATATGTATTAGATATTATAACACCTTTGATGATGGCAGCAGCTAGTGGTGAAGATGTAGTAGAAAAATTAGATGAGCTATTTCCTTATGCTGTAAAGAAAACATATGAACCTTTTTTAAGTCCTTCTATGGCAACAGAATTAGGTTTATCATTTTTAAATTATGCCAAGGCAGATACTGATGAAGGTAGAATAAGACACTTAACTAGTACATATAAATTAATAGAGCCTGGTTTTGTAAAACTATTAAGAGATGTTGGTGGTGATGCTGCTGTAGAAAAAGGATTTAATATTTTATCAACACCATTAGGAAGAGGTGAGTTAGGAACTAGAATTAGAAATGCTTTAAATCCTTCTTACTTTGGTGATACTGCTCAGTTAAGTAAAACTTTTAAAGAGTTAGGTTTTCCTGGCGTTCCTGGTAAAGCAGATGAAGCTATGGCATTAGCATTATATCCTTTTAGATTAGGTATTAAAGAACAAGATTATAAACCTAAAAAACAAATTGGTTTTGCTGTTAGTAATCTTATGAGAAATGCAAATGGCACATTAAAGTCTACTGTAAAAAGAATTAATAATGATTTAACAAATCCTAATCGTAATCAAAACTTATCTTTACAAGGTATCTTAGAGGATTATAATGAAGCGATTGAAGAACAGTTTGCAGCACAACAAGGTGTATTTGAAATGATAAATGATTTAAAAGGATTTATGACTGAATCTCAAATAAAAAAAATATTAAGAGATAAGAAAATAAAAGCTGCAGGTAATTTTTCTGATACAGAAATAAATAATTTATTCTTAGGAAGATTTACCGTTCCTACTTTTAATAGGAATATATTTAAAGATATAAGAAAAAATAATCCTGAAATAGCACCATATATTAGTAATATTCGAGATTCATTTTTATCTTTAGAAAGAGCATATGACAGTACAACTTTACAAACAGATAAATTACCAGATATAAAAATAGGAGACTAATATGGCAGATATGACAATGATATGGAATGCAATACTAACAATGGCAATAGGTGGATTTATGTGGTGGATACGTTCTACGTCTGCTGCTATTAGTAAAGTTAAAGATGAATTAGCAGCAGCTAAAGAACAAATGGCCCTAAACTATGCTACTAAAGAAGATGTCAAAGATGATATGACACAACTCATGCAAAGATTTGATAGGCTAGAAAGTAAGATAGATGATATGATTAGAAGGGCAGCAGATAAATGACCACTGTTTTTCTATTGATGATATATCTAGGTAAAGCACAGCAAGAAAGTAATATGATGTTTGCTGATATTAATAGATGTAAATACTTTGCAGCTAGGGTAATGAAACAGCCAGCAAACCCTGCAACTAAACAAAGATATACAGCAATATGTAGGCCAGTAGAAGTAGATTTAAGTAATCCAAATGTAAGAGTTTATAGATGAAAGGGTATTAATATGAATGCATTAGATAAATTTTTAAGTTTTTTATCACCTACTTTTAAATCAACTATGCCTGAAAGTGTTGAGGAACAACTTCAAAAACAACCTGGAGTAGGTACTGAATTTGAACTAAAAACACCTAAACAAGTACAACAAATAGGAGATTTAGAAAAAGGTTTAGCAAGTTTATCTAGGGCTATACCTAGAACAAATTTAGGTACTGTTTCAACAGAAGGAATGTTATCTGATGAACAAAAAAAATTAATTGGAAAAGAAGAAAAGCCTGTTCCTGATATACCTACTGGAGGTCAAGAGAAAAAGAAAATTGAACCTACACCTGGTCAAATGATTCCAGATTTTAGTTCTCGTGAGACAACTACTAAACAAGAAGATACTGTAGCGAAACCTACAAAGTTTCAATTTAATCCATCAAATACTCTTACTAATTTTTTAACAGGTGCTGAAGGATTTATACCTACAGTATCATTATCTGTTGAATCAAAATTAAATCCAAAATTAGACAAAACTTATGATATAGGTTATGGCCATAAATTATCATCAGAAGAATATAAAAGTGGATTAGTTTATGGTATTAAAGTTAAAGATGATAAAGGAAACTTTATTCCTATAAGTAAAGAAGATGCATTAAAAATTCTTAATCAAGATATCAAAGAAAAAGCAAGAATAACTAAAGGAGAATATGAAAATCAAACAGGTAAAAAGTTTTCAGATTTATCAAAGACAATACAAGAATTATTAGTCGAAAGCACTTTTAATGGATTATCACCTAAAAAGGCACCAGGATTAACTACTGCTGCATCAAAAAATGATATTAAAGGAATAGTTGATAATATGACTGACAGATATACTGGACCAGCAGGAAAAAGAGTTATTTTAGGAGATAGAAATAAAAGATTATGGAGTTCTTATTTAGATAAATTATCACAAAATTTAAGTAAACAAGATTATGGACAATTAAAAGATAAAGTTTTAATAGAAAGACAGCCTAAGAAAAAACAATCAGGAGGTATAGTAAGAGACCCTTATAAAAGACAACCAAGATTTATATAATCCATTAAAAATTAAGAGGCAAACATGGACCCAGTTACAGCATTTGGTGTAGCTACGACTGCATACAAAACTATTGTAGCAGGATTTAAAGTAGGTAAACAAGTAGAAAGCATGTCTAAAGATTTAGGCAGGTGGATGGGTGCAATTCAAACAGTTAAAGAAGGGCACAATAAAAAGAAAAGTAGAACATTTGGTTCTGTAGAAGAAGAAGCTCTAGAAACATTTGCCATGAAGAAGAAGGCAATAGAAATGGAGAATGAACTTAGAACCTTTGTTAATATGAACTATGGTCCTAATGCCTGGAACGAAGTCTTAAGAATACAAGCAGAGATAAGAAAGCAAAAGAAAGAAGCAGAGTTAGAAGCTAAAAGAATACAGCGTCAAAAGATAGAGAATGCTGTCATAGGAGGCTGTGTATTATTCTTTATCTTCTTTATTATCTATATTGTCTACCTTGTTATGTCCGTTTAAGAACCCAGCTTCTTTACCAATTTCAAAGTAAAAATCTTTACCCATAATTTTAGCAGAGTCTACTAAGTCTTGTTTTAACTTAACAGGGTCTGTATTATCTTCCTTCTCATCTTGAGTACCTCTTACTCTAGATAATAATTCTAATGCTTTTATAGCACTATTCGTATGCCCATTTGCTCTGGCATAATCATATTGTTTTTCTATCTCAGTAATAACATCAACATCAGTGGTTAGGTCTTGTTCGAGTTCCGTAATCCTTTCGATAACTTCCTCGTTTTGTAGTAACCTATGCCCCTGTCGTGCTGCATGTTCTTTTGAATACCCAGCAGCTCTCGCAGCTTCTGAAGCATTCCTGTGTAGAACATACGACTGACAAAATCTTTCTTGTTGCTCATTTAACGCCATCTAATCTATACTCGTCATTATAAAAAGTAAATGATTTATCAAACCAGTCATATATATAACTAGCGATATTAAATTTACCACCATAATTGCTCTATCATTCCAGATAAATCCCACGATAGTCCAACCTAATAAACCTAAAGAACTTACATATAAATTTAATGGATAAATATTATGTGAAGTGAGCATGATTCCTATTATCAATACAAAGGATGATGCCCATTTTAAATACCAGTCCTTAGTTTTATAAGGTGTATGTTTCTTAAACTCTGCCACTACCTATAATTACCCATCTCATACTTCTCATAAACCTTGTTTTCTATAACAGGTTCAGGAATAGGTTCAGGTGTTTTTATTATTATTTTGTCTTGACTATTAGGATTTAAACTGCTTAAAATTAATACTAATCCAATAACAAGTACAACAGTAGTTAATATAATACTATATTCTTTTAACATTATTACTCCTTTATTTTGTAATTTTTTTATATTTTTCAAAAGTTCTGAGGCCACCAAGACCGAGCATGCCCATTAATACAGTCATTAAACTACCCATATCAAACTCTGGTAGTGGTGGCAATGTTGCCCCAAACAAAGCTGCAAAAAAAATAATAAATGGAGCAATAACAAAGTGCCATATCATGGCTACACCACATCCCCAACCTATGAAGGGTCGCCAACCGGCAACAAAAATATTTCTAGATTGTGCCTCTGCTTTATTAATCTCTAATTGTCCTTTAGCTAATTCTTGTGCATGTTTCTCTGCCATTGTAGCTACCTCGTGAGCAAGTTTATTCTTAGCATCTTTATCTTCTACAAACTTACCTATTAATTTAGTAGCAGGGCCTATTAAACTTAGTAATGCCATATTATTTCCTTTCTAATTTATTTACTTGTACAATTTTTAAAGGGTCTTCTGGTGGAGAGTTCTCATCTAATACATCTAAACTATAGTACACATTTAAATGAGAATGTTTCTCATGTAAGTTATTTAATAATTTGTTCCAGTAGTCTGGTTTTTTTACATTAACGTGTACATTTCTACCATTATCAAATGTTTTCTTTGCTTCATAACAAGCAATAGTAACATAGACAAACTTCTTAGCAAATGTAAATATTTCTTCAAGAACCCAAGGTGCATCCTTCTCATCAATATGTTCTATAACATCTGTACAAATAACAGCATCATACTTACCTTTAGGTAATGTACGAAACTCTTCATATCCAGGGTCATATAATGCATGAAAATCTAACTGCCATAAATCTTGTAAAGGGTTTTTTAATATTTCACCTTTTTTATTCAGTGGTAATCTTTTACATTTTTCTTTCGAATATAACCAACCTTTACCACAGCCGTAATCTAATAAACTACGTGCTTTTTCTTTTCTAATTATTTGTGTAATACTAGCTAAATGGTCACATAAAGATATACCAGCAAACATACTGTGGCCTTTTTGTTTTTTATTTCCTACAGTATGTAAGATTTGATATTCTGTTACTAGTTCACTATAATCTTTTGATGGGTTATCTCTACTGTACATTTAACATCTCCTTATAACTAGGTAAGGTTTCTTTCTTCATAGAACTTTTCCATATCTGAGATACTAAACTATCCCCACCATAAAAGTGATAATTAATACCCATAGTCTTATCAGCAAAAGTCTTCTCACAATCTTGAGCCATTGCTAATAATTCACCGGTAGTCCAGTAAGATTTATCTTCAATAGATACTTGAAAATACTTTGGTCTTTTAGGTTCATCATCAGCACCAGTAGTTTCTTTTTTCATATCTTCTGTAGGTTCTCCTTCTAATGAACATTCAAAACCAAATAAATGTAAGTTTCTAAAACCCATAGTATGTAACATACCAATAGCTCGCATAGCTGCACAAGTACCACCAGTAATTAATGTAGCACCTGCCGGTAAACCTATATCTTCTCGAATCTTAACTTGATTGTTTTTAATACCTTGTTTTCTATCCTCATCATCTCTTAATGATTCTGTGAAGGCATGCCATCCCCAGATATCTGCTTTCTTTTCTCTTAAATAATTAGTAACAGATGGGTCTGTCATAGACGCTACAAAAAACTTTGTATCATTATCTAAGTCTTTTAGTAAATCTTTTCTTTTAATTCCATGTGTACTGGTTCCTTCAATAGAACGTGGGTCTAATAAAATACAACCAAAAGGTTTAATACCATTTTCAATAAGGCCAGGGTATGCATGTTTTACACAAAGAGTTAATGCATCTGGATATTTTTTTATTGTATCTTTTAATTCTTGATAGTTAATATTAGGTCCACCAGAGATAATAATAGCGTGATGATTATGTGTTCGACATTTATTAATAAATTTATTTTGACTTATTAATTTTAAATTATCTTTAATATTATTTCTAATATAATCTTTAGGTACACAATCTCTAGGATTAACAACAATAGGTACTCTTTGTAAATCAGCAGGAATATTTTCTAGTTCTTTATCATTTAATACAATCATAAAATGTGTAAAGCCACCTTCTTTTACTTTATCACCAGAAGGTAGTACATGTTTACGAATATCTTTATTACCTTTTAATTTATCCCATATCTTATTAACACCAAAGTATGCATCGTTAGGTGCCATCTTAGCATCATCTTCCCTGAAGTAATGGTCAAGCATAATGATAGGTGTTTTCTTAACACAATCATAATCATGAGCAACAGTCTTAATACTATTACCACCACCTACTAAAGCCATATCAAACCATTCACCTTGGTCTTTTAAAGTATTTCTGGTATTACCTTTATGTAATTCAAATGTAAAAGTTTTATTTTTATTCTGCTTCATATGTTCTGCAAACTCTTCTAGTCTAGTTTGTACTGCAGACATTTTGTTATGTGCCTTACTATTAAACTCTTCATGGTCTGTTTCTATCGTAGCTTCTTCAAACAAATCATATCCATGATAGGTAAAGGTATCGGTATAATCAAAAGCAGTTAGTGCCATTTCTATAGCCCTACCACCATTCCATGTACCAGTTTCTATCACAGTCTTTGGTTTATATTTTCGCATTATCTGTGATATCTGTTGATATCTATTAGGTTTAATATCTTGTGCCACTTCTTCTGATAATGGAAAAACTCTTTCTCCCTTCCCATTTCTGATAGATACTTTTGAAAAGTCTGGCGTACCTTTGAAGTGATAAAAATAATCATTCATCTGAAAGGTTCGTTCTACTTTCATACCATGTGCTTGATAGATATTTAATAATCTTTCTAGTACATAATAATCATGCCATTCTCTGTATTTCGTTACTTCACCAAGAATAAATGCACCACGTAAATCACCAAGAATATCTACAGAAGGTTGTTTATTTAAATTAAAAGCCATAAAGAAAGGTTCATCAGGATTATATACAATGTCAGCTTTATCATTTAACATTGTTAAGATATCTTTCTTTGTTAATCTTTTCTTTAAATAAGAATCAGAATCAATCCATATTAACCAACCTGCCTCTGTATTTTTTTCTGCTAATGAAAAGGCATGTTCAGTTAAGGCAAATACTTTATGTGACCATTTCAACGCATCTAACTTTTCATTGTATGGTATCTTACCATTTTCTGTGCCATCGTGTTCTTCATATCTCTTCATAAAATCTTCATGGTCTTTAATTGCATGTAAGTTTTTATATGTATAGTCTGGTAGAGAGTAAGCATCTATTTTACAATCATGATAGTATGCAGTAAAATTAATACTATCCTCTAAATTTTCTTTCAAAGAATTTAATAAATGTACTGCTGTGTTCTTTAGTAAGTTTTCGTTAAATGACGTAACAATATTAACTTCTGTCATTGTATGCTCCAAAATTATTTTCTAATGTTTGTAAAGCCTCTTCAGCTTCAGCTAACTGTTTAACTAAGGCAATAGAATCTTCTACTATTTTAGGATGTTCTCCTATTGCCACTGGTTTTTGAAAAGCTAAGTCAAGTTGATATAAGGCCTTTGTTCTTTCGCCTTCATAATGTGCTCTTATAGCTCCATATAATGTGCTAGTTAATTCTCTCATTCTATTAAGTAATCCTCTTCTCTTGGTATTATACCTTTCATCTGTAACCACCTAGCATCTTCGCACCATTTCACAGCATATCTACCTTCAGTTGTACCTCTAGGTTTCCACTTAGAAAACCAAGGACCACCAGTTGTAAAATGTACAATCTTTGGTTTCATCTCTTCTGGAGAGTGACCATCAAGCCAATTCCATTCTTCTGGTATTTGACCTATGTCAGACTCTTGGTCAGGCAACCATTTAAATGTATGTAACCATCTACCTTTTTCTGTATTAATAGCATCAATACTTAAACTGTTTAGATAATGATGATTACAATTAAACATCATCAGACTAGACCAGTTCTTCATAGCATAAGGTTCTTGTGCTTGGCCATCCATCTTCGTGCCTTTCTCAACATTATACTTATGGTGTACTGCCCAGACAGGATAGTAAGCATCTCTACACATATCAAATAACTCTGTAATATCACCAAAGCAATACATATCACAGTCTAAATATAAGGCTAATCCTTCATACATATTTAGATGAGGTACTAAAAATCTAGTAAAACTAAAATCTGTAGAGAAAGGTCTACCATCTATCTCATCATACTGTTGATTGCCTATCTTGTTAGACCTTCTTCTAAACATACCATTTTTAATTAGAGCCTCTTTTTTTAGAGGCACAATTCTGACAGGGTTCTTAGCTCTTATTTCTATTGAGAACTTTAACACCTCATAAGCTGCATGTTCTCTAGGGTCATAGCCTATATAGACTGTATCCATATCATTTCTAATATTCATACTAAAACTTCCATTCGTAATCTATAAAAAATGTTCCGGCTTCCAAACCTTGACCTATTCTTTTTCTCTCATAAGCTATTTTTAATTTATCATTATTAGATAAATTTTTAGTAGCATAACTTCTAAACTTAGAACCATCATGCTCATTGTCTAAATCATGATAATATCTGTATCCGACAGAATCAAATAAACCACCTGCTTTTAACTGCATTGTAATTAAACTAACCATTAATATTAATATTATTCTCATTTACCTTGTCCTTTATATTTTTTAAAATTTCTACGTTTATGTTTATTCTTTGGTCTACTTCTATTAGACTTACCTATAGAAGTAATCTTCTTAAAAAAACTTCTTAATCTTTTTCCTGCCCCTACTATTGCTCTTGCCATAAAAAAATAGGCAGAGACTCTAATGAATCCCTGCCATGCTCCTATTGTATTTCTATTTGTCTTGGTTTCTTTTCTTCAGGTATAATTTGTTTGAGTTTAATCTCTAATATACCACGAAGGAAAGTGCAACCTTCTACATGTAACGTATCGGCAAGAATAAACTGTCTTTCAAAAAATCTTTTACCAATACCTTTATGTAGATATTCTACATCCTCTTCTTTATCAGCAGACTCACCTTTAATAGTTAGTTTATTTTCTTTAACACTAACATCAAGTTCTCTGTCTTTAAAACCAGCTAATGCAAATTGTAATAGATACGTATCTTCCTCAGACTTAATTAAGTTATATGGAGGATACCCTGTATCTCCTACGTTATCACTTAGCATTGTATTAAACAAGTTATCAAAACCAATAGCTTGTCTAGTAATATTATCTAAATTAAATGTTACCATTTTTATTCTCCTTTATAAGCAAGTTAAAAATTAAAGTCCACATTGGCACTTTATAATACTATTATACCACATTTTGTGTATAAATGCAACAAAAAAATTAAATATCTACTAATTCACAGGAGCCTGCAGTACATGCTAACTCTTGTGAACCTTTAGTATTATCTTCCTTTTCAAAGTCTTGTAATCTAACCCAGTCTATTTTCTCAGGCATCTTAGATTTTAAATCAGTGTATTGCACTTCATCAATATCTTGATAAGGTGCCTGTTGATATGTATGGTCTGAGAAAGGTAAGAAGGATACACCAGAAAGATGGTCAAAATTATCCCAACACCAGTTACCTACATTGACCCATTCTTTTTCCTTAACAGAAATAGTAACAGAAGGTTTATGTTCGCACCAATGTTGTGCATATAACTTCCATATCTCTAACTGTTCAATGGCAGACATATCATTTCTAAATACAGCATTGCTATCACATTTCATAGGGAAAGAAAATACTGTAGTATGGTCAGGCTTCATTACATCTGGTTCATTAGGTATACCTTGTTCTTTCATAAACTCTGTTAGTGGGTCTTTGTTATCACCTCTAACTGTTCTAATATAATAAGGGTTATGTCGAGCATGAATACCACTAGCACTGTCAACTAATTGACTCACAGTACCAGAAGGTTTAACACAAGTAATTGCAGTCGATTGAGGTATACCTAATTTATCTGCCCATTCGGCATTTGTCAACACAGCTTTGTTTCTCATCTTACGTAATATATCTGGTAACTTTGTTCTTCTTCTATTGATAATAGAGTTATCCATAATACCTGTAAGAGATACACCAAGTAGTCTTTCCTCTTCTGTATTTGTTTGCCATCTCTTTCTTAGATAACCAAAGTCAGTTAAGGTAGCTTGTATAGTACCTAATATAGTAGCTACTTCTATCTTATCATGTAAGGTAGCCTCAGTATCCATAGGTCTTACAACTACCTCTGTAAGATTACAAAACTGATTTGGTCTTAGTATAATTTCACTACAAGGATTCGTGCCAAAAGGATGGTCAGCATTTCTTCTACCATTTTCTTTTGCCTTGTCTTGTGCAGAAACTCTGTTGAATATACCTCTTTCTCCAGACTTACTTTCATAAAGAGAGAGCCATTCCTTCATAAAAATACCTGCATCTGGTTGTTCAGTATAAACAACAGAGTTATTTGCTAGTGCTCTTTCTGGGTTTGTTTCCCACCAAGCACCAGACTTTGCTGCTCTTAATCTTTGGTCGGAGAGATTACTCAAAGATATAAGGGCAGACCTACGCACACCACCAACAACCACTACTTCACCTGTTTTGCACGCAATATCATGACACTCCATAGAGTTTAGTTTTCTACCTCTTGCACCTTTAAACTTATCAATAGTAAAATCAATTAGATTAACTAAAGGTTGAGGACCACTAGCTCTACCACCAAATGTTTTCAATCGTTGACCGGCAGGTCTTATCTTACTTACATTTACTTTAGGTATTCTATTGGTATATAAGTAAGATATTAAATCTTTAAAACCTCTTGCCCAACCTTCTTTAGAATCAGCAATTGAAATAACATCTTCGGTCTGTTCAAACTTTCTATCTGGTATTGTAGGTAATTTACTTACATTCTCTCTTTCAACAGAGAAACCTACACCTGTACCATTCATTAAAATATATAATATCTCATCAAACGCTTTTGGATTATCGATAGGAAGATAAGAACAATTATAACTGGCAACATTTTCTCTTTCTAATGCAGGCCCTGCAGTCATCAATGCTCTCATAGAAGGCATCACAGATAGATTAATAATACTATCTTCTATCCTTCTCCATACTTCACTATCTAATGTTACACCTAAGTTTTTCTTTAGATGTATTTGGTTAAACGTACTGAATCTAGTAACTGTTTCTATCCATGACTCTCTTCTAGATTCTTCTTCTATCCACCTGGAATACCTAGACTTATGTATAAAGTTTTGATATTCAGTTGGTAAATAATTATTATTCATCGTGTTCATTCTCCTTTATATGTTCAATCATTAATTCTAAACAATGTTTTGCCTTTTCATAATCTTCAATGCCATTCTTATATCTAGCTCTGGTTGTGTATTTAATAACATTGCCTTCTAAAAATGTAAGATTGTTTCCCATAATAAACTCTACAGGTTGAATCTTAAACATCTTATAATGATTACCACCTACTTGTTTCTTACGACTAGCATACTCTTTTAGATTTGTCTTTTTAAATTTTTTTTCTTTTAATGTATCTTTAATTGCATCATCCATCATCCCCATGTTTTCTTGCTCCTCATAATTTATCATATCAGCATATAGTTTAGCATGATTTTCTTCAAATGTCAAATCTTTTTTCTTCTGTGTCATTGTCGCCTCTTAATACGCTTCTAATTCTCTTTCTTAAATAGTTTTTATTATCTGCATGTATAACCTTGTAGGCAAAAGACCTAGCTTTATCTGGTTGTACACCGGCCATATCACAAACAGTTTCAAAGTTTTTACAAGTAACACCTACCTCAGAAAAAAACCAGGCCTCTGCTCGCATCTTATTAACTTTATCATTAGATGTAACTATATTCTTTGATACATCTAGTAATGCCTGAAGTATCACAGACAGAAATAATCTTTTCTCTGAGTTATAAGGCTCAGAATAAAAGACATTTTCTATCTGTATAATATCAGGTTTATCCTTCATCTAATCTTCTAACATTGGTAATCTTTCCTAATGGGCCATTTAAAGAAAAGGCTCTTCTCTTACCTTTATGATGATTAAAAAAACCATCTTGTGCTGTTCTAGCTATTTGATTAATTGCTCCTCTATCATAGCCATTATCATCTGCCCATTCACTTAAACAGCTAACTACCATTCTTTTACCATCCAAATAAAATTCTGTTCTACCTCTAAACTGAGGATGTTTATATCCTCTTCTATAACTTTCGATAGGAGGAAAAAACTTACCACCAACATACGCATTATAAAATGCACGTTCATCACTTCCTTCTAACGTAGTAGTAAGAACATCGTGTTTAACTTGATAATACATTTCATAATATCTTAGACTTCTTTTATTTTTATACTCGGCAATCACTTCAAATGTAAAATATTTCTTACCTATCTTTTTAATATCTTCATTTAAATATTTTGAAGAACCGGTATAGTTTTCCCATTTAGTTTTCTTTTTAGTTCTTCCTATTGTATATTGTTTACATCCTATATATGCTTTACCATTTTTAGTATTCGTTATAATATAAACAAAACCAAACTTATCTGCACTTGGTGTAAATAGTTTACCAGTTTCTTTTACAACCCAATGATTATTTATCATGTATTTCCTCTACGTTAGGTTCTTTTTCAACTTTAGTAAAATACCTTTTACCGGTTGAATAATTAAAAGTACGAAGTCCTTTGCCATCATTAGCATCACTCCAACAATCAAACTTGTAATTGCAGTACATACAAGCAGTATCGAGCTTATAGTTGCCAGACTTTCCATCAGGAACTGCTGGATAACATTTGTCCGGTGGTGTATCTGAATTAACAACTTGTTTAATTTTTTGTATTCTTTTCTTAGCATTTATCATCTCCAATGAATGTACTTTTGTATAACATATTTCTCCTGTAGATTTATTAATAACTAAAAAACCTGCCTCCTCTACGCCATTACCTTCAGCATAAGCAGATATCTGAGAGATATAACCAAAAGGGTCATCATTAGATAAGTTATTATATTTAAATTTAGTATAGCCTCTACCTGATGCACTTTTACAATCTACTAATACACCATCAATAAAGCAATCTTGATGTCCTTTAACTCCTTCCACTTCGACTTGTTTTTGTTGTTGAGTTACTTTATGTCCAGATATAGAGGCAAGCATAATTAATAACTCCTCCAATATATATCCATAAAGAAACTTAATCCTGGTACTAGGTGCCAAGGGTTCATTAGTAGGTTTTTTAAAATCATACCATAGTTGCCTGTCCGGCCTACCTATTGTAGATAATCTTAATCTAGGTTTATCTTGTGGTAACTGTTTTAAAAAGTCTTTTACATGAACCTTAACTGAATTAGCAAAGTCATTTATACATTTATCTACTTCTTTTTCAGTAAGTTCTTCATTCTTTTTTTCGAATAAATTATATATATCTTCTACTATTGTATCTATTTTTTTCATAAATAAAATGTGGAGAACTGCCAATCTACACAGCTCTCCACTATCCTTTTAATTAAGAGGCAAAAGGAATTTTTTCGTCTGCGTCAGCAGAATAACCATTAGGCACTACATCAAAGGCATCGTCTGCATCACCTTGATAAGGGACTAAGTCTACGACCTGTATCTTCTTAAGGTCAGCAGAAACACCAGACCTACCTTTGTACTTCCATTCGTAGGTTGTGTATAGTACGTTTACTTTAGAACCATTACCAACTAATGTATTCATCATAGTTCTCTTCTGAGCATCAAGAACTTCTGGTGCACTATTTAAGTTACCATCTTTTCTTTTGACGTTTCTTTTGATGCTAACAAAGTCTCCTCTGTCATCACCTTTGTTCTTAATTTTAAGGCCATCTTTTTCTGCGAGAGCCTTGTTGTCTTCATCCAGATTACCTACATCAATACTCCATGTACCATCTGCATCAAAGGTTGTGTTTGGGCTTGTAATGCTCGCCCAATAAGCTGTTCCACTAATAACACTCATTCGTGTCTCCTTTTTTGGTTAATAAAATTATATTATAGCATACTTTAACTATCATTGTCAACACTTTTTTTAATTATAGTTTGAGAAAAAATATTCTGAATATTCATTAGATACATCTTAGATGCATTGTGGTCTCCACCAGATACTTCTCTTTTGTTAGGTGTATTCTTTATAATCTTCTTTAACATATCTGTTTTAAATACCAATGTTCCATACACTTCATCTCCTATACAAAGATTATGAAACCAATAATCTGAGTCAGTAGCATTGATGCCACTAGGTTTACCATAGCTTTCATATTCTATTGCTATGTTCCCTGTCTGTAACCACATACCTCTTTCAGATTTAACTTCTATCTTTTTATCTTGTAGCATGTCGGCCACAATCTTTTCCCTTACTTGGCCATATTGTAAATCTAAATCAAACTTCTTTCTGTCTTCTATATTTGGTTCTAATGTGTTTCTGCCCATGTCAATCCCACTTTGTAATCATTATCTAAAGGACATCGTAACTTCAATGTCGTCTCAGTTTCTTTAATAGCTACCTTTGTGATGTTACAGAATTCTCCTACATCTTGATTCGCTACTTCAAATTGATACTCATCATGAACAGAGGCTACTAATTTTGCATCAAGTTTTTTACTATAAACTCTCTTCATAATATGTAGCAACCATTGTTTACAAATGATAGCACCGGCACCTTGGAGAAGAGTATTTAAAGCTGAATGAGGACTTCTTACTTTTAAATATCTTCCATCAATAGCTTTTATTTTTCCTCTCTTACCGGCATTCTCTACTTGTCCACGTAATCTTTTAAGAGAAGGTAAGTTTGACAAGAACCTATTAATCAATAAGTTTCCTTGCTCCTTTCCAGCTCCTACTATCTTACCTATCTTCTCTGCTCCAGCACCATAAAGAAAGGCATAGATAAATGTCTTTGCCTGGTCTCTATCTTTAATACCGGCCAACTCCATATTCTTTGTATGTATATCTCCATTCAATATCTCATCTGTATAATTTGTATCGTTAAGATAATGTGCAAGACATCGTAACTCCAGACCACTAGCATCAGTTCCTACTAACTTATATTTCATAGGGTCTGATATTGTCCAAAGGCCTCTACAATCCTTACCATAAGGTGAATATGTAGCCGGAACTTGAGCCATATTTGGTGAGTTATGTGCCATGCGACCTGTGATAGTACGTAGTGTCATAACCTTTCCATGTACTCTATTATCATTATCGCAAGCCTCAATCCAAGACTCAACCATCACTGCTCGTTTTTGGAGAAGAAAATACTTTGCAAATCTTTCTGCCGTAAGTTTCAACTCCGGTTCTTTTATTGTTTTTAAAACAGCCTCATTGATAATAATATTCTTTTTATCAGTAAACTGTTTAGGTTTCCAACCTCTCTTCATTAGTCTGTCTGCTATCTGTTGACGAGAACCAATGTTAAAAGGTATTTCTTTTGTCTTCGTCTTCATTTCTACAATGGTAGGTTCAAACTCTTCTAACGACCATTGTTCTAAATCGTAGATGTCATCTTTAAGTTTTGCTAATAACTCCTGTGCCTTCTGCATATTAAAAGCAAAACCATTCTTCTCTTGTTGGTCAATGATTAATCTAATCGTATGTTCTAGATTAACAGACTCCTGAGAGAAACCTTTACTTTCAGTTACCAGGTGATTATAAACAGCATGTGTTATCTCAACATCTTGTTTACAATACTGTAACATATTAAAATCATACGTAGAAAAATTTACATCTTCACCACCTTTTAGCATGTTTAGTTTCTCACCCCATGCTTTTAGGCTGTGTCCTTTTTCTCTAATAGGATTAAACAACTGCGATAAAATTAATGTATCTATAATCTTATCCGGTGTTATGTTTGTCCCAAGTAATCGATTCATAACAGGTGCATCAAAAGATAAACCATTATGCATAATAAACTTATCCACGTTCTTTGCCCAGTTATTAAAACTATACATACTATCAGGGTCAAATACTGTTACAACATTTGTATCTATATTTTTTGCTACGATACAATGTATCTTACTAGGATTAAATCCATCTGTTTCTATATCAAGTATTACTTTCATGTTCCTCTTTCATACACCAATTACAAGGTTCTCCTTTACCAACTTTCATCATACTTTTTTCTTCATCACAGTAATGATACCACATTTCTGGTTCTTTGTCAAACAATTCTAACTGTTGTTCTTTTAACCATTTGTCATAACCTTCTGACCAGTCCTCTTCTTCTTCTTTATGACCCCAGTATACTAAATGAAAAGCACCACATTCTGGACAAGATAAGTTTGTAACTATAGCGTGGTTCTCATCATCTCCACAGTCGTGGTCACCACCCCATATTAATTCTGTTTTACAGTTATAGCATTTCATTTTATTCTACTCTCTCTATAAGAACTCTTACATTTGGACTATACCAGTTGTAAGTTTCTTTCAACCAAGCACGTTTCTCTCGTGCCTCTTCTAGTGTATATGTGCCTTCTAATTCTACTGTTCGTTTTACTTCAGGACTTTTGTCTTTGTATATTAATTTAAATAACATTTATATTACTCCTTGTGCTTGATTATTAAACTCATCCTCAAAAGGATTATCTATCTGAGACATCCTACCAGATTTTTTATCATAATGCAAGTAACAACTTACTCCTGTTTCTCCTGTGTATCTATTCTTGAGAATACGAATTGTTGTTGTGCATGCAATGACCTCATCATCTGCTTGCTGATTTCTTTCTAATGCTATTACACTATCAGATAGATGAGCAATACTTGCACTACCTCTAAGATGCGACAAGGTAACCTCCTTACCATTTTCATGGCCTAAGTCTCCGGTTGGTCTTCTCAGATGTGATACTAATAATAAACCTACTCCTGTTTCTTCTACCAAAGAACGTAGCTTAGTCATCAACACATCAATAGATTTTCTTTCGTCTCCTTCGTCTTGACCACTAACCAAGATAGATAGATGGTCTAAGAATATCCATTTACAATCCAAAGACTTTGCCATATATCTAACCCTGGAAAGTATCTCATCATTACTGATAGAACCGAAGTGGTCAAAGGCAAAGAACCTACCAGAACCTATGGTATCTTTCTGCCATTTGTTTAATTGCTCTCTAGAGAATTGATTACGTATCTCCTTGATATATAATCTTTCATTAGCCTCCACTGACATAATATTAAATGCAGTATTCTTTGTGCTTTCCTCTAGTGCTAGTATTCCTATGTTGTCATTAGAGTTTCTTAGAATGTGATGCATAAGCTCACGCATAATAGAAGACTTACCCATACCGGCACCGGAAGTAAATGTAACTAACTCCCCTGTTCGCATACCATAAGTTTTCTCATTCATTGCACTCCAAGGATAAGGAATAGTTTCACAATACTCCTCATCGTATAATGAATCTCCTAGCTTGGCTAAGTTTAAAATGCCTGCCGGTGTATAGGATTCTGCACTCCACCAATCTCTCACAAAGTCTTTGGCCTTACCCATCTTTTGATATTCGTTAGGGTCTTTATGGTCAAGTCTAACTATCTTACATTTGTTAGGCTCAAACAATTGGGCAACCTTTTGTGAGGCCTCAACTCCAGGCTTGTCGTTATCAAAACATACAACAACATTTTCAAAACTATTTAGATATTCTAGGTGTTGTTTACAATTCTGTACAGCACTTTGAACTCCATTCTTAATTGATACTACTGCCCATTTACTTCCTAACATTTCATACACAGACATAGCATCTATCTCACCTTCAGTGATAGTTATATACTTACCACCGGACTTAAATAAATTCTGTCCAAACAGTAAGGCATCTCCCATATCTCCTTGTGACCATATTTTTTTACCTTCTACTTGGCGAATCTTTGTAGCTATATGGCTACTCTCTGCATTGTAATATTCGTAGTAATGATGAGATATTACTGAACCATTTGTTCTTATCTTTGTTCTGTATTTTCTGGCAGTATCCTCTGATATTCTTCTATCATTGATACTCCCATACTCACCATTATTAGGAACTTTACTTTGCATCTCTACAACTTTTGTTTCCATCTTTGCCTCTCCTACATTGTTAAATCTTTTGTTACAGGAAAAGCAGAAGGCGTGTCCATCTGCATGAATGTTATATCCATTACTGGAATTACAGGAAGGGCATCTACCTCTACTTATCCATTTACTTTGCATTATAACATACTCGCAGAATTACTTAATCCTATGAATGTATATATAACTGTATATATTAATAATACTTCTAACCACATATTTATATTCCTTTATTTAAATGTATAATAAAACATAATAATAAATATATATAATATCCATAATAATAATAATAACATAAATAAAATCATAGTATATTTAATAATATAATTATTAATAATATTATATATATATTTATATATTATAATAAACTTTTTCATAATGTCAAGAGAAATCTTCCAGAGTATCTTTATAAAGCTGTTCTGCTGAATCAATATCTAAACCTATGCTATTTTTACAATCCAATTTTGCATACATTCGAGCTTCTTCATTAGAGCAACCTTCTCTTTTGTACTCCTTAAATAACTTTCTGTACATTCTTTTTTCGTCTTTATCCCAGAGATTAGTCATAATTATTCTCCTAATTATTATATAATAAAAAAAATAAACTTACAAGTAATAATATTGGAAAAATATTATTTACCCATAAGTATTTTACTTTTATTGGTTTGTTGAACCACCTTCCGGTGACTTTAAATCTTCTTTGTCTTTCGTTACTCATCTTTTAAATGGCCGGCATCAGGCATCTCTGCATCTCCTAACCATACTCCACTAGAGTTATTGACAATGTCTTTTCCATTATCTTTTTCTATACCGATTTGTCTACGCAATTTATAATTCTCATCAGTCAATGCCTTTATTCTTTTCATTGCATTGGTTAATTGTGATTGTAAATCCTTTACGTTTTTTTCTAGTATGTTAATTACAACAGGGTCATACATAGTTTACTCCTATTTTCTTGTTAATAAATACGCAAGTAGTACAATAAATATTCCTACTACCACGCCTCCTAAGAAATAATATAGCATAAATATTTCTAACATCAATGAATTCTTTCTATCCTTACACCTTCTTCGTGAGCAATGTTCATATTAACTCCCCAATCTTCTAAAGTATCTAGTGCCTCCTCTTTAGTATTAAATGTTAATAGATTATTATCATCATCTACTAACTGGTCAATGGGAAATGTTTCTGTCCACTTACATTTTTTTATTTTTTGTATTGCCAGAAGTCGGTAATGTGTTATCACATACATCTTTCTCTCTCTTTCTTTTTTTCTGTGTAAATCTATATCTTGTGTCAAGTATTTTTTTTATAACAAGATTTGGTATACTGGATATCTTTTGTATTTTCATCAGACTCCTATGTATATTATACCACAGATATTCATTTTGTGCAACACTTCATATCTTAATATCTTGTATGTGTATATCTAAATAATCTGCAAGTAAATACCTTATTTCTGTATAGCAATCATCACATAATAAAAGATTAGATGCTCTATTCTCCATATCTTCTGGGTATGCTTTATTAGAGCAACCTTCTTTTTGACATTTAATTTTTTTACTCATCTTTATCTCCTGATATAGCTCCTATTTTTCCTTTGAAGGGAATCACCTTACCTTTTGGTTTAGTGTTCTCCACGAGCTTTATATCTGGATTAAACGATACTTCTTCGCCAAAAAAATAATCTTCTAGCTCGTGAAATCCTCCTATGTGTTCATAGATTTGTGGCACAGTTTTATGGCCGGCCTTTTTAAATCTCCTAACCTTCTCTGCCGTATCTAGTTTTCTCTCTTCATAAGGTACATTCATATCTTCTAGTAAAGACTTTGCCTCTGTGCAATATATGCAGTTATCTTGTGTATATATAATATATTTACTCATCTTTTAAATTCTCCTCTCCTTGTACTATTTCCATTTGTCCATCATCTCCATAGTCTGTGCCATCATAGTAAACTGTAACATTTACTTTACCATTAGGTATCTCATCAACTTTAGTAGTCGTTCCTTCATCTGGTATGCCGGCCTCTATGTAGCAGTCTTGTAATTCTGATTCAGTAAGTTTCCTATCTGACTTTACTGTATATCTTCTAGAATCAGTAGACCATTCCTCTACAACGTATGTATATTTACTCATCTTTGTACTCCTTCTCTACTTCAATTCTTAATCTGTGGTTAATAATATCTAATAACATACTTGATGCTACTGTATTATTTGGTGCAGTATCAAACGCTAGGTCTGTAACTAATAACTGAACAGCAATAATAGTATTAGGTATAGTTACCTTATCTTGTATATCATCAAATAAATCATACATTTTTTCTGTTACTAAATTAATCTGTTCTTCATCTCCTAGTGGTCTTTTATCATCTAGCTTTACTACTTTTAATTTTGTTTTATTTTTAGAACCTTGGTTCATATAACTCTCCTTGTTTTATTAATAATCTATAATGTTTTTCTAATGTCGTCAAGGTTTTTATTTCGCCTTCTCTTCCTTCCCATTCAGCATCAGATAACTTTCTTATGGTCTTCTTCAGCTCTTCTTGAATATCTATTAAGTTCTTATCCATATGTAACTCTCCAAAATGTTTTAAATTCTTGGTTCTCTCCATAAAAGTCTGAAATCCAGGTGCCGGTTCTTAAGTAATGTCGCATCTCTCTTATGTATGCCTGCCGGTAATAGTAATCTGATATTGCACCTTTTATATTATTATTAATAGCTTTCTTTAAAAAAGGTAACTCACGTTCATTAACAGATATCCAATGCAGAACATTATCTGCTGATAGGTAATAGTCTTTCCCTTTATCTGTTATGGATTTATGTATCATCTCTATCCTCTTCATTATATATACCTACATCAGATAAACATTGTTCTACTGCATTTAATATCTCTATAAATATATCTTGACCTTCTTCTGTATAACTTATTTCTTTGCCGGCCTCATCATAAGTAATATAATTATCATAGTCTTTATCTAATTTCATCTGCATAATCTTATCTGCTTGCTCACAAGTATATTCTATATATTCATCTGCACTTAAATATTTGTTATTATTTATCATAATCCTCTCTCGATTCGTGTTTAACAAACTTTACTTTTATTCTATCATCTGCATTCGGAAATGGAAATCCAAAATGTTCAAACAGTTCCGGACATTCATCTCCATATATCCAACCCCAAGTAATTTTAGGTTTCTTTTTTATTTTCTTTTTAGCTTTAGTTGGCATCTCTTTTCTCCTTTAAATATCCTAATGAGTCCCCTAAATAAATACTTCCTGATGTTGATGAGTAGGAATAATACCTATCAGTCTTTCTATCAACATACACAATAGTATTTCTATGTTTCTTTTTTAATTCCATATCACAACCTAGCATTGTCCATAGGCCTTGATGTAATTCCCAATGTTCTTTTGGTGTTAAGTTTTTATTCATTTACTACCTCTACTTTTGTTTTATTAAAATATAATTTATTATCCATAAATACAGATGCCATTGTTTCAACTTCCGGTTTTATAATCCACTGACTAGATGTTTCTCCAATAACTTTTCCATATATATTTTCTTCTATTACTTTAACTCTTTTGTTAATCATCTACATTCCTTCCCATAAATATAAATCCTAAACCGAACATAATTAATACTGCTCCACCTACCAAGCTATTATTATCTTCAGTGTTAGCTATTAATAATACACCGGATACAAATAAAAATCCAGATAAATAATAAAATCCATAATTCATTTCTTTAACTCCTCTTTTAATACATCAACCATATAAGATATATTCTGTAGGTCTTTACCTAAATCAAATGTAATATAGTCTTGTTGTTCCATTTCTTCTATCTTTCTTTCAAGGTCTGCTATAGTTTGTTTTACTTTATCTATTTGTTCTTTTGTTAACTTCACTTCTTTAACTCCTTCCTTGCCATATCAATTAGTCGCAACAACTTAAATAAATCTTTATTTAAATCATAGTCTTCAGTGTTTAGCTGATACTCCTCTGTCTGCATCTCCTCTAACTTCTCCTCTATATCATCTAGTATAGATATTAATTTATTCTTAACAGTTTGTTCTGGT
>MDTB01145366.1_pt1 | contig 27160 bp, 28 predicted proteins | sample 811161 | NCBI WGS metagenome assembly MDTB01 (sample SAMN05326650, study PRJNA326480) | marine metagenome | isolation source: seawater | place: Mediterranean Sea | collected 2009 | reverse complement strand
AGAATTTCCGTTTTTTTTTTATGATAATTATTTTGAACCACATAATTAGTTTTTTTAAAAAAAGATAAACCACCAATCCCAAATTCAATTTTTTTTGAAGAAAAGTTTTTTTGAGCAGTAATAGTATTACCATGCACCATTGATGGAATATTGTTATTCCATATATAACCTGTGTAACAGCTATTTCTAATAATTGTATTTATTTTTTCATTAATTTCGTGGAAGACATAAAAAACTCCATAATCTTTTATGTTATTTAAAAATTTGCAATCAATTAAGATTTCTGATGATAAATTAGGATTAGAAATGTTTAGTTCTTTTATAAATTTATTATTTTTATCAAAAAAAATAATTTTAATATTATCTTCTTTCTTTCCATAAAAATAGTCTAGAATATTAGTAAGTCTAAAAATAGTTTGATATTTTTTATCTGTTCGCCAAAAAAAAGCATCAGATGTTGACATATTTAAATTGTTGTAATCTATTGTATCTAAAGAAGGTCTAATACCAATAAAATTTCTTATTTTTTTGGAAATCTTTCTTCTAAAAAGATTATTTATAAATAATTTTTTTAAATTCATTTTTAATATTTGCTACAGTTTTATATCTATCTTCGCTTAAAATATAATGATGAGGTGGGTGTGTATGTTCAAATGATATATGATTATTTTTTATTGATACATAAAGAGGAATACCCAAACATTCTTCAGAATAAATAAAAATATCTTTTTTAATTATTTTTTTTTCTACTTTTATTTCATTTAAAAAATTAAATTTTATTTTAACTTTATCAACTATTTTTTTTTTTTTAATATCTATAAAATATAAATTGCTATCATCATGCCTTGGTTTAAAGTAAATATTTTTAAAAAAAATAAAATTATTATCAGAATTAATATTTAAAAGCATATTCAATGGGCTTAGTATACTTCCCTTTTTTTTAGTCATTTCAAAAGGATATTCTGACTGGTAAGAAGAAAAACCCTTATTAGGTATAGATAATCTTAAATTTGATCTAAATGCAGGAAAAGTATTTGTAAAATTATTTATTTTAATTAATTCATTTTGATTTTTCATTACATTAATCTCGTGCTCTTTAGCTAAAAAAAAAATTTTATTATTTTCAATGAAATTATCTTCTACAAAAAAAAAATTTTTATTATAACGGCATGTAGTTTCTTTAATTTTCCAAATATTTTCTTCTGCAACTGCTTCGTAAACTTTTATATCCTCTTTTGATTTTCCAAAATTCTGGAATTTAGGAATAGTAATTTTACATGTTAAATCATTAGATTTTATACCAAAAAAAAAATTCATTAATTTAACTATTTATTAATAAAAAATTTTACAATCGGGTGTAGATGTAGCATTCCTTGAAGTATATTATTTTTATTAACTACAGGTAAATCCCATATTAAATTATTTTTCATAAGATTTAATGCTTGGTTTATATTGTTGTCTAAAAAAATTTTTTTTGGTTTTTTATTTATATGTAATACCAAATCATCTCCCAAAAGTGCTGAAAAAGGTTTTTGGATATTCAATATTTTCCTCCTAATGTCTCCATCTGTTAAAATACCAACTAATTTTCCGTTATCTTTAACACAAAAACATACACCATATTTTAGTTTCAGCATACTCTCCAAAGCTTCTTTCAATATACTTTTTTCTCCAAGTATCGGTATTTTGGATTTTGGAATAATTAAATTTTTAATAGGAAATTTTTTTTTATTTGACATTTAAGTTATTAAACTTTTTAACTAATTTTATTCTTTCTTCGTGCATTTTTTTGGCCATTATTAAAATTCTCTCTAAATATTTCAGATCTAAAACAGTATTTGGATCTGACTTTGCCTTTGACGGATTATTATGAACTTCCATAAAGAGTGCATTAATACCACATGCAGACGCAGACCTAACTAGATGAGGTATAAATTCTCTTTGACCTCCAGAAATATTACCCATAGAAGTTGGCATTTGAATTGAATGTGTAGCATCATAACAAACAGGGTATCCTGTCTCACTCATAATTGGGAGACACCTCATATCGTTAACAAGCATGTTGTATCCAAAAAAGGTACCTCTATCAGCTAGAATAATTTTATTTGAACCATAATATTCAAGTTTTCTAATTGAATTTTTCATATTCCAGGGACTCATAAATTGTCCTTTTTTAATTAATATTGGTTTTTTTGTTTCTGCTGCAGCTCTTAGTATTGAAGTTTGTCTGCATAAATAGGCAGGTATTTGTAATAAATCTACGACTTGAGCTGTTGGCTTTGCCCATGCAACATCAGAGAAATCAGCAACTACTGGAACTTTAATTTTATTCCTTACTGTCTTTAAAATTTCTAAACCCTCATTTAAACCAATTCCATTAAAGCTCTCGGGTGAGGATCTGCTATCTTTATTATAACATGATTTAAAAATATATTGAATTTTAAGTTTATCACATATTCTTTTTATTTTAGAAGCCATCATTAAGGAATGCTTCTCACTTTCAATTGCACAAGGGCCTCCAATAAATACTAAGGGATTATAACCACCAATAGAAATTTTTTTTACAGGACTTTCCCCGATTGAAAATTTTTTAATTTTTAAATTACTCATTTAGCTATAATTATATTATGTTATTTTTATTATAAAGTCATTAAGTAAAATTTAGTTTTATCGAAATCCAATATAATAATTTTAGACTTCTTTATGATCAAAATAATTTTTATAGCAAATAAAAATACTAAAATTCAAAAAGATAATAATAGACAACCAGTTATTAAAAAAATCTCCGTGCGGAACTATCGGCCATAGAATAACTATATTTGAAGCAATTATTAAATTTAAAATTCGTTTATTATTTTTAGAAAAAGCGTTTTTTATAAATAAATAAAGAAAATAAAAAAAAATAGTTGATAAAAAAATGAATCCTAAAATTCCGTTTTCAGCTAAAATTTGAAGATAAAAATTATGTGGATGAGTGTTGCAAGCTAAATTGATATTATTATCAGAATTTCTGTGGTATTTTTGATTGTTACATTTTATTCTAAAATTTTTTGTACCATGTCCAATAAGCGGTTTTTCTTTAAACATACTAAATGCTGTATAAAATAAATTATCATGTCCTTCTGTAAAATAGTAAAATTTTTTTGAATTATTTATATTTTGAGATTTTGTTACTTTAAATTGATCTATTAAAACCACAACATATCTGTTGTATACACTTTCTGAGTTAAGAATAACTGTAGCTAGAAAAAAGATAATAACAAATCCATAAATTAATAGTTTTTTAAAATCCTTATAGAAAACCATAGATAATAAAAATAAATATAGTAAATATAAACCTAGGGCACTTCTCTCAGAGGATAAAAGAATTAATGATAAAGAACCCAACAATACAATTAGAATTTTAAAATTTAATATCGTTTTTTTTTTTTCAAAGTAATACAAGCTTATATAAATTGGAACTAGTTTAACTATATAACTGCCAAGTATTTTTTCATCTCTAAAAAAACTACTTATTCTAGAGTCTCTAGGATAACCCAAGATATTTTGCCCATAAAAATATTGTATTAAAGAGTCAAAAAATAAAATGATTAAACAAATTAAAACTACAAATTTTAAATTTTTTATGAAATCTTTATAATTTTCAAAAATATAAAAAAATATAAGTAAAAAAATTCCAAATCGAATGTAAGTTAAGGAAGATTTTATTGAAATAAAGCTACCTGAATATATAGAATTTAGAGATATAAAAATCCAAAATAATAAAAAATATAAAAAATATTTATTATGTAGGTATTCAAATTTTTTATTTAATAAAGCAATTATAAGGAAAAATAGAGAAGAGATGCTTAAAACCAAATCAGATAAAAAGGGCCCAGTAATTAGTAATAAAGGTAATAAGGTTATTGGAAATCTAGAAATTAAGACTTTTTCCATTTAATTTTCTATGAAATTATATAGAGTTTTTTTAAATTTATTTTTATCCTTACTTAAATGTCTAAGGTTAATTAAAAATTCGTCAATTTTAATATTAGAATTTAATAAAGGTTTTTTTTCATTCAATATATATTTGTTAACAGTTTTTTCAATTTTTTCAGGATCATATAATTTTTCATTTAACTTTTCCCCAGGTCTCTTACCTGTAAAACGAATCTTGATTTTAGATTTTCCTGAGATTAAATAATTATTATTATGTTCCACTATGCTATTTACTACATCTATAATTTTTACTGGCTCTCCCATTTTCAAAACATGACAATCTCCATTTTCGGAAATTTTCGTCGAAATTAAAACTAAATTTACAGCATCAGAAATAGTCATAAAATATCTAGTCATATTTTTATCAGTTACATTAATTACATTTGAGATCTCTAGTTGATGTTGTATTACATCTAAAAGACTTCCTGAACTTCCTACAACATTTCCAAATCTCACTGTTGAAAAATTTATTTCATTGTTCAGATTACCAAATATTTTAATAATTTTTTCACCTACAGATTTACTTATTCCTAAAAAATTTATTGGCTCTACTGCTTTATCAGTTGAAATAAAAATTACTTTCTTAACCTTTGCCATCACTGAACATTCACAAACATTATATGTTGATTGGATATTATTTATTGATCCATAAAACCAATTATTTTCTACTAAATCAACATGCTTTGAGGCTGATGCATGATAAACAATATCTGGCTTATTTTCTTTGAAAATATTACTTAGGATTTCTTTGTTATTAACGTCCAATAAAAAATTTTCATATTTTTGAGAAAGATTTGGATTGTGATTAATCAGTTCTCTATTGATTTTTGATAATCTGTATTCATCTATATCTATAGCAATTAGTTTTTTTATATTTAATTTTGATATCTTATAACAAATTTCTTTTCCGATACTTCCACCAGCACCCGTAACTAAAACAATTTTATTGTTAAAATAAGATTTAATTTCATCATTGATATTTTCATTTATATTTTGAGAATGATCAGAAATATTTTGAATTATATAAGATAAATCATTTTTATCTCCACTTTTATTTAAATAATCTTTAAATATAAGTCCTAGGTTAATTATTTTACTTTTTATTTTTGCAGCTTTAATACTTTCCAAAGAAGGTATGCAAAAAACTACTTGTTTTATTAAATCTTTATTTTCTAAAATAATATTTTCAAATTCACCAAAAGAAATTATTTTTATATTCTGAACAAACCTACCAATTTTTGAAGGGTTGTCATCAATAATAAACAGAGGTTTTGAATCATTGTTGGTAGTTATATTTTCAATTAATGATAATCCAGATCTACCAGCTCCATAAATTACAAAGTTTTGCTTTTTTTTTTTCTTAGATTTATTAAAAACTTTATTAGATAAGATATTTACAATTAATCTTAAAACTATAGAAAAAAAACAAAATAAAATTACTTGATTGATAATATTTCTTATAGAAAAAAAATAATTATCATAAAAATATAAATTTATATTAAATAATTCTAGAAAAATTTTAAAAGTATATATTAATAAAAAAATAATTAATGACGATAATAATAACTTTTTTATATTTTCTAAACCAAATGACCGATTTAAGTAGGAATAATTTTTTAATAAATAATTTGTTACAAATACAAGCACAAAAAATATTATTGAGTAGTATAAAAATAAATCTAATAGTGGAATAAATCCTATTTGAATTGAAATAGCTGATAAATATATAGATGTTATTACAGATAGATAATCAAAAAAAATAAGCAGAAAGATTGGAAAATATTTAAAATATTTCTCTGTCATATGTTATTTAATTATGAAATTATTAATTGTATTAATTAATTTTTTAATTTGTTTTTTTTGAATTAAATGATGACTTGGTAACGATATTGAAATGTCGCCTAGTTTTTTTGCATTTTTAAGTTCTTTATATTTTCTTTTATTCGAAAATCTTTTTTCTTTATAAATTTCTGGACAAGATCCTTGATTTGCATCAAAACCTTTTTTATTTAAATAATTTATGAAATTATCTCTAATGATTTTATTTTTTGCAGTTAAATAACATCTGTATCCTGCATGAAATATATTCTTTGGTATCTTAGGTGAAATAATTTTTTTATTTTTTATTATTCCCTTTGATATTAAACTTACATTTTGAGATCTTATTTTCAGCATTTTTTTCAACTTTTTAAGTTGTTCTATTCCTACTGCCGCCTGAACTTCAGTCATCCTTAAATTAGTACCATCAAAATCATGAACCCATTTGAATAAATAATTTTTTTTCATTTTCACAACTTTATCTAAGTTTTTGCCACAATCTTTGTATGCCCATAACTTTTTATATAAACCAAGATTATTGCAAGCAATCATTCCTCCTTCACCAATAGTACTAATAATTTTATCATTACAAAAACTCCAAACAGATATATCTCCAAAGGAACCAACATACCTATTGTTAATTTTTGCACCATGAGCTTGTGAACAATCTTCAATTATAAAAATTTTTCTTTTTCCAATAATTTTCTTTATTGTTTTCATATCACAAGGCCAACCTGCTAAGTGTGTACAAATAATCAACCTGGTATTTTTACTTAAATTTTTTTTAATTTCTGATGTACTAACATTTTGTGTATTCAAATCTATGTCTACAAATTTTATTTTTGCTTTCGTATTTTGTAAACAAGAAGCTGTTGAAACATACGATCTTGGTGTAACCAAAACTTCATCACTTTTTTTTAAGTTTAAAACTTTTACAGCAGCATCTAATGCTACTGAACCATTGGCTACAGCAATTGAATATTTCAAATTAAAGTACGATTTAAAAAAATTTTCAAATTTTTTACAATAGTCTCCAGTCCAATAATTTACTTTTCCTGACGAAATTATTTTATTAACAACTTTTTTTTCGTTAACAGAAAATTTAGGCCAAGAATTAAAAGATATTATTTTTTTAATTTTTGCCATTAAACTCCTCTTCAATTACTAATTTTTTATTTTTTAATTTATTATAAAAAAAAATATTATTTATAAAAAAAAGCACTGTATGTAAGATTATTTTAATATCTACTAGAATATTAAAATTATTTATATACCAAATATCTAATTGAAATTTTTTTTTCCAACTTATGTTGTTATCGCCATTAATTTGAGCCCATCCTGTTATTCCAGGTTTCATTTCTAACCTTCTTTTCTGGTCCTTGCTGTATAAAGGTATATACTTTAGATATAATGGTCTTGGACCTACGAAACTAATTTCGCCCTTTAAAATATTTATTAATTGAGGAATCTCATCTAATCTTGTTATTCTTAAAAATTTACCAAGTTTAGAAATAGTGTTTTTATCGTTATGTTTTATTAAGGTTTTAAATTTAATAATTTTAATTTTTTTACCATACTGTCCGGCCCTTTCTTGAATAAAAAAAATATTACCTCCATCAAAAAAATAAATCAAAATAGAAATAATTAATATCGGTATTAATAAAATAAATAGACAAAAAAATACTATTATGTAATCAATAATTATTTTTAATAAATTATTAATTGATCTCATTTTCATTAAGCCAGTTTTTAAACATTATAAAATTCCAAATAATATTGGAGTAATCTTTTTTACCTGTTTGATGAATATTCCATATTTTTTTTACTAAATTTAAATTAATATATTCTTCAACATTTTGGTTTTCTCTATATATTAATTTATTGGCCCATTGATTAAGTTCTTTATTTAAAAATTTTCCTATTGGATTACCAAAACCCATTTTCGGTCTATTAAAATCTTCATTAGAAAAGTATCTTAACAAAAGTTGTTTTAAAAAAAACTTTGCATTATTTTTTTTTATTTTTTCATCTATTTTTAATTCCTCTGCAAAATCTATTATCCTGTTATCTAAAAAAGGTGCTCTTGATTCTACAGAATTAAACATACTGGCTCTATCAACTTTAACAAAAATATCATCAGGGAGATAAAAGTTTAAGTCCAAAGATTGGAAATTTTCAAGATTAGTGAAATTATCTTTAAATTTAATGTTATTTAAGAAATTTACTTTAGAGTTTTCATTAGAATTTACAATATTATTAAAATTGTAATCTTGTCTAATAATTTGAAAATAGAATTCTTCCAAATTATTAAAACTTAAAGAATTAGAAATTTTAGAAATTTTATTTCCTAAATTAAAATGATTAATATTTAAAATTTTACTTATTCTATTAATTTTATTTTCTGAAAAGATATTTAATATTTTTGATAATATTCTTTTTGAAATATTGCTCATCGATTTTAATCTATTGTAGTATTGTTTTAAAAATATATATCTGTTATATCCATAAAATATCTCATCTCCTCCATCACCTGAAAGAGCAACGTTTATGTTATTTTTTACACTTTTAAATAATAAATAAGTTGGAATTTGAGATGAGTCACCAAATGGTTCGTCATATACTTTATGAATATTTGTTATTTCTTCAAAAAAATCATTACTTGAAAATTCAAGCGTTGAATGATTTGTACCTATTTTTTTTGCGATTTTCTCAGCATAGCTTGACTCATCAAAGTTTTGATCAATTGATTTAACACAATATGAATTTATTTTATTTTTTGATACTTTATTTGAAAAATATGTAACTAATGAGGAGTCAATACCACCGGATAATAAAGTTCCATTGCTTACATCAGAAATTAAATGATCTTCTATGACTTCACTAAATAATTTTTCAAAACTATCTAATTTTGAATTAAAATTTAATTCGTTTAAGTTATATATATTTTTTTTATTTTGAAATTTTATTTCTTTTGTCTCGAAATTTTCTAAATTTAGCTCGATTATATTGCCTTTTTTAACTTTATAAAAATTTTCAAATATAGTGTATGGCGCTGGAATATAACTTAATTGAAAAAAGTATTGTAAGGATTCTTCTGAAATTTTTTTTTTTATTCCTGAAAAATTTATATTTCTTAGCTCTGAAGTAAAAAAAAATGTGCTTGAATCTTTATAATAATATAAAGGCTTTTGGCCAGTGGGGTCTCTAACTAGTGAAATTTTATTACTTTTATTATCATATAAGGCAAATGAATACATTCCATTTACTTTTTTCAAAGTATCTATAAGCCCGTATTCTTCTATTGAATTTAGTAAAACTTCTGTGTCTGATCTTCCTATAAATTTATACTTTTTTGAAATTAAATCTTTTTTGATTACTCTGAAATTATAAATTTCTCCATTAAAAATAATTACATATCTACCTGATTTTGAAATCATTGGTTGGATACCGTCTGTAGACAAATCATTTATTGAAAGTCTTCTATGAGATAGATAGGTGGTTTTGCTTTGATTAATCCATTCAGCACTTTGGTTTGGACCTCTATGTTTTAAACTTTTAGATATTTTATCAATATTACTTAAATCTATTGTATCGAGAGTATTTTTTTTACAAATTCCTACTAAACCACACACCTTTTTTGCCTATTTATTAATTATTTCAAAAATTTTCTTGTTTACTAAATTTACATCATAATATTTTTTCACATGTTTTCTTGAATTAAGACCAAATTTTTTTATTAAATTAGGTTCATTTAGAAACTTATTTATTGCTGAAAATAATGAAAAATTATTATTATATTCTACTAAATACCCATTGTACCCATTTTTTACAAGCTGTTTACAACCTGGAACATTTGATGCAATAATTGGCCTTCCCGAAGCCATAGCTTCAAGAATTGTTCTAGACGCTCCCTCTCTTTTAGATGGTAATACATAAACACTGCAATTAGAATAATATTTATTTACTTTTTTTCCCCATTTTAAAATTTTTATTTCTGATGAATTAACATTATTCTTAAAATAATTTTTATTTAAAGAAAATGATTTTTGTGTTTTTCCAATAAAAAAGAATCTTATATTTTTATTAATTTTGTTTATTTGTTTAGCAACTGATATAAAATTTTCTATCCCTTTGTATTTTATTATTCTTGATATCATCAAGAAAGTGATTTTTTTTGGAAATTTTGTAACATTAAAATTTTCAATTTTTACTCCTGAACCAGGTATTACAGCAGATTTTGATTTTATAATATTTTTATCTTTAAATAGTTTTTGATCATATTTATTCTGAAATATAATTACTTTGGCTTTAAGCAAAGAAATTTTAAGTAAATTGAAAAAGAAAAAATATCTTAAAAAACTTATAAAATTTTCGTCTTTGGATAGATAGATTCCTCCCAATCCTGTTATCATGGGATAGTGAAGAATTTTAGAATTAATAAGACTTATAAAACCAACATATATATTAGCTCTTAGTGTATAGGATAATATCTTTGTTTGAGTTTCCTTTTTATTTTTAAAAATTTTTATAATATTTAGAAATGATAAAAATTCATTGACTACGAATGATTTATTAGAGCCATAAGATATGTAATTTACATTTATTTTTTTAAGCTTTCTATTCGTAACGTAATCATAATTTTGTGACAAACTTGTAATTTTGAATTTTTTTTTTAAATATTTTATTAAATCGTATCTAAAATTTATTAATGAATGTCCTGTAGAGCCAACAATAAAAAAATTGTCTTTCATTTAATTTTATAAAAATCTACATACCATTTTACAAAATTTTTAATTCCTTCATCAATTTTTATTTTTGGACTAAATTTAGTTAGTTTTTTTAATTTATTAGTATTAGCCGATGTTTTGAGTGCATCACCAATTTGGAATGGTAAATAATTTCTTAAAGCCTTCTTTTTAGTATATTTTTCAATTTTGGAAATATATATCTCAAGTTCTTTTGGATCACCATTGCCTATATTCAAAACTCTTATTTTTGCATTGCTGTTAAATGAAATTTTCTTATCTAATTTATAATTTTCATTTTTAATTGGTACTTTATTAATTAATTTTTTAATTGATAGAGCTATATCGGATACATAAGTGAAGTCTCTAACATGTTTGCCATAATTATAAATATCAATTTTTTTATTATTAAAAATATTTTTAGTAAATTTAAACAATGCCATATCAGGTCTTCCAAAAGGACCATAAACTGTAAAGAACCTTAAGATTGTAAAAGGGATATTATAAAGGTGACTATAACTGTGAGCCATTAATTCTGTTGATCTTTTAGTGGCAGCATAAAACTGGAGAGGAAAATCAGCGGGATCATTCTCATTGAAAGGCATTTTTACACTTGATGCATAAACACTACTCGTGCTTGCTAGTAAAAAATGTTTTATTTTTTTATACTTTCTACAAGCTTCCATTAGATTTGTAGTGGCTACTATGTTATTTTTTACATAATCCATAGGTTTTTTTAATGAATGGCGCACCCCTGCTTGTGCAGCCAAATGTATTATTACTTTAATTTTATTTTTTATGAGAAAGTTTAAGATAAATTTTTCGCTGCTTAGATCATTTTTAATAAATTTAAATTTGTTTTTTCCAAATTTACTCAATTCATTTACTCTAAGTTTTTTTAATTTAACACTGTAATAACTATTATATGAATCTATCCCTAAAACTTTATGTCCAGATTTTATAAGTAGATCTGATGTATGGTATCCTATAAAACCAGCTGCACCTGTAATTAAAACATTCATTAAGCTTTAAGTATATTTCTTTTATTTTTATATTTTCCTCTACAATCAACTATAATTCTAGAAAATTTCTTAATCAAATTGTAATTAATATAATCATGATCAGTTACAACACAAACAAGGTCAGAATTTAATAGATTAGTCTTTTCAATCTTGACTGAGTTAATTTTAATAATTTTTTTTTTGGATTTAATGTTTAAATTCTTAATAAAGTTATCATGATAAAATACTTTTGAACCTCGATTAACTAATTCCTTTATTATCTTAATTGCAGGAGATTCTCTTAGATCATTTACATTTTTTTTATAAGCAACCCCAATTATCAAAATTTTAGAATTTGAAAAATTTTTTTTTATTTGATTAAGTCCATCATTAATTTTTTGTATAACAAAATTTGGCATTGAGTTATTTATATCGGCAGATAATTCAATAAATTTGGTATTTTGGTCGTATTGTTTGGCTTTCCAAGTTAATAAGTAAGGATCAATTGGAATACAGTGTCCACCTAAACCTGGCCCTGGATAAAAAGCTTTAAAACCAAATGGTTTTGTTTTTGCAGCATCAATTATTTCATGAATATCAAGTTTCATTTTATCTGAAATAAGTTTCATTTCATTTACTAATCCTATATTCACTGACCTAAAAATATTTTCATATAATTTGGTAATTTCCGCAGTTTTTATAGAAGAAACTTTTTTAGTTTTAATATTTATTGAATTATAAATCTCTTCACTTTTTTTCGTACAATTTTTTGAAAATCCAGAAACTATTTTAGTTATGTTTGAAATATTATAATTTTTATTACCTGGATCCTCTCGTTCAGGTGAGTAACCCAAAAAGATATTTTTTCCTACTTTAAATCCTTGCTCTTCAAATACTGGAATAAAATATTCCTCCGTTGCCCCAGGGTAAACTGTGCTTTCAAGAATTATTAATTGATTTTTTTTGAAATATTTTTTTGATGACTCAAGTGCTGATGAAATATAGTTCATATCTGGGTCTTTATTCTTTGTTAATGGTGTTGGTAAAGTAAAAATAATATAATGACATTCTTTTAAAACTTTATAACTACTAGTTAAGTTTTTTGAGTTTTCTTTAATTAATTTAATTTCTAAATTTGATATGTGAGAAATGTAAGACTTCCCTTTTTTAAGACTATCTATTCTTTGATGATTATTATCAATTCCTATAACTTCGTATTTTTTTGATTGAATAAATTTATTTAATAAAGGTAATCCAACATATCCAAGTCCAATTATTGCAATAGTTTTTTTAGCTTTTCTTAAATTCATTGACAAATATATATATTTATTATTTAAGGAACAAAATGTTTACTACAATTTCTATACAAAAAAAATTTATTTATTTTTTTTTAATTAGTTTAATAATTTCAGCTATTTTAACTTCATCTATTAACTCTTTCATTACAAAAAATGAAAAAATAGTTGACCCATGTAGGGTAAAAATCAATTTAAAACTTAATTATAATTCAATTTTGGATACAGATTCAGATAATGTTACAATTATACATAGCTATTTGAAATCTATTATAAGGACTCAATTAAATTCAAATTTTCCCAAAATGATAGAAAATGATGAAGCATATTTTGATGGTAATAATATTATATTTAGAGGGGATAATTGTATAGAAAACTCTGAAAAAATATATTCAGAATTTAAAAATATTAAAAATACAACTTTTAAACAGTTTGACTATTTAAAAAATTATCTAAAAGCAAATGAAATTAATGTGCCTTTAAAAGATGAATTAATATTTATGGCAACTACCCCTGAAAATATTATTGATGAGATAAAAATTTCAAAATCAGAAGAAAAGATAAATATTTTACTACTAAAAGTTATTCAATTTTTTATTATCTTAATGTGTCTAAATTTAGGATACTTTTTTATCAGCAGAGTTCGAATTAAAGTTTATTAATTTACTATTTATTGCAAACAAAATTAATAAAAATGGAATTATCATCCATTTTTGTCTGAAGGCTATACCTAAATTTGAAGTGATGGAACTTAACATTATAAATAATGATAGAAACGTAATTATAGCAAAAAGTATATTATATTTTCTTATCTTTAAAAAATTGATGTTAAATAAAAAGTAAAGTAATGCAAATAAAATAAAGGTATTTTCTAAAGTTAAAACTAAAAAAAATATATCATACCTAATTGGATTCCATATAATTGGGTATAGCAAATAATTTAAACCTCTTAATAAAAAATTCATGTCTTTTGGTATTCCTAATGGAGTATCTTCATAATGACCTTGTAAGTTATTCAATATTGTTGCAAAATCGCCACTTAAAAAATTCTTTCCAAAACTGCCTAAAAAATTATTAGAAATATAATAAATAGAAAATATAATAAGGGGTATTATTATTATTGAGAAAATAATTTTTTTAAAATTTAAAAATTTTATAATTTCTCTATTTTTTTCTATTATTATAAATATAAAAAATGAGAATAGTGATGAAAATAAAATTACGAACATAACATAAGGTCTAACAATAAAAACTAATAAAATTGAAATTAAAAATAAAAGTTTACTTTTATTTACCAGGCTAAAAAGAAAAAGACTTAGGGAACAATAAATAAGCATGTCTTTATTTAAGCCCACAGAAAAGAAGTTCGCTGAAGGTAATGTTAATAAAATATAGATAATAATTTTGTTAGATTGGTTTATATCTTTTTCAATCAAGGACAATAAAAGTAAAGTGCACATAAATCTTGGAAAAAAGGTTAGTAAATTTATATTTTCAAAATTTAAATAAAAAAAAACTCTTAAAAAATGGTTTATTCCATATATGAAATTATCCGATACCGGCCAATAATTAATATTAAATTTATGATGATTAGCAAAAAATGATTTGGTATCAGTGCCTAAATCAATAAAATGAAAATATATAAAAATAAATAGATATATAAAATTTATTAAAAAGAAAAAATTATATGTACCTCTATCAATTTTAAGGTTATTCGATATTGGTATAAAAAAAAAATATCCGATTATTATAATTAAAGATGTTCCAAAAAAAAACATGTAAATTAAGAATATTTATACTTCAAAAAAAAAATTAGCATTATTTTAAAATTTCTCTTTCAATATAAAAACCTTCAGCAAATTTACACCCTGATTGCATTCCTCTTAATTTTGCAAGGGTTTTAATACCTTCAAACGATCTTGGAAATGGAAAATTCCTAATTTCTTTTTTATAAAAAGAAGCTGCTTTAATTTTAGAATTAATTTCATTTGAAATATCAATATAAAGATTTGGCTTAAACATATTTTTCAATGATAGGTGGGTGCTACAGGGAACCTCGAAAGTTATAATTTTTTTTATTTTTGATTTATTTAAGGGTCTACAAGCAACGTTAATAGCCTCATACGTTATTTTATGATCAATATTTGTGTCATATGGGTTGTGTGTAATAATTATTGTAGGTTTTAATTTTTTTATTTTTGACTCAATAATTTTAACAAAGTGAGATAGTGGATATTTATCAAACTTTGTACAGTAATTATTGTGCAATTCAAAATTACTAATTTTTAAATATTTTATGCAATTAATAAAATTTTTTTCTCTTGATTTTCTATCTTTTAAACTTTTTAAAGATTCTTCTTTTCCATTATCTAATCTTGCTGATACGCCCTCCCCTAATGTTAAAAGAGAAACATTAATTTTTTTTTTTATTAATTTTATAATTAATCCACCACATCCCAGAGTTTCGTCGTCAGGATGTGCTGCAATAACTAAAACTTTTTCTTTTTTTTGAAACATTCTAACAATATTTTCTAATAAATTTTGACATATTAAAATAATAAAAATCAATATTTAATTTTTTTGAGATTTGTTTGTCTTTTATGCTATCTCCCAAATATATCGAACTATTTTTTTTTATAATTTTCAAATATTTTTTTAAACCAACCACAGAAGGCTTATACTTTCTATTATTTTTGCCGTCTAGAATAATCTTATAATCAAATAAGTTCTCTATACCTAAAGATTTTATCTTATTATTTTGTCTTTTCATATATCCCTCTGTAATTAACAATAATTTAATATTTTCTTTTTTTAATTTTTTAATCAAATTTTTTAATGAAGGAGGTTTAAAATTTTTTATAATTGAGTGGTTTTGGTAAAAATTCACCAAACTTTTTTCAGATACTTTATTTACTAAGTTAAATTTTTTTAAGAAAATACTGAACAATTTTTGTTTTGATTTCTTAAAGTGTTTTTCTGATACTAAATAATCAAAGGCCTTTTTTTTGTTAATTTTATTTTTTTGACTTATTTTTTTTATTAAATTTCTAAAAACAATTATGTCATAACAATACAATGGGAAAATTGTATCATCTAAATCAAAAATAACTAATTTAAATTTATTTAAAGTATTTAATAATTGTTTTTTATTCTTAGAAAGTTTTCCAGTATCGATAATAAATTTTGTCATATTTAATATTTTTTGGTTCATAAATATTTTGTTGCTTTAAAACTTTTCTTGAAAATTCAAATGGATTAAATCCTGACTTAATAGAAAAAATTATACTACCTGAAACTCTCGGATTTATATCAGTCAAAAAAATTTGATTTTTTTTATTAATAATTATTTGAATATTTACGTTACCAACAAATTTTAAATATTTTGATAATTTTTTTATGTAATTTATTATTTTATGATTTTTAATAATTTTACCTACTATAGATAAATTTGATTTTATTATTCTTTCTCTTGGTAACGCAAAAAGAAGTTTGTTATCAAAGTCATAAACACAATCTATAGTATATTCTTTACCTTCAATAAATTCTTCAACAAAATATTCCTTACTTCTTTCAATCTCTTTTTTAATTTTAAAATCTTTAATTTTATCAATTACTATTTGATATTTAGAACCTCTGCCAATTTTTGGCTTAATTATCAATTTTTGACTTTTATCCAATGGAAATGTTAAATAATTTTTTAAGTAAGCTTTAAGCTTTGGTTTATTGTTGCATAATTCAATTGTTTTATTGTCTGAAATTAAAATTTTTGGATAAATTTTTTTAAGTTTTTTTCTATTTCTTGAAACATTTAAAATTTCTTCATCGGAAAATAAAAAAATTTGATCTACTTTTGAACTTATCGAATCCAAAAATTTCAGATATTGTTTAGAATTACCTTTCGGAGATATGTAGAATTCGTCACAAATAATATTTGCTAATCCCCATGGTTGTTGGTCGCATCCTATTATATAAAAATTTCTTTTAAGGAATTTTACAAGTTCGTATCCTAAAGGTCCATTTATAGATGAAATTAATATTTTATATTTCATTAGTTAATTTTTTTATTCCCATGTACAAATCTCTGATTAGATGAATAATGGTAAATATAACTACATCAAAAATAAAAAACAATTTACTTTTATTAAAAAAATTGACTAAAAAAAGTTGTGTGCTCAATGTTTTAAAGTATGTGGTGATTGAAGTGTATGGTTGATTATCATGTGTGCCAACTATATTCTTATCTATAATTAAGTTATATTTTTTCAAAAAAAGTTGGTGAGAAAATAAAACATCTTCATAATATGCTTTCTTTCCAATTTGTGAAAATTGTTTGATTATGCTTCTGCAACTCTTATGATAAAGAACTGTACTACATAACCATTGGGCATTCGCAATGTTTTTATTTAATTTGCCTGCAAAGTTTTCAATATATGGAATACAACGACCAGACTCTAATATTGAATATTGTTTAATTATTTTTCCTTTATTTAAAAATCTTAATATTAACCTAAAAATAAAATATTTTTTATAAATATTATTCCAAGATCCTGCTTGTAAATTATTATTACTTTGTAAAATTAAAGCACTTATTATTTTTTTGTCTATAACTTTCTTTTTTTGGGTATATTTTTTTATATTATGAAAAAAATTCTTGTCTACAGTTACATCATCATCAATTTGTAATATATAATCTGATTTTGATTTATTAATAGCTACAGATCTCTGATATATTTGACTTTTTTTTTGAGATTTAAAAAATTTTATATTCATTAAGGATATTATTTTTGGATTTATGTACCTCAAATCATTTTTTGATGTACCACAAACAACAATCTCTTTAGGCCATACTTTATTCTTATAAATACTATGAATAAGATTTTTTAATTTTGACGATCCTTTGTGAGTTGCACAAACAACTGATACATTTATTTTTTTTTTCATTTCAAAAAATTTTAATTAAACATTCAGATATCTCAATGATTAATTAATTTATTAATTTTATATTATATAAATTTAATACTTTTAGTATAAATTCTTAAAAATTGTTAACTTATTAAATAACTTAAATACATTTTATCTTTTGTTCTGCTCTTAATTAATATTAGTGATCGAATTTGCATACGTTAAGAAAATTTGGCAAAAGACAATTTATGAGATGTAAATATTAATTTTAAGTTTATTTTAAATTTTATTTGAAACAGTATATTTTCGCAAATATAATTATTTATTTAAACATTTAATAAAGTTTATAATATGATTATAATTATACTTATTAATTTTATTTTTAGGAATCCTAATTTTTTTTCTTTTATTATTTTCTAATCTTTGAAATAAATATTTATATAAAGTTAGAGTTAAGTATGTCATTTTATCTTTCTTTTTCATATTTTTTGTCAAAATTTTACTGACTATTTTTATTTCTTTTAAAAGATTTTCAAATTGAAACCATTTAGAGACATTAGGAATATTATAGATTTTTGGTCTTGGGTATTCTCTTGCTAAAAAAATATGATTTAATCGTTTGTGTTTTCCCAATTTTATAGATTGAAAATTAAAAAGTATCTCACTTAAGTTATTATCTTGAATTTTAATTATATTTCTTAATATTTTAATAAAGATTATTCTTCTGAATAATGAATAATAAAAAATTCCTCCACCATATTTATTTGCTCTTATTAAAAAATTTTTGCTTTGAAGTGAACTTGGTAAGTTATAAAGGTTTAAATATTTAAAATTTTTGCTCTTTAAAAAAAGGAAAGCTTTTCCATTTGAACTTATATAATTCAAATTTTTTTCCATAAATTTCTTGCAATTTAAGATGGCATTAGGGAATATAAAATTATCATCTTCAACAAATATTAAATATTTATATTTATTTAAAATATTGGAATTTATCAAAATTGATTTAAAAATATCATTAATTCCATTTATTGGTTTTTTTAAACCACTTTGTCTTAATATAAATTTATTTTTCAATTCTGGTCTAAATTTGAAATAGGTTACTTCAAAATCTGTCACTATCAACACGTCAAATACCAATTGGTTTTTATTGTAGTAAGCAAGAAGATTTAAATATCTTTCTACAAATTTTTTTCTTCTCTTTAAAACATATATAATTTTTAATATATTATTTTTCATATTTATAATTAAAATTATTTATACTTAAAATTATATAGAATAAGATTAATAATTAAACTAGGTTAAGTAATGATTTACCAAATTAGGAAGATAGTAAGCTCAATTTCTAAAATGATTAAATCAAAAAATTTTCTTTTAAATTTAAAGCATTTTTTATTTAGAACATACTTTAGACCAAATTCTCACAATTATGCCTTTAAACAATATGTAACAGACCTTACAGAATCTTGCCTAATTGAAAATTATTTCAATAATTTAAAAAATGAGGGTTTTTTTATACATATTGGAATATGCAACTATGAAAAAGATTTTTTTAGACCTTTTTTTGAAAAGAAAAATTTTAAGGGTTTATTATTAGAGGCTAACCCTCATTTTATAAATGATATAAATAAAAATTTAAATCCAAATTTTAAACTAAGAAATATTTTAGTTGATAACAATGAAACAAATAAATTTCTATACTATGTAGATACTGACTCTATCGATAAGTATCCTAAATATGTTAAAGGTATTTGTTCTGTTAATAAAACAAACCTAACTCTTCACCATATAAGGGAGATGGATATAAAAAAAATAAAAGTTGAAAGTAAAAAATTATCTTCAATTATAAAAGAGGAAAATGTAGAAAAAATTGATTTTCTTATTATAGATGTGGAGGGGTTAGAGTTTAATATACTCTATGAATTTCTAACGAGCACAAATTTTAAGCCAAACATTATATTTGAAATGAAATTTATGCAAAAAGACCAAATTTTTAAAATTTTAAATCTTCTAAAAAGTTATGAATATGACATAACATTATTTAAAAATGATTTTATTTGTTTAAAAAAAATTTAATGAAAAATATTAAAGATATATCAATTGTTGAAAATACTTGGAGATTTGATGATGATGTTGCAAATATTTTTGATAAACATGTAAAACAATCAATTCCTCATTACGAAAATTTGCAGAATTATTTAGCTAGTATCGCTGAGTGGTATCTTAAAGACAATGCTTTAATATATGATCTTGGATGCTCTACTGGAGCAACTGCTATTAAACTGTCTGAACTTTCTATTGATACAAATTTTACTTTAATTGGATATGACGATAATAAAAAAATGATCGATTTAGCGAAAAAAAAGGTAAAAAAAATAAAAAAAAAAAATGGTAAATATATTTTTCAAAAAAAAAATATACTTAAAATCAAAGAATTTAAAAAAGCTAATTTATTTTATTCAGTTTTATTGTTTCCATTTTTAAGTTTGACTGAAAGAAATAAATTATTAAGCAAGATATCAAAATCCCTTCACAGTGATGGGGCATTAATTAGTGTTGAAAAAATTAGATCAAACAATAGTAGCTTTGAGGATATATTTAATCAGCTTTATTTTGATTTCAAAATTCAACAAAATCTTACACATGAAGAAATTCTTAAGAAGGCTAAAAGTCTGCGATCAAGTATGCATCTATTTTCAGAAACTCAAACTAGACAAATTTTAAAGAATAATGGTTTTAAAAATTTTGATATTTTTTTTAGATGCTTTAATTTTATAGGCTATATAGCTACAAAACATTAGTAAATAATGATATTCGAAGAATTAAAAAAAGATTTAGATTTTTATAACAAATTAAAAAAAAAAACAAAATTCAAAAATATATGGGAAAAAAGAAGAAGAAATTTTAATAATCTCGTTTTTGATAATAAAAAAAATATAGATAAAGAGTTTTTTTTAAATTTTAGATCTCATAAAAAAAAATTTATTTCTGAAAATCCTTCTGTAAAACTCAGTAACCCAATTAAGAAGTTCCTTTACAGTCACCAAATAAAATATAACAAATTTATGTATCAAAAAATGATAAAAGAAAATAAAGATCTTAAAAAAATTATAAATTCTCTAAAATTAGATAAAATTGGAAATCCTGGATATTATTTTGTGGATGGAGAAAAAATTAACGAAAGGTTTTTAAGACATTGTCATTTTTTTAGTTTATTTAAAAAAAAAATTCCTATTAATAAAATTAACTATGTTACAGATATAGGTGGTGGGTATGGATCATTTGCCAGAATGATTCATAAACAGTTTAAAAAGGTAAAAATTATTATTGTAGATTTACCTGAACAATTATTTTTTGCAAAATATTATTTATCGTCTAATTTTCCAAATTCTAGAGTATCAAATATTCAAGATATTTATAAAACAAATAAAATAGATAAAAAATTTGTAGATAAATATGAAATAGTATTAGTGCCTAATACTGAATATAAAAAAATTAAAATTGATTATAAAAAAAACTTAATTGTTAATTTTAATTCTTTTGGTGAGATTGATAAACAAAGCTTTGATAATTATTTTAATTCTGAAATATTAATTAAATCTAAATATCTATTTAGTGTAAACAGAATTGATTCTTTTCCAACTTATAACAATAATACAACATTTTTAGATTATAAATTTGAGAAATATAAAAAAATTTATTCAAAAATTTCTCCTGTATGGGATATATACTATATAAAAGCATTTTACTTGTTTACTAAAAAAAAATTTTACACTTCCAGGATACTCGAATTTATTGGCTGTAAATAGAATTATTTATTATTGTATTGCTTAATAAATAAAGTAGTTTATTTACTTCTGTAATATAATTTGTCTTTAATGTTAAAAAAAAATATTAGAAAAATATTAGAATTTTTTGGTGTAGAAGTTAGGTTAAAACCTAAATTTTCCAAAGTATTAAATTTTAATGATATTTATAAATTAAAAATTGAAAATAATGAGCCAATTATAATTGATGTAGGAGCAAATAGAGGGCAGTCTATTGAGAGATTTTTGAAAATATTTAAATCACCTAAAATTTTTGCATTTGAGCCAAATCCAGAGATTTTCTAACAAACCAATCAAATATATAAAGATTATAAAAATATAATTATAAATAATCTAGGTATTGCTAAAAATGAGCGCAATATGCCATTAAACGTTACAATTAATAGTGGTAACTCTAGTTTTCATGATCTTACAAAAGATAGTGAATGGCTTAAGATTAGAAGCAAACAATTTAATACAACTCCAGACAACTACATAACTAAGAAAGTAAATGTTAACTGTACAACCTTAGATAATTATTGTGAGCAAGAAAAAATAGAAAATATAGATATACTCAAAATTGATACACAAGGTTTTGAAGATGAAGTTTTGTTAGGCTCTAATAATTTAATAAAAGAAAAAAAAATTAAATTTATAGAGGTAGAGATAATGTTTGATCAAGTTTACACAAAAACTATGAGCTTCAATGATATAGAAAGTAAACTCCATAATAACTATAAATTGTATGGGATTGATTACCAGGGATTTAAAAACTTATCAGAGGGGTATATGTTTGCTATGGACGCATTATATATTAATAAATAGGACACATATAAATATAATATAGTTTAAATGATTAAATTTTACTTAAGGATTTTTTATTACGAATTGATTAGTTTAATAATATTTTTAAAATTAAGAAATAAAAAAAATCACAGCTACCAAACTTTTTTTTCAAATTACAACAATTTGTTTAACGAACTATGTGTAAAATATGGAACTGATAAAGGATTTAATAAATTTTCTTTAAAAAAATTTTATGGTAAATCAAAAAATGATTATGATTATTGTTATCCACATATTTATAGTAAATTTTATAATGATTTGTTTTTTGAAAAAAGAAAAAATATTAAGCTTGTTTTTGAGTGTGGTATTGGAGATAAAACAAGTAGAAAAAGATTTTTACCTGGTGCATCTTTAAGAGTATGGAGAGACTATTTTCCCAATGCTAAAATTTATGGAGCTGATATCAAAAAAAATCTAATTTTTCAAACTAGAAATATTAAAACTCTTCAAATAGATCAAATGAGTAAAAAAAGTATTTCAAATTTTTGGACTAAAATAAAAAAAAAAAACTTTGACTTAATAATAGATGACGGATTGCATAGTTTTCATGCAAATAAAATTTTATTTGAAAATTCTTTTAAATATTTAAAAAAGGATGGGATTTATATTATTGAGGATATACTTTTAAAAAATATATTTTTATATAATAACTTTTTTATAAAAAAAAAAAATACATTTGAAATTATCCATTTTAACAATCAAAACTATTCAAATCATTGTTTGATTAAGATAATTAAATAATCTTAAATTTTTTTTGTAATTAGGTTTTTCAAAATATTTTTTGCAAAATGAAATTACTTTTTTTTGATAGATAATATTTTCTTTTTTTGAAAAAAGTAGAATTTTTTTTAAATCATCATTTGATTTTAAGATATATTTTTTATTAATTAAAAATAAAGGATCTAAATTAAAATTTACATCTGATAAATAAATTGGTATTAAGCCACTTAAAGCGGCAGTAATACTTAGAGATGAAGCCCTGTGTATTATATAACTATTATCATACAAATCTTTATCTATTGATTTTGAAGAAAATGTAAAATTTTTTAAATTTTTTGTTTTATAGTTTATTTTATCAACTAATTCTTTTGATTTAGACATTGGGTGTAGCCGCAATGTAAACCTACAATTTTTAAATTTTTTTGCTAAATCAATACTTGTGCTCATAAAATCGTAAGCTTCACTTATTGGGGCTTCCGGAACCAACAAAAATTTTTTATCATATTGATTATTTTTTTTTGTAATAATTTTTTGTTGTCTATATGAGCCAAAATTTAAAACTTTTGTTTTTTTTTTGAAGACTTTGCTTAAAAAACTATAAATTTTTGATCCACTAGATAAAACAAAATCTGGTTCATAATCTTTTTTTGAAAATTTAGTATATTGATCTTTAGATATAGTAGTAAATTGATATGCTAAAGTTTTTATATTTTTGTGATTTGATTTTATTTTCTTTATTAAATAACGTTCCCAAGCATGGTTTTCAAATGTAAATACTATTACATTAGGTTGGTATTTTTTTATAAGAAAATTAATTTGATAATATAACCTAATATTACTGATAATTGGTATTATATTTTTTAACCTATTTACTTGATTTAGAAATATTTTAATTTTTTTATTATTAATTTTTTTCATTAGCAATTTAATAGAATTGCTTACTAAAAATAAATTATATAAAAGGGCTATCTCACCCAAAACTCCAATTGTATTTGATAATATTACAAATGGTCTCCTTAAACTATTATTTATTTTTTTCGAATTAATATTAGAGAAATTTTTAAAAATTGTTAAAGTTTTAACATCATTTTTATTTAAATAATCAGCTAGATCTCCAAAAATATAATCATCTTTAACTTTTCGATCAGAAATAATATTTGACAATAAAAAAACATCAAATTTTTGATATTTTATATTTTTAGAATAAAAAATTTTTTTGTCTACAAACAGGGATTTTACATAATTTTTCACTTTGAGATAAAAATTGCCTATTTTATAATTACTATTATGATTTAAAAATTCTATGTGAGGTTTAATATTACCTTGATGACCTTTTGAGGTATGAAAAATAGGCAATCCATATATTAAATCTGTAGCAAACTTATTGCTCAAAATTTTATTTATTAAATACTGTATTTTAAATAATTTATTTTTCAATTCTGACAATTAATTAGTTTGTTTATTCTCCGCCAGTAATATTTACTACACTATTTGTGGTTAATGTATTCTGATCTGAAGCATATAAATAAATATAATCCACAACTTCTTTAACAGATGCAATTCGATTAATAGGAATCAGTTTTATTCTTTTAGACATATTTTTTTTCTTTGTTTTTAAATGTATTTTAGTATCTGTAACACCTATTCTTATAGTGTTAATTAAAACATTTTTTTTATAAAAATCTTTATAACTTGAAAAAAAAAATTCATTCATATACTTTGTTAATGAATAAATTATGGTTGATGTACTTCCACCAAACTTTACACCTGTGCTTGAAGACAACAAAACTCTTCCAAAATTTTTTTTTTTCATTTGTGGCAATAATCTTTTCAATAGTAAAATATTTGATAAGTAGTTTACGTTTATATGATCATAAAAATTACTAATTTTAGTTTCAGATAATTGATTAGGCTTTATGTATCCTGTAAGTGAAATAAATGAATTAATATCTGCAAATAATTGACTTTTTTTTACAAATTTTTCAAAATTATTTATTTTTTTTAGATTAAATTTAAAAATTTTTAATTTTTTACTTTTAATCTTTTTTAGTTCTTTATTATTTTTTGAATAATGTGCTATGACTGACCAATTTTTTTTTAGGTACATATTTACAGTTTGAATACCAATTTCTGAACTCGCACCTAAAATTAATACTTTTTTATTCATTAATTAGTTTTGACCAACACTCTGCATGTTTTTTTCCAATTAAACTTCCCTTCACATCACAGACATTACATGGAGAGAAATTTCTGTCAGCTTTGCCGAGTTTTTTTCTGGCATAATTAAATTTTTTTGAAATCCAAATTTCTTTAATACTTTTGGTTTTAATATTTCCCATAATCATTTTTTTTCCCCAATCATGAGAACACATTTGTGTATCTCCATTATAGTCTACAAATAAAGTATAAGAGGGGTATGTACAATTCATTTTTAAACTTTCATTTAATGGTTTTATTTTATGATCAGCATTAATTAAATTTCCCGCTCTATTACTAAGTGTTATGCCAAAATCTTTTTTTTCTGTATAATATCTATTTCTTATAACATATTTTTTTTCATCGATATTGAGTCTTTGCATTGTTTTATGGAATATCTCTGCTTCTTTAGGTCCATCATACACACTTATAAGTAGAACAGATAAACCTGATTCAAAAAGTTTTAAAATTCTTTTATCATTAAGTGGATCTCCATTTGTAATTATTTCAATATTCGCATTTGGTATTTTTTGTTTAATATACTTAAGATGACTATAAATTCTTTTATCTAGAAGTGGTTCAACATATCCAGAATATATTATAGACCCAGAATAATTATATGCTTCAAGCTCATCATAAATTTTTCTGTGTAATCCTTCATCAATAAATTCATTTATATGTTTATAATCAGGATCACTTCTTGGACAAAAAGAGCATTTTCTGTTGCACATACCAGAATTACTTATCTCAATTACTGAAGGCATCGGTATATTTGTATTCTGAAAAAATTGTAAATTTTTATCGCTAATTTTCGATTTTCTATTTATATTTTGATCAAAAAATTTAATATAATTATTCAACATCATTTACTTCTTTACTATAGATTTACCAAAAATCCTATTAAGAGCGCATTTGTCTTTATAAGTTAAGTTAACTTTTTATTTAATCAAATCATCAAATTTATTTATTTTTACTACTTTATTAATTTTTTTTTTTTCATATCCATAATTTGCTAAAATAAAATCAATTTTTGCATTTTTAGCAGCAACTAAATCAACTTTCATATCTCCAATATAAACACAATCTTTCTTATTAATTTTGAATTTTTTTATTACTTTTAGAATTTGATCTGGGTATGGTTTACCTCTTTTTCCTTTTTCAGGACAGGAAATGGTATCAAATTTTAAATTGAACTTTCTTAAAAAAAAATGAGTTCTTTTTTTCTCTTTTGATGTAACTACTGCAACTTTTGAGGTTACCTTTAATCGGTTTAAAACGGTCTTTATTTTTGGATATAATTTAATTTTATAAATGTATTTTTTTGATTTTTGAAAATAAGTTTTAGCTATTTTTTTTTTATCTGATTTGATGTTTAATCTTTTTAATATTTTTATAAAAGGGGCACCAATTAATTTGAAGTAATCTCTAAAGTTAGGATTTAAATTATGAATTAATCTTACATCATTCCATGTTGCTTTCATATTAGATTTACTATCCAATATTACACCATCAAGGTCAAAAATATATAGTTTGTATTTTTTCATTAACTTAAATATTTAATTAAGTTTAAATAATTTGGTTTATCAAAATATTCTTTTGTGAATTTTGTATTTGAAATATTTTTTTTCATTACCAGTTTACTTTCAAAAATTTTTTTCAATTCATGTGCTTCATTAACATAAAATTTATATTTAAGCATATATAAAGGATCTATATTTATTTCGTCTTTAAACTCTAAATAAATTACAATTTTGTTTAACGCTAAAGCTTGAATAGCTGCAGCTGAACCTCTATAAATTATATATTTACTATTATCGAGATCTTGGTTAAATAAATTATTTGATATAATTAAATTT
>MDTB01009896.1_pt1 | contig 27160 bp, 30 predicted proteins | sample 811161 | NCBI WGS metagenome assembly MDTB01 (sample SAMN05326650, study PRJNA326480) | marine metagenome | isolation source: seawater | place: Mediterranean Sea | collected 2009 | reverse complement strand
TTGCAGATTTTTTTTTACATTTAATAATTTATTTAATTTAAATTTTTTTTCTTTTTCTTTTAAAAGAAATTTTTTTTTGAATATTCTATATTCAATCGAATATTTCTTACATAATTCAACAGATTTTTTTTTACTTTCCTTATTAAGGAAAAGTTTGTTTTTAATAATTTCAACTAAAATAAATAAGTATTCAGGGTTATTTAAAAACCAAAATAACTTATTAATTCTATTCATTTACTAATTGTACTTTTTTATCCTTAATCTGATAAATCTTATCACATATGTTCTTTAAACTTGAAATATCATGCGAAATAATAATAACTGTAATCTCTTTTTTAATTTCTTTAAGGAATTGAAAGAAAAAATTTTTATTTTCTTCATCAAGTGCGCTGGTTGGTTCATCTAATAAAAGAATTTTCGATTTTTTAAATAACGCTCTTGCAAGGCAAATTCTTTGCTTTTGACCACCAGATAAATTTCTTCCATTTTCAATTATCATTGTATCAAGACCATTTTGTGAATCTTTCACAAATTTTTCTAAATTTGTTTTTTTTATAAGTTCAAAAATAAAACTATCTGAAGTTTGATTTTGATTTTGTCCGAAATTTACATTATTTCTAATTGTATCGTTTAATAAAAATAAATCCTGTTCTACAAAAGATATGTTATTTTGCCATACTTTAAGATTTTCCTGAATATTAACATTATCATAAAAAATATTTCCACTTTTAGGCTCAAGTAACCCTAAAAGCAGATTTATCATAGTAGTCTTACCCGAACCACTTTCACCGATTATTCCTGAAATTTGATTTTTTTTGAAATCAATATTTAAATCTTTAAAAACTTCTGTTTTTGTTTCTTGATAAGAAAAATCTAAACTTACTATTTTAATTTCTTTATCTAAAACAAACTTATCTGAGTTACTTTTTGCGGTAATTTTTTCAATTTCTTTTTTTTTCTCTTTAAGTTCATCAAATAAAGTTTTAATTGTATCTAGCCTATATATAAGCTGTTGATATGCATACATAATTTTATTAAATGATGGGATTATTCTTACTGCAGATGCTCCAAGTAAACCCAATAAAGGCATTAATTGTAAGATTTCAAGATTGCTCGAGCTAAAAATAATTATTAGCAAAATAAATAAAGTTATAAATAATATTTCAATTATTATTCTTGGAATTCCTTGAGTAAATGTTTCTAAAAAATAAATTTTAGACCACCCAACACTGTTTTTTTGAAATTGATTTAAAAAATAATTTTCACTTGAATTAATCTTTATTGTTTTAAATCCTGAAAAAATATGCTGAATATCATTTATTTTATTTTCATAAAAAAATTTTCTCTGCTCGCCCCAATTCTCAACTTTTTTTTTTAAAAAGATATTCCATAAAATAAAAATTAATATCAACATCAATAAAATTATCAGAGATACTCTCAAATCAATAATAAAGATTGTTAATGCTATAGCGGTAACTGTCAAAATTTCACTCAAAAAAATTATGTACTGTAATAACGTAGGTCCTAAAAAAATTGTTTCATTTATTAAATCAGAGATAACTTTGCTAGATTTTTTTTTGAGAAATAGTTCGTAACTGTCAAAAATATATTTTCTTATTAATTGTTGTGAAATTCTAAGTTGAACTAATGATGCAAACCGAGAATTAATGAAATTAATAAAAATTATTATTATACTTTTAACATAAAAAATAATCATTAATAAAAAAGAAAAAATAATAATCAGGCTATTTTTGTCATAATTTTTTGTCCATAAAAGATACTGGCTTTTAAAAATATCGTGATTAATGAAATTTGGATCAATAATGAATTTTATAAAAGGAAAAATTATTCCAATTGAAAAGGCTTCGGCAATTATTCCAATTAAAGTAAAAAATATAATAATTGATATGTGTAGCTTGCTTACTGAAAGCCTTAAAAGATAAGTTATTTTGCCTAATATTGTCAAATTCTCCCTTAAAATTAATAATTATCCTTATACCAATTTATAAAATTTTTAATTCCTATCTCAACTTTTGTTTTGGGCCTATATTTTAAAATTTTCTGAGATTTTTTTATGTTGCAAAATGTTTTTACAATGTCTCCTTTTTGTAAACGCATAAAGTTTATTTTTGCTTTTTTTTTTAAAATTTTTTCAATTATTTGAATATACTTCATTAATTTTATAGGTTTATTGGAACCTAAATTGAAAATTTGATAATATTTATTATTAGATTTATTTAAACTAACTTTACCAGCAAGCATTATTCCTTCAACTAAGTCATCGATATATGTGAAGTCTCTTGTGTGAAAACCATAATTGAAAACATCAATTTTTTTTCCTTTTATTATATTTCGAGTAAATCTAAATAAAGCCATATCAGGTCTCCCCCAAGGTCCATAAACTGTAAAAAATCTCAGCCCAATCATAGGTATCTTATAAAGAGAACTATAAGCAAACGCCATAACCTCGTTAGATTTTTTGGTAGCAGCATAATATTGGATTGGTTGATCTGTGATATGATTTTCTGAGAAAGGACTTTTTTTATTATTCCCATAAACGCTACTAGTGCTCGCAAATACAAGCCTCTTAATTTTTAATTCTTTTGACAACTGTAAAATATTAAAGAAACCTAATAAGTTTGATTTTGTATATGTCTCAGGATGTTGAAGAGAATATCTTACTCCAGCTTGTGCAGCTAAATGAAAAATTTTAATTATTTTAAATCTTTTACTAATTTGGGATAATTTTTTTGCGTCTGAAATATCAATTTTTTGAAAGTAGAAATTTTTATTTTTATTTAATAATCTTAATCTTTTTCTTTTTAAACCAACATCATAATATGAATTCAAATTATCAATTCCTAAAACCCTGTATCCTTTTTTCAAAAGAGCCGAAGACAAATGAAAACCAATAAAACCAGCCGCTCCTGTTACGATTACATATCTCATTTTATATCAATATTTTTTTTCGTTTAAAAACAATCTCATGATTGCCAGGACCCTTACATTCATGTGATTTTATTGTTTCAAAGCCTTTTTTATTAAAATAATTTTTAAGCCTTTCAAATTTTATATATTCATAAGGGTATCCTCCAACCCAATCCATTATATCTATTTCTTTATTCATGCCTCTCGTTCTTTTAGTTTTTTTTCTAAAAAAATGATATAGTTCACGCACTTGAAAACTAAATATTAATCGTAAAATCACATATAAATTTCTAAATATCGACATAATTAAAAAAGCGTAGGCTTTTTTAAATCTTGAAGGTATAAAGTTGAAAACTAGTTTTATAGCCCACCATATCTTTGACTTAAGTCCCTCATCATTATAAATTGCTATGATCAAATACGAATTAAGCTTACATACACTTATTAAGTTTTGAAAAGCTTTAAACATGTTTCCTGTATGATGCGCAACACCCCAACAATATATAATATCATAGCCACTACATTCTTTTTTAAAATTTTCACCAATTAAAGAAACTCTTTTAATTTTCCAATTTAAATTTTTTTTTTTCACATTATTTCTTAAAATTTTAGTACTTTTAATGCTGTCACTATCTACATCAACAGAAAGCACCTTTTTACATCCCATTGAATATGCTGCTAGACTAAATAGCCCTGAGCCACAACCAACGTCTAAAAAGTTTTTTCCTTTAAAATTAATGTTGTATTTTTTAATACTATTGATTGCTTGTAGAAGTTTTTTGTGTGTAATTAATTTATTAAATTCAAGCCAATTTTCTCCAAATTTGAATTTCAACATAAAGTAAAGACGATTGAATTAATTTTAATTTAATAAGTAATTCTATATTGCCTTTATTAAATAAAATCAATAAAGATGTCATATAAATCAATCCACAATGATATAGTCAATTAAATGTCAGAAAAAAATTTAATATCAATCGCTATTCCAACTTTGAATAGGGCTAAATTACTAGAGGGTGCAATCAAGTCAATCATTAATCAAACTTACACCAATTGGGAATTGCTAATACTGGATAATAACTCTGAAGATGAAACAGAACAAGTTGTCCAAAAATTTAATAATGAAAAAATAAGATATTATAAATCAGACAAAACAATTACAATGACAGAAAATTGGGAAAGGGCTTTTAAATTTGCAAAAGGAAAATACTTTATAAAGATTGATGATGACTGTACTTTATTTAAAAATTTTTTAGAAAGAAGCTTAAATATATTTAGTAAAGAAAAACCGATAGTTATCTTTTTTAATTACTATGTCCAAATGCTTCAAAATGTTTTTTACAGTATTTTAGAGAATAAAAACGAAATTATTGAACTTGATTTTAAAAAAGTTATTTTTTTAGAATATCTTATGCTATCAAGTTCAAATTTTTGTATATTTAATTTGCAAGAAATTAAAACATTATTTAAAGATAAAAAAATTTATTTTACTCCTATGCCTGATAGATGGATGATAATGAATTTAATTAATATGTCGTTTTCAACAAAATCTATTAAATTATCATTCAGTTATGAAATTGGAGGGATAAATAGACATTTAATAAAACCTTCTTATGTTTCAGAAAAATTTATAAATTATAATAATGTTAAAAATAATGATGTGTTTTATAATAAAAACCCATTTGCAAATGGTCGTATTTATGTAAGTAGAATTTTTAATGAAATTTTAAAAAATTCTGAGGAGGAAACATTTAAGAAATATTTTTTAGAAAATGTAACGTCCTTTTATCATCTTACTACTTTTGAATTTTTAGGTCATTATTATGAGATTGGGAAAAAAAAATTCTCATTTACAAAAATACAAAGTTTAACTTTGTACTTCTTTTATATTTTTTTTAGATTATTTAGAAAACCATTTGATAAAATAAGCTATCAAAATTCTATGATTTATTTAATAAAACTGACTAGAAATTTTCTTGTGAATATTTTTAATTTAAAAAAATTTGAAAAAAATTTTTATAAAGATATTGAAAATTCCAAAATTGTTGGCTCATTAAAATTAGTTAATACCTTAAATGAAATTGATAAAAATCACTCAAGAGTGATTGTCGATAAACAATTGAAAAGTTTATCAAGAATCGTAAATTTGTAATTAATCTAGATTTTGAATTTAATTTTATACTTATTCAAAATTTTCATACAGCCATCTAAAACTGCTCCATCTCCTGAGTTTTTTTTAGTTATATAATCAGCTGATTTTTTTGCAGAATTTGTTGCGTTTAAGGGAGCTATACCAAAAGCACAGTTTTTTAAAATTTTAGAGTCATAAATACCATCTCCAAAATATATTATGTTTTTTAAACCAAAATTATCACTCAAATAATTATATCTTTCCCCCTCCTTTACAATTTTGAGATTAAAGTTCATATGATCAACTATCCTTTTTTTTGATATAGAGTAACCAGTTTTGTCTGCGGTAATAAATAAAACCTTAAAAAATTTTTTTATTATTTTTAGACCATCATGATCGTGTGGCCCAAATTCTTTAAATACTTTACCATACGAATTATAAAGAAATTTACCTGATGTCATAACACCATCGACATCAAGTATTATAAATTTTGGTTTTTTTTTCATAAATTAAATTATTATTTAACTTTACTGTTCTTAATTGATTTATGAAGATATAATTTCCCCAAATAATAAAGAAAAATCGAGTACGGATAGTGATGTAAACCAGCGATATTTAAGAAAATAATAGCTGTTAAAATTTTTACTTTTAAAATAGATAATTTTTCTTTCTTAATGAAATTAAACAAAATTTTTTGACAGTTTTGATTTTCTTTACTTTGAAAAAATTTGATTTTAACCATGTCCTTTTGTTTAAAAACATTAAAATTAAAATTTTTAATCATACTATGATCAATAATTAGACCATGATTAAGCTTAGCTAAATCATAATAAATATCTCCATAATCCTTTAAACCATCAAAATCCTCACGCCAATCCAATAAAATAAAATTTTTTTTTGTTTTAATAATATTTTCAAAATGTAAATCACCATGGAAATTTACCGCTAAACCAGAATTTAATTTTAACCAATCTATTTGTTTAAAAATTTCAGAGATTTTTTTTACTTTTACATTGTTGATTATTTCTCTTTCATCTTTTAAATTATTTTTTTCATACAAGTAATTTATTCGGCTTAAGCTTTTCTCGTAATAAAAATTATTACATCTTTGAGAAAAATTATAATATTGTTTATCATTTAAATTAATTTTCTTCCAAAATTTTTTATTGAGCCAGATTAAAAGCCTTAAAAAAGATTTTTCTTTATTTTGAACTTGAGAGAGAATTTTACCTTTTACATACCTATAAATATAAAAGTATTTTTTTTTATAAATGATTTTAGGAACATATGGGTACAAAATTTTAGATCTATCATATCTTTTTTTAATTAATTGTGGATTTGTAAAAAATTTTAACACTTTGTCTTTTTTGAAAAAAATTCCTTGATCGTATTTTGGTAAAATACTTTTTTTTGAAAAGTAAATTTCAGCATTTTCTTTTGTCTCTTTACTCCCAATATCAAACCAATTTTTAATATATCTAAACTCAATTTCTTTTGGGTTTATAGATTTAAAATAAGAAAGTTCACCATTATTATTTTTATCTTCTCTAATGAGTTTTTTAAATAATCTAAAATTTGAAATATAGCCAACACCAGTATAATTAAAATAATCTTTTCTTAAATAATTAAGCTTGTTATGAATTTTAATCTTATTATTTTTGACTTCTACTGTGGCATATTTCATTGTATCACAATCTTTTTTTGACAAAAACATTGTGTCTTTTTTTACATTAGAATAGAATTTTTTATCTCCAAAAATAGTATCATTTGCATGAAAAAAAAAAGGTTCATTAATTAAACTCAACGACTGTCTCAATGTATGTGTGAGACCTGAGCTAGGGCCACTAAAAAGCTTAACCTTTTTAATTCTAATATTTTTATTTGGATAAGCTAATTTTAAGTACTCTTCAATATGATCTCCTTTATAGCCAATGGAAATAATAAACTTTGTATTATTTGGATAAGATTCGATAATCTTACCTATAACAGGTGTGTCGCCAAGTTGAATCATCGACTTGTTAAAATATTTTGTGTGCAAATCTAATCTGGAACCAATACCGGCTGATGGAATTATCACTAGCATATAAAGAACTATCATATATATTAAATTTTAATTAATTCAAATTATTTATGATAAAGAATACATTTTTAGGCTTGGGTCCAATGAGTTTAGAAATAATTAATTCCCTAAATTGGTTTTCAAAAAAGTACAATAAAAAAATTATGCTTATATGTTCTCGAAATCAAATTGAAATATCAGAATTAGGTGGAGGATATGTAAATAATTTCTCAACAAATGAATTTGGTGATTTTATAAAAAGAAAAAAAAATAATTTACTTATATTGAGTAGAGATCATTGTGGACCTTACAAGAGAGATAAACAAAAGAATTCACTTAAAGTTGAAATAGATAACTGCAAAAAATCATTATACCAAGATATTGTCAATGATTTTAAAATCTTGCATATTGATACCTCAGAGTGTGGAAAGTTAAAATATGAAGTCGCTGAAGAATTAATAGATTTTTGTAATGAAACTTCAAAAAAATTCAATAAGAATATATATTTTGAATTTGGCTGCGAAGATCATGGAGTATTAACAAACTTTAAAAATTTTGAAAAAGATGCAAGGTTTTTTAGTAAATTTAAAAATAGACAATTTATAGTCTGTCAAACGGGCTCCTTAATAAAATCAATTTTTCAAGTAGGTCAATTTGACGTGGACTCTGTTAAAATAATGAAAAAAATTACCTCAAAATATGGTATTTTATTAAAAGAACATAATTGCGATTATTTAAATAATGATCAAATAAAACTGAGAAAAGAAAATGGCATTAATGCAATAAACATAGCTCCTGAGTTAGGATTTATTCAAACTCATTTACTATTTTATTCTTGTAAGAAATATAAAATAAATAAAGAAATTTTAAAATTTAAAAAATATGTTTTAAAAAAAAACAAATGGAAAAAATGGGACTATAACAATGAAAACGATTTAATAAAGTTTTTTTGCTCAGCTCACTATTTTTATGCCTCTGATATTTATAAAGAATTGGTTTTTAAACTTAATAAAAAAATTAATTTTCAAAAAAAACTTAACGAGAATATCAAAAAATATTTATTAAGATTTTATTGAACTTTACGATTGTAGTCGTCGCTTATTCTCACAACATCTAGTAATTCTGGAGTACTTCCTTCTAAATATAAAGTATCAGAGATTGCTTGCATACGATGTATTGTTTTTGGTTTAATGGTGATATTTTGATTAGATTTAAAAACTTTAGATTTTAGTTTATTCTTGTTTGTACCAAAGAAGATTTTAAGCTTACCTTTAACAATATATACAGTCTCTATTTTCTTTTTATGATATTGAAGACTACATCTATGACCACGTTTCATAAAAAGTTCTTTAAACATATATTTTTTATTTTTTTCAATTAATATTTCGTGACCCCAAGGTTTTTTTATCTTTATAGGTTTCATCCTAAAAAAGCTCCAATTTTTTTAATTTTATATTTTTTATCAAAATAGATAACATCGACAACATTAATTTTTTTTTTGTTAAGTTGTACAATAATATGACATACGACTATTCTTTTTTTTAAATCATAAAATTTTTCTAAAATTTTAACATTTACTTTTTTAAATTTTTTAAATAAACTTTTATTAAATTTTAAAACTTTATTTTTCCCTTTAATAAAAACAGTCCAATCCTTTAACACAATTGATGGTGCAAATAATTGATCTAAAACATCGACATTTTTTATAGAAAAATTTTCAAAATAAATTTGAGTTTTTTTATCTAAAATTTTTTTTATTTTTAACATCTGCTTTCAAATTATACTTGTTTAAGATTGAATAATATTTATAATTTTTAAAAAATCTTAATCAATCTTACAAGAGATTTTCTATGAAACAATAAAAAATTTTTAATTTTATTACTTTTTCTAATTTGTTCCCATTGTAAAATTATTTTAATTAAATTTTTTGACGAAATTGAACTAGATAATTTATTGTAATTAAATAATTTTTTTCTTACGTGAAGGTACTTGATAGAATTCCTGTGCTTAAGCAAAAAATCATAATCATAAGATATGTCAAACAATTCATTGAAAATTTTTTTATTTTTTTTTTTTATCTTTTTTAAAAAATTTGTACTAAGTAACATTGATTGTATATAAACTGAACATCTTTTAATTAGCTCATGTTCATTTAAACTACACCATACACCTTTTTTTTCATCTTTTCTTATTTCGAATCCATCAGAAAATATTAGATCATAATTGTAAGTCTTTTTTAATAAAAATTTTAACCAATTACGATTCCACCAATCATCTGAGTCACAAAAATTAATGTAATCAAATTCATTTTTTCCTAAAACGAAATTTATTGCTAAATTTCGAGCTCTTGGTAATGAAAAAGTTTTTGTAAATCTATAATAATAAAAATTTTTAAATCTCCTTTTTTTTAGAAGTAATAGTATATTTTTCTTGTAAATCTTTTTTGAATTATTATCGATGAAAAATATATAAAAATTTTTATAGCTTTGATTTAATATAGAATTTATACATTTATACATGTATTTTTTTTCTGGATTTAAAAAATTAATGATTAAAGCTACTCTTTTCATCAATTATCAAAAGTTTACACAAAAATAAATTTTATGCTCTATTTGTTTTAATTTAAAATTGATATTTTCACTTTTTAAAAGATCTTTATAAAAATTTGTATTATATCTTCTTCCCTCAACAATATAATTCTCTTTAACATAAAAGGTTTTGAATACTTGAAATAAGTTATAAATTTTTCTTCTGTAAAAATTATATTCATTGTCAAAAATTGAAAATACAAAGGTAATATTTTGTTTTTTAATCCTTTTAAGAAATTTTACGAAGGGTTTTAATTCAAAAAGATAAACGGAGTTTTCTATAATTATTAAGTTTATATTATTATCTGTTAAATGATTGAAATCATCGTAAAAAGACTTCTGATATAAATTTATATTAGAATAAATATCAATATTTTTTAATAAAGATATTAATGGTTCTGGGGCATCACATATGAAATAATTTTGATTAGGATTTTTTTTTTTAATTGAAATAGTCGTTCCAGCAACACCACAGCTCATTTCTAAAATATTTCTATAATTAGAAAAATTTACTAATTCATCAATTTTTGTTAAATTATTGTCCGAAATTAATTTTTGCTGTAAGTATTGATTAACAATTTCTGGCGTCATTTCTAAATAATAATTATTCCAATAGTTTTTTTTTAAATCATCTCGCTTTTTTTTACTAAAATACCTAAAAAAATAATTTTGTTTTAAAATTTTATCACGCTTTACATAATCTGGTTTTGAAGGATCAGTAACAATATTCAAATACATAAAATTATAAAAAAAACGACTTTTAATTTTAAGATAGTATTTATAAAACATTCTAATTTTTGAAATAAATATCTTTTTTTAATTCACTAATTAGAACATTAGATATTAAATTAACATCCTTTTCCGTAATATCATAATGTAATGGTAAAGTTATAATTTCATTATATATTTTCATTGATCTTTTGCATTTATATTTTCTATTTTTATCAAAGAAGTAAGTAAAATTTAACGGATAATACTGACCACCAATTTGAATTTGATTATTTTGCAAATTTTCTCTTAGAAGATTTTTATTTTTCAAATTTCTTATTCTTATGGGAAATATGTGAGGAACTTCATTCTTATATTTTTTAACAAAAAAAGAAATTTTTTTACACTTTTTAAGCAAAGAAATATATTTATTAGATAATGAGACTCTTTTTTGAAAAAATAATTTTTTTCTCTCAAATTGAGCAATTCCAATCGCGGCCATTAAGTCACTCATGTGATATCGCCAGCCTTGATGTTTCACATCAATTTCAAAATTTTTAAGATTAAATTTTGTTTTATTTTCAATCCCTAAATTCTTTATTATATTTATTTTATCTTTAATATTTTTTGATTTTGTGACAATACAACCACCTTCTCCAGAAGTAATATTTTTAATTCCGTCAAAACTAAAACAAGTAACTTTGTTATGAGATCCAATGAGTTTATTTTTGAATGTTGTTCCAAAAGAATGAGCAGCATCCTCGACAACAATCAAATTATATTTTTTTGCAAAATTGTATATTTTTTGAATATCAGATGGAATACCCCCATAATAAACTGGAACAATAAACTTCGTTTTTTTTGATAATTTTTTTTTTGCATCTTCTAAATCTATTGCTAAATTTTCCTTAATATCACAAGGAATTACTTTTGCCCCTGTTGCTGTTATAGCTTGATAAGTAGCTGCGAAAGTTATTGATTGACACAAAACTTCATCACCTTTTTTAGCACCGCAAGCTTGTAGTGCTAATTGTATTGCTGCTGTTCCATTTACACAGCAAACAACGTGACTTTTGAAGTAATTTTCTAATTTTTTTTCAAAAATTTTTGTTTCATTGCCACTTCCAAGAAATTCTTTTTTTAAGACGTTATTTACTCTTTTAATTTCTTTATTTGATAAACAGGATTTGGAAAGTTTTATCATTTAATCGTTATATAATCTTTTAATCTTGAGGCCTTTTATACAATGAACTTGAAAAATCTAAAAAAGTTCTGAATTTATGTACTAGATATAATTTTTTATTTCTATTTTCAATTAAATAAAATCCTCCTTCTTGCAAAAAATAATCAATATCATTATCAAAGACTTCGTCAAAAACTGGTTTTTTTATAACAGAATTATGTGCAACTATAAAAATATTTTCACCTTTTTGAGGCTTATTCTTTAATAAAATCTCCCTTACATTTTTAAAGAAAATTTCTTTTGGCTCGCTCCATGGACCTTGATGAACAAGAGAATTATAAGTCTCATCAATTCTATTGAATGCTAATTCTGCTGTTTGCCTAGATCTACAAGAAGTTGAAGAAATAACTTTTGAAAATTTTACATTTAATTGATTTATTACTTGGCCAATCATTTTTGCCTGAATTTTTCCAAGTTCATTTAAACAAACAAATTTAGCAAAATATGTATTTTCTCCTTTTAAATTGTTATTAACTTCATAAGCATCATAAACTTGTAATTGTTGGAATGGCTCAGCTTTATATCTTTCTGCATGTCTAAAAAATAAAATATAACCACCATCTAAAATCTCTTTTGAAAATTTTTTGTTTATTGATTGTTCTTTAATAAGTGTGTAGTTTGGGCTAACTTTATTAATAATTCTATCTCTTTCCAAAAAAATAAGGATTAAAAAAATACATAAACCTGATATCAACAATAGATTTGTTAAAATTGGGCTTTTTAATAACTTAAATATTTTTTTCATCCACAATGTCTATTTATTTTTAAGATCCCACACATATGGTATCTCTTTTGAATTGGGATCTAATCTCTTCATTTCATTAGGGTCATGCTCATAATCGGTTAAATTTGCAAGAATTGCCTCTGTTTCTCCTATACATTTCCACCCATTATAAACTAATGGTGGAATAGTCACCAAACAAAAATTTTTTTCTCCAATAAATAATTCACTTAAGTTTCCAAAAGTTTTGCTATCTTTTCTTGAGTCATAAATAACCAGTTTAATCATACCTTTGATAGCACAATAGTTTTGGGTTTGTTTAGTGTGAAGATGCCAGCCTTTTATCACCCCAGGATAAGCAGTAGCAAAATAAACTTCACCAAAATTTCTAAAACTCTCATCTGATTTTTTCATCATGTGCATTATAGAGCCTCTTTCGTCGGGTATAATTCTAAGTTTTTTAATTTTAAGATCTTCTATCTCTTGCTGCATTTTTTAAATATATTTCAAGTTGATTTAACCTAATATAACTACTGATCTTATTTTTTTTTATTTTTTTTAGATCATTATAAACTTCTTTAATTGATTTGTTAATAGATTTATTCAACAACAATTTTGGTCTTAGTTTAGATAATTTTTTAAAACTTACTTTATATGATCTTTTATCTATATTTTTAATATTTTTTTTTATTTTAATATTATTTAAAATTCTAGAAATAATTTTAGCTAAATTAATTATTTTAAAATTATTTTTTTTTGAGCCAACGTTTACACAAAAATACGCATTATTGATTTTCCCACGGTTTTTAATAAACCATAAAAACGTTTTACACATATCATCGATATCAATTAAGGGTCTCAATGAACCTCCATCACTGTTTAATAATATTTCTCTATTCATTATCGCTGACATAACTAAATTGTTAACCACAATATCGTTTCTTATTCTGGGGGAAGTTCCGCTGGCAGTAGCAAACCTTAAGGAAGTTGCTAAAAAATTTTTATTTGAATTTTTTTTAAGAAAATTCTCAATTAAGACTTTTGAGATCGCATAAATAGTTAATGGATTACTTTTAGTATTCTCGCAACAAATTCTTTTATTATTACCATAAACACTACAGCTTGATGCAAAAATAAAATTTTTAACTTTTGATTTTTTACACAATTTAATAAATTTTTTTGTTTTAAGAATATTGGTCTGGATAGTAAGTTTTTTAAATTTATTTCCTATGGGATCATTAGATATTGATGCTAAATGTATCACACAGTCTATATTCAAAAGATCTCTTTTTTTTAACTGAGAAAAATCATCATTATATTGTTTAAAAATATTTTTTTTTTCGGTATTTCTTTTAATTAAATATTTCTTAAAATATCCAATATCAGAACCATAAATTTCTAAATTTTTATCCTTTTTTTTTAAGTATACTGACAATCGAGATCCTACATAGCCTTGATTACCTGTAATTAAGATTTTATATCCCATAAAATTTTTTTAAACTTTTTGTCTTCTTCACGTAAGAATTCATATATATAAGTTCTCTTTCATTATCTATACATTGCCAAAACTTTAAATGTTTGAAAGATAAAATTTGTTTTTTTTTACTAAGATTTGATAGAACAGTCTCTTCGAAATCTCCTTTTTTTTTTATATTGATCAAATTAAAGATTTTTGATGATAAGATCATAAAACCACCATTTATATAACCAGAACTCATATTAGGTTTTTCACTAAAATTTGTAATTAAATCACCTTTTAGTTTAACTTCACCAAATCTTGAAGGAGGATTAACTGTAGTTATTAATCCAATTTTTTTATTTTTTTTAAAAAAGATATATTGTTTTTTGATATTAACGTTAGATAATCCATCTCCGTAAGTTAAAAAAAATTCATTTTCTAAAATATATTTTCTTGCTGATAACAATCTTTTTTTTTTTTGTGATTTAACTCCAGTATTTAAAATTTTAACACTAATTACTTTTTTATTAACCTTAATTGTGAGTTCTGTAAGATTCTTATTAATAAATTTTTTTTTTAAAGCTTTTTTACTTAATTCCTCCAAAAACTTGGAATTTTTGTAACCAACTAATAAAATAAATTTTTTAATATTAAATTTTACATAATGTCTGATAATTAAATTAACTATTGGAAATTTGTTTACTTTTAAAAGAGGTTTGGGTAATTTTTTTGTTAAATTTCCAAGCCTAGTGCCTTTTCCTCCACAAAATACTATGCACTGTAAATTTTTGATCATTTAATTAAAGCTTATTTATATAGTTTATAAGTTTATTAATACCTATCTGATTTAAATCAATATATTTGTAGGGACTAATCTCTTTACTTGAATGATTTAATATTACTACTTGATTGTTTTTATAATTATAAGCAAAAAAACCATAATTTGTATATGAGGAACAAAAAATTAGATTATTTTTTTTTTTTAATATATTTGAAATTCTTCTATCCTCATCAGAATTAAAATGATGGTTAGAAGGATGATATTTTATTAATATTTTTTTTTTTTTAAACAAACTCATATATTTAATTAAAAAAAAATTACAATTTTTACTGTTAGATGAAACGAAAATAATATTTGAATATTTTTTTTTTAGTATGAAATTAATTTTAGAGTTATCAATAATTTTTTTGTTTAATACCTTTATTTTTGAGTTTTTCGAAATACATGATTTTAAACTTAAATATTTCTCCTCATAGAAAAAGATAATATTACTCATCTTTTTCAGCCTACTTCTTAAATTATACCATCTTAGACTTTCATAATCATGTGTGGGATTTTTAAATACCACAATTATTTTAGGAGATTTTAAATATTTTAATAATACATTCTCTCTTGGTAAGTTTTCATATGTCATATAAACAGTGTTTTTTTTACTTAAAATTTTATTTAATTTTATTGAAATTAAGTATGTATAAAACTTTTCAATTTTGAGTAATTCCACAAGGCAGTAAAATAAATTTGCTAAGCTCAGCTGAGATAGAGTAATAAAGCTACTTTTAATGAAAAGTTTTAATGAAAGATAGAAAATTGAATGTGAAAACTTCCCAAATTCTAACCTTTCTTTAATTGATGGGTAGGGTGCAGTAAAATTATAAATAGTGAAATTTTTTAAATTTAAATTTTTGAACCAAAGATTTTTCTTATTTGAATAATTGTGATTAAATATAATATTTTTTTTTACTTTTTTTTCTTTGTAAAAAGTTGATATTATCATTTGAAAAAAAATTATTCCTATCCAAAGTTTAATATTCAAAATAATATATTTAATAATTAGAAAAATTTTTGAAAATATTGTTTTTTTTTCAAAGTTATTAGATAAATTTGGATAATCAAATTCTTGATCTAAAACTAAAGTAGATAAACCTGCCTCATCAAAATATTTAGAATATTTAAATTTTGATATTTTTTTAATTTCTTTAAGATAATTTTTCTTAAGATCTGATTTTGTTAACATCAAATGTTTGTGTATACTTTATAATCTTAATTATTTTTAACAAGACTATTATTAATAGGATTTATCTTACCTTTAAAATTTCTAATACATTTTCCACACAATGTTCCATCTAATTTATCTTGGAGATGTTTATTTCTAAGTTCTATAAACTTTTTTCCATTCCAAGCATCAATTATTTTTTTATCTTTAATGTCTTCAATTGCCAAAAAGTTTTCATAATCATTGCAACAAGCTCTTAAATATCCCTCGACAGTAAAATGCGCTTTATCAAAGGGCAATGGACATAAATCTATTTTACTGTCCTTGTCAAAGCCCTCTACCTGTCCTGATTGATTATTTGCTTCGTACATAATTATTTCATCAACATAAGTAGAAATCTCTTTTTTGAGTTCTTCAAAAGAGTTTCTAGTATGTTCCATTGCAACAAAAGAGATTCCCATCCAAATTTTTAAATTGTTTTTTTTTCGATAACCATCAATAAATTTTATATTTTCTAAAACTTTTTCAAAATTGTCTTTACCATGAACAGCCTTATAAGTTTCTTTATTTCCACCATTTACTGAAAACTTTATAGAATCTAAGCCTGCATCGATTAACTTTGTGAATTTTTCAGGACTACCAAGGGAACCGTTAGTGGAAATATAAGTATAGGTATATCCAATATCCTTACAAATTTTTATATAGTCATCTAACCATTTGCAAGTTAAGGGCTCCGCACCTGAAAAAAGCCCAATTTCTCTACTTCCTAATTCGTAACATTCTTTAACAATTCTCAGAAAAATTGATCTGTTAATGTGCTTTTTAGGTCTTTCCATCTTAGGATATGCACAAAATTGACAGCCATGATTACAAATATTTGTAGTTTCAACTTGGATAACCTTTGGAAAATTTGGTTTATTTGAAAATTTCTTTTCTGTACTTGCAATTAATCTATCTGCAATATGACTTTTATTTTTCTCTTTCTTTTTTAAAAGATCATTTAATATATTTATTTTGGTCATATAGTGGCTTTATAAAACTATAAAGGTTTTAAAAAAACTATCCATACTTAATATTTATAATCTTATTAGGCAAGATTTTTAAAATCATACTTTTGTTGTTTATCAAGGCTTATTAGATAATTTATTTAAAAATTTATAGAATTTTTCACAAAATTTAACTGAATGCTTAAAAATTTTTTTTGAATTTTTAAATTGGTTTTCACCAAATCTATTTTTAACCATATTATGAAGAATAGCTTGTAGGTTTTTTTTTTTAGTAATTTCCTTTGTAATTCCTTTTTTTACAAATGGATTAAATTTTAAATTTGTGGTTCGTTTGTAGTATCTTTTAATTTCTTGGTCAAACATTAGAGATATACTCGATGAAATTTTTCTACCAATTTTATATCTAAGATAACTGAGGTCTAAGATAGAGGATGAATAGCAGCTCAAAACATAATCGCAATCCAAAAGGTCTTTGTAAAGATCTCTTCTAAATGAAAAAATAAAATTTACGTTTTGCTCCTTAAGTTTAACGGAAAGCTTTCTTAGATTAGACCTTTTTTCATTAGGATGAGGTCTATATATAAATATAAAGTTATCTAAAATTTTTTTTAAAATATTTAAAGTAATCACAATTGTTCTTTGATAACCTTTCAAAAAACTCAAAGTTTGACCACAAAATAGGATTTTTTTTTGGCTTTTTATTTTTTTTGGCACATAATCATATGGAATTTCCTTATAATTGAGATAACCTAATTCAAATGATTTTGTCTTTGTTCTCTGAAAAGTTAATTTTGATGCTAATTTATCAGTGACTAGATAATAATTAGGAAATTTGCCATATCCTTCATTTACATCTCCATGAAAATCTTGATAAGAAAATGATATTATATTATTTTTTCTTGCAACAAATATCAATGCCTCATCAATACCCTTATCAAAACCAGAAAGTCCAGATATAACAAAACTTGGCTTTATTTTTTTTAAATATTTCTCAAGAAAATTAAATAATTTTTTTTTTGAAATATTATCTCTTATAATTTTGTGTTCAAAATTCAATTTACTAGTTTGAAATATTTTTGATGCAGGATGCGTTGTTATTAAAAATATTTCGTAATTTTTTTTCTTACTAAAAAAACTTATTAGATTCTTTATGCTATATGCTGCTGCAACATCTCTTGCTGAAAATATAATTTTTTTTTTCATTATTTTATTTCAAAAAAAAATAGTTCTTTTGATAAAGTTTTAAAAACTTATTTAATTCTTTTTTATTATAATTTTCATAGTGATAGAATTTTTTAATCTCAGTCAATAACGATCTTATTGATAGAAATTTTATAACTTTTTTAAAATCTAGATTCAGCTTGTTTTTTGAGGGATACTTATAATTATCAAAAAAAGTTTTTATCAGTTTTATCTTGTCCTTTTTTTTTAATTTTTTGTTAATTAGAACCAATCTTTCCAATATTAATCCAATATCAAAAATTACTGGGTAGAAGGAATAACTAGTATCTTCAAGGTCTAAAAAGAACAATTTTTTATGATTTTTTATCACATTACCTGGCACCAAATCACCATGCGTACACTGAGAGAATTTGATTAAATTTTTATAAGACCTATTTATATCCCCAAATTCAATCAATAATGATTTAATTTTTTTGTAACATAAAAAATTTTTAAATTTTTTTGTATCTTTTATGTATTTGGACCTAATCATTTCTAAGTCTTCCATTCTTTTAATTGTTTTTTTTAAAATTAAATCTTGTTTATTAAATTTTTTTAAATTTTTATGAAGGAAACTCAAATTTTTTGCCAATAAAATAATATCCATTTTTTCTGCTTTTAAGTATTTTCCGTTTACATAATCAAACCAAATAAAAAAAATATTTTTATCACGAATGTCTTTAGAAAATTTGTTTATTCTCGGCGTGTTAATCTTTTTTTTCAATAAAAAATCTGTTATCTCCCTTAAAAACATCAAAGAGGTATATTGATTAACTCTTACTTTTTTCAAAAAAAATTTTTTTTTCTTATTATTTTCAAAAAAATAAAATTTTTTTTGTTTTTTTTTTGAAAAATATATTTCTTTTGCTTTGATAGATCTATTTAGTGGAGTATTTTTTAAGGCATATTTAGGGGTTTTAGGAACTAAACCCTCGAATGCAGGATTATTTATCAATATTTTCACAAATATCTGACCAAAAAATAGGTGAATTTTTAATCTTATGTTTTTTTAAAGTTTTACCAATAACTTTAAAAGTTTTTTCTACTGGTATTCCTAATTTTGGAAAAGCATATGATATCATTTCTAATCTCATTTGCTCTCCTTTTTTTAAATTTTGTTTAGCAATCAAGCCCATTCTATAAGGGTGTCTTGTATCTTTTTTTTTAAGAAATCTTTTCTTTTTTCCCATTGCAAAATATATATTTTTACACATCTCATTTACTTTTTTAAATTCATTAACATTTAAAGCGTGATATACATCTTGATCATCTCTTATATCATTATTTACGATACCTTTTTCAACACTACTCGCACCCAAGGCAATAGCTGCATACAACATTTCTGTGCCATTAAAGTGATCCGATAAACCAACAGTAAATTTAAAATCTTTTTTCATAGTTTGTATCATATTTAAATCATGTTTACTTATTGGATGTGGTGGTGGGTAGGGACTATGTTGGAGATGAATGTTGTTAATTCTTAATTTTCTAATCCAATTTATTGTAAATCTTATTTCCTCATAAGATGACCTTCCTGTGTCTAGTATTACAGGAAGGTTAAACTTTTTCACATATTTAATTAATGGCAGATGTACTAAATTTGATGAAGCTATTTTTAAAGCACTCGCTCCAATTTCATATGCAAAATCAGCTCCTTTGAAATCATAAACTGACAAAACAAATGGTATTTTTTTTTTCTTACAATGACTAAATATTTTTTCATATTTATCTAAAGATACGATCTTCCTCTCAATCAGTTTTCTTGTATTTTCATACTTTATTCTACCGTTGTTCATTAAGTAACTTTCTTCAAATTTGTTTTTTATTGCAATATTTGGGTCATGTAGCACCTCACCCTTGATTACCTCAGCCCCACTTTTTATCAAATTATTAATTAGATCTTTTGCAACTTTAATATTTTTATTAAAAAAAGTTCCTATGTCTGGAAAAAAAATTGGTGGTTTTCCATCTCCAATTATAAGTTTAGATATTTTTAAATTTTTCTTTACCATATTTTAAGATAGCTTTTGCAAGCTCGAAATCGTATTTTTCATCTACATCTAAATTTTCATATTCATATTTTGTTTCTATAAACATTGTTTTATTAGAAAAAAAAGTTTTTTCTTTTAAAAATTTTTTTGCGTCAGCAATATATAACGAGCCAGTTGGTGCAAATACATCATTCAAATTTTGAGATTGTAAATTTACTTTATTATTCGCCAAATATGGACGCATGAAAATTTTATCTTTTTTAAAAGATTGTAAAGGGTGTTTTGAAACCCTTGCAATCGATACTAAAGAATTTCTGTTTTTATTAATTTTTGAATGAAACTTTTTTAATCCCCTCTCTATTAATTCTTTTGTTCTAAATGGTGATGTGGGTTGAAGTAAAACTATAGTATCGGGGCTTCTTTCAATTTTTTTTAAATATTTTAAAATACTAACACAAACTTTAATTAAAGTAATATTAGATCCTGATAGCTTTTTTTTTCTTAAAGCAGGACAGATACAATTCTTTTTTTTTGCATATTTAAGTATTTGAATCGAGTCTGTTGACACATAAATATCTGTAAATAATTTACATGATATTGCTAAATCTAAAGTCCAAGCAAATAAAGGTTTTTTTTGTATTCTTAAAATATTTTTATTTTTAAGCCTTTTGGAACCTTTTCTGGCTGGAATAATTGCTAAAATCTTTTTCTTATTAACATTTTTTAGCATAATGCCTTAATTTCCATTTTCCATTTTCGTATTTCCATAAATGAGGTGACCTGGCGTTATCAATAGTTTTAATAAAAATCTCTTTACTGATGTCTAGATAATTTAAAATTTCCTTCAAATACCTTGATGGAAATTCATGCTCATATTTCTTGACCAAATACAAACCCTCATTTCTGTCAATTTTACCAGTTCTTATCTCAAATGATGCATCGTAAGTTGCTCTACCAATACCAAATTTTATAAATGTTGTATAATAATGAAGTGGATCCATTTTATCGTCTATTGAACTATATCTGGTGTAAGTTCCCTCTGTTCTTCTATCGTTGGGTTGAAAGTTAGAATTTTCCACAGAATAATAGTAATTTTCCTGAGGATCCCATTTAAGGTAATAAGATAAGTAATGCATTTCAATTTTGTTTTTTAATTCCTTTTTTTCTAATGGAGTATATGGCTCAGCAGCTTTTTTATTAAAGTTTCCGTCTTTAAGAATTTTTTCCATCAATACATTTCCAATTATCATTTTTTCATTTTTATTCTTCATAAAAAAAGAGCTGCTCATAGTTGGTTTGTCATTTTCTTCTATATCATTTCCATATTCTGCTTGATTTTCACCATAAAAAATCAAATCAATGTCGTATAATCTTGCGAATTTGGGCCCTATAAGTTTTTGACCAATTATAAATGGCTGAAAAGGATGACAAAGATTTAAAAAAGCTAATTGCGATAATTTTCTATGTAATTTTCCGTTAGGTGTAAATAAAATATTATCAAAACCACTATTAATCATGCTTCTGTGATTTTTTAAACCAATTTCTGTATATAAATGTGGGGCCCAAGTTACAGTCAAAGGAGACATGTTATATTTTTTTTTAAGAATGTGTGCGGTATATATACTATCTTTACCTCCACTAGCAGGTACAAGACAATCATATTTTTTATTTTTTTTTCTAAATCTATCACATAAATCTTTCAATTCTTTTTCTCTTTCTTTCCAATCAGTTTTTTCATTTTTAATTATTTGAAATTTACAAGCACTACAAATTTGATCTTCATCAAATTTGATAGTCTTTTTTGCCTGCCCTTTATTTTTAAACTCAATTGATGAAGATGGTCTTTGATTGCTAATTAAACATTTCTTACAAAATAACACTTTCTTTTCAAGACCATAAAATGCTTCTAGTTCTTTTGAACCATTTTTATACTTACTTTGTTTGTAAGCTTTTGTTTTTTTAATACTATTTATTAAGGTACTCATTTAATAACTTTAAACCTTGTTCGCCACTTTTCTCAGGGTGAAACTGTAATCCAATATAATTTTTTTTTTTGATCACAGCAGTAATCCTTAAATTATCTTTTTTATAATAAATATTATCATTATCATCATTTGCCAAATAACCAAACGAATGAATAAAATAAAATTTATTTAGATATTTTTTTCTATCATATGTTTTAAACCAACCTATTGAAGGTGATTTTTTTAACCCTTTTTTTTTTAAATTTACAATTCTACCCTTAAAGATATCTAGTCCTTTTATTGAAGCTGACTCTTCACTCTCACTAAACATAATCTGCATTCCAACACAAATTCCGATAACTTTTACATTTATATTTAAATTATTTTTAAAAAAATCATAAAGACCAAGTTTTTTAAGTTGAGAAACACAATGTCCATAATTTCCAACTCCAGGTATAACTATTGGATAATCATTAATTATATCTTTGGGTTGTTTAACTTCATTTATTTTAAAATTTAACTTAACTAAGCTATTTTTAAGACTAATAACATTTCCAGCATTGTATGAAATATAATTTACTATTTTCATTTTAATAGTCTTTGAGAGTAATTTGAAATATCAAATTTTTCATCGATTAAAGCAGAGGCAACTAATAGGCCATCTAAGTAATCTCTAAAATTTGATAAATTATCTATCTTAGGATTAAAACCTCCAGAATATAATAGTTGTCTTTCTGGCAGAATATCCCTTAGGTTTTTTATTAAATCCATATTAATTCCAGTATACATACCATCTCTATCTATATCAGTTATAATGATTTCACCCCAGTCAAATGTTTTTAAATTGGATATCCAGTCCTCGAGTAATATCTTAGAGAATTCTCTTCCTTGATCATAAAAACAAAAATAATCATTATCAATTTTTCTAACCTGAACTTCAACACTTACAGATTGTGAACCATAAACTTCTGAAAATTGATCTAATATATTTAAATTTTTAAACAAAATACTATTTAAATGGACTTTATCTACTCCAGCATCAAAAAGTTTTTTTACATCTGATAACTTTTTTATTCCACCGCCAGCAGCATAGGGAACATAAATTTTTGAACTAATTTCATTTATAATGCCTGAAATAATCTTTCTATCATAAAGACTAGCAACGATATCAAAGAAATAGATTTCATCTATTCCTTGGTCATAATATTTTTTAGCAAATTCAACTGGATTACCAATCTTTCTATTCCCCTCAAGTTTTCTGCCTTTCACAAGGATACCGTTTTTAATCTCTAATTTTGAAATAAATCTCACTTAATATCTAAAATTATTTGCTTTTTATATTTATAAAATATATTCATTATTTTAAATGATATATAAACAAAGAAATCATAAAATCTACTTAAAATATTCTCCTAAAAAAAAATTTAATCATACAGTTATAATTTCTTTTTTAAAAAAAATTAAAAATCAACAGAATAAAAAACTTGTTGATATTGGTTGCGGTAATGGATCATGGCTTTGTTATTTAAAAGACAATTCTAAATTTAATTTAGAAGGTAGTGAAACAGATTATACACAACTCGAATATTGTAAAAGAAATCATAAATTTGCAAAATTTTACTTTGACGATATAACCAAAAAACCAAAAAATAAATTTAAAAATTATGCAGATGTACTCTGCGCTATAGGTGTAAATCAAATTTTTGATGATCAAAAAAAAATTATTAAAAATGAAATTAGTAGATTAAAAAAGGGTGGAACACTGATAATTTCGGGAATATTAAACTCAGAAAAAGTTGATCTTTTAACTAGATATAAATTAATCAAAAATAAAAATTTTACCAAAGAAAATTACACTAGAGGTTGGAATATATTTAGCATTCATTCAACAATTTTGATTTTAAAATCCTATGGTTTAAAAAAAATAAGATATAAGAAGATTTCTTTTCCAAAAAGTCTAAAAGTGCCCAAGAATATTAAAGATCCAATAAGAAGTCATACTTATTTAAGAGGTAAAAACGTTGAATTTAAAAATATTCTTCCAATAAGACAAGAAAATTATATTATTTCAGCAAAAAAATAACTCTCTGAAAATTGTTAATTTCATATTTTTATGTCTGAATTTTTTTCAACCCAGGCTAAAAAAACTAAATTATTCCATATAAAAGAGTCATTAACAGATTTATCACCACGTTGATACTTGATCCATTGGGATTTTAAAAATTCAAAATTTATAAAGGTAAGATTATTTCTTTTTTTTGTGAGTAAACTATCTGCCCACTTATAAAGTGAAGTGTTAAGCCATAATCTTATTGGAATACCAAAACCTTGTTTAGGTCTAAGGAAAATATCCTTTGGTAAGTATTTATAAAGAATTTTTCTAAGTATAATTTTATTATTATCTTTAGAAAATTTTTGGTCAATTGGTAAATTAAAAGCAAATTCAATAATACGTTTATCTAAAAATGGAGCTCTTGCTTCCAAACTACACAACATTGAATAATGATCTAATTTTTTGAGAATGTCATTAGGCAAATAATTATTAAAGTCATGTTCTAAAAGATATTTTTCATCAGATATTGATTTTGTTAAACTTTTATAGTTTTCAAATTTTTTTTTAAAAAGGTTATTTGTAAATATTTGATCGTTGATATTTTGTGAAAGATACTCATCATAAATATTCTGAATACTATCGTCATATAAAACAGATGATAGTTTAAAATATTTTGATTTATTAATTAAATTTTTGAAATGTAAATTATGTAAAACAAATTTACTAAAAATTTTTATAAATTTAGGAATTTTATCAATACGTTTTTTAAACAATAAAACATTTCTGTATCTTGTATAACCACCGAATAACTCGTCTGCACCATCTCCCGTAAGAACAACTTTAACATGTTTTTTCGAAAGTTTTGAAACCATATAAGTTGGTATTAATGAACCATCAGCAAATGGTTCATCCATATTTTCAACTAGTTGTATTATATTTTCATGAATGTTTTTGGAATTTAATTCTAAAGAGTAGTGATCAGTATTGAGAATTCTTGCAACTTTCTCAGCATGTCTTGTTTCGGAAAAATTTTTATCATCAAAACCAATTGAAAAAGTTTTTATACTTTTGTTACTAAAACTTTGAGCTAATGAAGCAATTAAACTTGAATCAATACCGCCTGATAAGAATGCACCCAAAGGTACATCTGATATCATTTGTTCTTTAACAGATTTTTTTAATAAATTCTCTAGTTCTATCGAATTTTCTTTTAAACATTTTTTAGAGTATTGTTTATTTTCTTTTTTCCAATAATTTTGTGGTGAACTAAGCTTAAATTTTTTAATATCAAATTCTAAATAATGACCTGGTGCTAATTTTGATATTTTTTTAAAAATTGAATTAAATGTATAACCAAACTTGAAATAATTTCTTATCTCAATTGTTGATAATTCTTTATCAAATAATTTTCTATTATTAAGACTTTTAATCTCAGATGAAAAAAAAAATTTATTGTCTGAAATACCAAAATACAATGGCTTTTCCCCAGATATATCTCTTACTAAATAAACTTTTTTTTCTTTTAAATCATAAAGGATAAAAGAATACATTCCTCTAACTTTTTGCAAAGTTGGTAAAAGTCCAAATTTAACAATGCAAAATAGCAGAGTTTCAGTGTCAGAAGATCCTTGCCATTTAAAATTTTTGCCGTGTTCTTCTCTCAAAATCAAATGATTATAAATTTCCCCATTAAATAAAATCAGAAATCTTTCACATGTAGACTTCATTGGTTGATTTCCCTCTGAGGATAAATCTAAAATTGAAAGTCTATTGTGTGAAAATGAAATTCCATTTTCTTTCTGAATAAATTTTCCATTAGAGTCTGGACCCCTGTGATTCAAAATTATAATAGAATCATCTGAAAATTTATTCAGAGACTTCTCTCCTAATTCTGTATCAATAATACCAGTAAAACCGCACATAAATTATCAAGTAATAATTCTTTTCCATTTAGTTATTATTTTTTTTTCATCAAATTTTAAGATTATTTTTTTTGTATTTTTGCTAAATTTATCTCTAAGTCTTTTATTTGACATCAGTAAATTTAATTTTTTAGTAAACTCTTTAGTGTCATTTAATTTTATTAAAAAACCGTTTTTATTATTATCTATTAACTGACTTGGTCCAGTTAAACAATCAAAAGCGACTGACGGTTTTTTTCTAAAAACTGCTTGCTGTAATGAGTTCGGAAAACCCTCAAGTCTAGATGTAAAAGCAAATATTTTTGATTTTTTTAGCCAATAGTCAACATTTGATACCCAACCAGGCAGTAAAATTTTTTTTCTTAAATCAAGATCATTTATTTTTTTCATCAATTTAATTTTTTCAGGTCCATCACCAAGTATTACTAGTATCCAATCTTTATTACCTTTTGATATTTTGCTAAATACGTCAATTAGAACTGAAAATTGTTTAGTTTCAACAAGTCTTCCTATTGAAATAATTATATTTTTTTTTTTCGATATTTTTTTTAATAAAAATTTTATTCTTATTAGAGCTTTTGAATAAATTTAAGTAATTAGGAATTGTATTTAAATTTTTTAATTTAAAACAATTTTTTTTTAACCAGACACTACTAAATTTATCTTGAGTCACTATATGTTTAAAATTTTTATAATTTAATTTTCGCATTAATTTCCAAAAAATATTTTGTTCTTCTATCACTACAGTTCTTTCACAAGCAATCGAATTTAATTTTGGAAATGAGGACAAAGCTATAGAACTAAGTACATTGACTCTATTTTTAAAACTTAAAAAGGTAGATGGTTTATATTCATTTATTAATTTCTTTATTTTTCCAATAACTTTAAAAATAAATAATACTCTCGTAACTAAATTATTCCCAGGTTTAATATTAAGTGAAATATACTTAAATTTTGGGTTTTTTTTAAACCTCTTATCAAAATTATTTACAGATACAATGATAACATTTTTTATCTTTAATCTTTCAACTAAACTTTTTATAAAGTTCTCTGTACCACCAAAGTTATCAAAAAATGAAATAAAAATTATTTTCATACTAATACTATTTTTTATCTATCAAAAATAACTAATTACAACACTATGATACTTAATCAGATAATCTATATTTTT
>MDTB01010011.1_pt1 | contig 27164 bp, 28 predicted proteins | sample 811161 | NCBI WGS metagenome assembly MDTB01 (sample SAMN05326650, study PRJNA326480) | marine metagenome | isolation source: seawater | place: Mediterranean Sea | collected 2009 | reverse complement strand
CCCGTCAGACGCTGGAGAAATATTATTAGCCTTATCGAATCGGCGCTTTGAAAATAAAAAATGCGCCAGTTGTGGCAGTGAGTTAAATGGCGAATACTTAGTGTTATCGGTCACTACACCGAGTGACAATATCGACCCTGCTAATCTGAAGAAAATACTGGCCTCCGCTAATAATCAACCTACAAAATCCGGCAATAACCAAAACGTCATTGACTTAACCCATGACAATAACGGCCATGTCACATTAGAATCTCAATCAAAAGCAATAAGCTTACAGTTATTATTTGAACGAATTACCGAACAATCAGGAGGCGATGGAAAATCTGATCAAAAAAATCGATCAAATGAAGAGCTTAGCAGTTTATCAAGGTTGTAGATCCATCCATTTCACTTTAAAATATGCCCTCATTACAAAGGGCCAATTAATGAATATTCCAAAAGATAAAACCCTTTCAGGTAAAAGCCCGATAAACCTTACGTTTGCATCCAACAATCATCAGCTACAGCATATTCTTAAATCAGTGCTAGACACGGATGACTATCACTTACAGAGCTTAAAAAACGCTTCAAAATGCCTTGAAATTGCCCACCAATGTCAGGTGGTGATCGTTGATTTAATGCTGAATGATATGGATGGGCTTTCATTAATTGAAGAGCTTCGAGAGAAATACCGCGGCTTACACATCATTGCTGTGATGAATAAAGAGTCTCTTGAACTAGTCAATTTAACCGCCGATAACGTCACCCTAATGGCTGCTCAAAGTGGCGCCAATGCCGTCTTTATAGCCCCTTTTAATCTGGCTGAATTAGTCGCTACGGTTGAACGATTTATTAATGATGTCGCCAGCATTCACTAGCCCATCAATCATGCAGATTCATCCGCTCAAAAAGCTTCACGCCCTACTTTTTAATTGCACTAACAAAACGAAAATTATCCGACAAATCACGGTGGCACTGCGCTCCAATAAAATCATTTTTATTGAGTATTTCTTTAACCTGTTGAGACTGGTCACAGCCATGCTCAATAATGAGGTAACCACCTGGTCGCAAACAGTGAATCGATTGTAAGGCGATAGACTTAATATCCGCTAAACCCTGCTCATTGCTAACTAGCGCTGTCGAAGGTTCAAATCGAACATCGCCTTGTTTAAGGTGGGGATCATCATAATCGATGTAAGGTGGATTGGCGATGACAAGATCAAAACTATGCTCGGCGAATGCCGATAACCAATTGGCCTGAATCAAATATAATGAAGAAAAATCTTTACCCGCAGCCGTTTCAATATTGTGCTTCGCAACCTTTAATGCAGCATCTATGTTTTCTACGGCGGTAATCTGCCAAGATTTTTTTTCACTCGCTAAAGCCAAAGCGATGGCGCCACTGCCAGTACCTAAATCGACTACGCTGGCATTGGCAGGCAAATCTAACCGTAACGCAAACTCAACCAACATTTCAGTTTCGGGCCGCGGTATGAGCACACCCTTATTCACTGCCAAACTCAGCGACCAGAATTCTTTCTGGCCCTGCAAATAGGCAATCGGACGACCCTGACAACGCAACTCAACCAAACGCTGCGCCATTTCTAGTTGCTTATCACTGAGTAAGTATTCAGGGTGAGAATAGAAATAACTGCGTGACTTATTCAGCACTTCTGCCAGCAATAACTCGGCGTCTAGGCGGGCGCTATCACCGGCTTTAGAGGACTCAATTAATTGACTGCTATGGTAAATAAACTGATCGATACGCACATTAGCTTCCGGATATTACAGCGCAACCCTATTCACTAACAGCTGGCGGTAAATAGTAAAACTAACTACCGCCAAGCTCTGCTAGCAAATCGGCTTGATATTCATTGATTAAGGGCTGAACTACTTCATCTAGCTGACCTTCAATAATCTCATTTAATTTATAGAGCGTTAAATTAATTCTATGATCAGTTAAGCGACCCTGAGGAAAATTATAAGTTCTAATCCGCTCGGAACGATCGCCACTGCCGACTAAATTTCTTCGCTCACTGGCTTGCGCTTGTTCGGCTTCACTGCGTGCCGAATTCATTAATCGTGCCTGCAACAGTGACATCGCTCTGGCTTTGTTTTTATGCTGAGAGCGTTCATCTTGGCATTCAACCACAACACCAGAAGGAAGATGCGTAATACGGATCGCCGAGTCGGTCTTATTGACGTGCTGACCACCTGAGCCCGATGCGCGAAACGTATCAATTCGCAAGTCGGCTTTATTAATTTCAATTTCTTCGAGCGCATCAGCTTCTGGCATAACCGCTACCGTACAGGCTGATGTGTGCACCCGCCCCTGCGATTCAGTTTCAGGCACCCGTTGCACTCTGTGGGCCCCCGATTCAAATTTCAAATGACCATAAACCTCTTGACCAATGACGCGAGAAATCACTTCTTTATAGCCACCATGCTCACCTAAGCGCTCATTTAGCACCTCAACCTTCCAACCGCGGGCCTCGGCATAACGGCAATACATTCGAAATAAATCACCAGCGAAAATAGCCGCTTCATCACCCCCAGTACCCGCCCTTACCTCTAAAAATACATTGTTTTTATCATTAGGGTCGCGTGGCAATAACAGTCGCTGCAAATCAGCCGATAGAGTCTCGATCGCCTGCTTGGCCACCGCCATAGCTTCTGATGCCATCTCTCGCATATCAGGATCTTCATCCTTCAGTAAACTCTCTGCCTCATCAATATCGGCTTCAGCATGTCGGTAAGCTTGGAAACACTTTACCACGGGCTCTATTTCAGCATACTCTTGCGACAAAGCACGGAACTTTTTTTGATCCGAAATAATTTCTTGATCACTCAATAAAGCACTTAACTCGCCATAACGATCGCTGATCACGTCTAACTTAATTAATAAACTCTCTTTCATCCAAGACTTTCTCTATATCTATGAAGCAATCAATTGTTCGAACAATAATGGCTAAGTTTTTTAAATTAAGACTTAATCATTATCATTAGACTGACTACTGGCTATTTTTTCATTGCGATTATTATTATCAAATTCATCATCGAGACCGAACAAGACTTTAGCAGAATTAAGTAGGTCTTGATTGTCTACCCCTGCCGCATTACGCATCTCAACCGTTGGCTGATGCATGATTTTTTGAATCAATGAGCGAGCTAATGATTCCAAGGCCCACTCTGGGGATTTTCCTTTTTCAAGTAATTGTTTAGCGCGGTCTAATTCTTCGTCGTGGAGGTTTTGAATAGCTGCTCGATATGAAACGACTAAATCAGTTGCATCTCGACTCCGCTGCCAAACCAAAAATTCTTTGACACCTTGATCAATAATTTGCCCTGCCTTATCGACTTCAGCTTCTCGCAAACGTACATTATGATCAATGATATCGCGCAAATCATCAACGGTGTATAAATAAATATCTGACAGTTGAGCGACTTCTTTTTCTATATCCCGTGGCACAGCAATATCAACCAACAGCATAGGTCGTCGCTTTCGATCATTCAAAGCCGACTCCACAGCTCCCTTACCCAGTACTGGTAACTGACTAGCAGTGGAACTGATAATGATATCAAACTGAGCTAAATTCTCAGGCACATCAGACAATAAAATAGCTTTAGCATCCAATCTCTCAGCAAGACTTTGGGCCCGATCTAAGGTACGATTTGCCACCACTAATCTTTTAGCGCCGGATTGCTTCAGGTGCTGAGCAACTAATTCGATCGTATCACCGGCACCAATCAATAGCACCGAAACCGATGACAGATCAGCAAAGATCCTCTGCGCCAAACTTACAGCAGCATAAGCGACTGACACTGGATTTTCACCAATAGCGGTGTCACTACGAACTTTTTTCGCGACAGCAAAAACATGCTGAAACACAGCTTCTAACTCAGTATTAATAGCGCAGAGGCCTCGCGACACGGCATAGGCAGACTTCATCTGACCAAAAATCTGAGGCTCACCTAAAATCATCGAATCTAAACCACCTGCCACTTTGATCAGGTGCTTAACAGCATCCTCGGCCTCATAACGATAAACATGTTTAGAAAAATCATCATGATCAATAAGCTTGATACCAGACAACCAACTAAGCACATACTGCTCAGACGATGAGGCGCTCATCACTAACTCGGTGCGGTTACAGGTTGAGATAATAACTGCTTCACTTTTAACCGCTTCAGGATTGGATGACTCATCATATGAGCTTAAATGATTATTTAGGCTCCGCAATGCAGGCGCGAGTTGATCAGGCGTAAATGCAAGCCGCTCACGTAGCTCAAGACTCGCTGTCGAATGATTGATACCTATAACCAATAGCCGCATAGATTACTCAGTACTCAAAGCCTAAAACCACTCAATAGACCGCCGCCGAAAGAAAATACGAAGTGGCATTATTGTCATCATTACCCAATATGAAATGTACACACCATTGCAACTGATTGCTTATTCTGCGCAACCATGCTTTTCGACGACATAAAGTGTATATTTTAGCAAATGTAAAACCAGAATGTGCATACTTTCAATACCTTAACCCAAGTTCTAGGATTGTTGGGTATTCTATGCGATTATTGACGTTCAGTTGTCTCAATAAGCGCCTGTCAGCCCGGAACATGGAGATTGGCCGTGATAAGTGCTATGACAACCATAAAAAAGGGCATCGTATCAGTAAAGCCCGAGACAAAAAAGATCGAACTATGCAGACAAATCGCTCCTTACCCTCCGCCCAACTTGACCAATGGGCCAGAGGAATCATGTTTAGCCTTTATGGCTTGATACTCGTCATGGCCCTAAGCGCTTGTAGCTCAATAATGACGCTAAATGAGCCCGAGATAAAGGTAGATCAAAAACCATCGCCCGCAGCCCTTATTGTGCAGGACATAAGTTCTGAAAATGAACCGAATCAGCCTTTTGACGAACAGACACTTCTCAACTTATTGATCGCTGAATTCGCAATTTATGATCAAAACTTACGTTTAGCTACTGACAAATACCTGCATGAAGCTTATGCGACCCAAGACCCGGACATTACTGCCTATGCCACAAGATTAGCCATCTATGCAAATAATATAAAAGCTGCCTTATCTGCGGCACAACTATGGCATCAACTTTCACCAGAAGAACTGAATGCCGGTAATATTTTTGCTGACTTACTCATTCAATCAGGCGATGCCCTGCATGGCCTGTCCATCTTAGCTAAGTACCTTGAGACAGAAAATGAGGGCAGCTTCAACCGCCTTAATCAATTAAACTTAGCCGTCGGCGACACACAACTAATCCAGTTAATTAACGCCATGCAGGATCTCGTTAAAAAGCATCCCAAGCACTTTGAACTCACTTTTAGCCTCGCGGTACTACTGCAAAAAAACCAGCAAGCCGATCAAGCGCTTAATCTGCTAACTCAATTGCCGAAAAATGATCAGCAACTGACAAAGGTGATCACGAAATCAACTGAGTTAATTCATCAACTCAAAGGCCCCAGTGAAGCAGCCGACCATCTTCGTCAGCAAATAAAAAAAACAGGCGCTCAATTCACCTTACAACATTATCGAGCAAAGTTATTATCGCAATTTAACATGCCTGCAGCAGAGGAAGCGTTTAGCCAATTACTTGAGACGCATAGCAACGATGCAAGTTTACTTTACTCGCATGCTATTATTGCATTTGAAAACGGCAACATCATGGCAGCTAAAAAAAGTTTTGAACAACTTCAAATAGTCGACCGGCATATTAATGCCAGCTACTATTATTTAGGCAGAATCTCCCAACAGCAACAGCAATTAAGTGAAGCAGAGCACTTTTTTCGACAAGTTGGCAACGGCACTTTCTTTATGTCCGCCACGCAGCAACTGGTTAAACTGCAGGCCAGCAATGGCAGTATTGAAAAAGCCCGTGCATATTTAACTTCGCTACGGAAAACAACACCTAACAAGGCTGGGCAATTTTGGGCCCTAGAGGCCGAGTTATTAAGGATTAACGGCCAAACAAGTGCGGCTTATGAAGTGCTTGACCAGGCCGTTATAACGCTACCTGAACAGTTAATGCTGCGTATCGAACGCGCGCTTCTCAGTGAGCGGTTAAATAACTTCGCGGCGACTGAAAAGGATTTACGCTTTGTCCTGAGTCGTGATCCTCAAAATGTCACGGCACTCAACGCGTTGGGTTACACGCTGACCAACAATAGCTTTCGCTTTGAGGAGGCGCTGGCTCTGATCAGCCAAGCGATTACCTTACGTCCCGACGATGGAGCCATCATTGATAGTCTTGGTTGGGTACAATACCATTTAGGCGATTGGCATCTCGCCATTGAGAACCTCGAGCGCGCCTTTGAAATATTACCTGACGATGAAGTTGCAGCTCATTTAATCGAGGTTTACTGGCAAAATGGCGATCACTATAAAGCTCGCCGTTTAATTAAAAAATTAAAAAAAACTGACACTCCGATGCCGCTAACAGATGACATTATCGAAGAACTGGATATTCGCTAGTGAAAGCAATGCATCGACGACACAGTAGAACACGAATGAATGATACGATCAGACCTTTCTCGCTGCTCAATCGCTTAATAATGACCGTCTCTATATTTTGTTTAACCGGCTGCATGCATCTCGCCAATTATGCACCAATCATCAAAGCTGAAACGCATCACGCCATGCCAAACGATTGGCAAATCAACGGCAAATTAGCCTTACAAGTGCCGGATCAAAACCAGCCTACACAACTACAATCTCATGTCTTGCGGTTTACTTGGCATCAGCAAAACGATGATTTTACGCTGCAGCTCAATGGCCCATTGAATATTGGCTCAATGCGCATCATCAAACAGCAGCAGCTGACAACCTTTATTAAAGGTGATCGACGAATTGAATCAAATAATGCAGAGCAGCTAATGTCTAAACAAGCGAATTTACCCCTGCCACTGAACAGCTTAAGCTTTTGGCTGGTGGGACAACCATCGCCCATTTGGCCTTTCAAATTAATTGATAGTGATAGAACCATTGACAAAACAAGCTTTATCCAGCAGGGTTGGCGGCTTGAATATCCTGAGTTTATGCCGAATCTGCAGCATCGACTGCCGAAAAAAATAATTGCTCGACACGATAGTATGAAATTGCGGATAGCTATTCATCAATGGCAATTGAACGGTGGTAGCGAGCAACGATAATGAAAACCCTTACGCTCTGCGCGCCAGCTAAAATCAATCTTTTTTTGCATATTACGGGTCAACGTAGCGACGGTTATCACAACTTACAAACCGCTTTTCAACTGCTCAATTTTGGCGATCAGATTGAATTTAAACTCACCGAAGGTAAAGACATTCATTTGATCAACACCCTGCCTGATGTCGATGACTGCGATAATTTAGTCATGCGCGCCGCACAATTACTGCAAAATCAGGCGAATCGACCATTAAGCGGGGTTAAGATTAAGTTAGACAAACAAATTCCTATCGGCGGCGGACTCGGGGGTGGCAGCTCAAATGCCGCTAGCACACTGTTAGGCCTAAACCAACTCTGGGACCTGCAACTCTCCCTGAAGCAATTAGCCGAACTAGGCTTGCGACTAGGCGCCGATGTACCGGTCTTTATTTACGGCAAAAGTAGCTTTGCTGAAGGAGTGGGCGAGCAGCTTCAGCCGTTAAAAATGCCAAAAATGTGGTTTCTGGTGCTAAAACCGCCCGTTAGTGTACCTACTGAGACAATTTTCTCGCACACGCAATTGACACGCGACACGCGAGCGATCAAAATGCCCTCCGTTTTTGTGCAAGGAGAAAAAACGCAAGACCGTGCAGTTGAATCATTTTCAGGTCTGCAATTGAATCCTGAACTGATCAACGATTGTGAACCGATAGTCAGAATGCTTTATCCTGCCGTCGATCAAGCACTGAGCTGGCTGAATCAACATGCAAATGCAAGGTTAACCGGCACTGGTGCTTGTGTATTTGCCAGTTTCTCAGATTTCGACAGTGCAGAATCAGTATTTAGGCAAATACCGTCAGATTATCAAGGGTTTATTGCTCAAGGCATGGATCACTCTCTGGCACATGAACAGCTTTATCACCGCATTAATAAATGATAAGCTATTGAATTATTGAAAGTTTTATTGGGGCGTCGCCAAGCGGCAAGGCACGGGGTTTTGATCTCCGCATTCGAAGGTTCGAATCCTTCCGCCCCAGCCATTTTTGCCCACTGCAGCGATTTATAAAAGTTTCGCTGTTTTGGAAAACTCATATTCAAAAGAAATCTAAAACGATCCCAAGGGAGCTCCAGTGGCTAAAAACTTGATGCTTTTCAGCGGTAACGCTAATCCAGACTTAGCCAAAAAAGTGGCCAACGAATTGAGTCTGAGACTCGGTGAAGCTGATGTCAGTAAATTCAGCGATGGCGAAATCAATGTAGCTATTAATGAAAATGTTCGAGGTAAAGATGTTTTCATTGTTCAATCTACATGTGCGCCAACTAACGATAACTTAATGGAATTGTTAATTTTGGTTGATGCCTTGCGTCGAGCATCGGCCGTTAGAATAACCGCTGTCGTTCCCTACTTTGGCTACGCCCGCCAAGACCGCCGTGTTCGCTCGGCTAGGGTAGCCATTACCGCTAAAGTCGTGGCCGATATGATGGTCCGTGTAGGTGTTGACCGCGTGCTAACTGTCGACCTGCATGCCGAGCAGATTCAGGGCTTCTTTGACTGTCCAGTGGATAATGTATATGGCTCTCCGGTTTTATTAAGAGACATTGAAAAACAGCGCTATAAAGATTGCTTAGTGGTTTCACCGGACATTGGTGGCGTGGTGAGAGCCCGTGCCATCGCCAAGCAGCTAGATACTGATCTGGCTATTATCGATAAACGCCGTCCGCAGGCGAATGTCGCTGAAGTGATGAATATTATCGGTGACGTATCAGGTAAAACTTGCCTGTTAGTCGATGATATTGTCGATACTGCAGGCACCTTGTGCACCGCTGCCGCCGCTCTTAAAGAACACCATGCTGCCGCCGTTATTGCTTATTGCACACATCCGGTACTGTCAGGACCTGCTATCGAACGTATTGGTGACTCAGAATTGGATGCCTTGGTAGTGACCGACACCATTCCTTTATCTCAAACAGCAATCGATACAGGAAAAATTCGCGTGTTATCAATGGCCAATATGCTGGCAGAGTCGATTCGACGCGTCAGCAATGAAGAATCTATTAGCGCGATGTTTCGCTAACGCGCTAATGTAGCCGTTAAGCCTTTTTTCATGTGGCTTAACCCCTTAAACCCAACGCATGCTCCGGTCGCAGGACATCGTTGATAACAGACTGAGGAAATAATTATGTCTGATGCATATATACTCGAAGCCACAAGCCGAGCCGACGCAGGGAAAGGTGCGAGCCGCCGCCTACGTCGTCTTGAAAATAAAGTCCCCGGTATTGTTTACGGTGGTAAGTCTGACCCCGTCAGCATATCAATGGATCATGATCCACTGTTTCACCAACTTGAAAATGAAGCGTTTTTTTCTAGCATCATTCAATTGAAGATTGATGGTAAGGGCGAAGATGTATTGCTTAAAGATCTACAACGTCACCCTGCTAAAAATATCATTATGCATGCTGACTTTTTGCGGGTTGATAAAAACCAAGCTATCGTCGTTCAAGTACCACTGCACTTTGTTAACGAAGACAGCTCTGTAGGCGTTAAAATGCAAGGTGGACGTGTATCTCACCAGGCTAATGAAATTGAAATTCGCTGTCTACCTGGTGACTTACCTGAATACATCGAAGTTGACATGGCTGAAGTCGAAGTAGGTCAAGTAATTCACTTGTCTGATGTGATATTACCCGAGGGCGTAGTCAGCGTAGCACTTGGTCTTGGCGAAGAACATGACCTGGCCATTGCTAACATTTCGGCACCGAAAGCTGAAACTGAAACTGACGATGACACAGTCGCATCAAACGAAGACGATGCTGTAGCTGATGCAGACGATGACGCAGAATCTAAGGATTAGGTTTATTTGACGCTCGTGCTGTTCGCGCGAGCGTCAAAGCATTCAGTTACCCTGTTAAACGGCAATATGAAGCATAATACGGTTTCCAGCTAGGTAACGACTATGACTGACACCACGCCTGTACGTCTGCTTGTTGGACTCGGCAATCCTGGTAGTGAATACAGCCAAACACGGCACAACGCCGGATTCTGGCTGATTGATGAATTAATTCGCCGACTACCCAATAGCCAAGCCTTAAGCGAAGACAGTAAATTCCATGGCCGGAGTGGTCAACTCATTATCGGCGGACACAGTATTCGTCTGCTGCAACCCTCTACCTTTATGAATCGCAGTGGTTTATCGGTCGCAGCCTTAGCCAATTTTTATAAGATAGCGCCTGAGGCAATTTTAGTCGCTCACGATGAGCTTGATATTGCACCGGGTACCGTGCGGTTAAAAATCGGCGGCGGTCACGGCGGCCATAATGGTCTAAGAGATATTATTTCTAGCCTTGGCAACCAAAAATATTTCGGCCGCTTACGTATTGGTATTGGCCACCCTGGCAACGCTAAGCAAGTCAGTAACTTTGTATTAAAAAAAGCTCCGAGCACCGAGCAGCGCTGGATAGAAGACAGCATTGATGAAGTGGTTCGGCATATTGAGGCCATCGTAAAAGGCGACTGGCAGCTTGTTATGAATCAACTGCACAGCTTTAATGCGGCAGACAGCGACACCGAATGAGACAATACTATGGGATTTAATTGCGGCATTGTTGGCCTACCGAATGTAGGTAAATCGACCTTATTTAACGCCTTAACCAAAGCCGGCATCGATGCCGAGAATTTTCCTTTTTGCACCATTGAACCTAACACGGGCATTGTGCCAATACCCGATCCACGCATCGACCAATTGGCCAGTATTGTCAAGCCCGAAAAAATTATTCCCACCACGATGGAATTTGTCGACATCGCCGGTTTAGTAGCTGGCGCCTCGAAAGGCGAAGGGCTTGGCAACCAGTTTTTAGGTAATATTCGCGAAACTGATGCGATTGCCCACGTGGTGCGCTGCTTTGACGATGACAACGTGATTCATGTCGAGGGCAGTATTAACCCCGCGGCCGACATTGAAGTGATTAACACCGAACTAGCACTGGCTGATTTAGACAGTGTTGAAAAAGCGCTGTTACGCTTTAGCAAAGCGGCTAAAGGCCAAGATGCTGATGCCATTGCTATAAAAGCGCTGTTAGAGAAAGTACAGCCGCATCTCGATGAAGCGAAACCTTTGCGCGCTATGAGTTTAACTGACGACGAACTGAAAAAACTCAAACCGCTGAGTCTATTAACGCTCAAACCGACCATGTACATCGCTAATGTTGATGAAGATGGCTTTGACAATAATCCTTACCTCGATCAAGTACAGGCCATTGCCGATAATGAGTCGGCCGTGGTGGTGAGTATTTGTAATAAACTCGAAGCCGAAATAGCCGAGCTTGAAGACGATGAACGTAATGAATTTTTAGCTGACTTAGGCATGGCTGAAGCCGGCCTGGACCGCGTCATCCGAGCCGGTTATGACCTACTTGCGCTGCACACCTACTTTACCGCTGGCGTGAAAGAGGTGCGTGCCTGGACCATTCCTCTAGCATCAAGCGCACCTCAAGCGGCTGGTAAAATTCACACCGATTTTGAAAAAGGCTTTATTCGAGCCGAAGTAATCGGTTTTGATGACTATATCGCCGGTAATGGTGAACAAGGGGCCAAAGATGCAGGAAAATGGCGCTTAGAGGGCAAAGACTATACCGTCGTCGATGGTGATGTGATTCACTTTCGGTTTAATGTATAAACAAACCTTGCGCTTCTAACTTGACAAAAAAGCGGTCAATCGGGAGAATGCGCCTCCGCTTGTGAAAGTCCTAACGGCTAATCGCCGCTAAGCGACCAGATAAGCATTCTCAAATATGGCAAGGTAGCTCAGTTGGTTAGAGCACATCACTCATAATGATGGGGTCGGCGGTTCGAATCCGCCCCTTGCTACCATTGTATGAATCACCTAGCTAAACGCCATCAAAAAGCCATCGCGTCACTTAAACCTTTTGCATCATTCAAGCTCTGGGCGGCAAGCCATGCACCATGGTTAAGAATTGCATGTCAGTGCCGGCTCTACGGTGCTCAGACAGTGCTTGATAATCGGGATCGGCAAACCAGTCTCTAGCTTGCTGCTCAGAGGGAAAACTAAAGATGATCATGCGGCCTTCTTGAGGCGTACCCTCTAAGGTATGCGTCTGATCGTCGTAAGTCACGAAGGTTCCACCGTATTTTTTAAGCAGTGGAAAAAATCCTTTCTCATAAACCCTGTATTCTTCTGCATTGGTGACATGTAAGTTAACGACCATATAAACAGGAACATCACTCATGTTATTTCCTCTAAATCCAGATTTCGATACTGAATACCCTCTGCAAAAGACTATTACCGAAGGCGGCATATCATAATAACTTAGCGCTTGATCGCTAAGCTCTTAACTAAAGACAGAAAAAATCAGCCTAGACTAACAACCATCATTTAGCGACGCTTAAATCGTTAAATCATCATAATAACGAATACTCGGCGCTGAGGCCATTAATGCTCCCAATGATTCCAAGGTGCCCTGCTCGGCTCGCCAAGCAACATAGGCCTCATAGTCGGCGCGGGTCTGCCATTGCTCAAGCAATATCAGATTCGCTGGATCATCTTGATTGGCCAACACCTTAACTTCTATACAGCCAGCGTAGCTGCGAGTATCAGGCAATATAGCCTCAAAGGTAGCTCTTAATTCATCGGCACATTCAGGCTTAGCTTGAACCTCTAAGATAATATTGATACTCATATTTTTTCTCTTTTAATAATTGCCAGTGATAGTAAAAACTGTCTATTTAACTGTTTTTTTTAAGCCTAAAGTAACTGAAGCTTTGAGTTGATTGTGCCGGTGTTATATGATTTTCTGTCATCTGGTCGAGCAATGTAAACCCGTCGCCAAGCGCCATGCAGATTTTATCCGCATCGTATTGCACAGTCGGTAAACCACTGCATTGATTCGGCCCACCTATGGAAAAAGTTGCAATAACAGCATATCCGCCCGGCATCAATGCTTGTTTTAAAGCCGCCACATAGGCACGACGATCTTGCTCAATTGTTAAGAAGTGAAACACCGCACGGTCATGCCATACACGGTATTTTCTACTCGGTGTAAATTGCGTGACATCATCAACTAACCATTCGATATCCTTGCACGCACCAGCCAATCGATGTTTAGATATCTGCAAAGCAGCGGCAGAAATATCCAATATCGATAATTGTGAAAACCCCGCATCAACCAATTGATCCACCAGTACCGATGCGCCGCTACCAATATCAATAACAGGATCAGTCAAGCAAGAAGCAGATTTTTTTATCAATTGAAACGAGCCCGATGCTTGCTGTTGATACCAGCTCACACTGTCTGATGACTTCTGTTGATATATTTTTTGCCAATAATCAGTGCGGTTAATATTTTGCATTACTGGAACACCAAGAAAAACTATTTTTTTAAAACCATTTCAGTCTACCTATGATCATGTAAAAAATATAATATTAATATAACGATCTTTAGGTAAATAATGTGCCATTTTCAGCGGTTAGCTCAAACACCGGCAGTGTCCGCGGGTATTGATTTGCCCATTGTTGATAACGACTGTAAACAGGGGCGTAGCGACAACAAATAGCGAACATAGCATCGCGCTCATCACCGCTTAAGGATCGCACCTTCACGGCATACTGTCGACGCCTATAACGAATAGCGGTTTGGGTACTGGCACGTAAATTATGCGCCCAGTGTGGATCGATACGTGTACCACCCCGTGAACCGACCACTAACAAACTGCCAGTGCCGGTGGGAAAAACGGGCAATACTGTCGAGCGAGCCAAACCTGTTTTTCTTCCCGTCGAGGTTAATATGCAAGGGTTGTTATAGCCTGATTTATCGTCTTTCGTGAACACCCAAATAATAGGCGAGAACGATAGCCAACGCACACACCAGACATCGGTGATGCGACCTATATTAGAGCCGCCAAACCACCGGATAAATCTCTGTATAGGGGATATTTTCATAACTTAATTAAGCGGCTTTACGGCGATACCGTGAATCGATGAGCGAACAATGGCCGGCACCGAGTCAGGCATGGCGTCGCGCTGAATTTTGACAAACTCAAAACCTGCCCTGAGCATGGCATTTTCTGTTTCACGATTAAGGTGGCAATTGCCGGCGAATTTCCGCCACAAGGGAGTCAACCACTCTTGCCAGCGACGCGCTTTCGAATCCGTTTTCGCGGCAACATGCTCGATAAAAAGATAACGACCACCCGGTTTTAAAACTCGATAAATTTCAGCCAAACTACGATCCATATTAGCAACCGAACAACACACCAATGATGCTATTACATAATCAAAGCGGTTATCGTCGAGGGGCAGTTTCTCAGCCTGCAAACTGATCAAGCAAATATCATCGCGCTGAATTAACGCAACTTTTTTTTCTAATTGCTTGCGCATCGCAGCATCGGGCTCGGATAACAGTAAGCGAACATCATTACTCGGGTAATATGCCAAATTAGCACCCGTGCCCGCGCCAATTTCTAACACTTCACCTTTCACTTCAGCTAATAGCTCAGTCCGCCAATCATGCAAGCAAGCTTTTTCAAGTCCTGACATAAACCTATCATAAAAAAAAGTATTTAATGCTGACACTACGCGCACTCCTAAAGCTTGGTTGACTCATATAAGTCTAAGGAACTATTTTCCTTGAAAAACAGCCGGCCGTTTTTCTTTAAATGCTTTCATGCCCTCACGTGCATCGTCAGAGGCAAATACGGGATTCGCTAACTCATCTGACTGCAGCATCGCTGCTGGTTCAGCAACATCAGTTTGAATCTCACGTAAAGAACGGGTAATAGCTTTTAATGCCAACGGGCCAGTATCGCACAATTCTTCGGCTATGCGTTTTGCTTCAGCTAAACTTTCACCCTTGGGTACTAAGCGATTAACTAAACCCCACTCTAAGGCCTCTTGCGCGGTGATATGACGGCCCAGCAACACGATCTCTGCAGCTAAGCAGTAGGGTATCTGCCTAGGTAAGCGGATACTCGAGCCAGCCATAGGATATAAACCTCTGGCCACTTCAGTGACACCAAAAGTGGCATCTTCAGCCGCAACACGTAAATCGGTGCCAGCTAAAATTTCTGTTCCACCGGCTAAGGCATAACCCTCGACGGCTAAGATAAGCGGTTTAATGGGTCGGTTATCGCGCAACAAAGCCTGCCAATGCACATTAGGCACCTCACCCATTAAAGTCATAAATTCTTCGGTGCTTTTTTGTTGGCCATCAGCGCCCGCTTTTAAGTCCATTCCGGCGCAAAACGTATCGCCGTTAGCCGTTAAAATCGCACACATCAACTCGTCATCTTCATCGAGTAAACGCCAAGCCTTGTACATCCCTAACAACATTTCGGGGCTGAAAGCATTTTTTGCCTCAGGTCTATTGAGGGTCACAACCAAAGTACGGCCATGCTTTTCGATAATACAGTTTTTAGTGCTGATACTTAGCTCTTCGCTCATCTTTAATCCCTGTAAGTAATAATGAAATAATAAAGAATATTCTAACCAGTTAAGGCGCATTACAGCGTTAAATTATTGTCAACCAAGGCGTATTAAGTGCCTAACTAGAGGGGCGCGGAGCTGATTGCCGTTGGCGCAAGGCTTCAAACAACGATACCCCTGCAGCGACGGATACATTGAGACTTTCAACTGCGCCGCTTATTGGAATCGAGAACAGACTGTCACAGCGTTCGCGCGTTAAGCGGCGTAAGCCAACGCCCTCAGCACCCATCACTAATGCGGCATTCACCGTTAAATCAAGCTGAAAAAGACTTTGTTCAGCTTCGCCCGCAGCACCCATAACCCATACGCCGGCTGCCTGTAAATTTTTGATCGCACGGGCTAAATTTTTCACGACTACCAAGGGTGTGGTCTCGGCTGCACCACTGGCAACTTTTCTAACTACTGGCGTTAGGCCGACCGCATTGTCTTTGGGTATAACCACGGCATGCGCCCCTGCCGCATCAGCCGAGCGCAAGCAAGCACCTAAATTATGCGGGTCTGTCACGCCATCCAAAATTAACAATAGCAGTGGAGAATCATTGCGCCTAACCAAGGCATCGAGAAAACTTTCATCTTGCGCCTGCGAGGGCCGACACGAAGCGACCACCCCTTGATGATTAGGCACTTCATCCTCGTCACGACTATTGGAGCTGGCAAGTAAGGCAAGCAATTCTGGCTTACTCACTGTCACAATAGCAATTTTAGCCTGCTGGGCAGCGCCGATAATGGCCGCCAAGCGCTGATCATCACGCCCTGACTGCAAATAAACTTGTTCAATTGATCGAGCATTATGCTTAATCATTTCGGCAACGGCATTAATGCCGTAAACATATTCTAAACTAAGTTCTGACATATTGCCTCACTATACTACGAATAACAATTCCAATGACACAATCAGCTTTTGTCTTAAGCCGTCATTGTTATACTCTTCATTATAACGTATAAATACGGTGTAAATACTATTGATGATGAGGTTTCCTTTTGAGCTGTAGTCCAATTCCACCCCACGCTGGCATTGATGAAAACGTTTTACTCGAACGCCGTGAACGGGTTTTTTTCTGCCTCGCAGCGCTGTTTATTTGTGCAATGACACTACTTAACGTCTTGGGCATTACTCGGTTCATTCAACTCGGTCCTATGCAATTAGCGATCGGCGTATTACCCTATCCATTAACATTTTTATGCACCGATTTAATTTGCGAGTTTTATGGCCGTAAAAGAGCTAATTTTGTTGTAACTGTCGGACTAGTACTCAACTTTTTTATTTTAGGATTTTTATGGATAGGAAATCAGATTCCTTCCGTTCCCGAAGTAGCTATGCCACCATGGCAGGTTTTAAAACTTGCTGAAGGCGTAAACCTACCTTCAGGTCAGAATATTGTTGGTCAAATTGAGCTTTTCCAATTAATTTATCAAATTACTGCTGGCGCTGTGTTCGCTTCAATGATTGCTTATTTTGCCGCGCAGTATACTGACGTTAAACTGTTCCATTTTTGGAAAACCCTCACTAAGGGTAAGCACCTTTGGCTGAGAAACAACTTTAGCACATTGGTCAGTCAAGCCGTCGATTCAATCATGGTCATATCCATTACCTTTGGCGCCGCTTTTTTCGCCGGTGATATTGCTTTTAAGGCTTTACTCGTGTTGATTGGCAGCAATTACCTCTTTAAAATGACCGTTGCTTTAGTCGATACAGGCCCATTTTATTTATTAGTGCATCACTTAAAGCACTATTTACAAATTGACAATACCCAAGTTGACTAAGCTCGCCATCAACTCTTAAACGAGAATTCTTATTATGCCAAATTGCAGCCTCAGTAATGAACGAACGAGCAATAGTGCAATCATGACACTAACAATGCACAATGAAGGTAAATTTAATCCCACCAGTTTGGCTGAGTTTAATCAGGCTTTAGATCAAGTACTCGCTGATGAAAGCCTAACTGGCTTGCTTATCAGTGGAGAAGAAAAAACCTTTGCCCAAGGTCTAGACCTTGAATATCTCACCGCCGAAAAACCTGATATTGCCATGGAATTTGTTCACCAATGCATGCAAATGATTGGTCGACTACTTAGCTTTCCGATGCCTGTGGTGTCGGCTATAAACGGACATGCTTTTGGCTTGGGCGCCATGATTGCGCTGGCCAGCGATTACCAAGTTATGCGTGAAGACCGCGGTTATTTTTGCCTACCTGAAGTGAATTTAGGTATGGTGTTAATCCCATCAATGAACGCTTTAGTGATCAACAAAATGAATAATAAAGCGGTCCGTGATAGCTTACTGACTGGCAGCAAGATCAGTGGACCAAGTGCAAAGGTTGCTGGTTTTATTGATCAATGCTGTTCACTGGACACGATTTTTATTGAAGCGGAAAAAATTATTGCACCGATGCTTGGAAAAAATCGTCACGCAGTGGGTGGTTTAAAAGAAGGTATCAACCAAGCAATTCTGGCCCATATCAACCCCGCCTAAAATCGATTCAGCTAGACACGAATTATCTAAGCTTGAATCCTAATAGGCTATCGCATTAAGGAATAGTTTTTACGTTTAAAGCAACCTTATAAGATCGGCCTGTGATACCATAGGCTTATTATTGTAAATTCCTTATCATAACCTTTATTACCGCATTAAAATTCTTGGATAGTCATTGTCTATGTCGCCCGATCAATCAAACCAACCAATGAGTCATTGGCGACAATCATTGCACACCTTAAATATTCCATCGTTTCGTCTTTTTATTGCCAGTAATGCCGCGTTTTTTCTAGCCATGCAGGGACAAGTACTAACCCGAACGTTTTTAGCATGGGAGTTAACCCATGATGAAATGTCATTGGCCTACATCAATATTGCTTTCGCTATTCCAATGCTGCTTTTTTCATTAATCGGCGGCGTATTGGGTGATCGCTTTGATCGAAAAAAAATCGTCATGACAGGTCAAGTATTTGTAGTAGCCAATGAAAGCTGGGTATTAATACTACTTCTGACTGACAGCCTAACATTTTGGCACTTACTGATCGCCGGAGTTTTAGGCGGCACGATCGTACCGCTGATCATGCCAGCCCGCTCGGCTTTAGTCTATAACTTAGTCGGCGAAAAGAGACTCGGCAGCGCAATGGCGCTCTCTAGCGGTGTGGTTAATTTATCGAGAGTGCTTGGGCCGGCAATAATGGGTGTTGCGATTAGCTTTTTTTCAATTAAGGGCGCCTACATTATTTCAATTGCCTTATTCACATTAGCATTATTTTTCATGACTGCAATCCATTATCAGCCAATAAAAAAAAATTACGACCACGGCAACATTCGTCAAGAAGTCATGCTAGGTATACGCTACATCACTGGCTACCAGCCATTACTGGTTTGTGTCAGTTTTGGCTTACTGCCAATGTTACTAGCGCTACCCGTTCAAAACTTACTGGTCGTTTTTGCTGATCTCGTTTGGAACGTCGGCGAGCGTGGCCTTGGTTTACTGATGGGTGTTTCTGGTCTTGGCGGTGTACTGGGATCCTTCTGGGTTGCCTGTCGCGGCGAACGTACTGATCGTACTCAACTGATGCTAATTAGTACTGCATCTTTTGGCCTGCTATTAATTGTATTTGCCTTGAGTAAAAACTTTTATCTCGCCTTAATTCCACTTTTTTTGGCTAACGCAGCCGCCAGTGCCAGTCAAACCTTAAACAATACTATGGCGCAAATTCTTGTCACTGACGAACAGCGCGGTCGCGTATCCGCTTTTATGCTGATGGCCTTTGGTCTCACACCATTAGGCGTTTTACCTATGGCCTATCTCGCTCAACTGGTCGGCATTCAAAGCTCAACTGTTGTCGCATCAATGGCTTTATTAGCTGCAATTAGTCTGTTTTATTGGCAGAGCCAATACTTAAAAAAATTAGATACTTTTGTGACGTCTAAGCTCGCTGCCAATTAATAAAAATTATTAATTATCAATTTATATAATTATGCTTATCATAAGCTAATAGAATTTTATTAGACTTAATCACAGCGGAAACCGTCATGCACGAGATAATTGCACAGAAAAACATCAAGGCACCGTTAGCTATGATCTGGGCCTTGGTTGAGGATTTCAGTAATCTTGACTGGTACAGCCCAGCCACGAAAGTTGAAAAGATCGCCAGTAATAATCCTGATAGGAAGGGTGAGATTCGTCGTATTCATATGGCTAATATGCCAGAACCTGTCGATGAAGTACTGGATCGAATCGACAGTGATAATCACAGTATTTATTACCATATACCCGGCACGCCAATGGCAAATTACCAGGTGTGTGTGTCCTTAACAGACGATCCTGATGGCGGCGTGAACGCGAAGTGGCATGCTAGCTTTACCGAAATTACCGTGGAAGGATTAACGCCAGAAATGATGATTAGCATTATGGAAGACACTTATAGCAATATGCTGGAAGAAATCTCACAAGCCGTCCAAGCTGGATAAGCCTTTAAGCAGAGTAAACGTTTACGTCATCTAGCTTTCAATTTGACCTAGATTAGCATGCATGATCGAACCATTCATCACAGGATTTTCGGCGGCAAACTTTAATGTGGCGGCCATTTCAGAGGGTTCGATAAGACGGTTAAAGGTCACCCCACTCGCGATATCAGCAAGTATTTCTTGGCTACCACCCACATGATCACTGAGCATTTCTGTTTCAGTAAAGCCAGGACAGACACAAACCGTATGGATACCCTTACCGCTAAGATCTTGGCAGTTAGCACGCATCATGCCCACCATGGCATGTTTAGATGTTACATACGAACAGCTATTGGCAACCGCCTTTTCAGATAAAGTCGAACCCACATAAATAATTGCTGAACCCACTGCCATCGAAGGCAGTATCAACTGATTTAACTCCGCTGGCGCTATCACATTTACCTGCATCACACGATGCAGATCTTCAGAGCTAACGGTCTCAATATTGTCCTTTAATAATAAACCGGCACTATGAATAATGATGATTTCCGATGCCGCGACTAACCAATGCTTAAGTTTATCGGCGACTGCTTCGGCCCAACCTATCACCGCCAAATCGGCGCTAATATGCCGCACCCCTTCTAGGTGAGGGTCACGACGCGAAATATTTATTACCTGATAATCAGCAGCTAAAAATAATTCTGCCGTTGCCCGACCAATGCCTCGACTAGCTCCGGTGATGACAAGAAATTTTTGCGCCATGGTTTTTCACCCTTCAATAAAAATTATTGTCTTCTACTAACCCCAAAACTCAGGCCAATCATTATTAATGGTAGCTTGCCAAGTCGGCTTTCTTTTTTCAAAAAAAGCAACGCCGCCTTCGAGCGCATCAGGTTTTCGCATACTGTAATTTAATCCGTCACTTTCATGCTCAATCGCATCCGCTAGCAATTTATCCATATTATCCCACAATAAACGCTTATGCATACCCATCACTAACGGAGAGCAATTTTCAACCATATCCTTGGCGATGGATAACGCCTCATCCAAGACATGATCCGCATCGACTGAACGACTAGCTAAACCAATAGCTTGTAATTCATCGCCATTTAGCTTGGGCGCTCGGACCAATAATTCAAAGGCGGCCTCCATACCTACTATCTTTGGTAACAAGGCAGTCATACCGAAATCAGTTACCACGCCTCTTCGATTTTGCAAAAAACCGTATTTACTGTCCTTAGCGACTACGCGGATATCGCATTGCGTCGCAATACTTAAACCCACGCCAATGGCATGGCCATTACAAGCAGCAATAATAGGTTTCCGTAATTCCCACGCCTGGATAGCTAACGGGCAGCTGTTAATATCGCTACGCTCAGAACTATCAAAGGTATTGCCGCCATCACTTAAGTCAGCACCAGCACAGAAGGCCTTCCCTGATCCCGTTATCACAATCACCTTAACTGCATCATCTCGGTCACATTGCAAATAGGCTGCCCCTAAGTCAGCCAGCATTTCACCCGTTAAGGTATTCATAACATCGGGCCGATTTAATGTAATCAGACCAATGCCATCTGAACAACGAATCGTGAGTGTGCTTGCCATAAATCACCTTCTTTATCATCGTTAAAGAATCTAAGTTTAACATTTTAAATGTCCATTGCTTAGATCTATGATAACTAATATCACACGGCTATCAGTTTTAACAGCCTGATTAAAAGGCTGAATGGAATGAACAATTTGTCATTATGTGTAAAATGAATAATTTCAACAACACCCCCCTTAAAATAAAGCCATTAAACGTATTTAGGAGGCAATCACCACCGCTTCGAGCAAACAAACCAGTGATATATGATCTATCGTACGTGCATTTTCAGTATATAATGGCATGATTCTTTTCTATTCAGGGATTAATATGTCAAAACGATTAACCACAATCGACATCAGTAAAGAAGATCTTAAATTTTCATGCGCTCATTTCACTATATTTTCAGAGACTGATCGCGAACGACTGCATGGTCACAATTTTAAAGTACGAGCCACAGTCACTGCGCCGGTGTATGAAAATGGTCTATGCTTTGACTACCAAGAAATCAAATCGCGCCTGAGAAGTATTTGTAAAACACTGGATGAATATGTGTTACTACCCGGCGAGTCACCTTACCTTAAAATCGAAAAAGTTAGCGATCAATATGAAGTTATTTTTAATGGTGAAAAACTATTTTTTGCCGTTAGTGATACACAAATATTGGCCATTCGAAATACCACGGTTGAAGAACTATCTTTCCTAGTACTAGAAAAAATGATTAAACAAGATAACTTTTTCATTGATAGTGATGTCGAGTCGATTACCGTAGGAGTATCCTCAGGTGATGGCCAATGGGGCTCTTATTCATGGCAAGCTACCGACGCTAAAAAATAATCATACTACAACAAGAGAACACTATGGCCCAATTACTTCAGAATAAAGTTGGTCTTGTCACCGGTGGCGGCATGGGCATCGGCAAAGCAATTTGCTTAGCATTTGCACGTGAAGGCGCCAAGGTTATTATCGCTGATTTCAATCCAGATGCTGGACAAAACACCGTGAATGAAATTATTAACGCCGGTGGTAGCGCCCACTTTGTTTTTTCAGATGTCAGCCAAGAGCTTTCGGTTCAGCAAATGGTTGATGAAGCGGTTGCACATTATGGCCCTATCGACATTGCTTGTAATAGTGCTGCATTGAGTCGTGGCAGCGGTCAAATTCACGAGTACAGCAAAGAAGTGTTTGATGAGACCTTTGCTATGTGCACCACGAATACGTGGCTGTGTATGAAGGCGCTATTGCCGGTCATGCTCGATAATGGAGGCGGCTCTATCGTCAACATCTCTTCCAACGCGTCACTTCGGGGTCATGCTTATAATACAGCTTATGCGGCAGCCAAAGGCGCAGTAAATATTTTAACCAAAAGCTCGGCTGCCGAGTATGGCAAGCGTGGCATTCGTATCAATGCGGTATCACCAGGCGTAATACGTACCCCCGGTGTAGAAAAACTCTTTGTTGATCAACCAGAAATGGAGCAGAGCTTAAGAAAGTCGGCAATTATGAATCGATTGGGTGAACCCAATGAAATTGCTGAGGCTGTGGTTTTCTTATGCTCAGATCGTGCATCATTTATTACTGGTCAGGTGCTTTCAGTCGATGGCGGTGGCGCGGTTAAGTAACCACCCTACTGAACTCTAACTCGGCCTTAACTCATTTAAAGCAAGCACATTGTCACGTAAAATTAAACGTTTCTTTTGTTCGTCAAATTCTGTCAACTCGGTCAAGTAGTCTAACGGAGTCGGCATACCTTCAATATGGGGCCAATCCGAACCAAAAATGACACGATCTGCGCCCATTAATGCTTCAACTTCATAAACGTCATCTTCCCAAAAGGGATTAATCCAAACATGCTCCCGAAACATATCGGCAGGGTCCTCTTTGTAGTAACCGGTTACCGCCAATCGGTCGCGCGATTGACCCAGCTTACGGAACAGGTCAGGCAGGAATTCTGCACCATTTTCTATTGAAGCGATGCGTACATTGGGAAAACGCTCAAACAATCGCTCAAAACATAAGGTCGCTAAAAAGTCATAGGCCGCTCGCTCAATATTAAAATGCTTAATATTAGGCGCCATTGCGCCACCTAAACCACTGGAAGTAAAGCCATCATTGACATAGCCCTGAGTGCTATAGCCTGAATCAGCCGCATGCACAACTACCGTAATTCCTGCCTCATTGACCCGCGACCAGAACGGATCAAAATGTGGGTGTGAGGGCGACAACACGCCGTCGTTAGCCGTCCATACTGCAGCGGGTCGCATCACTACTGTCCTAGCGCCGCGAGCAATCGCCCACTCTAGCTCGCTACAAGCAAAATTAACGTCAGATAAACTAATATAAGGCGAAGCAAAAATACGATTTTTAAAGTTACAGCCCCAGTCTTCATCTAACCACCGGTTAAAACCATGAAACTGCGTTTTCACCGCATCAGTGTCATGCTTTAATAACTCTTCATAAAGTACCCCTAAGGTTGGAAACAACCACATCGCATCCAGACCCTGCTCATCTAATTTTTCGAGTCGAGCCTGATTGTTAATGTAATAATCCGGAAGCGGTTCTGACTCCCCCATTAACTCTTCTGGCTTTAGTTTATCGGGGTTGCCGCGTAAAAATGCTGAAATTGCACCCGGCTTAGCAATGGGATTCCAGGTAGGATTAGACACGGCATTGGCGACCTTACCGCCGACAATATGACGCATTCTGCCGTTAATTTCAGCCCACTGCACACAGCGAGGCTGCATATTTTTCGGTACATGGCGAGTAAACGCATCATGCGATTCGTAATAGTGATTGTCACAATCAAACGGTAAATAATCTAAACTCGTCATTTTATACTCACATTATTGGGTTTTATTAACACAGATGTTCAAATCGACGACTTCAGCGCGTTGAGCCGTTTTTACATCTTACTATTCGAATAAATGCCGCATTTGGATCAAAGCTGATAGCGACAGGATAAAACGGCCCCTCTCTGATCGCGATACCCTAAGCCGTCAATCACCAATTTAAACGGGCTATTAAGCCAGCTAAGTGACCAAATTACTGCTAAAAATTGGTGGCGAAAGCCAACTTTATTGGCTTTTTTTGTAATAAAAACCACATTATTGATGTTTAATAAATGATCTGATCTAAATAAGTAAGAAAAACGCTGACAAGCGGAGATTTTTTAAATTACTGAAATATAAGGATTATTTAAATTTTTGACGCTCATATAGCCCATCTTCATGAGAATGACCGAATTTTCTATAGCCCTTAAATGTAAAAAAATGACGTAAGGGGACATCGGGTCCCATGTTTTTGGCCAAGATAATATGATTATATACTCCCAACGTAACGAATAACCTCGATTACGCGCTGGCATTGCCAGCAAAGTTTAGTAAGTAATAACCTCATATTCTAACGCCGGCATTGCTGGCGTTTTTTTTTGGTTTCAAAAAGACTATACCGATTATGCGCGCCTTAAAGCCAAGCATTACACTGACTATCACTTAAGTAACTTAAGCAGCGCTATTAAGCCTTCTTCTTGGACTTTCTCTTGGTCTTTTTATTGGACGTCGCTTTAGCCTTACCTTTACTTTTACCTTTAGCTTGAGTCTTAACAGGCTGTTCAGTTGCAGATCGAGAGTTAGAAGCACTGTTATGCTTGGCTGCACGGCCGCCTGTGGTTTTTTTTGTATTCGCCTTAGCTGACGTTTTTTTAGATTTTGAACGTTTGTTAGCTGTACTTTTCTTCGAAGCTGATTTTTTTGATTTTTTCATCAAGCGATCTCGACGCGGTGCCTTACTATTTGCCAACTCTAGATCAACTTTGCGTTCATCGAGATCAACTCTCGCTACGATGACTTGCAAATAATCCCCTAAATGATACGCGGCTTGCGTCCGCTCACCGATTAAACGTTGCTGAGCTTGATCATAGTGAAAATAATCGTGGCCCAAACTGTTGATATGCACCAAGCCTTCGACAAATAAATCATCTAATTCAACAAATACACCAAATCGCGTCACTGCGGTAATGACTCCGCTAATTTGGTCACCTAATCGCTCTTGTAGATATTCGCACTTTAACCATGCCATCACGTCTCGAGTGGCGTCATCGGCACGACGCTCAGCCATCGACGTGTGCAGACCTGCAGTCACCATTTGGGCTTCATCATAAGGATAAATATTTTTTCTAGGAATCGCTTTAGCACCGGTGACGCGTCTCACTTGATCACAGGCTTTACGGCTACGAATAATGCTACGAATCGCTCGGTGAACCAATAAATCAGGGTATCGACGAATTGGCGAGGTAAAATGCAAATACGCCGGATACGCTAAACCAAAGTGGCCTTCATTTTCGGGCTGGTACATGGCTTGATTCATGGATCGCAATAGCATGATTTGAATAAGGTGCGCATCATCACGGTCTTTGGCTTGCTGCATTAACGCCTGATAATGCCTAGGCTCAGGTTTTAATCCACCGGCAAGGCTTAGTCCTAATTCGCTAAGATAGAGGCGCAAGTTTTCTAATTTCTCTGCTTTAGGTGGCACATGTACGCGAAATAACACTGGCCGATCTTGAGAGTTTAAGAAATTTGCCGCCGCAACATTGGCACACAACATACACTCTTCAATGATTTTGTGCGCATCATTACGTACGATAGGCTCGATCGTTTCAATTTTTCTATCAACATTAAAAATAATCTGCGTTTCAGTGGTTTCAAAGTCAATTGCTCCACGCTGACGTCGCGCTTGACGCAAGCAATGATACAGTGCATTAAGATTCTGCAAATGCGGCAACAAACCCTGTAGGCGTTGCATAAGGCCGGCTCGAGCCGGTTTATCGACGAGCCCGAGTGCTTCAGCAACTTCGTTGTAAGTTAAACGAGCATGCGAGTGCATAACCGCCTCATAGAACTGCTGCTGGCGTACTTGCCCATGCGCATCAATCTGCAATTCACAGACCATGCACAGGCGATCGACCTCAGGCTTCAACGAGCATAAACCGTTGGAAATGGCCTCGGGCAGCATCGGCACTACTCGCCCAGAAAAATACACAGAGGTGGCACGCTCGTAAGCTTGTTGATCTAAAGCGCTATCGATCATTACGTAATGCGAGACATCGGCAATGGCCACCCATAGGCGATAGCCACCATCGGCTTGCGTTTCACAATAAACGGCATCATCAAAATCGCGGGCGTCTTCACCATCAATCGTCACTAAGGGGAGTTCGCGTAAATCAACGCGATGCAATTTATCTTGTTCTTCGGGCTCATCGGCTAAAGCATTAGCCTGCGCTAACGCGGTCTCTGACCATTGGTGAGGAATATCAAACGAGCGAATCGCCAAATCAATTTCAAGCCCCGGCGCTAATGCACTGCCAAGCACCTCTTCTATAATACCCTGTGCCGCACGATGTATCGTCGGGTATTGTTCAATCGCGACCGTAACGTAGTCGCCGATATCAACATCAAAGCCGTCGATACCGTTGGTGAGTAAAATATCTTGGCCAATACGCGGGTTATCCGGTACCACAAAATAACCTTGCCCT
>MDTB01190783.1_pt1 | contig 27168 bp, 22 predicted proteins | sample 811161 | NCBI WGS metagenome assembly MDTB01 (sample SAMN05326650, study PRJNA326480) | marine metagenome | isolation source: seawater | place: Mediterranean Sea | collected 2009 | reverse complement strand
TTGAGTGGAGCACTTATTGCCTGCTTTATCGATTGCGGTATAGTTTATTGTGTAGGTGCCGGCTTCCGATCCTACTTCACCCGATGTAACAACCGACACTTCACCGTCTTGGTCATCGGTTGCTACAGCACCCTGATCAAGGTACCTAACACCTTGCTCGTGAGCGATATTTGCGGGACCTTTCAGTGTTATGACCGGTGGTATGTCGTCTGATATGACTCCCCATTGGCCGAGAAGACCGCCGATCTGTGATTGGAGATCTTCAAAATAACTATTTTCTAGTCGCTGGCTACCAGATGGCGCACTCCAGTTACCATTGACGTCGCCCATCAATATGCCAACAAAATTTACATTTGACTGGTTTGCGTTTTCGAGGATGCTACCGCCAATATCTGAAACCACACTACCTTTATTAGTTCGATACCCGCCGATTCCGTTGTTGAGTGATTCATCCCAGAAGTCATATTTTTCATCGACAAAAACCCACCGTCTCGGGGTTGAGTTTGGAAGTTTTACTGCCATCTTAAGGACGGCCAAAGCGTCTGCGGATGTTACCCTCTGATCGCCATTGATGTCGGCCGCAATGTATTGGTAGGGAGACACGATTGCAGATACTCTCGGCCCTGCTCCGTCTGGATCTGGATTAGGGTTGATACCCACCGCAATTTTTAACGCGGCCAGTGCATCAGCAGAACTGATCACAGACCCTGTTTCTGCTCCAGATATCTCTCTGGATGCAATAAGACGTTTTCCGTGGGCATCTCCTGCCACAATACTAAAAGAGCCGGAGGAGTCTGAAGTTGTCTCAGCAAGGGTACTAGTAAACTCAATTTCTGTTAGCTGAAGTTGCACCCGGTCGAGAAGTGCCTGGTTTTTCCAAAAATATACCTGGCCTGACAAAGTATCATGATGTGTTTTTTGTGAGTTTCGGATTTGTTTTTTAAGAGAGCCACGTAGTGTTTTTGCCCATGCTACAGATTTTTTGAGTGAAGGTGGCGCCGATGTGTTGTCATCGGTTTGGACGTTGGCATGGAGATGTCCACACGCAACTAAAATATACCACAGCAATAAGCAAATACGCATAACTTGTAAGCCTCCTCCAAATTTCCAGACAGAGATGAATCGCAACCGCTGGATTTTATTATAATTAAAAAGTCTTACACTTTTTTCGCACAATTGTACCTATGCAGGGGCACCGAGGCTATCAGTATCGCCCTAATCACAAGTCAGGCAAGCTCAAGCCGTCAGATTTGGCTAAGTTTTGCAGAAATTAGGTTCAACCTTTGTTTGGGATTTGTGGTTTCTAAAAGTGTTTGCATTGTCTCCGAATCAAATTGGAGCAACTGAAAAATTTTGAAAGAAAACGATATAGGATCGACTGCAAGCCATGACTCCCTGTCAAAATCATTCGCTTGGGTTGGGGATTCAAGGCTTATCAACATTATAAGAGAGTTGACAATTTGTGTTTGCAGTGGCACCAGCGCCTCTGAATTGGCACTATCGTCACGCAATTCAGAGCACTTGGCAATACGATAAGGAAGCGTCTGAATCTCTTCAATGAGCTTGTATCGTTGCGCTATGTTGATAGTTACGTAAAGCCTACCATCCTTCGTCTTTTCCGGAGGATTACAAAATCCTGCGCTGAAAATTTTCCGTGGCTGATATGTCGCCTGGTTTGACGTAAGTACTTCTTGCAAGGAAGAGTTTTTTTTTGCAGGACTTATCTGTTTTTCAGTGTTGCAGACCGCAATCATTTGCTGTCTGGCGACCGACTCTTCTACCATTTTCCGATATCTAGGCTCGAATACATGAAGCGGGACTACAGTACCTGGAAACGCCACCATGTCCGGTATAGGGAAAATGGCTATTCTAGAAAATTCTTGCATTTTTGAGGATCTCTTGGGGTTTTATTAGAACAATAACCTGATGCGTTATGGAAGGTTAATATTTTTCACTCAGGTGTACAATTGAAAGTGAAAATTTTTATCGATGGCTTAATATTACAATTTTAGTAGGTGAAGATAATCAGATAAGAAGGTTGAAAAAGTTTTCTTTGGAGGATTTACAGTAGGCTAAGGTAAGTCTTGCTTCAGAGTGGTGCAGGTATTCGGGCACCTCAGGTTTTGGTGGCAGGGGCATGTTGTGGAAATTTTGAAAATAGGTGTTGTTGGTTCTAATCGAGGTATTGATCTTGGTCTTGTGAGGTAACCTGTGCAAGCTCGGCACCAAGTTTTTGCATTTTGTCGAAACGCTTCGCAAGATCTGAGAAGTGTAAGGCCAAAAAGTATCATTGAAAATTTTGACGTAACCAACCAGATTACCATGCGGGTGGGCCTTCGTTCATTGGATTCGGCTAAGTTGGATTGGTTGATACACGTTTCCGGTTTGCTGAGACCGGTCACATTTTCAAGATTTAATCAATCTTCCTTACTTGAGCAGTTTCAAGTAAATGCAATCGGTCCTGTTCTCACGGTTCAGGCCTTTTTGCCATACCTTGCGCAACGCTCTAAAATCGTAATATTGACCAGTAAATTGGGCTCAATCAAAGAAAATGTTTCCGGAGGTAGCTACGGATATAGAATGTCCAAAAGCGCCCTTAATATGGCAGGTAAAAGTATGAGTGAAGAATTACGACCTCGAGGCAAAACACTGTTCCTGTTGCAGCCAGGATTTGTCAAGACAGACATGACGGGATTCAGAGGTAACATAAACCCGGCGGAATCAGCGCGGGCAATGATTAAAATAATCAGTACAAAAAGTTTGAGAGACAGCGGTTCATTTTTTAACATAGATGGAACAAAGCTCCCTTGGTGACAGTCTGCCTTTTTTTTAAGGTGAGGGGAGAAATATAACTGGAGCGGTAGGGGGGAAGAAATTTATGGAGCGCAAGGAGTGGCTAGAACAGGTTGTAGAGGAAATTATCGATCCACAACGACGCATAATTGATCCACACCATCACCTTTGGAGAGATAAAACGGTCGATGATTATGAGCTCGCTGATTTATGGGAGGATACAGGGTCCGGACACAACATAATTGGTACAGTTTTTGTGGAGTGTAGTGCGGATTATCGCATGGAAGGCCCAGAGGACTTGCGTCCAGTTGGAGAGACAGATTACGTCTCGGCGGCAGCACAAATTTCCTCAACAGAGACGGCGATTGGAAGACCACCTATTCTAGGGATCATTAGCCATGCGAATCTCAAACTTGGGGACGCTGTTGAGGATGTAATTGCTGCTCATTTGGATGCGGGCGGGGGGCTTGTAAAGGGAATTCGTCACTCCGCGGCATACTATCCAGACCCACCCGCTGTTGATCGTTATGCAGGCCGTGTTCAGCATTTGTTGCTAGACTCAGATTTTCGGCGCGGATTCGCGAAGTTGGCGAGCGCTGGCATGTCTTTCGATGCATGGCTTCTTCATAACCAGATTTATGAGTTGACAGATTTAGCACGGACATTCCCCGACACAATGATTGTATTTGATCATTTTGGTGGGCCTTTAGGTATTGGTCTATACAAGGGGAGACAGTCCGAGATATATCCGCAATGGAAGCGAGATGTAGCTAATTTGGCAAGGTGTGACAATGTCGTAGCAAAACTTGGGGGGCTTGCAATGATTATAAACGGTTGGGGTTGGGACGAGCGAGAGTTACCAGCGTCTTCTGATGAAATTGTTCGTGCTCAACAGGATTATTATTTGCACACCATAGACTGTTTCGGACCAGAGCGTTGTATGTTTGAGAGTAATTTTCCAGTTGATAAGGAATCAGTATCCTACGCAGTGCTTTGGAATGCATTTAAAAAGATCGGGCGTCGTTTCAATGATGATGAAAACAAACTACTTTTTGAGGGTACTGCACGGCATGTTTATCGGTTATAAAGTTATGCTACCTCGAATAGTGCGGAGGCGCCTTGCCCACCTCCAATGCACATAGTAACTACCCCATATTTCTTGTTTCTTCGTCTAAGTTCACGCAGGATATGTCCCGTCATCCGTGATCCAGACATCCCAAAGGGGTGTCCAATTGATATACTTCCTCCGTTGACATTGTATATTTCATTATCGATACCCAGTCTATCCCGACAGTAAATACACTGAGAGGCGAAAGCCTCATTTAGCTCCCACAGATCAATATCATTGATGTTCATACCTGCGTTCTTTAGGAGTCTTGGTACAGAGAATACGGGGCCTATACCCATTTCGTCAGGCTCACAACCCGCGACCGTAAAACCCCTAAAGATACCCATTGGATTGAGTCCTAACTGCTCTGCTCGATCGGCGCTCATTAGAAGAGTCATTGACGCCCCGTCGCTAAGTTGAGAGGAGTTACCAGCGGTCACGGAACCGTCTTCGGAGAAAACTGGTTTCAGTGAGGCTAATCCCTCAAGGGTAGTATCGGGTCGATTGCACTCGTCGGAGTTAACTGTAACAGCTGACATTGTCGCCTCACCCGTCTGCCGGTCAATCTTCTTCATTGAAGTGTTCATAGAAACTATTTCGTCTAACATTAATTCTCGATCAACCGCGCTTGAATATCGAATCTGGCTTTGGAGGCTATATTCGTCTTGAGCCTCTCTGGAGATTTTATACCGATTTGCCACCACTTCCGCAGTTTCACCCATACTCATAAAGATGTTGGGTCGCTTGCTTACTAAGACCGGATTTTTTTCATAATGACCCTCATGCTGACGCTGAAACATTGAAATAGATTCGGCGCCGCCAGCTATTGCGATTTGAGTTTGACCTGAGGCGATTTGGTTCGCTGCGAATGCAATAGATTGCACACCGGATGAGCATGCACGATTAATTGTAGTGGCTGCGGTATTGACCGGCAGTTTTGAGAGTAGCACTCCTAATCGGGCAATATTGTTACCTTGTTCACCAATAGGCTCGGCAACACCGAGAATAACATCCTCAACCTCTTCAGGGGCTACTTCTGGATTTCGGTCGAGTAAAGCATTAATGATATGCGCGGTCATATCATCTGAGCGTGTGAGATTAAAACTGCCTCGGTATGATTTTGCGAGACCAGTTCGTGCACTGTCTATGATGACGACTTCCTTCACACAACACCTCCAACTTTTCCTTAACTATATCACTAATTGAAACTCTTGCTTCCTAAATATGAGTAAGTGGGAGCTTTAAAGATTGATCTGAAGGAGTGATCTCAGAAAATTTTACCAATCAATCGGTTTTGTATTTTCTTGGATGAAAAGGTCATAGTCTGAGAATATCCATTACCGGTGACTTTGACCTCAAAATGGTTGTCTTTTTGATAATTAGTTCCAAGGGTAATTTGAAGGAATAACTCGCCAGGAATTTGCTCCAGCGCAAATCGTCCCAATATTATCAAGTTTCTTGCGGAGTTACTTTGTCCGCCATTTGACGGGGCGAGAGACAGCATGATTCCGTGCAAGGGGAGGGCGTTATTATCGTTATCGAGTAGCTGAACATGGTTCTGTATTTGCTCTTTTATTTCATCATAGCTCGAGAAAAATTCGCCATGCGAGAGAATTCCATCATTGTTTTTGTCAAAGTCCAAGAACATCGAATCGGGTGCAGCCAGCACCATAAAACCTCCTCCATTAGTAATGTTTAGAGTTCCATGACGCCCATCTATAAGATGAGCGCTGGCAAATGGAATATAGCAGAGTAAGCTAAACATCAAAGAGATCAGAGGCATAGTCGGTGAGTTTCCCACTTAAGTCAAAGGACCCCATTTACGCAGCGTTGGAGAAATGGGAAGCTATCCGTTGCAAAATAATGGTAAATTCCCTCAGGAAATTCTGGGGTCACGCCCATGCGGCCATTACATGCATCGAGGTGACCGCTCCCTTCAATATATTCATAGTCTTGTGTGAACGTGCCCATTGGGTATATAGCTAAGTCAGCTCGGTTTGGGTCAGGTGTGGTTTTCAACTGATAACTGCTTTGGATGGTGACAACTTCAGAGCTTGCGTCCATTACATCGCGGTGACCATACCGAGCATAGATGGGGAAACCATCTGCGGCCCAGCCAATGTGGGTCATTGACACCCCTTTGTTGAGTTTGGTAACAAATCCTTCCGGTATGCCGTGATAATGATATGCGCCAGTAGGCTGGACATGAGCATGATTCGCATCATCCCCAAAATTAAACGAAGTTTGTCCGAGTGCCTCAATACTCCAGCTTCCCTGCATTGGAGGTGCCATGGCGCAGCTAGTGCCGTTGTCACTGCATGTGCCGGCAGTACCTGCATCTATCTTGACCCCGTTTAATATATAACCGGTTACTCCCCTAGGCCCTCCTAATGTCGTGGAGGTAGAGGTCTTTTCCGGATTCAAGGTGTAGGTAGCTGATACAGACTGTGTCGAGATTGTGTTCGGATTGCCAGCGTTTGGAAAAGTTCCCACAGGGTGGTCCGGAATCCCGTTTGCAGTGAGTGTTCTCTGGATCCCGTCACAAGACCATCGCGCCCAACTTTGCATATCAACAGAGGCAGAATCATTAAATGCGTCATAAGTATAGTTACATTCGACGTCCTGTGTGACTGCGCTGTAGGAGTTTGCAGGAGTGTCTACTGGGGTTTGAGAAGCATCATCGATGTTAGTGTTTCCCGAGGGTGCTTCATTTGTTTTTATGCTTATGCTCTCGGGTGTAGCCAATGGAGTAGTATCTGAGCCGCTACCGCATGATGCGATCAGCATGGAAGCATTTAAAATAAAAAACCAATAGAAATTTTGCACAATTTTAGCTCGCTAAACTTTAGGGTCTCCCTGAAATTTATAACGAATTTAAAACTCATATAGTTGCACGCAACAACGATTAGTTGCAAAACCCCGTTGGGATTTGACTTTTTGGTAGTCGATGAAGGGAGAGGGGTGCGGCACGCTATGTTTTTTCTTGCCGCAAACTTTTTTTCTTTTCGAGACTAATTTTATCTTTCATACTCATGACATAGGCCGCGACTGACAATACCAAAATAGCTCCGGCTTCCGCCAAGACAAGGAATGCATCCATCTCCTTGCTTTGCATAACTATTAGCCGACACAGTGCAGTGATCGCGATTATGATGGGTAAAGTCACTGGAATACGGCTAGTACTATAAAATGCGCCGACCATCCCGATGATCTCAACAAAGATGAATAGCATGAATAGGTCCGCTAACAGCACTTGCTGAATAATCAACATTCCGTAAATATGCTGGATTGATGCTATGCACGTCGCGATACCAATAACCCCTAAAAGTAGTTTCTCGCTTAGTTCTGTGGTCCAACTCAGCCCATTAATAATTTTTAGAAAATTTTTGTTCATTTCTCGACCGCTTCGGACCTCCAGTTATTTATTATTAACGTGCGCATTGTCGACCAATTTGTTGCTACTATGCAATCGATGGACGTTGCTTTTTTCTCGATCGTTAGCTTTGGATCGTCACTCTGCCTTGATTTAGTTATGCTTACAAGAATGATTATTGGGTGGTGTTAAATGATGTTATCAATTTTTAAGATCCCAAGAGATGTTATTTCCAGAGGTTTAAAAACAGCGATAGTCGTTGGGACCATTCTTCTGTTAATCAACCAATGGCATGCACTGTTTGGATCAGCGGAATTTCGGTGGCGTGCAGCTATGCTGACTTACATAGTGCCGTTTACTGTATTCATATATAGTTATATCTCAAATTTGCCATCCTCCTCTGACTAATTATGCGGTGTGATTTGGAGTAATGAGTATGTGTTCAAATATTTTAGGTCTAAGTTGTGATTTCGGGAGATTGTGACTCTAGGTTCACAAAGGTTGCCGATGTTTTTAGGAGAGCAATCAATAGCGGTCATGAGTTAGGTGCCACTTTAGCGATTGAGTATGATGGTCAAATGGTAGTTAACCTCTGGGGTGGTCATCGAGATAGACACCGAAAACATGTTTGGGCCGAAGACACAATCGTGAATGTTTTTTCCGTGACAAAAGGTGTTGTCGCAATCTGCACCGCCCGTCTGGTCGAAGAGGGTAAGCTCGATTTGGAGCAGACCGTAGCCCATTACTGGCCCGAGTATGGTTGCGAGGGAAAAGGTGCTACAACAGTTATGGAGCTCCTCTGTCACCGCGGTGCCATGCATGGATTTAGGGAATCAATATTGGCAGACCGATGGCAAGACTGGGATTTCTTCACGAAACTACTAGAACGTCAGAGTCCCTTTGGTGTGCCCGGTGCCAAGCAAAGCTACCATGCCCTGACCTTCGGTTGGTTGGTAGGAGAGCTGATCAAGCGAGTTGATGGACGTTCGGTTGGTAACTACTTCAGGGATGAGGTTGCGACACCTCTCCATCTAGATTTTAAGATTGGTCTTGATGTATCGGATATGGCCCGATGCGCAGACAAAGTAATGTCTACAACCCCGAACACCCTACTCGGCATTGATTTTATTCGTTATCTCCCAGACCTTCTATTACCGAAGACCCTCAAAAATATCAAAGATGCGCTCTGTTCTGGCGACTTTTACGTCGCGTTCCCACCAAATCTTGATCCAGCAACGATTATCAACTCTGACAGTTGGCGACTAGCGGAGATTCCATCGGCAAATGGCCATGGAACTGCCGCAAGCCTTGCGACTCTCTACGGCATCATATGTAATGGTGGAAAACGAAATGGGTTCAGATTGCTGGCGCCGGAAACGATAAATCTAGCTACTAAGATTCACTCAAATGGACCTGATACAGTTTTATTTGGCCTTCCTTTTAAATTTGGACTCGGATTTATGGTAGATTCACCTACAACACCAATTTCCCATGCTAAACGGCGATTCGGGCACTCTGGCATCGGTGGTGAGACAGCCTTTGGAGATCTCAAAAATGGGGTTGGGTTTGCTTTTTTGAGTAACCAACAGCACCGTCCAAAAGAACTCTTTAAAACTGTAAATCAGCTCGCTCGCGCGTTTTATCGCTTGCTCTAATTTTTTTACGTGGCGTTATTTGATTTTTCTAAGCAAGTGGCGATTAAGGCGATACGCTCCCGCGACCATGTTTGAGCTGGATCACATGCTAAAACTGCTGTCCCTTACGGATTGATCGGGTGCTTCAGTAATTCGATTGGAGATGTAAAATTTCTACAATTCAATGGGTCCCTAAAAATTTTGGCTTCCTAAGGATGCACTAATGTATTTATGGGAATAGCGAACAGTCGCTGGGAACTCTTTCAAGCGATGTTGTTGTTCGTCAGGTGATCTGATTGTTGCGGCGTTTAAAGATTCGGATAACATGCCTGCTCGGTATGAATTATATTCTGCGGCTTGTGCCGACCCTCCGGCATCCTAGCATTGGTTACAGGCCTTTTTAAACGGACGGTAAGCATTTGCTTGGTTCAAAAGCCGTGTAACACAAAAGTGTTGCGGGTCTTTAGTCATTTGGCTAACATTGCACCATAGGTTAAGAGGCTTCTCAAGAAGCGATAAAGAGTTCGGTCACACAGACAATATTGTTTTAACATTTTTTAAGCGACAAATTTACGAAACTCACCTTTCCGGGGGCATTAGTAGCATGCACAACTTTATCAATACAAAAATGAATCGGTTTTCGAGTTCCATTTCACTATCTGTGGTAGCCGTCGCAGCCTCTAGCCTATTCGCAATGCCTTCACTTTTTGCGCAGGATGGCTCCACTGGATCACGGTTGGAAGAGATTTTGGTAACCGCGCAGAAGAGACAGGAGGGCCTCTCCGAGGTGCCCATCTCAATTTCGGTTCTGAATAAAGAGCGTCTTGAGGATATCGGCGCTGTAAGTTTCGAGCAATTGAGCAGTAGTATACCGGGATTTTTTGTTGCGAAAGGTGTCCAGGAAACCTCCATCTACATGCGGGGAGTGGGTTCTGGGACAAACAAGGGATTCGATCAGTCCGTTGCTCAGTTCGTAGATGGTATGTATGTGGGAAAGGGATATCAGTACCAAATGCCTCTGCTTGATTTTGAGAGGATCGAGGTGCTAAGGGGGCCACAAAGTGTATTATTTGGTAAAAATACGATAGGCGGAGTAGTAAACATAACAACATCTTCTCCCAATATAGGATCTGAATTTGAGGGTATGGTATCAGCAGAGTACGTTCCAGACTGGAATAGCCGCAAGACACAGCTCGCGGCAACCTTACCAGTGAGCGACACCCTTGCCTTGCGCGTCGCGGCAGGGCGCACGGAGACTGATGGGTTTGTAGATAATGTATATACGAGAGATACCGAGCCTCAGGTGGAGATGTCGGCAGTGCGGGTTTCGGCTCTGTGGACGCCAGATGATGATACCGAGGTAAGTCTCAAAGTAGCGCTTGGCGATACTGAGAGAAGAGGTCAGGCGGGTACAGTGTCAAACTGGGATAGGCTTGTGACGGTTCCGCAGTGGCTCGCTAGTGGCGGATCGCCGGCAGCACTTGCTGCACATAATATAGCTACCGCTTTGGCCCCAGAATTGGCGAAGGCCGGTGAGTTGGAGTTCACCACTTACTCCGACGGCACTATCGTTACGAATGGTAACCCACCGGGAGTTGATGTCTCAAATGAAAGTGTGATATTCAATTATATTCGCGACTTGGGTGCGCATACATTTACTTCAACAACTACGTATTCTTCATATGACACGCTTGAGGGCGCTGATGCTGACTTTACGCCTTTGCATTTTACAGCGGTAAGCCAGCATCAGCAGTTCTCACAGTTCTCGCAGGAATTTGTTTTAGCTTCTGAGGTCGGTGAGAGATTTGAATATTTAGTTGGAGCCTACTTCGATAATCAGGATCATTATCATAATAATAATGTGATGCTCGACCTAACTTTTGGACAGCCCTCAATGCTCGTGGCAGCTGGATTACCGCCAACACTCTCGTTGGCATTTACGCAAGGCACCTTTGGTGCCAACCAGATAGCAACGCATTCGTTTTATGATCTAAAGTCCAATAACTGGTCCATTTTTTCTCAGGGCACGCTAGAACTCAGCGATAGCGTAAGTGTGACACTTGGTCTTAGGTACTCCGAGGATGAGAAGGAGGTTCTGGCTACGCAGGTGCACAGCTCTGATGCGACGGGTGGCATCGGAGCCCCCAACTTCACGCGACATCCGGCTGTTTTGGGAATTTTCAATAATTTACTTGGAAGGGTTCCATATGACTTTCCTTTACAAACTCGGTCTGAGAACAATTTAACGCCGGCCCTCAAGATCGAGTGGTCCGCATCAGACTCCGTTAACATGTATTTTAGCTATGTTGAGGGTTACAAGGCTGGAGGTTTTGACGGCAGTGATAATGCCGCGCAAATAACCAATACCCAGCCGGGCCCTGCATTTGAATTTGAGGATGAGCAGGCTGATAGTCTGGAGATGGGGGCAAAATTCGACATACCTGATTATTCTTTTAGGGGAAGTGTTGCGGCATTCAGTACGGACTACAAGAACCTCCAGGTATCGGCCTTCAACGGCACTAGCTTTGAGGTCTCTAATGCCGCTGCTGCCACGATAAAGGGAGCAGAGATGGAGTTCCAGTGGGCCCAATCTGACAACTTGCTGATGGGTGTTACAACAGCGCTCCTAGATTTCGAGTATGACGAGTTTATGGCGGCGTGTACGGCAGTTCAAATTGTAGCTAACGGGATGGCCAACCCTGGAAGTGCTTGTGTTCAGAACCTTGCAGGATACCCTGGAGACTATGCTCCCGGGTTTTCTGGATCCGTGTTTGTGAACTATAACTTTGAGTTATCTGAAGAGGTTACCGTCCTTATGGGCCTGGATGCGAATCATGTGGATGAATACCATACGGCTGGTGATAGTGATCCAAGTCAGATTAGCCCGGCAACTACGCGTATTAATTTGAGAATTGGTATTGAGGACTCAGGTGGAAACTGGGAGGTAATGTTATTTGGACGAAACCTAACTAACGAGCAGTCAAAGGTATTTGGGCTTGATATTCCCATTATTGGAGCTGGGACGTCGTTCCACTACGTTGAGCCCGGTAAAGAAATTGGGCTCCGTGTTACTGCAAAATTCTAAACCTTAGGTTATGAAGAAATTAAGACACCTTAGCTAAAGAGAATTGGAAAACTTATGCGAGGAGCGCTCCTACTTGTTGGAAGTCTGCTCGCCTTCAATTCCTCTGTTGCCGCAAAGCCTAACATCATTATTTTTCTTGCCGATGACATGGGATGGAATGACGTCGGCTATCACAACCCTGGTGTCTCTACACCAAACATAGATCGCTTGGCGAAAAATGGGATAGAGCTCGATCGCTTCTATGTAAACTCCCTTTGTTCACCAACCCGTGCGTCATTAATGTCAGGTTTATTCGTCACGTCCCATGGTGTTTTGGCACCTGTTCAGTCTCATAAGACAAATGGGATGCCACTCGATATAAAAATTTTACCAGAGTTTTTAAAGGACTTAGGCTACTCAACTCATATGGTCGGTAAGTGGCATCTCGGCCATGCGAATCGTGCTTATTGGCCTCAAAATAGAGGATTTGACTCGTTTTATGGATCTCTCGGGGGCGGAGCTGGATATTTTAATCATATTTGGGACGGTGGTTTGGATTTACAGAGTAATGGGAACACCGTGTTTAATGCCACTCACTTAACATATCTTGTTCGCGATGAATCTCTACGGGTCATTGAAGAACGCACTGAAAAACCGTTTTTTTTATTTGCATCTTTTAATGCACCACACGCTCCCATTGAGTCTGTGGCGCAAGATCCATCAAGTGCGGACTATCATGAGCCCAATGGCCGGAAAACATATCTCGAAATGATACGCGAACTTGATGACGTTATAGGGAGTGTTCTCAGCGCTCTTGAGGTGGCTGAAATCTTGGAAGATACACTGATTATTTTTGCAAGCGATAATGGCGGACAGGAGCCTCAGTCTTTTATTTTCAATTATTTTCTCCCGATCGCCCGCGAAGCATTTGCGAGTAATGACCCCTTGAGGGCAGACAAAGGAAAAAACCTTTGAGGGGGGCGTGCGTGTGCCTGCTGTCATCTGGTGGCAGGATCGTTTCGTTTCAGACTTGAAAATTCAACAGCCATTTCATATCGCTGATCTACTCCCTACAATTTTAAAAATTGTTGGACTCAATGGAGTCGGATTCGATGGGGTGAGTCAACTTGAGTTGTTAGATAAAAAAAATACAAAAAAGCATAATTACAGAGAATCCTTTGTTGTGGGAGGTATCGGTAGTGAGGCACTCTATGACTGGCCCTTTAAGCTTGTGAAGGAGGTTTCTCTCCCCTTTGTCCCCGATTTTTTCAGCACTGAGAATTACTATCTATTCAATTTAATCGATGATCCCTTTGAGGAAACTGACCTGAAAAAATCACACTCAGAGATCTACGATGAAATGTCAAATAAGATGAAGTCCTTGGAGAGACGGTCTGTAGTCGAGCTTGATCTAAGCCAGGGGCTCGAGGCATACGGCGGAGAGATAACAAAGCAACCTTGGGCAGAGGCAGCTCAGCGCGTGCCGGGCCATTGAGCCTCTCCGATGTTTGAAAGGTTCCAGGGAGCAGTGTTGTGCCGATCATCGAAAGTGAAGATCATAAAATTCGCGGGATCCAGGGCGTGCATCTATACCATCATTTCCTGTCCAATTGCGCGAAACATATGAATTTGGTGCTTGCCGAAAAAGATGTCATCGATACACCAGATCCCGTGCATCTGCTATCACGAGACAACATTAGTGAGACAACTACTTACGGATCAACCCAAAAGGGCTAGTGACTACGATGGTGCACGATGGTGATGTAATTAATGAATTGATTGATATTTTGCAGTATAACAAAGGGTTACTTACTGATATGCCATTACATCCGAAGGACAAAGACCGAAGATACCTTCTTGCTGAAGGGATGGATATTGCCACGAATGATCATAATTCGATTGTTAAGACCTATGTGTATGCGATGGCATTTGCACGCCCCCACTCAAAAGATGACCTTATGCGCTATCGAGATTTGCCAGACGATGAAGAACTATTCAAATTTCATGAGCGCGCCTCATCCGGTTTTTTGGGGGATCACGTTGCCAGAGCGGAAGTACAATTATTTGAGGTCTATGACTGCCTTGAGGATGAGCTGGCGGACCATAACTGGATTGTGGGTGATACGTTCACCGATGCCGACATGACTCGGTTAGTGCAGTTTTTCCTTATGACGCGTAACCGGATCATTAGTTTTGCGCGTTACCCTAATCTTGAACGCTGGCGGAAACGATTTATGGCAAGACCTTTATTTCGACGGAGAATATTAGACTCACAACCGTGGTATGCTCTAATGGTATGTTTGGCCCTTGTCTACAAAGCATTCTTTACGAGAGGGAGCTTTCCCACGAGAAGGAGCCAGATTTGTATGATGGTACTTTGATATGGGATTTGAGAAATATAAGTAATGTTCTGAGACCGGAGAGACTTGTGAAAGATTTAACTTTGGCCAGCAAGCTGAAAATTTTACAAGAGAATTCGGGTAATAAAATTCCAGCGTTTGCAAGCGAGCCGGTTGATACGGCTAGGCAGGCTCTGATTGAGAGCGAAATCCTCAAAGTTTGTTCTCCCTGATGGCACATTCAGCATTATGAGCAAGTTTTATGAGCAAGTTAGGTGTGGACAAATGAGTGGATTTGGTAGCCCAATCTACAGGAACTATGTCCTCGCTGCTCTCACCCTCGTGTATACACTCAACTTTATAGATCGGACACTCATAGCGGTGGTCGCACAACCAATTATAAATTCTTTTGGCCTGACTGATGCCCAATGGGGACTGCTTTACGGACCACCATTTGCAATTTTTTATGCCTTTATGGGACTCCCGATTGCCCTTTGGGCTGACCGATCAAATCGCGTCAAAATAATTACGGTTTGTATTGTATTGTGGTCCGTTATGACTGCATTGTGTGGGCTTGCTGTGGGTTTTTTTACTCTTTTATTGTTTCGGGTCGGTGTTGCTGTAGGTGAGGCGGGTTGCACTCCTCCAGCCAACTCTATTATCGGTGACTACTTTATTGCAAAAAAAAGAGCCTCAGCCTTAAGCATCTACTCTATGGGAGTAATGTTGGGAGCCGTTCTTGCAAATTTATTTGGTGGCCCTATAGCGCAGATGCAGGGGACAGATTTTGGTATGTGGCTCCATGACATTGGTATTGGACGGATTGTTTCACAGGTTGACTGGAGCCTTGTGGAGGGGTGGCGCATTGCGTTTGTGATTGTTGGGCTTCCCGGTGTTTTGGTGGCTTTGGTGGTGCTCCTAACTGTGAAGGAACCGCCGAGAGGGTATTCCGATCATCCCGATTTGGTTGCCGATGAGCCAGTCCACTGGGGAGTGGCTTTCAGTGAATTGCGAAACAAGCCCACATTCTGGTGGATGGTGGCCGGGGCATCGATAGTAGCATTTGTTGGTTACGGAATTAATAGTTTTCAAGCTCCACTTCTTCAACGACTGCATGGACTTAATGTACGGGAGGCTGCGGTAAATTTTGGTGCTCCCTTTGCGTTTATGGCTGCGATAGGAACCTTTATTGGGGGCTATTTAACTGAGAAGCTCACACCTCGCTGGAAGACTGCGGTGGCGTGGGTACCAGCGATCGGGTTACTAATTGCTATGCCCCTATACATTTTTGCCTTCTTTTCAGAAGATTTGGGTTTAGTTTTATTTTTTTGGGGAATGGCTACCATGTGTCATTTTGCTTACCTCGGTGCTCAATACACCATCGGACAAGGTGTTGTTAGCAATCGATCGCGTGCTGCAGCGATAGCGGTATTGCTGATTGACGTTTCTTTGGTGGGAAACGGTCTTGGACCTTATTTTGTGGGATTTTTGAGTGACTTTTTTATGGAATCGACACTTAAAATGGTCGACCTGACTGGATATTTGACTCCATCGACCTGTTTGTCGGATGTAAACACTTTTGATGAAGGTCAGAGGCACCTCTGTGCGGTGGCCTACGCAACAGGCTTGCAAAGGGCGATGTCGGCGACGGCCTGTCTATTTACGATTGCTGCCTTATGTTTTATTGCATCCTCGAAGAATTTAAAGCGCGACTTTGTTGAAGAACTATAATATGTGAATATTTATGCTGTCGAGGGATGGCATCTGTAAAAGTAGAAAGATAGATTTAATTTTGATACTTGGGATGTTTTCGGAGATAATTTGAACGCTGTTTGGAGAGATCCGTGTAAAGAACCATAAGACCTTTATGTACTGCCCTAGAAATTTGCTTTAGTTTGGTTGGAACTCAAATTGTATGGTAAGACAAGAACAAGAAATTCGAATCGAGCTCGCTGCATGCTTCCGAATATTTGACTATCTCGGCTGGACGGAGCTTGTATACAATCATATAACGGCGAAAGTTCCGGGGAAAAAGGCCCATTTCCTTATTAATCCGTTTGGGTTTCATTACGGTACGATTTGTGCCTCGGACCTAGTAAAGATCGATATTGACGGGAACTTGGTTGACGATTCGCCAAACTCTGTGAATCCGGCCGGAATTATTTTACACACGGCGATTCACTCAGCGAGGCGTGACGTTAATTGCATCATTCATACCCATACCGATTCCGGCATGGCGGTAGCTTGTCAGCAGCAGGGGTTGCGGCACGACAATTTTTATTCAGCGCTCCACCGGGGCATCGTGGCTTATCATGATTTTGAAGGAATTACCGTTTTAGACGATGAGAAACCGAGGTTGGTGGCTAATCTGGGCAATAAAAATTTGATGATACTGCGCAGTCATGGTCTCGTTGGTTGTGGCTCAACTATCCCGGAGGCTTTTTTAAACACGTGGCGCCTTCAACGAGCCTGCGACATCCAGTTTGCAACTGACAGTTGCGGTCGGAAGGTGAATTCAATCGGTGATGAGATACTAGAAAAAACTGAACAGCTACTGAAGCTACAGCATCCTGAGGAGGGTGCTTTTGGCCAGCTTGAGTTTGCTGGGATGCGCAGGCTTATGGATAAACTTGACCCTAGCTACAAAGATTGATCCGGGGCCTGTTACAAAATCTTTTACAATAGCAACGCTCGCGGCTTTTAAAATTTTGGAGGTAGACAAATGGAAAAACAGGTGATGTTCACGGAAATGTCGAAAGGAACTGCTGATGATTACGCGATCATCACCGAGCACTCAGCGAAATTTTCTAAAACATTAGCAGATCGCATTCTGAACCATTTAGCTCTCCTCAAGGGAGACACAGGCGGATTTCGCATTGATCGATATGCCCATAGCCTCCAAGCGGCGACGCGCGCTTACCGGGATGGGCGTAATGAAGAGTATGTGGTCTGTGCCCTTTTGCATGATATAGGTGACACTATCGGATCTGCAAACCATGCAGACCTCGCGGCGACTATGCTCGAGCCCTTCGTGTCAGAACGTAACCACTGGATCGTAAAGCATCACGGAGTTTTCCAAGGGTATTATTTTTTTGAGCATGTTGGATTAGACAAAAATAGTAGAGATAATTTCAGTGATAGTGAGTATTGGGACGCCTGTGCAGAATTTTGTGAAAAATATGATCAAAATTCATTCGATCCCGAATATAAAAGTATGGGTATTGAAGATTTTGAGCCAATGGTGAGGAGAGTATTCAGAAAACCGAAGACATCTATTGCGATGGCCTATAATTCCGATTGATAGGGCAAGGATGCCTCTGAACCAGTGCGCACTGAGGTTATCTTTCGATGAGGTCCAACTCAATAAATATCCTCTTTACTGACATCAAAGTTAAGGAATAAAAAATCTCACTACACAAGCCATTATGTTACACTTTGGTGCAATTTTATGAAGGACTTTGGTGTTAAAGCCAATGATTAATGTAAGACTTGCCCTTCTGGTCCATTTGACCAATAATTTTGGTGTGAGGATAAGTCTTTTCTCGGACGCTACGGAGTGTTTGCAACTTTAGTGGCTTCTCGAACGTTTCTAAGCGTGAACATTGCGAATAGCACGTTCCTGTATACTGTAAAAAAGAAAATAAAGGTTTCGGGGTGGTACTTTGAATTATCGTAAGGCACTTACGAGGCGAGCGTTTCTGAGGCGGGTTTCTCGATTTTCTCTGGGAGCGAGTCTGGCTGTAAATTCGATGGGTTTCTTTGGACTTGTCAATGCTCCGAAGGTTTTATCGAGTTCTCACCATGATTTTCGCGCTTTGGTGCTTGTGTTCTTAGAGGGTGGAAACGATTCATTTAACATGATTGTGCCCTCGGGCTATGATTCTATGCGTGCGGAGTATGATCGGGGAAGACGTTTCCTCGCTTTACCAAGTGAGCAGCTACAGCTTTTAAATTTGGAGGACGCGGCGAGTCTGTATGACGGATCGCGCTCAAGTGACTTTGGCTTGCACCCTGCGTGTCAGAATCTTGCAGGGATGTTTAACTCAGGTGAGATGTCGGTCATCTGCAACGTGGGTAACTTGATCGTCCCAACTAACAGTCAGCAATTTTCGGATGCCGCGGTCAAACTTCCTCCTCGGTTATTTTCGCATGCTGATCAACAACGGCAGTTTCAGAGCGAGCCCACCAATCCTTTTCAGTATGGTTGGGGTGGTAGAGTGGCCGAAATGCTATCGGATTACAACACTGATGTAAGTCTATCTCCGTTAATTTCTGTTTCTGGATTGAACTCTTTTCAGGTAAGTCGTGATAGCCTTGTAAATCCCTATACGATGGGAACTAACGGAGTTGTTTCCCTTGCGGCCTTCAATGGTGATCGAAAGGCCTTAGTGGAGGCAGGGATGCAGTCCGTAAATGGATCTTCCCACCTCATGGCGCAAAAGTATCAAGATGTTTTTCAATCCGCCAGGAGGGCGGAAACGATAGTCTCAAGCACTTTTGATAGAGCGGAGGCGTCCGGGGTGGATTACGATGGCATATTTAATGCTGCTGGACTATCCGGTACTCGAGTCTCCCTCCAGCTGAAGACGGTGGCGAAGATGATTGGCGGTCGTCCGTCAGAGTCGAACCGACGGCCGGTATACTTCGTAAAGATGAACGGATTCGATACCCATCAAAACATGCTGGCTGATCACGCCACCTTGATGGCTGAGCTAGATGCGGCTCTTGGAGCTTTCAGGAATGTACTCAAGGAGCAAGGCGATTTTGATCAAGTTTTGACATATGTAGGCTCAGAATTTGGTCGCACTTTTACACCGAATGGTGATGATGAGGGAAGCGGAACAGATCATGGATGGGGTGGACATGCCCTTGCTATGGGAGGGATGGTAAAGGGTAGCCGTTTTTTTGGGACGTACCCGACCCTTGATCTAAATAATCCCCTTGACCCTGGACGAGGAAGATGGATACCCACCACCTCTAACTCGCAGTGTGCAGCCTCTATCGCCCATTGGATGGGCGTACCTCAGTCAGATGTGGGCAAGATTTTCCCATCATTGGCAAACTTTGCTAGTCCTTTTGAGGCTAACTCTAATCTTGACTTTATCCGGCTATGAGATCACTGGTGTCAAAATCAACCAGTTACTTGCCGTCATTTTTCTTTATATTAATGTTATCTGCCTGTGGAGGCGGTGGTGGCGGTGATTCTCAATCTCTAGCGGTGAATTCTGACAGGGATAGTGACGGTGTGCTCAATTCTTTGGATGTTTTTCCAGATAATGCTTCCGAATCCTTGGATACTGATTCAGATGGGGTTGGTAACAATGCAGACACTGACGATGATGGAGACGGTGTCGCGGACACAGAGGATATCTTCCCTTTGGATAGCTCTGAGTCACGAGATACAGATTCAGATGGGGTTGGTAACAATGCGGATGATGATGATGACAATGATGGGGTGTTGGATTCGGAAGATATCTTCCCTTTGAATAGCTCTGAATCGCGAGATACTGATTCAGATGGACTCGGAAATAATGGGGATGATGATGATGATAATGATGGAGTTTCTGACTCTTTAGACGCATTTCCACTTGACGCAAACGAGAGCGTTGATTCCGACGGTGACGGTGTTGGAAACAATGCAGATACTGATGATGACAATGATGGCGTTGAGGATGTTAGCGATGATTTTCCGGAAGATGAAACAAGGTCTGCTACGCCGACGATAAGTCTCACGGTCTTGGAGGAAAATGCTTATGAGGCAAATAATCAGCTCGGAAAGTTTCAAATTCAGAGGACCGGAGATCCTATGGAGCTCGATATTGTCTTCCAGATATCGGGTAACGAAGACTCCACTCGTGGTTCGGTGAGCGATGTAGATTTTAGCCTGTCTTATGGTAATGGTGACGGCGTTGGAACCACTCTTAAGTTGGCGGAGAATCAAAATTTCCGGGTGATTGAAGTCTTAGCTACGCAAGATGGTTTAAAAGAAGTTCCTGAAACACTTACTTTGACCCTAAAACTCGATGAAGGATATGAGCTTGGTACTGATGTCGCGGGTTCGGTAATTATCAGCGACGCCAGTAATGCGCCAGAAAATGGAAGAGTCTTTTTAGGTACATTTGGGCCGCAGGACGCTGCAGATACTACTGCATCGGGTTTCCTTAGTTTTGTCCTACAGGGTGACAACGATGGTGGTGTGCTAAATTATAACTTCTCCAATCTTGGTTCAATAAGGACGGATCAGCATATCCATATGCTACCCTCTGGCACCATCGTAAGGGATATAGAGGAGTCATTGCTTGACGAGGACGGACATTTAAGTTCCTTTACTTGGGATATGGCGCCTGGCGGCATCTATACAACAGAGCAGCAAGTGTTAGACGCGCTATTTGACGGGAAATTTTATATTAACATTCACACTGCGGATTACCCAAATGGCGAGATTTCGGCAACCCTAGTTTTTGATGCCAATGTTAATGCGCCAACAGATTCAGGAGGCGGAGAGATTACGAGTTCTGCCAGTTTAACAAAAACTGAGGTGGACTCCGACGTCGTTAGATTTTTAAATCAATCTACATTCGGTTCCACAGAGCGAAGTTACAACGAGTTAAGGGCGACTATCGAAGAGACTGGAGAGAACCGTATGGTTGCCTATGAAAGTTGGATAGATAGCCAGTTCGAAAAACCGCAAACTGAAATGCTTGCACTTATGGACGAGACCATTCCTCTTTTCCTTTCTTGTGATATTACTCGAAATGCAGGTTGTGACAACGCTGAGCCGGAGGAAAATCTGAGAAGAGATGCGTTTTGGCCAATGGCAGTTTATGGTCGGGACCAGTTGAGGCAACGGATGACATTTGCATTGAGCGAGATTCTGGTAGTCAGTGATCAGGACGCTGGGGTGAGAAATGGCCACCGAGGTGCGGCCGATTACTGGGATACGCTTGCAGAAAATGCTTTCGGGACATATCGGCAGCTGTTGGGAGACGTGACTCGTCATCCAATAATGGGGTTATACCTAAGCCATCTAAGGAATAAGAAAGAGGACCCGGCAAAGGGAACTTATCCTGATGAGAACTATGCTCGAGAGGTGATGCAGCTTTTTACCTTTGGCCTTGTCCACAGACAAAAAAACGGATCTATCAAGTTAGGCGAAAACAATCTCCCAATAGAAACCTATGACAACTCCGTCATCAGTGAGCTAGCACGTGTGATGACTGGCCTTTCTTTCAGTAAAACCAATAATGGGAGCTCTGTTATTGATAATACTAATTTCTCAAGGGGTAACAGTTTTAACAATTCTGTGCAACATCGGTGGACGCACCCGATGAAATTCTTCACGGCCCACCATGACTTTGGTGAGAAGATATTATTCGAGGATGGTGGTGAGACACAAAAAATAAGCGCGAGCAGTTCGTCAAGTCTCTCAGCAGCTAATGAAGAACTTGAGCAGGTCCTCGATTATTTAGTGGGACATGGGACAACCGCTCCTTTCATTGCGAGGAAGCTAATACAGCGATTTGTGACTTCAAACCCCAGCCCTGGCTACATAGAGCGTGTTGCAACTTCCTTTGGAGAACAGGGCGATCTCCGCGCTGTAATCAAGGCGATTCTCCTTGATCCCGAGGCTCGAAACCCTGCGACCATTCATTCTCTTAGCTATGGAAAGTTCAAGGAACCGGTGCTCCATCTCACATCTTTGTTAAGGCTTCTGCGAGCTGGCTCAGAAATTCCCCTGGGCGAGTCTAATGCAATTGGTTATGATGCGATTCCTGGGGTAGGTCACAGTAAAATTGAGAACTTTGAATCTGAGGTCACACTCATGCGGATTGGTAATATGCAAGCTATCGGGCAAGAGGTCCTCCGCGCTCCATCGGTATTCAACTTTTTTTCACCGGACTTTGCACCAACTGGACCTATAGCGAGTGGTTCGTTGGTGTCGCCCGAACTTCAGCTTGTGACAGAGAGTCAGATTTTTAATACATTCAATATCTTTTCCAGTTTGGTAAGCTCGGGTGGTCTTAGCAGAAGCAATCGGTATACAAATTTTAATCTCACCTATACGAGGGATCAGTTCAGGGTCAAGCTAAATGATGATGTCCTCGATAGTGTTTGGGATAGCACATCTGGAACCAATTTATCAAAAGCCAAGGCGGTAGTGCGATTCTTGGATTTCTATCTCAACGCAGGACAGTTAACAAATGTTGAGCAGGACGTCAACGCAGGTTCTGAAACAGATAGTTTTACAGACTTACTTGCGCAGCGTCTTTCGACCTACACGAACAGTATGAATCGCAATCGACTCGCAGTTTATACCATGATGACCGCGCCTGATGTTCAAATTGGTCGGTAACTAGGTAGGAGTTCTGTTGGATCGTTGATGGTTTTACTGAGATTTTTTCGGAATATTGGCATCGAATAGAATTCGATGAGTGCAAGGTTAGAGCCTTATTAAAAATAACTAGAATATTGGAGTAGTTCCGATGCGCGCTTACTACCCAACAGTTTTATTACCTATGGTCGCCTCGATCACCTTATCATGTGGAGGTGGAGGAGGTGGCTCAGATAATAATGCTGGTTATACCAATAACGATCCTGTCGTCACTGAAACACCAGTACCACGAGGTATGCTGATTCGAGCAGAGACCGACTCCGATATTATTAACAGTGTTCGACAGGGACTAACAACGATTACCGAGGCGAATGCAGCTGAGCGCGCGCTATCTCAGCCCTCAATTGAGGTTGCTGCATCGGATTCACTTGCAACCTCTTCAGGAAACTATACAACCACATACACACTCGAGAAGAATGTTGATGAGCATGATTATGTCAAGTACGACGGTGACCATATGTTTATCGCGCCAAGCAAGAGCATGGATTGCTGTTTTATCATGGAGGACGCTATCGTCGAGGAAGAGGACCGTGTTGCCAGCTCGGGGTTGAGTTTGCTACCGCCGACGCAGACAGGTGAACGCACTATACGAATCTTGAAGACAGAGCCAGTTAGTGCGTCCATTGCACAGGTCTCGGCAATCGAACTGGATACCCAACATACTGTAGAGGGCCTTTATGTAAGTGGCTCCCAGCTGGTGGCAATAAGCTCCTCTGGCTGGTGGGGCTCCTATGGGAGTGAATTCTTGCGCGTCTCAAGATGGCGGGAGCAGACTACTGTTCTTGATATTTATGACATCAGTGATATAGGAAACCCTTCAAGTCAATTTAACATTGAAGTGGAGGGAGGTTTCGTAAGCAGCCGTAGAAAAGATAATATTATCTATTTCATGACCCGCCACAGCCCATCGATTAAGGGGTTTGAGTATTCTCCGACAGCCGAGCAGCAGACCGAAAATGAACAACTTCTAAGTAGCCTTACGGTCGCTGAAATTTTGCCTAAGATTAGCGTTGGTGGAGAGCTCATAGAAGCGATTGGAGTACAAGATTGTTTTCTTTTTGATCAAGACAATGAGCAAGCTCCCACCGAGATTGGATACCCGACCTTAACAATAATGTTTGCCATTGATCTGGAATCAAGCTCCTTATCGAGTGTAAGGTGCTATCTCGAGTCAACCAATGGCATCTATGTGAGTGAAAATGCAATTTATTTGGCGCAAGTTGATACCTCATCTACCAAATCAAAAACTATCCTCCATGGGTATGAGTTGTCATCGGATTTGAGTTATCTGGGCTCTGGAGTTGTAGAGGGCGCACTGTATCTTGATGGTAACCGAGATTTTCGGATTAACGAGTATAGGGGCTACTTACGTGTAGTGACGACGGATCGAGACTTTACTTCGGATGATCGTTTTGATCACCGACTGTCGACCCTTAAGTTGAATGAACAAGAGCTCAGAATGGATTTGATTTCAACACTACCAAATGAAAATCGTCCTCAGGAAATCGGGAAACCCAATGAAGATCTTTATGGAGTAAGATTTTTCGGTAACACTCTATACCTTGTGACATTTGAGCGCATTGATCCGCTCTATGTCGTGGATCTTTCCGTACCCTCCGATCCTGTGATCGCGGGAGAATTAACAGTTACTGGGTTCTCTGATTTTTTGCATCCGGTAAGTGAGAAGTTGCTCTTGGGTCTTGGTCAGGATGAGTCGGGTTTGGTAAAGCTAGAGTTGTTCGATGTCGGACAGATGAACATGCCGTCGTCACTTGGGGCGATGGTGCTAGGCTCAGATGAGAATGCACGTTGGAGCTATTCAGAAGCTCGCTACAACAGACATGCCTTCACTTATCAACAGATTAATGATGACCTAGATCGTTTTTTGGTACCTGTAAGTATGGGTCTTTATAGCGACGAGTCTGGTTATCAGAACAAGGACCGGTTGTATATGTTTGAGTTGAGAAACAAGTCTATGTCGAACTTAGCGTCGATTTTTGAAGTTGGTAGAATTACTATGCAAAGTAGTTGGGATAAGCGTAACCGTTCATTCATCCATGATGATGCAGTTTACTACATCAACGGAACCAAGGTGTGGAGTGCCCTTTGGGGGAGTGCGAGTGAACAATCGGGTCCGTTTTAGCGTGACCTTAGGGCAAGAGCTCAAAACTTTCGCGTACTAACCGTATTTACCGGTAGGCTACAATAGCACCCGAAATTTGTTGTCATATTTCCTCACCAGTGGAAGCTTCGCGATTCTTCCTCGCAAAGATAAAAGACCTCACACACAGAAGGGTGAAGAAAAGCCCTGTGGAAAAAAGCATCAGTTTTGACACTGATGCCCATGGATTACTAAAAGCTCCGTCATCTGAGGAGAACCCCCGAAAGAAATCTGCCCCCCCAAAGAACGCTACCAGTCCTATAAGGACTGCTATGTGCATAAGCACTTTTTTCATTTTTGGTAATAATGATGCAGTTATTCCAAGAATGACCATTGGAATACCGATCATGCTTGGGATGAGGGATGTGATGCTCCCGCTACCGCTTATCATGCTCACCGTGACGCCCCAAATAACGAGGAAGGCACCATAAATAGTAGTGATCCTCTCCATGTTCTGTCCCATCACAAGGAATTCAGGATTAGCAGCGTCTCGCGTGTTCTCCATGCCCATGCTCCAAAGAATTTCTTTAATTTATACCTCTATCTACGTCTAACCCGACGATACGGTCCGATTTGTTTCACATATTAATTTAATTTCTTGGTGAGGGTAAGGTGTCCATAAAGTTGTGATTACAACTGGTCCTCGTTTGTATCGAATGAGAGAGTTTCTGTGAGAGCTTCTAAGGATTGACGCCTGCAGAAGCTCCCCTTAATGCACCTCCAAAGGTCCTCCGAGTAGGAACGGGCAAGCATATTTCACCATGCTACGGTTACTGTGTCCGACACCGGGAGCGATGGAGAGTGACCAGTTAAATGGAACTTTGAGTTTTATCGAGGCATTGAATAAGGAATTCATATAGAACCTGTGTCCTCTAGAAAATCGATGGCTCCCTTGCCGCATGCTTTGGAAGTCCTTATTTAGGGAACTATGTTCGGGGTCATTATCCTCGTCTCCAAGGAGCACGATAACCCGTTTAGAATAAGCTTTCACAAGGCTAGTATCAGAGACGTCAACATCCTTTAAACCCTGAGGAAAATTGACTGTATCAACCGGCATGGTGTAGTAACCAGCATTTGCCAAAACAATTCGCTTTGCCCGGTTATCAGGTATGAAATACAGGAACCTATGAGCGATTTGAGCTCCTGCGGAATGCCCATAAAGATTATAAAAATCACTCTGGATTTTGAATTGGCCTCTCACCTCATCAAAAAGGGGCTCGATCACAGATAGGAGCCAGAATTGCTGTTCTACTGTTCGACCCTTTAGGGATCGGATATTACCCCAGTTGAATGTGTCTTTTGGAAATCTTGAGCTCTTGAACTCTGGCACTACAGCAATGAAATCTTTGTCTACGGCATAATTATGCCAGCTATTTCTATAGCCTTCCGCGTTACGACTTCTTCCGTGGAGTATTACGACTATTGGAGTTTCTTCGTCTGTTTTTGGTGGAACGGAGATAAAAACCGTAAGTGGTTTACCAGCCCAGCCATCGAATACAAAGCTACCCTTTCCGTTTTCGTCAAGAGCTTCTTTTATGGACAAGGTACTTGCCCCCAACGGCTCACAAACAGCACCTAATAATAAAAGTAGTGGCACATGCGACAGGGCTCTGATTCGGTTGAAAATTGAATTCATCGACGATTTCATCCTATTTAGGGTCTAATGGGTTCGCTAATTGATGGGTATGTAACACACAGTATTGGTGAGTAGAATCATGATAAATATCAGACATGTTACCAATGGGCCGAGGTAAATTTTACCGGTCATATTAAAAAAGTAGCGATTGAAGTAAGGTAGGACGAACATAACGGGGACAATGCCAAACAGCAGATTGATATACAACCAGTTTTGCGTCCAATATACCGTGCCTGTTAGGCTAAAAACCGTGTATTGTATGAATATTATAAAGAATAGGCCAAGCGAGTTTGCAATACCAGCTAGGAGCATTGATTTCCATTCTACCTCATCTTTAAAACGCATAGCAGCATTGACTCTCAGAGAGTTTGCTGTAAAAAAGACAAGAAAAAAGGGTACATACATTCCCAGTAGTGTAAGCATCTCAGGTTGAAATACCCTGGCTCCTATGAACCAGAAGCGATAATCGATCTGAAACAGGTAATTTACAAAAAACAGCGTTAGGTAGTAGCAACTAAAGATGATCACCGCTGCCACTGTTGTTAACAAGAGCTCGCTCCGGTCGATTTGCACGCCCCAGTTATTGGGATTAGCTCCATGCTTACGCCCATAAAACTTGTAGCTTAGATAAAACAAGGCGAGCCCAATTACCCCATTGAATAAGGCCC
>MDTB01083180.1_pt1 | contig 27178 bp, 22 predicted proteins | sample 811161 | NCBI WGS metagenome assembly MDTB01 (sample SAMN05326650, study PRJNA326480) | marine metagenome | isolation source: seawater | place: Mediterranean Sea | collected 2009 | reverse complement strand
TCATTGGCCCGATCTGATGCAATAGCTCTATCAATTGCGTTTGCTATTCTAACCCCAGTGTCGCTAGTTTGATCATAGTGGAACCTCAGCTTTGGTATTGTCCTAAGGCTGATTCTGCTGGAGAGCTCCTTCCGCAAGAACCCAGAGGCCCCAGATAACACAAGCTCTGCCACGTTACTTTTCTCGTCAGGTAAAACAGTGAAGTATACATCTGCAAAACTCAGATCATTCGAAACATTGACATCACTAATAGTCACTAGTCCCAGCCTAGGGTCCTGAAGCTCATGCTGTATCAGTTCGGCTAATTGTCTACCGACCAAACCAGCCACTTTCGTGCTGCGATAAGATTCAAAAGGCATAAAAACTTATAGCTCACGAGCAACTTGGCGGGTATCAAAAACTTCGATTTGATCACCTATCTTCACATCACTGTAGTTTTTTACACCAATCCCGCACTCCGTTCCACTTTGAACATCTTTGACTTCATCCTTAACCCTCCTCAAGGACTCTAGTTCTCCCTCGAAGATGACGACATTATCTCGTAAAACCCGAATCATCTTGTTTCTAGAAACAGTTCCCTCTGTGACCATACAACCAGCAATATCGCCATATTTTTTGGATTGGAATACATCCCTTACCTCTGCAATCCCAACAATTTCCTCTCTGATCTCAGGCGATAACATGCCCGACAAGGCAGCTTTAATATCATCCACCAAATCATAGATTACCTTATAATATCGAAGGTCTAGCCCTTCAATTTCAATAATTTTTTTCGCGGGATTGTCTGCACGAACGTTGAAACCAAAGATTACCGCTTCCGATGCAACAGCATAAGTAGCATCGGACTCAGAGATAGCGCCGACTCCAGACAGTACAACATTTACCTTAACTTCAGCATTCCCTAGTTCTGTCACCGAAGAAATGATTGCTTCCAAAGAACCTCTCACATCTGCTTTCACTACGATATTTAGTAATTTAGTTTCATCATTACCAAATGATTCGAGCAAGTTATCCAGAGAGATTGATGGGCTTGAGAGCCTTTCTTCATTTGCTTTATTCTTGCGAAATGCTGCAACTTCCCTGGCCCGTTTTTCGTCTTTAGCTACAATGAAACTATCACCTGCCGCAGGAGTTCCGTCCAGCCCTAGAATTTCAACAGGAGTAGCGGGGCCAACACTTTTTATCTTTTTACCGTGCTCATCGTTTAAGGCACGTACCCGTCCGAAAAATTCGCCCGCCACCACAATATCACCCTGAGATAAGGTTCCCTCCTGAACGAGCAGGGTTGCTACGGACCCGCGGCCCTTATCCAATTGAGATTCGATAACAACGCCTCGGGCTGGACCAGAGCGCACTGCCGTTAATTCCAACATTTCTGATTGCAGAAGTAATGCTTCCAATAGATCATCCATTCCTTGCCCAGTTAAAGCTGACACAGGGATAAATTGCGTATCACCCCCCCAGTCGTCCGGGATAACCTCCCGAGCGGCTAATTCATTTTTTGCACGATCAGGATCTGCACCTTCTAGATCTACCTTATTAATAGCTACGACGATTGGAACACCTGCTCCTTTACTGTGAGCGATAGCCTCCTCTGTCTGTGGCATAACTCCGTCGTCTGCGGCAACTACAAGGATCACTATATCTGTACATTGGGCCCCACGAGCACGCATCGCCGTAAAAGCGGCATGCCCAGGGGTATCGATGAAACAAATTTCACCATGATTAGTTTGCACCCTATAGGCGCCAATATGTTGAGTGATTCCCCCTGCTTCTCCATCTGCAATAGAGGATTTCCTGATATAGTCCAGGAGAGAGGTCTTTCCATGGTCTACATGCCCCATAACCGTAACAACCGGCGATCTCGGTTGCGATTCTGCCTCATATATCAACTCATCACTAAGCAAATTCTCCAAAGCATCTGAATCAAGAATCTTAACCGTGTGACCAAATTCCTCCACCACTAAGATAGCCGCTTCTTGGACAATAGACTGATTCATTGTTGCCATGATATCCATGTCGAATAAAGTCTTAATTACATCAGTTGCCTTCACCGACATTCTTTGAGATAGCTGCTGCACGGTAATAGTCTCTCCTATCTCTACTTCTCTTTTTATATCTTCTTTAGGAGCCGTAAATTTATGCTGACCACTCTCCACCCTTATCTGCTGACGCTTCGGACGTGCACCAATGGTTAGTCCCAAGGTAGAGGAATCTTCCTTATTGCCCAAGTCACTGACGTTGTCATTTAGTAGATCTTCTACTTCGTTCTCTAAAAGCTCTTCTACGCGGCGCTTGCGATTACCTTGCTTGGATTTTTTCTTTTGATTATCATCTTCGTCAAGGTCATTACGATCTCTCTTATCCTTACGAGCACTAATCTTAGTGTCTTCTTGATCATCCTCAGAAACAGTTTTTATAGCCTCACTATTACTGGCTACTTTTTTTGCCTCCTTCTCCTTACTTCCCCTAGCTGCCAATTCCAATGCTTCTTGCGCCGCTCTATCAGCGTCTTCACGCCGTTTTTGCGCTTCGGCCTCGGCGGCTAAATGCGCCTCGCGCCGCCTCGCCTCGTCATCAGCTCTTCTGTTCACTTCCTGAGAAGCTGGCTTAGTCTCACTTGCAGTTTCTTGCTCACCCTCAAGAGCGTTACGACGCACGTAAGTGCGCTTCTTTCGAACTTCAACATTAACCGTTCGGCCTCTTCCACTCCCGGTGGTTTTTAGGGTAGATAGAGTTCTTCGCTTTAACGTAATCTTTTTTGGGGACTCCTGAGACTCTCCATGAACACGTTTTAGGTACGCTAATAATATTTCCTGATTTTCATCAGTCACTGCCTCACCTGGTTTGTTCTGAGACAAACCCGCCTCTTGCATCTGCTGCAGAAGACGGGCAACAGGGACGCTAAGAGTTTCTGCTAGCTGTTCTACTGTTTTTTCTGGCATCTAAATTCCTAGTAGCTCAACCATTTGTTAGTTTTCTTGGGAATCACTATTGTCTGATTCTTCTTCAAACCAGGGAGCACGAGCAGTCATAATTAGTTCCCCCGCGAGTTCCTCTGTCATTCCGTCGATGTCTATCAAGTCGTCAATGGCTTGCTCGGCCAAATCTTCCATGGTGATAATACCAAGCCCCACTAATTTATATGCTAAAGGGGTATCCATTCCGTCCATATTTAGAAGATCATCCGCTGGCTGAGTGTCCGAACGCTCTTCTTCATTAGTTAACTCTATAGTAGTAAGAGCATTCTTCGCTCTATTTCTTAGCTCTTCGACAATTTCGTCATCGAAACCCTCAATGGAGGTCATTTCTTCAATTGGGACATAAGCTATTTCCTCCAGAGTAGTGAAATTTTCCTCCACCAATGCAATTGCTACCTCTTCAGATACATCAAGCTGTTCCATAAATCTCTCAACGATGGATCCTGCTTCTTGCTGGTGTTTCTCCTCAGCTTCCTCTTCAGTCATGATGTTTAATTCCCAGCCCGTTAATTCACTAGCTAGCTTGACATTTTGCCCACCTTTACCAATAGCCTGCGCCAGATTTTCTTCCGCTACAGCAATATCCATACTTAGAGTCTCTTCATCCACTACGATCTTAACAACCTCTGCAGGGGACATTGCATTTATGGCCAATTGGGCGATATTGTCATCCCAAGGAACCACATCAATCCTCTCGCTGGCTAACTCGCTGGATACAGCTTGCACACGCGACCCCCGCATCCCAACGCAAGAGCCTACTGGGTCTATTCGTCCGTCATTGGTCTTTACTGCAATCTTTGCTCGAGATCCGGGGTCTCGAGCAGATGCCAATATCTCAATTACACCATCAGAAATCTCGGGTACTTCCAGAGTGAAGAGCTTGACAAGCATTTCTGGCGAAGTTCGCGATAATGCTAACTGAGGGCCTCTCGCATCCGGTCTGATCTCTTTGAGCAAAGCTCGAAGGCGATCTCCAACACGAAACATCTCTCTTGGGATCCATTCTTCTCTAGGAAGTATCGCCTCAGCATTATTGCCCAAATCGACGATAACCGCTTCTCGAGACACCTTTTTGACTTGCCCGCTGACCAATTCGCCAACAGAAGAAAGATATAGATCAACTACCTGTGCCCTCTCTGCTTCCCGAATTTTTTGAACTATGACCTGTTTGGATGTCTGAGCACCAATACGTCCATATTCCATAGATTCTACGGGAAGTTCATAAAAGGAACCAACTTCCATAGATTCATCTTTTGCTAGAGCTTTTGACAACGTTATTTCGGCTTCTGGGAACTCTATTTCTGAGTCATCTGACACCACTTTCCAACGTCGGAAAGTTTCATATTCTCCGGTATCTTTATCCATTACGACCCTGAGCTCTACTTCCTCTTCGTATCGTTTCTTAGTTGCAGTAGCCAGAGCAAGTTCTAGCGCCTCAAATATAACATCTTCCGAAACCCCTTTCTCATTGGAAACTGCCTCAACTACGAGCAATATTTCTTTACTCATTTCCTCTGCCTCACGATTACGAATACTTTATGCATAACTAGACATTAACTACCAGATTCGCTCTATCTATATGCTCTAATGGGAACAAAATTTGCTCTTCATGCCCTGTTTGTAACACAACTTCATCTCCTTCTAGGCCCACTAAAAGGCCTGCATACTTCTTACGACCCTCATAGGACTTTAACAAAACAACCTTAATGGTTTCTCCCTCGAACTCCTCGAAGTGAGCTCTGGTAAAAAGTCTCCTGTTCAGTCCAGGGGATGAGACTTCTAATGTATACTCATTTACAAATGTGCCCTCTACATCTAGGACACTACCAAGCTGTCTACTAACATTAGCGCAGTCCTCTACACTAATAGATCTCTCTAGATTATCGATATACACCTTCAGAGTTGGAACCCTACTTTGGGATATATGTTCAAATGCCCAAAATTTGTATCCCAAACCATCCACGACTGTTTTGACCAAGTCTTCGAGAGCACCTTTCAAGCAAATTTCTCCCCATGACATCTCATCCAAAAACAAAAATGGGCCAACAAGCCCATTTCAAAGATTAAAAACTCCAAACTTAACTACCATCTTACGACCGCTAACTGCGAAATCGAGATTTAATAAAAGGCTCCTTTAAAGGGGCCTTTTATAATTATTCTTGGTAGCGGGGGCAGGATTTGAACCTACGACCTACGGGTTATGAGCCCGTCGAGCTACCAGACTGCTCCACCCCGCAACGACAAGGGGCAGAATTATAGGTTCGCAAGGAAAGTGGGTCAACAGGATAAGTAAAGAAGGTTTACCAAAAACTCAAAACTGAAAGCAATATACTATCTGATTACCTTAATTTTGGTGCCGAAGAGAGGACTTGAACCTCCACGGGGTTTCCCCCACTACCCCCTCAAGGTAGCGTGTCTACCAATTTCACCACTTCGGCAACATCTAAAGTTCAGGTGTTGATGTTTCTTGCGATTCTATTTCAGGCACTTCAGACATTGGCACTGGGACCTCTTGGCTTTGGACAACTTCGGGCACCCCAAAATCACTGGCTTTCAAAGATTTTTGCTTAGCGAAGTACGCCAGAGTAAAACTCGTCAGAAAAAACCCAATTGCTATCCAAGTAGTAATTTTAGTCAAAAAACTACCAGCGCCTCCGCTGCCAAAAACAGTAGATGAGCCACCGGCGCCAAAGCCTGCACCCATATCTGCCCCTTTGCCTTGCTGAATCAAAATAAGACAAATAATGATTAAAGCTCCTAAAACATGAGCTAGAAGAACTACAGTTTCCAAAATATCCAAATTCATCAGTTCTCACCTGCTAAGTTACAGATCTTAATAAAATCAATACTACTGAGTGAGGCACCGCCAACAAGGGCGCCGTCAATATCAACTTCCGACATCAAGGAATATGCATTTGATGGATTGACACTGCCTCCGTATAAAATACGCATACTGTCAGCTAAATTCTGATCCTTCCCTCTTATAATCTCTCTTATACTGCCGTGAACCTCTCCAGCAACTCTGGGAGATGCGGTTTCACCAGTGCCTATTGCCCAAACTGGCTCATAGGCAATTAGAGCATTTGCAAGGTCGGACGGCGAGAAAAAATCTAGAACCGACCTTAGCTGATCTGAAACTACTTGAACTGTATGTCCCGAATTTCTTTGTTTTATAGTCTCACCAACGCAGAGAATTGGTTGTATCTGATATTTTAACAATGTCTCAATTTTAGCTACTGTTGTTTCGTTTGATTCGCCGAATAGCATTCTCCTCTCAGAATGACCTACCAGACAGTAACTACATCCAAACTCCCTGATCATAGGGGCAGAGATTTCTCCAGTATAGGCGCCCTGCTCATAGGAGTTAACATTCTGAGCACCCATCAACACGGATTCACCCTTAAGTAAACCTGAGACCTTCTGCATATAGATAACAGGGGGAATAACAACCACATCACACCGGAACGGTGCCGACGAGCAGATCGACGCGGCCAGTTCTGCACTAGATTCTCGAGTGCCGTTCATCTTCCAATTACCCGCAACTAGTGGCTTTCTCACAATAGTTCGCACCAATCAACTTTGGTAAGGGCCGAGAATGTTAACGAGTTTACCTTTAAACTGCAAACTAGCATTTTTTCTATCCCACTGATTCTTCTACAACTTCTGCCAGATCACTCGCCAACTTCTCTACATGAGAGAGACTTTCACCTTCAACCATTACGCGCATTACCAACTCAGTGCCTGAGGGTCGCAATAATACCCTCCCCTTACCATCAAGTTGCCTCTCTGTTTCTTTAACAGCTGCCAAAATCTCTGGAGACTCCCCAAGGAGAAATCCTTCCTTGCACTGAACATTTACAACATGCTGCGGATATTTAATCATCGCCTTTTTTAAATGATGTAGTGATTTCCCCGAGGAAAGAATAGCCTGAATGACCTGAAGAGCAGAGACAACACCATCACCAGTCGAAGTAAGGTCAAGACATAGTATATGCCCTGAGGACTCGCCGCCTAGCTCCCATTGATTACGCAATAACTCTGCGAGCACGTACCTATCTCCAACAGGCGCACGGATGAATGGTATATCTGAGGCACGCAATACTTCTTCAAGCCCAAAATTGCTCATTTGCGTTCCTACAACGCCTCCGACTATACGACCAGAAAGTTTTCTCGATAAAGCAATAATAAGAAGCAGCTCATCACCATCAACGATCTCTCCACAATCGTCAACCATTATTAGTCGGTCACCATCCCCATCAAAGGCTATACCAAAATCTGCTTCACTTCTTACTACCTCACTCACTAATTCGAAGGGGCAGGTGGACCCTACTTTTTCATTTATATTGAATCCATCAGGAGCTGTACCAATTTCTATTACTTCAGCTCCTAACTCCCTAAATACGTTGGGCGCGATGTGGTAAGTAGCTCCATGCGCACAATCGACTACAATTTTGAATCCAGCCAATGTATAGCTAGTCGGGAAACAGCTTTTACAAAATTCTATATATCTCCCCGCAGCGTCCGAGATGCGGGAAACCTTCCCGATTTCTTTCGTCTTAACCATGGACATCGGTTTGTTGAGCTCTTTTTCAATTTCAAGCTCCAATGAGTCATCTAATTTTTCTCCTTTGTTGGAAAAAAATTTCACCCCGTTGTCATTATAGGGGTTATGAGAGGCACTTATAACTATGCCTGCCTTAGCTTTAAACGTTCTAGTCAGATAAGCAATGGCTGGCGTAGGCATTGGACCAAGAAGCAAAACATCAACGCCAGCCGCCGCTAAGCCAGCTTCTATAGCCGACTCAAACATGTAGCCGGAAACTCTTGTATCTTTTCCTATCAAAATGAGACCGCGGCCGCTTTTAGAAAAAACCTTACCTACTGCCCATCCTAACTTAAGCATGAACTCTGGAGTGATAGGGGGAGCCCCCACTGACCCTCTTATTCCATCAGTCCCGAAGTAGCGCTTCGCTATTGCTCCTTCAACGTTCAAAAGAATGACTCGTTAACAATACTCTGGGCTACCCTAAGAGAGGCCACTGTTTCTTCTACGTCATGGACTCTTAATACATTTGCTCCGTTTAAACTCGCGATTAATGCCGCAGCAACACTTCCCATCTTGAGCATCTCTTGATTGCCACCAAGAATTTTTCTAATTGTACTTTTCCTTGACAGACCCACTAAAATCGGAAGATCAAAGCATTTAAATTGTCTTAATCGATTTATTATCTCCAGATTGTGGATTGCGGTTTTTCCGAACCCAAATCCTGGATCAATGAGAAGGCGTCCCCTCTCAATTCCAACATGCTTGCAAGCGCTTATTCGCTCACTGAAGAAATCACAAATTTCTTCAATTAGATTTTCGTAAGAGGGATTATTTTGCATGTTACTCGGCTCACCTTTCATATGCATCAAGCAGACCGCCAACCCTGTTTCTGCTGCGGCATCGAGCGCTCCTTCTCGGGTCAAACTCCTAACATCATTGATTATATTACAACCCACTAATGCGGCCTGCCGCATTACTTCTGGGGTGCTTGTGTCAACCGAAATACAAACTTCCGATTTTTCTCGGATTCTCTGGATTACTGGTATTACCCTTTTGATTTCTGTTTCTTGCGGAACCGGGTTAGCCCCGGGCCTAGTCGACTCTCCTCCTATATCCACAATATCAACGTTTTCTTTTACCATGGACAGGGCCCTTTCAACAGCAGCACCGACTTTCAGATAACGCCCTCCGTCGGAGAACGAATCTGGCGTTACGTTCACTACGCCCATTACCAAGGGCCTGCGCTCGGCTAGAAGCAGCTCGAGTTTTGACGTCATAAAAACAAATCAAAGATCAGCAGCTGGACCTCCAACAGAGCCCGAGGAACGACTCTCTTCAGAGGCGGATTCCGTTGGAGTAGATCCTTTATCTCCCCAGCCCGCAGGCGGTCTTGGTTTTCGACCATTCATAATATCATCGATCTGGCCACGGTCGATTGTCTCGTACTCCAAAAGAGTCTCTGCCATTATATCGAGTTTGTCTCTATTGTCTTCTAACAATTGTTTTGCTCTAGCATAACAATCATCGATTATTGTCCGAACTTCTTTATCAATTTTGCTTGCTGTGTCCACCGAGACAGATGATCTTGTTGCCCCGGCCGATTTGCCCAAGAAAACTTCTTCATCTTCTTCGTCATACATAAGAGGACCGAGATTCTTGGACAAGCCCCATTTAGTAACCATAGCCCGAGCCATCTTAGTTGCACGCTCTATATCGTTAGCTGCGCCAGTAGTGATTCCTTCAGAACCCAAAGTTAGCTCCTCAGCAATTCTTCCTCCAAAGAGTGCACATATTTGGCTGAATATCGAACGTTTACTCAGAGAATAACGGTCCTCCTCAGGCAAAAACATGGTGACGCCGAGAGCTCTTCCCCTGGGTATAATGGTTACTTTATAACTCGGATCATGTTCCGGGACCAGATACCCAACGATACAATGTCCAGCTTCGTGGTATGCCGTGTTGCTCTTCTCTTTTTCAGACATGACCATACTTTTACGCTCAGCCCCCATCATGATCTTGTCCTTTGCTTGGTCGAGCTCAGCCATCCCAACTGTTCGTTTATCCTTACGAGCAGCAAATAAAGCTGCTTCGTTAACCAAATTCGCCAGGTCTGCGCCAGAGAAGCCGGGGGTACCTCGAGCTATAACTCCAGGCTCCACGTCCTGCGCCAAGGGAACCTTCCGCATGTGGACCTTAAGGATTTGCTCGCGGCCACGAATATCAGGTAATGAAACCACTACTTGACGATCAAACCTCCCCGGCCTTAGCAAAGCCGGATCGAGTACATCTGGTCTATTTGTGGATGCAATAACAATAATCCCTTCGTTTCCATCGAAACCATCCATTTCGACAAGAAGCTGATTCAGGGTCTGCTCGCGCTCATCATGCCCACCACCCAAACCAGCACCTCTATGGCGTCCAACAGCATCTATTTCATCAATAAATATGATACAAGGGGTTTGTTTTTTAGCTTGATCAAACATATCCCGCACTCTAGAAGCACCAACGCCTACAAACATTTCCACAAAGTCGGAGCCCGATATGGAAAAAAATGGCACCTTAGCTTCACCTGCAATAGCACGCGCCAATAGAGTTTTACCAGTCCCTGGCTGTCCCACCATCAGTATACCTCTAGGAATTCTCCCCCCTAGTTTTTGAAATTTTCCAGGATCCTGAAGGAATTCTACAAGCTCTTGCACGTCTTCTTTCGCCTCATCAACACCGGCGACATCTGCGAAAGTAGTCTTGATTTGGTCTTCGCCAAGTAGTTTTGCTTTGCTCTTTCCAAAGGTTAATGGACCCCCTCGGCCACCCGCACCACCTTGCATTTGTCGCATAAAGAACAGGAAGACGGCAATAATGACCAAAATCGGGAAACTCGCAACGAGTAGCTGGGTCCAGATACTCTGTTGCTCAGGTTTGTTCCCCTTAAAGTTGACATTGTGGTCTAGGAGGTCGTCAATTAAAGCATTGTCAGATATTTGTGGCTGCACGGTTTCAAAATTCTCACCAGTATATCTAGTGCCTGTAATAGTCTGACCATTAACCTCTATATCTCGAACCTGGCCTTTGTTAACCAACTCAAGAAAAGTTGAGTAGTCAATTTCTTCAGACCCATCTGTTATTTGGAAGTTCTGAAATACTGTCAACAAAATTGCAGCGATGATTAACCAAAGTAGTAAATTTTTTCCCATATCTTTCACGTAGGCTTCCTCAGCATGAGACCCGATTCCTGTATTTTAAGCCTGGCAGCATAATTGCCACGGCATATCCTAGAATTACCCAATAAAATTTCGACCAATGAGATAACTTTCTCGCGATCTATTGTTAGAGGCATTCGGTTTAAAATTATAACTCTTTCGAAAATTTTTTCTAAACCGACCGCGCAAGTCATTCACTCCGGATCCTTCGAAACATTTTACTATTAACGAACCACCTGGACGCAGTATTTTCACGACAGCTTCCAGCACTATTTCCACCAAATAGATGGAGTTGGGCTGATCAATTTCCCTAATTCCACTAAAGTTGGGGGCCATATCTGAAATTACAAGGTCTATTTGCTGTCCATTTAGTAAATTTATTAATTCATCTAACGTAGCGTTTTCTCGGAAGTCACCCTTAATAATTTCGACGCCTGAGAGAGGCGCCATCTCGAGAAGATCAACAGCAACAACTCTTCCTTCCCGACCTACCTCACCTCGAGCAATCTGTGAAAAGCCACCAGGAGCTGCTCCTAGATCGACGATTATGTGACCAGTTTCCATCAATCCGTATTTTTCTTGGATTTGAAGTAACTTGTATCCAGCTCGTGACCGCAATCCTTTATGCCTGGCGGCCTGAACGTAGCTATCTCTGGCATGATCTATCAACCATCTCTTACTTGAACCAGATTTCTTAGACATTCAGTTTTCTCTATAAGTTACGAGGCCTCTGGGCTAAAATGACATGTTGTCAACTTTATCTGTGATAATGGTAACCTCAAAGCAAAAAAAACGGTTTCGCGCTATCGGGCATAATCTCAAGCCAGTTGTTACTATTGCTAACGATACTGTGAGTCAAAGTGTTAACATTGAAATAGACCGGGCACTTAGAGATCACGAGCTTGTAAAGATTAAGGTCTCAGTAAATGCCAGGTCCGTAAAAAAGGACCTAATCAAGGATATAGTAAAAAAGCACGACTCAACACTAATCCAATTAATTGGCAATGTCGCTTTGATATATCGAGAAGCAAAGAAACCCAATCCACTATTGTCGAATATTCTCCGTAGCAACGTTTTTTAACCAAATTGGTGTCTAAAGATGCTCAATTGACTGGATCTCTAACTCAACATCACCGTTCGGAGTCTTCACTGCCGCGACGTCGCCAATTTCCTTGCCTACTAGAGCCCTAGCAATGGGAGAATATACCGAGAGTTTATTCAACTTTAAGTTTGACTCATCATCTCCAACTATCTTGTATACCGATTCCTTCCCATCCTCTAAATTAACAACCGTTACAGTAACACCGAATATAACCTTACCACTTCGCACTATGTCCCTAACATCGATAATCTGGGCCGCGGATAGCTTATTTTCGATTTCGAGGATTCGTCCCTCAATGAAGCCCTGCTCTTCCTTGGCATATTGAAACTCAGCATTTTCTCTGAGGTCACCCTGCTCTAACGCCTCTGCTATGGCTTTAATTATTCTTGGACGCTCCGCAGACTTTAGCCGATCCAATTCTTCGCGCAGCACATCAGCCCCGTGAGGGGTCATAGGAATTTTGTCCATCTCTTCTCCCAGCGAGTCAGCAACCATAAGTGTCCGATGGAAAGGAAGTTTTGTCCAGTTTCAAGATACAGATATATGCAAGTCCTGTAAGCGGTGAACTGAAATATCCGCACCATGGCGAACCGCGGCGATACTGGCCCTGCCGCCTGCCATAGTTGTCGTATAACAAACCTTTTGCTGAAGAGCTGTAAGACGGATAGTAAATGAATCTGCGATAGCTTGTTTACCTTCTGTGGTATTTATTATGAAATCTATTTGATTGTTCTTAAGCATATCTACCACATGTGGGCGACCCTCTATTACTTTATTAACAATCTGAACATCCATACCTGCGTCTGCAATAGTACGGGCGCTTCCCCTTGTGGCGAAGATACTAAAACCAAGATCCAGTAAATCTCGGGCGAGCTCAGGTAATTGGGACTTATCGGCGTCCCGAACACTGACAAATACACACCCCTTTTCTGGTATCGGGTCCCCAGCAGCGGCTTGAGCCTTTGAATAAGCTTCCCCAAAAGTTTTTCCGATGCCCATAACCTCACCAGTAGATTTCATCTCAGGTCCTAATATAGGATCTACTCCTGGAAATTTCCCAAACGGAAATACTGCCTCTTTAACATTGTAAAACTCCGGAATAATCTCTTCTGTAAATCCCTGATTAGCAAGGCTAGTACCGGCCATACAACGCGCAGCAACTTTAGCCAAGGATAAACCAATACATTTTGAAACGAACGGTACTGTCCGTGATGCTCTGGGATTCACTTCCAGAACATAGATTTCATTATTCTGGACTGCTAGTTGAACATTCATAAGACCAATAACTTTTAACTCCAGCGCCATATCCTTTACCTGCCGCCTCATTGCATCTGTAAGGCTTTTTGCTAGGCTATAAGGTGGTAAAGAGCATGCGGAATCTCCTGAGTGCACGCCCGCTTGCTCAATGTGTTCCATGATTGAGCCAATGACCACCTCTTCGCCATCACAGACTGCATCGATATCTACTTCAATTGCTTGATCGAGAAATCGATCAAGCAAGACGGGCGATTGGTCTGAAACATGAACCGCTTCCCGCATATATTTCGTCAGCTCAGCGTCATCATAAACTATTTCCATCGCTCTTCCGCCCAATACGTAAGATGGACGAACAACAAGTGGATAACCAATCTCTCTTGCAGAGCCTAGGCCTTCTTCAACGCGTTTTATGGTCTTATTGGGAGGTTGTATCAGACCGAGAGTCTTTATCATTTCTTGAAAGCGCTCTCGGTCTTCAGCTCGGTCTATGGCATCAGGGGATGTACCCATTATTGGAACACCGGCTAATTCAAGAGCTCTCGCTAGTTTCAAGGGCGTTTGCCCCCCGAACTGTACAATTAGTCCTTTGGGTTTCTCCAAATCAACAACTGATAACACATCTTCGAGGGTAAGAGGTTCAAAATATAAACGATCGGAAGTATCGTAATCCGTAGAAACTGTTTCTGGATTACAATTTATCATAATCGTCTCATACCCATCTTCACGCATCGCCATAGCTGCGTGAACACAACAATAATCAAATTCGATACCCTGACCAATTCGATTTGGGCCACCGCCAAGTACTATGATTTTATTTCGATTGGTGGGTTTTGCTTCGCATTCAGACTCATAAGTAGAATACATGTAAGCCGTAGTGGTCTCGAATTCCGCCGCGCAAGTATCAACCCTCTTGTACACAGGTCGCACACCAAGAGACAGCCGTCTTTCACGAACCTTAGATTCAGATTCATTTAGTAGAGATGCCAGTCTAGAGTCGGAGAATCCTCTCTGCTTAAACCTAAACATTTCATCCTTAGAAATATTGCTTAGCTCTAAGTTAGTTATCCTTTGCTCAACCCGAATAATGTCCTGAATTTGCGAAAGAAACCAAGGATCAATGCCCGTAAGTTCGTTAACATCACCTAAATCGAAACCATGACGAAATGCGTCTGCCACATATCGAATACGGTCTGCACCAGGAGTTTTCATTTCCCGTCGAAGGACTGTATCTAAATCAAACTCATTTTTTACTACAGGAGTAAGCCCATCAATCCCTGTTTCCAAACCCCTAAGCGCCTTTTGCAGAGACTCCTGAAAGGTTCTACCCATGGCCATAACTTCGCCGACTGACTTCATCTGAGTAGTTAATACCCTTTCTGCCTGTGGGAATTTCTCAAAGGTGAAACGAGGAATTTTAGTGACAATATAATCTATTGATGGCTCAAATGAAGCTGGGGTCCTACCCCCTGTAATTTCATTAGATAACTCATCAAGGGTATAGCCGACGGCAAGCTTGGCAGCCACTTTAGCTATTGGGAAACCTGTTGCTTTTGAGGCTAGCGCTGAGGATCTAGATACTCTGGGATTCATTTCAATAACAACTAGCCGGCCCGATTCTGGATCAACAGCAAATTGAACATTTGACCCTCCAGTTTCTACTCCAATAGCTCTTAATACCTCTAGCGAGGCATTCCGCATGATCTGATATTCTTTGTCGGTGAGAGTTTGGGCTGGAGCTACAGTGATTGAATCACCGGTGTGAATACCCATTGGGTCGAGATTCTCGATAGAACATACAATAATACAATTGTCTTTTTTATCTCTCACTACCTCCATCTCATATTCTTTCCAACCAAGGAGGGATTCGTCTATGAGTAGCTCTGTCGTGGGAGATAGGTCGAGACCCCGAGTACAGATCTCCTCAAAATCTTCGTGATTATAGGCTATTCCGCCGCCGGTTCCCCCCATCGTAAAAGAAGGACGAATGACGCAAGGAAATCCCAATGACTGCTGCGCCTTTCTGGCCTCTTCAAGCGAGTGCGCTATTGAACTCCGAGGAGTTTCAAGACCGATTGATTTCATTACCTCATCGAACTGTTGACGATCCTCTGCTCGGTCTATCGCTTCCTTTTTAGCGCCTATTAACTCGACATCATAGCGCTCAAGAACACCTTCTCTAGACAAGTCAAGAGCACAATTCAAAGCCGTTTGACCACCCATTGTGGGGAGCAACGCATCTGGCCGCTCCTTATCGATTATATTAGCAACATTACCCCACAAGACCGGCTCAATATATGTGGCATCCGCCATAAAGGGGTCAGTCATTATAGTCGCCGGATTAGAGTTAACCAGAATGACACGCAATCCTTCTTCGCGAAGGGCTTTGCAGGCTTGAGCCCCGGAATAGTCAAATTCACATGCCTGACCGATTACGATTGGACCAGCACCTATGATTAAAACGCTCTTTATATCAGTTCTCTTAGGCATGCCTTTCTCTGCTCATCAATTCGACAAAGTGGTCAAACAAAGAACTGGCATCATGTGGGCCTGGACTGGCCTCAGGATGACCTTGAAATCCAAATGCAGGCCTATCTGATAAATGTATACCCTGGAGAGACTTATCGAACAACGAGCGATGAGTTACCGTTACATTATCAGGCAAAGCTGAATCGTCAATACAAAATCCATGATTCTGGCTAGTAATCATTACAGCACCATTAGCCAGGTCCTCCACAGGATGATTAGCCCCATGATGCCCATGGTCCATTTTTTTCGTCGACATCCCTACTGATAAGGCTAAAAGCTGTAAACCGAGACAGATACCAAATATCGGGGTGTTTGTTTGAAGGATTTGTTTGATCGCCGAAATTGCGTACTTGCATGGGTCTGGGTCCCCTGGTCCATTCGAGAGAAATACCCCATCTGGGTCCAACGAAAGAACTTCCTCTGCTGAGGTTTTTGCAGGTACCACGGTAATTCTGCAACCTCGGTCTACCATCATTCTTAAGATATTTTTCTTCACGCCAAAGTCATACGCGACCACATGGTAAAGGGAATCACTCGGACTACTATGGCCTTTCTCCAAGTCCCAAGTACCTTGCCGCCAGTCGTAAGTTTTCTTAGCCGAAACGTGATCAGCTAGATCCATCCCATTCAATCCTGGGAACTTCTTTGCCTTCGATATAGCTTCAGCTCGATGCGCATCGCTGAGTTCTGATGATGCAATAACACATCCGTTAAGGGCTCCATATTTCCTCAATACCCCCGTCAATCTCCTTGTATCAACCTCAGCAATACCAATAACGCGATTTCGCTTTAGATAGTCACGTAAGGACTCTTGTTTCCTCCAGCTACTGGCAACCAGGGGCAAATCACGAATAATAAGTCCTTCTGACCAAATCTTATTTGACTCATCATCATCCGAATTGAGACCAGTATTTCCTATGTGCGGGTGAGTCAATGTTATGATCTGCCTGGCGTAAGAAGGATCCGAAAGTATCTCTTGATAGCCAGTTATCGCCGTATTAAAAACAACCTCTCCAACCGCCTCCCCAAAAGCCCCGATCGCCATACCATCAAAGACCATCTCGTTCTCTAGTGCAAGAGTAGCATTACTAATCAAGAGCAGGTCTCCAAATAAAGTTTAGAGCTCAAAAAAAAAGCGAGATTGGATTTGCTTCCATCTCGCTTTCTCATCTAATTACGAAGGTGTCATATTAGGGAACAAGTGTAAAAGAAGCTTAGCCTCGATTCTAGGAAAATTATGCCTTAATTGAATTGATTCCTAGTACATCCCGCATATTGAAGAGGCCGTTGGGTTGATTTGATATAAATTCGGCTGCTCTTAATGCTCCTAGAGCAAAATTCATACGGCTTTGAGCGCGATGGGTAATCTCTATACGCTCACCATCACCAACGAATGCTACAGTGTGATCACCAACAATATCCCCTGCTCTTAGAGAATGAATTCCAATAGCTTTTCTAGGTCTCTCCTGCGCAAGACCTGAACGACCGTAAACAGCAACATCCTCTAGATTTCTGCCTAGCTGAGACGCAACAACCTCTCCAAGGGTTATCGCCGTACCTGAGGGAGCATCTACTTTGTGCCGATGGTGAGCCTCTACAATCTCTATTTCCACATCATCACCGAGAATCGCTGCTGCAGTCTCTGCCAGCTTGAAGGTGGTATTTACTCCAACGCTATAGTTTGATGCATGGACGATGGCAATTCTGCTTGAGGCAGCAACTATTTCATCGAGTTCAGGTTCCTTAAGGCCAGTAGTACCAATTACCATCTTTCGGTTATTAGACAAACAAATATCGACATTCCCTACCGTGGCTTTTGCGATTGTGAAATCTATTAGTATGGAAAAAGTATCACACGCGGATACAAGGCTGTCTGTTATCTCAACACCGTTTTTACCTATACCCGCAAACTCTCCTGAGTCGACACCTACCGCTGGAGATCCTTCCTGCTCGATCGCTGCTGTGAGATTGAGCTCCTTCGACTCAGTTATTGCCTGAATTAGGGTTTTTCCCATTTTCCCTGCAGCACCAACAATCCCCACATTGGTCATAATTAGTCCTCCACCTACAAAGTTGGATGATTATACGACGTAATTTATCCCTTGACTGCGTTATTAAGTGAGAGTTTCGATGAAGTTCTTAACTCCCTCGAACCAGGAAGCTTGCTTTGGGGATTGTTTATCGCTACTTTCCTCCGCGAATTCTTGTAGCAGTTCTTTCTGTTTTCTCGATAAATTAACGGGAGTTTCCACAGCGATACGACAATATAAATCTCCAACACCACCGCCACGCACCTGGGTTACATCTACGCCCTTACCACGAAGACGAAATAATCTTCCTGTCTGAGTCTCAGATGGAATCTTTAAATTAACCCGACCTTCTAAGGTTGGAACCTCAAGTTCACCACCTAGAGCTGCAGAAACGAAACTAATGGGCACTTCACAATAGAGATTCTCACCTTCCCGAGTAAAAATCGGATGGTCGTCCACTTCAACCTGAACATAGAGATCCCCGGGAGGGCCTCCATTCAATCCAGCTTCTCCCTGTCCAGAAAGACGGATTCTATCCCCGCTGTCCACACCCGGAGGAACCTTAACCGCCAGCGTTTTTTCTTCCTCATGCCGTCCTTGTCCCTGACATCTAACACAAGGATCTGAAATCACCTTTCCAGCCCCTCGACATCGAGGACAGGTACTTTGCATTGAAAAAAAGCCTTGGCGGCTGGTCACCTGACCGGTTCCACCACATTGCACACAATCAATGGGTGATGAGCCCTTTTTTGCGCCAGTTCCAAGACATTCCATACATTCAACCGGTGTCGATATCTTAATCTTGGGATTGGTGCCTCTTACTGCCTCCTCCAAAGACAGTCCTAAAACATACTTTAGATCAGAACCTCGATGAGCACGCTGGCCACCTCCCCGCCCTCCAGTGAAGATGTCGCCGAAAACATCTTCGAAAATCGAGCTAAAGTTTCCAGAACCGCTAAAACCACCAGATGCACCGCCTTCAAACGCAGAATGACCGAATTGGTCATAAGAAGACCTCTTCTCTTGGTCAGATAAAACTTCAGCTGCTTCGCTAAGTTCCTTAAATTTTTCCTCTGCCTCCGTATCCCCAGGATTACGATCTGGATGATACTTCATCGCTAGTTTGCGATAAGCTTTTTTCACATCTTGCTCAGAGGCGTTCCTAGGAATCCCTAAGATGTCGTAGTAATCTCGTTTTGTTGGCATTATTTTCTGAGCTCACTTAAGCCGATGACTTTCTTTTTCACACACCAGAGCCGTTAAACGGCAGACGCTCAAGACCTCGGCTTTCCAGGTCGAATGGATCCCCGCCTACTTATTTTCATCCTTTACTTCTTCAAACTCAGCGTCCACAGCGTCACCATCTACGTCTTGACTAGTCTTGGAATCACCGCTGGGCTGCTGCGCCTCTGATCCCTGAGCTTCCTCGGAATACATCCGTTGTGCTAGTGCTGAGGATACTTCCGTTAAGGCTTGGGTTTTGGCGTCAATATCAGCCTTGCTATCCCCGTTTAAGACCTCTTCAAGGCCTGCTATCGCCAACTCGATTTTTTTTCTTTCCTCATCTGAGACCTTGTCACCGGACTCTTCAAGCGTTTTTTTAGTAGCGTGGATCATGCTATCGCCTGTATTCCGGGAGGTTATGAGCTCCTCAAACTTTCGGTCTTCCTCAGCATGAGATTCGGCGTCGGCTACCATGGCTTCAATATCTTCATCGGAAAGCCCACTGGATGCTTTGATCACAATAGATTGTTCCTTCCCAGTAGCCTTGTCTTTTGCGGAGACATTGAGGATACCATTCGCGTCGAGATCAAAACTAACCTCGATTTGCGGAGCTCCACGCGGGGCAGGCGGTATATCAGACAAGTCAAACCTTCCCAAGGATTTGTTCTGTCCAGCTTGCTTTCGTTCCCCTTGCAAAACATGAATAGTTACCGCAGGCTGATTGTCCTCTGCCGTTGAGAATACTTGGGCTTTTTTTGTTGGAATCGTAGTGTTCTTATCGATCAGAATACTCATCACGCTACCCATTGTCTCAATACCTAAGGAAAGCGGAGTCACATCCAGTAATAAAACGTCCTTCACATCACCGGATAGAACGGCTGCCTGAATCGAAGCACCCATTGCAACAGCTTCATCTGGGTTCACATCACGACGAGGATCTTTTCCGAAAAACTCCTGGGCCTTCTTCTGGACCAGAGGCATTCGCGTTTGGCCTCCCACCAAAATAATGTCGTCAACATCTGAGACACCAACATCTGCATCTTTTAAGGCCGTTCTCACTGGCTCCATGGTCCTTTCTACCAAGTCTTCAACGAGTGACTCCAACTTAGCCTGAGTAAGTTTTATAACTAAATGCTTAGGCCCTGATTGATCAGCCGTTATATAGGGAAGGTTAACCTCTTTCTGACCACTGCTGGATAGTTCAATCTTAGCTTTTTCTGCTGCTTCTTTAAGCCGCTGAAGAGCCAGCGGATCACTATGCAGATCCATCCCGTGCTCTTTTTTAAACTCCTCGGCCAAATAATCTATAATTCTTAGGTCAAAATCTTCGCCGCCTAGGAATGTATCCCCATTTGTAGACAACACTTCAAATTGCTTTTCGCCGTCTACATCCGCTATTTCAATAATTGAAATATCGAAGGTACCTCCCCCAAGGTCGTAAACGGCTATCGTAGAATCTCCTGTGGCTTTATCCATCCCATAAGCAAGCGCCGCAGCGGTAGGTTCATTAATAATTCGTTTGACGTCAAGTCCCGCTATACGCCCGGCATCCTTAGTCGCTTGCCTCTGTGAATCGTTAAAGTATGCTGGAACTGTGATAACCGCCTCTGATACTTCTTCGCCCAGATAATCCTCAGCAGTCTTTTTCATCTTGCCAAGGACTTGAGCGGAGATCTGCGGAGGCGCCATTTTGTTGCCCTTGATGTCGACCCAAGCATCCCCATTGTCAGCCTTAGCTACATTATAGGGCACCATGCTAATGTCTCTTTGCACCACGTCGTCTTCGAATTGCCTGCCGATTAGGCGCTTCACAGCAAATACTGTGTTCTGAGGATTGCTAACTGCCTGACGCTTCGCCGCCTGACCAACTAGTATTTCTTCATCTTCTGTATAGCCCACTACAGATGGGGTGGTGCGGTCCCCTTCCGCATTCTCAATAATTTTAGAGTCCTTGCCTTCCATCACTGCCACGCAGGAATTAGTAGTCCCCAAGTCAATGCCGATTATTTTCGCCATACTAAAATCTCTCCTTTCATTGCAATAACCCTTTCGGGTATTTTACTAAACTAGGTCGTATATTGGCCTTCCATCGTAATTTTCAAGCTCTCATTCTTCATTTGGCGCTTTTGTAACCATAACCATGGCGGGTCTGACTAGACGCTGGTTCAACGTATACCCTTTCTGCACCACCGCAAATACCGAGTTCGGTTCCAACTCGCGATTCTCAACCATCGACATAGCCTCATGCAGATTAGGGTCAAAGGGCTCTCCGAGAGGATCGATAACCTGTATGGATTCTTTGGACATAAGATCTTGCAGAAGCTTGAAGGTTAGTTCCACACCTTCTATTACGGGGTCGTCCTGCTTTGTCTTGGCCTCAAGCGCCTTTTCCAAGCTGTCGACCACTGGCAGAATATGCTGGACTAGTCGCTCTAGACCATACTTGTGAGCATTTTCGACATCTTTATCCGTTCTGCGGCGAAGATTCTGCATTTCAGCTTCTGCACGGAGAACCTTGTCTTTGAGGCTCTCTATTTCCGCAAGAAGATCTTGATCACCGTCGGTAGTCTCATCCTGATTACAATCTCCAGCCTGGCTTGAACATTGTGTTGGTTCTTCTGTATTAGCAGAGTCACACTCGTTTTCTATCTCTTCTGATTCGGACATCGGTTAAGAATCCACACTAAATATTTAGATGGTCATATGGGGACTATGAATTTACATTCAAGTCTTTATCCTAGAGTTTCAACGCCCAGGATAGTCCATAGCGGCACCTAATAGGCGCGCCGTCGCATCCACAATAGGAATCACGCGGTTGTAAGGCATTCTAGTGGGTCCTACCACGCCGAGCACACCGATGTATTCACCATCAGCCTGGTAAGGGGCTGTAACTAGAGTACATTCATCGAGAACCTGATAACCCGATTCTGCGCCTATGAAAAGTTTTACGCCTTGAGTGTCGACGCACTTATCAAGCAAGTGCAGGATATCTCTTTTTAAAGAAAAAGCCTTAAATAGCTCTCTTATATCGGCAAGCGCTTGTTCTTCTGCTAGCTCAATTAGGTTTTCCTGACCAGCTACAACAAAATCCGCTTCATGTTTCGTTCCAAATGCCTGTTCCGCAACCTCCAAGGTAGCCTGCATGAGTGAATCCATATTCTCCTGATCATTTTTCATTAATCGTATTAGCTTCGACCGAATGTTACTCAAAGCATGACCCATAAAGTTTTGATTGATAAAGTTTGCAGCCTCCTTTAGCTGCACTTCAGAATACGTTTCCTTGGTATAAATAACTCTGTTTTGAACTTCATGGTCATCCAACACCAAAATAACCAACACCCGATTATCGTTTAGCCCTAAAAATTCGACGTATCTAAGGTGAGTCTGATCCGTATTAGGCAAAGTCACCAAGCCCATCATATTTGTAATTTCTGACAATAATCCAGATGCAGATTCTACTAATTGATGGACCGACTTATCTGGATTCAAATTTTTAGTTAAATTATCTATATCTAGGTTAGCCAGTGGTTCGACAGTAATCAAACTATCCACAAAGAATCTATAACCGAGACCCGTCGGAATCCGTCCCGCGGATGTGTGCGGAGACTCCAAAAAACCAAGCTCCTCCAACCCCGCCATTACATTTCTAACTGTCGCAGGACTTACTGATATTTCGGAACACTCTGCCAGAGTTTTTGAGCCTACGGGATGTCCGCTCTCAATATAGTGCTCGACGAGAGTTTTTAGGAGATACTGGGCTTTTTCGTTAATTTCAACTTTCATGACTTGGTGCCAACATTTCTGTTGATCAACATATACACATTAAAGAGGTCTTTCAATGACAATAGGAATATTGGCCAGGTGATTGCGCGAAATCTCGTGGTCAAGTTTAATTGGTAAATTAGGAAATACTAAGAATCATGCTGCTCAATTTAAACATTCAAAACTTTGCCTTAGCGAACGACTTAGATATCGAGTTCGAAAATAAAATGTCCGTGGTGACCGGCGAAACTGGAGCCGGGAAGTCCATTATGCTGGATGCCTTATCGCTATCTTTAGGAAACCGAGCAGATACTAAAATGATTACAGCCGGAGCTGATAGGGCAGAGATAAATGCTACCTTCGATATATCCAGTAATGAAAGCGTTAAACAATGGATGATAGAACACGATCTAGAAGACAATAGTACCTGCATCTTAAGGCGAATAATCACAATCGAGGGTCGCTCGAAGGGTTTTATCAATGGGGTCCCAAGCACATTATCTGATATGAGTTACTTGGGTAACTTATTGGTAGACCTGCATTCTCAACATGAACACCAATCGCTATTAGTTCGAGATAACCAACGCAGACTCCTCGATGAATTTGGCGGACATCAGAGCTTAGTAAAAGAGATAGGAATAATTTATCAGCTCTGTCAGTCTCAAGAAAAAAAACTCAAGACCTTATTAAGCAACCTAGGAAAAGAGAGTTCTAAGCTCCAGCTATTGGAGTATCAACTGGATGAACTCCAAGCATTAGATCTAAAAGAGGATGAGGTCGCTCTGCTGGAAACTGAACAAAAACGCTTATCTAGCTCAGAGGACATACTAAGAAATTGCAATGATGCGATTAACCTCTGCCGAAGTAACGATACGAATAACGTTGTAGGAATGTTAGCGCGGGTTATTGAACTTCTATCCGTTATTGACGACCCCAAGGTGAGAGGCGTCGCAGAGCTACTTAACAGTAGCCAAATACAGGTAGAAGAGGCAAGTGACGATCTGCAATCAATGATCGGCAATATCATTGTTGATCCTGAAAGATTATCGATGGTAGAAAAGAAACTGTCCTCAATTTACGATATCGCTAGAAAACACCACGTAAAAGCAAATCATCTATTAACTGTAACTAAAGATATCGAAAAGGAAATAGCGTCATTAAAAAATATAGATACAGAAGTTGACATGCTGGAAGCACAACTTTCCCAATGTAGAAAAAAGTATCAAGAAGTAGCAAGCAAACTTACCGAAAAGAGAACCCGTCACGGCTTAGCTCTGCAATCAGCGGTGACCGAAAAACTTAGGCAGCTCGGGATGACTGAGGCCAATTTTGAGGTGAGCTTAAAGACTAAACCAGCAGATTCTGTCTATACAAATGGTGTAGAAGATGTGGAATTCCTGATCACTACAAACAAAAAATATGCTGCACGATCTCTTAATCGAATAGCATCGGGTGGAGAGTTGTCTCGAATTAGCTTGGCTATACAAGTTGTAACGGCTAACACCTCTAGAATTCCTACACTTGTGTTTGATGAAGTGGATGTGGGTATTGGTGGTGCTACTGCGGAGGTAGTTGGTGCGCTTCTTAGGGACCTAGGCACAAAAACCCAAATAATTTGTGTTACCCATCTCGCGCAAGTCGCAGCAAAAGGGAATCAGCACTTGAGAGTTAATAAACAAGAAGATGGAATACAAGTAACGCCTCTTAATAGATCCCGCAGAGTCAAGGAATTAGCTCGGATGCTAGGAGGAATTGAGTTAACGGAACAATCGATAGCCCATGCAGAGCAGATTTTGGGCAACGCTCACTAGCAGCCTCGCCTACACACTGAACATAAACCGTACATATTTAAACTATGATCTGTAAGCTCAAACCCTAAGCTTTCTGCAATTGATTGTTGCCGTTTTTCAATCTCATCATCATGAAATTCTTCTACTTTCCCACACCTGACACACACGATATGGTCATGGTGTTCTTCCCTAGCTAACTCAAAGACTGAGTGGCCCTCCTCAAAATTGTGTCTATTTACAATGCCAGCTGTCTCGAACTGGGTCAGTACTCGATAGACTGTCGCTAGACCAAGTTCAACTTCATCATCTAAAAAATACTTATAAATATCTTCAGCGCTAAAGTGGCGTATTGTAGAACTTTCCATCAGCCCAAGTATCTTGAGCCGCGGCACTGTAGCTTTTAGGCCGTGCTGTTTTAGTTCTTTAAAGTCACGCATTCTCAGTCTGAAAAATGTGGTTATGAAAGTTTGGGCCAGTTAACATATATTGTACCGAAACCACTTGAATCAAAATAGCTATTATGAAAATTATAACCCTAGCATTTATCTTTACTACTGTTGGCTGCTCAACATTTAGCTTCCCTGGGGTGCACCGGATCTCTGTACAGCAAGGTAACGTTATTACTCAGGTTATGATTGATAAGTTAAAGCCTGGAATGACGAGAAGTCAGGTAAGGTATATCCTCGGCAATCCAGTTCTAGACGATGCTCTCAACCAAGATCGCTGGAACTATGTTTATACGATTCAAATCCCAGGTAGGGAAATTCAGCGAGAAGTATTGATTTTGCACTTTCTCGAGGAAAAACTGAGCGTTTTTGACACTAGAAAATCTGCTTCTGATGAAAACTAATCTGACCTTGCTTGTCGGATCTTCTTGGCCTTTCGAGCTCGAGCCTATTGGAAACAAGTAAGAAGAGTCTTAAAAATCCCTCACGAACGGTATCCTAGAGCAACTAACCGTCTTCTTTTCTAATTCCAAAAAACTTGGTTTTTCAGATCGGTAAAAATGTTCTAAGGATTCTGCTCCTGGCACCAGACAGAAAAACTGCGTACAGGATAGTCGCGCCCGTTAAACCGTCTATATTCTTAAAACAGCTTTCCCCCCAGGATATGAGCTATTTCTTGGCTAAGCATTCTGCTGTTCTAATCTGAGACAAAAAGCATCGACAAGCTTCTTAGCCGACTTATCAAACGTCTTGGAAAATGGGAGTTCTAAAAAAGCAGCACCGAGCTCAAACGATAGCTCCATCTCCACCTTACAACCCAAGTCTGGTATCGGCTTAAATTTCCAGCACCCTTCGAGTTCAGAAAAAGGCCCTTTTAATAAGCTCATTTCAATCCTCTCAAAAGGAACAATGAGATTTCTAGTCGTAAAACTCCTTTTTACGCCTGCGCTAGAAATATCTAATCGAGCAACGATTTCAGTCAAAGAGCGACTCAAAATTTCGCTGCCAGAACACCATGGTAGAAAACGTGGGTACGATTCAACATCATTAACCACTTCAAATACTTTTTCTGCACTATATGGCACCAAAGCAGTTTGTAAAAAAGTCTTCATTAGACTTGTAGCAAGGCCATAAAAAACACAATCGCAACTGCGGCAGGCGCAATGAATCTAGCGAGAAACTTCCAGACAGGGTAGAACCACCCATCAAGCGTCATCTCACTATCGAGAATCATGCTTGATAATATCCAACCAGCGAAAATGGCTATAAAAATACCCCCCAAGGGCAAGATTATATTGTTAGTGACATAATCCATGGAGTCCAAAAAGGTCATTTCGTCAAAGATAAATAAATCCGACCAAATATTTGTGGAAAAAACGCTGCCTAGCCCAAGCAGCCAAACACAGACTCCTACTATCAAGGCTGCGACACGTCGCGAAGTTTTTAGCTTTTCTATGAGCCATGCGATTGCTGGCTCTATAAGTGAAATGGCTGATGTAACTGCGGCAAAAGCCACGAGCACGAAGAACACACATCCAAAAATTTGACCACCAACCATCTGGCCAAAGGCCAGGGGCAGGGTAATGAACATGAGACCAGGACCGGCGCTACTTTCCAGAGAATTAGCAAAGACTAAAGGGAATATCACTAGCCCTGACATAAGAGCTACCCCAGTATCCATTAAAGCAATCATGGTGGCAGTGCCAATAACTGATGCATCTTTTGGCATATAAGCGCCGTAAGCCATGATCGCACCCATGCCTAGACTAAGTGTAAAAAAGGCCTGGCCCATAGCTTCCAAAACACTATTCCAAGTCAACTTTTCAAAATTAAAAGAAAATAAAAAATTAACACCCTCCAAGAAGTGTCCGGAAGTTACAGCAGCATAAATTACCAAAACAACCAAGAGGAAAAATAATATTGGCATTAAATATTTAACAGCAACCTCTAAACCGGCACTAACCCCTCTTGCTGAAATTACAACCGTAATTGCCAAAAAAATGGTGAACCAGGCTAAAACTTCCCAAACATTACCTACAAAACCTTTGAATATTTGTTCTGCCGACTCACCGCTGATGCCCACAAAGACACCAGAACCTAACTGAAAAACGTAGGACAATACCCAACCAGCTATGACTGCGTAAAAGGAAAGAATCATAAATCCAGCTACCACCCCCATCCACCCTACTAATTGCCATTTCCTGGATGCATTAGATTTTGAAGCAGCAGTAGCCATCGCGTTAATAGGACTTTTCCTCGCAAAGCGACCAATAACAATCTCAGAAACCATAATCGGGATTCCGATTAAAAATAT
>MDTB01082714.1_pt1 | contig 27178 bp, 19 predicted proteins | sample 811161 | NCBI WGS metagenome assembly MDTB01 (sample SAMN05326650, study PRJNA326480) | marine metagenome | isolation source: seawater | place: Mediterranean Sea | collected 2009 | reverse complement strand
ATCGGATGCGTCTCAGTTATTTTCCATAATTCCTGAAGATGTGCGACAGGCAGTCCTCAAAGATTTTGAGTTTTTCGGGGAGGGATTAGATGAGCGGTCTCTTACGAAGAAAGTCCTGCGTCAGGTTTCCGGTCACTCCACAGCACTGAATAGCTCCTGTTTCTTGGGTAATGGCTGTTATGACCACGCCGTGCCCAGCGTGATTGATGCAATCGTTTCTCGTGGAGAATTTTTGACCGCTTATACGCCTTATCAGCCTGAGATGAGCCAGGGTCTGTTGCAAGCGCTCTATGAATTTCAGTCTTCAATTCAAGAGCTTACAGGCCTCGCTGTGGTGACTTGCGGACACTACGATGGAGCTACTGCTCTCGCTGAGGCGGTCTTGATGACGTTTAAAAAGTCGCCAAATAAAAAACGCGTATTTGTTCAGTCTTCAGTTTCCTACGGCAGTCGGGCGGTACTGGAGACATATTGCTTTGCCACTGACGCTACCTGCCATACCTTCGATAGTGTGGATGATCTGCTTGGCTTGCTAGCCGATTTTTGCGGAGATGTGTCGTCTGTTGTTTTTGAGTTGCCCGGGACACTTGCTTTACACAGTCATTTCGAGTCATATGTCCGGGCGGTGAAAAGCTTTCCAGAGCTCTACATCATTGCTACCGGTCACCCGTATGGTTTGTCTGAGTTTGGTTTTGACGTATCTAAGGTCGCAGATATCGTAGCCTGTGAGGGTCAGCCACTGGGTTTGCATATGTTCGCTGGTGGTGCTCATTTAGGGATGATCGCCGCGTCTGATGAGTTCAAACCTTACCTTCCTGGTCGCCTAGTTGGTCGCGTAACCGATATTCGAGGTAGGCCTGCCTTCGCTTTAGTCTATGAAGATCGTGAGCAGCATGTGGCCCGTGACAAGGCTACCTCTAATATTTGTTCCAATCAGGCTTTAAACGCCCTAAGAGCCTGTATTTTTTTTCGCTTATATGGGGTAGGAGGTATTCGATGGCGTTACACGCGCGCATGTTTGTTGGCTAAAATCTTAGGTGATGCTTTATCGCAAATGAAAGGGATAACGGTTGATCGCGGAAAGGCGATTGGATTTGAATTGCTGTTATCTTTTGATAATGCAGCTGACCTGTTGGCTGTAATTGACGCTGGTCGTGAGCTAGGGGTGAACTTAGGCGTTACGAACGCCGCTGATACGAGGCTCAACGCGAGGCAGATCTTGGTTTCAGTTACCGAATCCAAGTCTGTAGAAGATCTGGTAGCTTTTATAACTGCGGTTAACTTAATTTGTCCGCAAGGAGCCTCCACGTTTCGTAAAATACGGGATCGAATACATGAAGAATTTACTGGATTAGCGCAAGATCACCCAATAGCGGCGACAGAAATTGAGGTGGTAAGACACTTCACTAATTTGAGCCGCCGGAACTATGGAGTCGATACGGGTTCTTATCCGCTTGGATCTTGCACGATGAAGTATAACCCCAAGCGCAATGACCTTCTGGCCGAGTTGACCGAGTTAAAATATTTGCACCCGTTGCAATCCCCCGAATCAATGCCAGGTTTGATTGCGATCTTGGACGAGTTAAAGTCTATGTTGGGGCTTTTGTTAGGTATGGATGCTATTGATCTTACGCCTGGCGCAGGTGCCCACGGTGAGTTAAAAGGGCTATTGATCGCAAAGAAGTATCATATAGGTGAGGGTCATCTGCGTCGTAACAAAGTAATTGTTCCGGAATCGGCGCACGGAACGAATCCTGCCACTGCGGCAATGTGTGGTTTCTCTGTCCAAACTATTTCGTCAACCTCGGATGGCCTCATCGATATTGATGTGCTGAAAGCTGCTCTGGATGATACGACCGCCGTAGTCATGATTACGAACCCAAGTACACTTGGGGTGTTTGAGGCGCAGATCGAAAGTCTGATAGAACTTACGCACGCCGCCGGTGCGCTAGCGTATTATGATGGAGCAAACATGAATGCCCTTATGGGTTACGCCAGTCCGGGCCGGATGGGCTTCGATATTGCGCATATCAATTTACACAAGACCCTCTCCACGCCACATGGTGGAGGTGGGCCAGGGGCTGGTCCGGTCGGAGTCAAACAATTCCTTGCCAAGTTTACATCTCCGGGCCTCGTTTACGATGGGATTGACCCTGGGATCCTGCCAATCAAGATGTTTTTCGGTCACGTGTCGGTATTGATTCGCGCGTATTATTATCTAAAGACGATGGGTGGTACTGGCCTCAGACGCGCCACGGAGGATGCGGTCCTTAACGCTAATTATCTCAAAATGAAACTCCAGGAGTTTTTGCCAGTGGCGTTTGAGGGTCGGTGTATGCATGAGTTTGTGATGGATGCGTCTTCACTCGGTGTAAAGCCGATCGATTTAGCAAAGAGGATGATTGATTACGGAGTTCATCCACCGACATTGGTTGGCGCCGGATGTGTTTATTATGGCGACTCACTTAGCGGGGCTATGTTATTTGAGCCTACCGAGTCAGAGAGTAAACAAGAGCTAGACTATTTGGTTGAGGTAGTCATGAAAATCATTGAAGAGGCCAAAGCCGATATGGCCTTTGTAGAAACCGCGCCGTATACCATGCCAGTGTCAAAAATTGTATTGGGCTAGGAGGTCTTTAGATGTGTGGATTGGTTGGGATCTTCGATCCTAGTCAGGTATATACGAAGGATCACCTAGATAAGGCGATCGATAGTATCGGCTACCGTGGAGTAGACGAGCGTGGTGTGGAGAAAATCGGACCATCTTGGATGGCTCACGTTCGTCTGGCAGTTGTTGACCCAGAGAATGGCCATCAACCGATGACAAACGCCGACGGATCTGTGCATGTGATATTTAACGGCGAGATCTACAACCACAAGTCGATTCGCAAGGATCTCGAGGCCAAGGGTTACGCCTTCAAATCGCGCTGCGATACTGAGGTGTTGATCCACTTATGGCGGGAAAAGCGCGAGTTACTGCTTGAGGATCTCGTGGGGATGTTTGTTTTTTTTATTTGGGACTCGGCTACATCAACAGGCATCTTGGCGAGGGATAGGCAGGGCATCAAACCCTGCTATCTCAGTTCGGTCAGAGGGGGCGGTTTGGCGTTTGCTAGTGAGATTAAGGCATTACGTTGCCTACCGGGGATCGGAGATCAGATTGATTACCAGGCGCTGGGACTGGTTCATGCGTTCAACTACGTTCCCCCGCCAAATACATGCTTTACAGGAATTACCCATTTTGCCCCCGGTAACTACATTCTTTTCGATCAGCATGGTTTTAGTGAGCCGGTGAGCTACTGGTCTTGGGATCTAGAGTCTGGCGACGAGGACCCCAATTTCGATGAGTTCGATGTCCTTTTAGGCAAGGCAGTTACATCTCAGCTCGACTTTGATGTCGACGGATGTATGTTCTTGTCGGGGGGCGTAGACTCCTCGATTATTGCTTCGCATCTTAGCCGGCGTTGGGATCGCCAGCCAATTCGCGCCTATGGCTTGACCTGCCCGGTGTTAGCATATGACGAGTTTTCGTTGGCTACGGGTGTCGCCGATCAATTCGGTATTGATCTTAGGCGAGTCTCTTATGGGCCCGAGGATGTAGTTGAAGGGCTAAGGGCCTGTGTTCACCATGCCGACCAGCCCCACGGTGACTTTTCTTTTATTTTGATTAGGAAGCTTTGTGAACAAGCGCATAAGGACGGCTATATCGTTGCATTTAATGGGGACGGCCCTGACGAAATTATGGGCGGTTTCTCGCATAACGAGGCTTTTTTTAGTCACCAAATGCGGTCCAATTTTCCACTAAGTCATTATTTTCAAGCAATTACATATATGGATCCATCGATGCGTAGCTATCTTTTGCGTGGTGATGTGGCGCTTGGCGCAGGTTCGGCGGAAGATCTATTCGATGCTTTCCTCGCCCCGTACCGAGATCTTGAACCAGTTTCCCAGATCGCGGCCTACGAACTGACTCGGCTGATGCCAGGGAACAATCTCATTAAGGGGGATCGGATGGGTGCCTCCTTATCAATAGAGGGTCGCGCACCATTCCTTGACCATCGCGTCTCTGAATTTCTATCGAGGTTGCCAGTCCACGCCAAGCTATCCGAAGGAATAGGAAAGAGGTTCCTAAAAGATTATGGGCTACGTGAATTCCCGACATCACATATGTACAGGAAGAAGTCGATGCCCACGCTACCTATTGGAGATTGGATCCGAGGACCCTTAAAGGTATGGGCAAAAGAAAAGTTGGCGAAGCTGAATCCTGATTTGTATGACACTGCCGCCGTTCTGGATTGTCTATCGAAACATGTGGCAGGGGAAAAGAATTACACGCGGGAATTGCGTACACTATTGGCCGTGAGTGAGTGGTCGAGCACCCTCTGACACCAGCATCTGATTGAAAAGGTGGGCTACTGTGACACAGCACGAATTAAAACAAGTATTGATCAACTACTGTGATTTTAGAGGTATCCAGCGTTCGAAGGTAATTCCTGCACACGCTAAAGAAGCAGCGAACAGAGACGGTGTGGGGTTCGCCGGCTTCGCGAGCTGGCTCGACCTAACGCCCGCCGATAGCGACGTAATCGCGATCCCAGATTTCGGCTCTGAGTTCGTGCTCCCGTGGAGAAAAGAGGTCTCTTGGACGCCTTCGGATTTGTACATGGATGGAATACCGCTAGATCAATGCCCAAGGGGACTGCTCAAGAAAGTATTGAGTTTGTTTTCCGACCAAGGTATGACAGTAAAAACGGGAGTAGAGGCCGAGTTTTTCCTTCTGGAAAAAGAGGTAGACTCTTCGATTAAGCTCTACGATAGCGCGGACGTTGCAGAAAAGCCTTGTTATAGTCAGTCAGTACTGTGGTCTCATTTTGACTTTATCGCAGAGGTTATGGATTGTTTGAACTCGCTGGGATGGGATTGCTATCAGGCTGATCATGAGGACGCTAACGGCCAATTCGAGATAAACTGGAAGTACGATGAGGCCCTGAAAACCGCGGATAAGCATGGGTTTTTCAAGCTGGCGGTTAAATCGATAGCAGAAGACTACGGGGCCCGAGCGACCTTTATGCCGAAGCCATTTAACGACTTGACTGGTAGTGGTTGTCACACTCATGTCTCTGTTTGGGACGCGTCCGGTGTAAACCTATTTGAGCCAAGTCCATCTCACGGTGGGACATCGGGTCTTTCCGAATTAGGGCAGAGCTTTGTGGCGGGTATACTCAAGCATGCCAGGTCATTAAGTTGTTTTTTAAACCCATCAGTGAATTCATATAAGCGTTTATACTGTTCAAATACACGGTCAGGATCATCATGGGCATCTAATCGCGTCTCATTTGGTGGGAACGACCGTTCTGTAATGATCCGAGTCCCAGAGGAGGGTCGATTTGAGTTGCGCCAGCCAGATGGAGCTGTCAACCCATACCTGTCTCAGGCGGCTATTTGCGCTGCGGGATGGATCGGTCTTAGAGATAAGATGGATATGTCGGGCGTGGTTACCGAACTCGATTCAAAAAACGCAACTCTTCCGAATTCACTCGAGGACGCTCTTCGTGATTTAGAGAAAGACGAGGAGCTTACGACGGTTTTAGGTCGCGAATTCGTGGGGAAATATGTCCGCTTGAAAATGCTAGAGGTAGATGAATCTCGGAGCCACGTGACACCTTGGGAGATAGAGAGTTACTTAGACGTCTAATCTGACTATTGATTGGGTATGTTGAGCAAAAGCATTGCGGTGCTATTGGTCGGTTACGTATCGACAAATTGGAAGTAGCTTCAATGCAAGAATACATTGCTACATCTTAGACGGTACCAAGACATGTAATATCTGCACAGTTATTGCTCTAAAAACTATTGGTAGTCGGGGTGCTACGAGCAGGATCTCTGAATGACTAATCAAATGACGGACGATCGACTAATCAGAGTTTTCGATATAACGCTGAGCTTGTTTTTTGTAGTCGCATTTATTCCTTTTTTGCTGTTAATCAGTTTGTTGCTTTTTTTTTTCAATGGTCGGCCGATTTTTTTTGTACAGACTCGATTAGGTCAATTCGGAGAAGAGTTTCAAATATTTAAGTTTAGAACGATGATTCTGAGGAACCGTCCCGATTCTTACTCTACAACAGCCAACGATCCTCGAGTTACAGCGTTAGGTAAATTCCTGCGACGGTCGAGCTTGGACGAAATTCCACAGCTGTTTAATGTACTTTTAGGAGATATGTCGTTGGTAGGACCCAGACCAGACGTAGTTGAACAGAAGTGCCTGTATAGCGCTAGCGATCTTAAAGATCGTCTCAGTGTTAGGCCTGGATTGACCGGATGCGCTCAAATAAAGTACCGCTCGAATGCGACCTTCGAGCAGCGACTACGAGCCGATTTAGAGTGGGTGAGGCATCGTTCTCTGCGCATGTATCTGCGAGTGATCTTGTTGACCATGATCACCTTCAGGTCGGCGAATTGAAGCTCAATTCACTGCTTATGGTCTCCCTTATTTCGGGATCCTGGATGTTGGTTGGTCGTCTCACCGGTTTTGGACGCGACTACGTTATCGCGTCCGAGTTTGGTTTAACCGAATTGTCAGACGCCTTGGTGGCTATACTCGTATTTCCTGAGCTAATACCTCAGATTTTCTTAGCTTCAAGCGTCGCTGTTAGTTTAATTAAGTTACTTCCGATAACTCAGCAAGCGTCGCGTCTCTTTTCTAATGTAATAAGCCTTTTCTCAATACCATATATATTGATAACCGGTCTTTTATTAACTTTTCCGATTAGTATTTTAGCTTTAGTTGGGGGTGATGAGTACCTAGTCTCAAGTCTTGGAACCTATGATCTACTATTGATTGCGTTCATTACATTTATATCTTACCTATCAATAGTGATCAGTGGCGGTGTAAATGCATATTCATGTTTCGGTTTTAGTCAAAGTTCTGTTGCAGTTTTAAATGTACTATTGATTTACTCTATTTTTGTTGGGAATGGTTCTATACAAAGCTTCCTTTACGGTCTTTTGGCTGCCCATGTAGGACGATTTATTTGGATAATGTTGGAGCCGAGAGCTCGACTGTTGTTTGAGTTCCCGAGGCTCATGGATACAGCGGAACTAACGACTATTCTGAGGGTGCTATATGTGGCCTTTTCCGTCTCTGCTGTAATGCTAGGGCTTCATCTTGTGTGTAGATTTCTATCGAGCGATCAAATTTCAGGATTTGCTAGTCAAATTCACTATCAATTGCGGGCGAGCGATATGCTCGTGGGTATTTTATCAGCGTTTATATCCGTGGTTTGGCTCCCTAGGTTAGCCGCTTGTTCGCGTCCAGAGTCAGCGAGATTTTTCAGACTCTTTACCCAAGGTTTGCGCCAGACATTCATTTGTGTGCTGTTAGGATTATATTGCCTCGACCCAGCCCTTAACTTTCTCTGGGGTTTATACTTCAAAGAAGGTTTTGATCAGGCCGCTATGCAGAACGGTAATGGAGCTATTATTTGTTTGTTTTCAGTTGGCGCGTTCTGCTCGCTTTTGGGTTGTGTATGGGTAGTAAGAAATGATTGGAAAACGCCGGTTGTTACCCTTTTATGTGCACTAGGTTTTATCGCAATTATTACCACTTTTTCTGGTACAAGAGACATCGTATCTGTAGCAGCAGTAAGTCTTGTGATAAGCCTCATGATCGTAATTGTTTGGCACGGAAAATTTTCGATGGTAATTATCCGCCGAGCCTTTTTTAGTGATTTGATGGTCTTGACCAGTGTGGTGAGTGTAGTGGCTCTTTTGGGTATCGAGCGACTATTTTTGGGGCCAGATCACCAAGGCTATTTAGTAATTATGCGGGTAATGAGCGCGGTCCTTGTAGTGAGCGCATTGACCTACTACTACATCTACAGGGGTGCAAGAGCGAGTAAGTTATGAATGACAGTGTTGTTTTAGTAACGGGTTGTTCGGGTCATCTGGGAGCCAGAATTTGCTGCTCTTTAAAAGAATCTAGTGACTCGATCGTAGTCATTGGGGTCGATTCAGTAAGGCCAAAATTTGAAGAACATATTGATCATTTTCTTACACTGGACTTGAGTTTGTTAGCGGACATTCCCAAGACTGTTGACCATATTCGGAACCTACTCAGTGAAGACTTGTCGGTTTCCCCTAATTTTTCTTTAGGCCTCGTCAATAATGCGGCTTTTTATGGGGAAATTGATGGATGGGGTGTAGATTTTTTAGAGGAAACCCCTGGTGCTTGGGAACAAGTCTTTAAAGTAAACTTATTTGCTCCTTTTTTCCTCTGTCAGTCAATGGCTTCACTGTTAAGGGCGCATAGTGGTCGTGTCGTGAATGTCTCCTCAATTGCCGGTTTAGTTGCTCCTCAATTTGATTTGTACGTCGATACTGGAATGACCAATGAAGCCTCTTATGGCGCGAGTAAGGCTGGTCTAAATCACATCACAAAATGGCTCGCTTCTTGGTTTGCTGGGGATGTTCGCGTGAACGGTGTGGCTCCCGGTGGTATCGAGAGAGGACAGGATATTAGTTTCAAGGATCGCTACATCTCTCGCACCATAAGCGGTAGAATGGCGTCCGAGAATGATGTTGCAGAAGTGATTTGTTTTTTGTTGTCAGAACGTAGCGAGTATGTAAACGGGCAAGTGATAGCTGTTGACGGGGGCTGGACTGCCGTATGACTTGTGAAAATACGCATCATGAGTTTACTGTAGTCGGCTCTGGTTTGAGGGGTATCGGGCTTGCCAAAGCTCTTCTTGATCGTGGAGTACGTGGCTCTGATATCTTAATGCTAGAGGCCGCACCATTTTTTGGTGGTTCGGTTGTCTCGGTCCCGCTTAATGGCTTTTTGGTTGACGCCGGCGTTCACATGTTTGACGCTTTCAGTGATCCTCTGTACGAGTTTGTGGCGGATATGGATACTTCCTTGGACTGTGTGGAAGTCCAGAGCAGTAGCAGTTACGGGGGCGTTGTTACTCCGGATTTCTCGCTCCCCAACCTCACATCCCTAACAGATCACGAAAAACAATCAATTTGGTCCGATTTAAAGAGCAAGCCAGCCACCTTGGATTCAAACTCCATAGACGAATTGTCTTCTCTAGCCGAACTATTCCAGTATCGTTATGGCGTTGGGGCTTCACAAATTTTTGAGAGTATCTTTGATCAAATTTATCGCTTGCCAGCTTCTCAAGTAGAGGCGGATGCCATCTTAAGAACGTCATTGGGCCGACTCAAATTTGGTTCTGACGAAGAAATGTGGAAACTCAAGAGATCAACCGAGTTTCTAGATGATGTGATTGCGGTATCCAAACGGTCGCTTGCATCTGTGCAAAATGTTAGTCGTACTTACTATCCCTCAAGCGGTGAGGGATTCAATGGATTTGTAAAATCGTGTAAACATTTTCTAGAAGGACAAGGCGTTAGTATAAAATTGAAAACGTCATTGGGGAAAATCGAATCTCAGGGGGCTCGTTTAAGACTATTCGAAAACTCGGGTGAATCCATAGCTTCCACGGCCAACCTGATGTGGGAAAATGATAACTTTGGCGCTCTGGAGCTGCTTACCCGTGATACTAATCAACTATCCTCTTTGGCCTATGGGACCCCCATGCGCTTTGTTATTTTTGGGGTTCGTTTAGATCAAGTTCGAGATTTTACGTACCATCAAAATTTCAATTCGGACGATCTGACATATAGAACCGCTTATGCAGGACAATATTCAGGTCAGGTAAAAAATGGGATAACTTTTATCACATGTGAGTGTCCAGTCGGAGGGTTTGAAGATCTGGACGACGGGCTGTTTCTGAAAAAAGTATGGGATGAAATCTCCGCGTTAAATTTAGTGGAAGGATCGCCGATCTGGGGGGAATATCGAGACATCGCGAAAACCTTCAGGATGTATCGCACTGGATTTCGAGACGCTTTCCATGAGCTTTGTTCCGAAGTCAACGAGGTCTTTGGCGATAAAGTATCGCTATGCGATCCGTCTTTGTTTTTCAAAAAAGATATAATCGCAGCATCGATGGAGAGTGCGAACGCCCTTGCCTAGGCGCTCGATTGTATAATGTATTCGTGCCAGACGGTGCCATCATGATAGGTCGTTTCAATCTCATCGACTTCGATCCGAAACAGCGAGCCATATAGCCTGTCAATTAAGTCTCGATCAAATACGGTGGTCTCTCCAGTATTTTTGCAAGGCCCTTCTTGGGGATCGCAGTAAAAGTACTTTTCTGGGTCTGCGAGACCAGATGTTCTTTTCCCCCATACTCTTGAATAGAATTTGCAATCACGGCCCATAAGCGTTCTGATAGTAGAAAGACATTCGCTTATTTCGTCTATAGCGTTAGCGTAGACGGACAAGTTATCTACGATAAACTCAAAGCGATCTTGCACTACGTGGAGCTGGTTGAAATCAAGGACACGGCATTGAATGGATTGCTCTTTGTCCGTACCGGCTATTCTATTTTCTAAACGGCTTATAGCCGTTTGAGAGCCATCAATCGCTAGTACGTCAAAACCACAATCAGCTAACATGATCGAGTTGGCGCCGGCACCGCAACCCAGGTCTAAGCATTTTGGTCTGACGTCTTGCTGTACTGTAATTAGAGACATGTGGTGCTTAGCCTTTCGAACCAAATCTATTTCAGGATAAGTACCCCAATGTTTTGTTTTATGCTGCTCTTCCCAATGCATTTATATACCTTTGATGACCTCAAGGATCTGTTTTGACGCGCTACCATCGCCAAAGTGGTTTTTTAAGTTTTTGTATTTGCCTCGTGACAGTTGTGTGCCTATAGCTAGTCTAATCTGATCCGGATCATAGCTTTCTACATCAATTATGTTCCTATTCCGTTTTCGCCCATCCTGCCTACTACCTATGTTGATCGCAGGCGTTCCGAAAGAAGGAGACTCCCATATTCCAGCCGAAGAGTTTCCGATGATGAAGTCGCAGTAATGCAATGCATTGTAAAAGAGAGATGGTTCGAGGTTGGCTATATACGAAAAGTTTTCTCCAATAGGGCCTCGGCTGACAGTGACGTCTGAGGGATCGATATTGGGTTCTACATAAAGCACCGTATTGGTTGTTGAATAGATTTCCAAGCCTGAGAGGATTGAATTAAGGTTATAGTGGTAAGGATTTGTTTCGGGGTGATAAATTAGGATGCAGAAGTTTTGGGTATTGATCCCTAGTTTACGACGCAGCGCTTCCTTTTCGATTATTTCCGTATTGTGGAGCTCATCGATGCCCGGATCTCCAGTGATGACAACGCGATCTTGTTTGACTCCCAAAGAAATCAACTTTTGTTGATGTTCCAGCATAGACACACAATGATAGGTCGCAAAATTAGACATTAAGTTTCGGGCTATATTGTCTAGGGAGCCTTTCGTCTCATCCCCCCCGCAAACGTGAAGCATTTTTATTTGGTAGAGCAATGCCGACATCATTATTGGGATATTCTCCAGTCGGTCTCCCGTTATTACGAGAAGATCCAAATTAAGAATTTTTAATTTTTTCGCTGCCAGTGACTGACATTTTGATAGCCCCTCGAGAAACAACGAAGGGGTCATATTTGGATCGTCACAGAAAAAGTCTAACTCCGCAAAAATTGGAATCCCTGTTTTAATTATTTCATTTTTTGAAAATCCCTTCGTCTCAAGAAAGTGCATGCCGCCAACGATCAATCCGCAATCGAAGCCCGCGCGCAATAGTGACTCGGCTAAAGGCTTGACGGTGTTAAAGTCACTCCTTGCAGTAGTTACAATCGCAATTTTATTTTTCTCATTCATGTTACGGATACTGTCCTCGATTGCTGTTATATTGCCCCGCAAAAGCAACATCATTTAAGGCTCATGAAGGCGCTGATATTTGGGACAGGTAGTATAGGTAAGAAGTTCGAGCAATGGCTATCGGAAGATGGTTGGTTCTCTGAAATACGCTGTGTACCCTCACGATCATTTCTCTCTGACACTGAAATTCTTGGTTTCAGTGAATCTGAGCGGGCTCACCTTGCCACCCGGACGATCGCTGGTCTTAGTTTGGGTACGAGGCATTACGATGTGGCAGTAATTGCCACACCTGCTTCTTATCGATTACACGCCTGCATGGTGGCCGATAGAGTCAGTGAATTTATTTTGATAGAAAAGCCGATAGTTAGTTCTGCTGAAAGCCTTGGTTTTCTTAAGGTGTCGCTAGATGAAAAGATTGATCTAAATCAGGTTGCTATTGGGTATGTATTACGCGCTCAGCCGTGCGTGAAAGCTTTGCGAGAGTGGTTAGCTGATTCACCCTTAGGCCGACTTTTATATTGCAATATTTCCACAGGGCAGTATTTGCCTGATTGGAGGCCTCAGGCGGACTATAGGAGAACAGTCTCGGCGCTGAAGAGTCTGGGGGGCGGAGTGGGCCGAGAATTAAGTCATGAACTGGATCTTGCTCAATATCTTTTCGGCGAATTTGAGTTGGTTGACAAATATGTTGCTAAGCTGAGTGATTTGGAGATCGAAACAGAGGATTTTGTTAATTATCGTCTGGAGACGCGTGCTGGTGTATTCACAATGATAACTGTTGACTTTTTGCAACGTGAAGCCTCGATGGAATTAAAAATAGTGGGTTCAAATGGGTCTTTGAGAGGAGACTTGATTAGAGAGCAATTCGTAGCACAAACTGCCAACGCCAAAGAATACGATCTTGAACTACCCCGCACTGAATCTTGGGGAATTAATTATCGAAGACAGATCTTGGCACTGATGGAGCGTTCACCGTTATGTAGTTTTGTCGAGGCTGAAAGGCTAGTTCCAGTCTTTGACTGTAGCGGTGAATTAGAGTGAATATTTTCCCAATGGTATTTTGCCGAGGCGGATCAAAAGGGTTGCCAGGAAAGAATCTGAGAGTGCTTAATGGGCGCTCACTTTTAGAGCGGTCTGTCAGCCATGGCTTAAATTTAGCTAGTGTTTGTTTCGTTTCGACAGACTCTGAAGAAATTGCCAAACAGGCCGAGTTACTCGGTGCTTCAGTCATTGAAAGACCGGGCGAATTGGCGACCGATAACAGTCCCGAAATACTCTCATGGAAACACGCTTGTCGGACGCTCTCTATCGGACCCGATGATGTTTTCGTGTCTCTGCCGACCACTGCACCTCTGCGGAGTTTTGATTCGATTGAATTGGCATGCGAATTATATCGTGATTCGAAGGCTGACATTGTCTGCGCGGCCTACGAACTGGAACGAAATCCCTTCTTGAATATGTATGAACTTTCAGGAAACGGTGTATTGAAACCGCTCTTCGATGTGATGTCCGTCCGGAGGCAGGATTCGAAGAAAGTATTAGGTATCTCCACAGTCGTTTATGTTTCCAATGGTGATTATATTCTTCGTAGTGAGACGCCATTTTCTGGCACGGTCATGCCAATAATAGTTTCAAGACTGGAGGCAATTGACATAGACACTGAGGAGGACTTGATTCTTGCTGGGGCGATCGAGCTGTCAACCTCTTCAAGCATCTCCAGTCATGAAATGTAATAGAAAGAAATATTTGCTCGTTTGTTATGGTCGCTCACACGCAAAAACCATAAAAATCCTAGCCGATTTGTTACCAAACGAAAATGTTGTGATTTTGCCTCTGCTGACGGCCAAGGACGAATTTAAAGATGAGCAATATGAAAAAATAGATCTCTGGTCCTTTACTTCTGCATCTAAGCTTGAGGAGGCTGTGAACATTGGTGGTGAAATCTTCTTCGATCATCACAATCCTCATAGTGGTATCGATAAGTTGGAGTCACTCAGATACCTAGGCCTCTCTTATATGGATTCAGAACAATTTTATGGAAAGGCGAAGTGGCAAAAAAAATACTCAGAAATCGGAAGGCAGGCCTTTTTACCCATCAATACAATGGAATCAATTTTCCGGGAAATTCAGCCCGCCGCACTTATTACGACAAACTCACCTCGAGCGGAACGAGCCGCTCAGATGGTGGCATCAGAGATCTGCACTCCTGGCGTTATATTCACAGACTTATTTTCGGGTGTTCCTTACTACAAGATGGCTTCCACTTACATAAATTTTCTTAACAGAGAAGCATTTAAATGTATTAATCGATTGAAACTTGTCGACCAGAAACACAGTAGACCTACGTTTTTTGGTAATCCGCTGTTTATCAGGATATTTGACGCTTTAAATTTTGATAACGAGCTATGTCGAAGTTCTCTGCACCGTCGCAAAGTTCTGCACATTGATTCACATTCTTATCTTGATTGCATTTCGCGGAAATCGATTTTTAGAAGTACTGAAGAAACGGTGTCTGAGGTAAATTTGCTCCGCGAGGCTTTTGAAAAGCTGGGACTAGAATTGGTATGGCGTCCGCATCCGGCGCAGGCCACAGATGAACTTATTGAACGGATCGAAAGAGTTGATGTATCAATAGATTTTAGCCAAATCGAGGATCTTGATCCGAGATCTTATCGTTTTGTTGTTGGGCGTAATTCAACAGCATTGATAGAATTGTTACTGCGTGGTGCAAGCTTGATCCAGATTGATCCGCATACACACAGCGACATGCCGCTTGTGAAAATGGGTGTAGCCTCAGGCAAATTGATAACCTCCACGAAAAAAATCGAAATGTTCGAAATCGAGGAGACAAGTTTTGATGAACGTGTTGCGGACGCCCTGAATTTGCACCCTGAGAATTTAATCAAACTGCAGCATTTCCTTCGAAAAGGGTTGTTTGTAGAAGCATGATGATCGGGGAGAGTTCCTAAGAAACCAGTTAAACGGGTTGCCAACGGACTCAGATTGTTACGAGTGGAAGTATGAGGCTGTGTTTCTGCCCAAAATGAGTGGGGAGAGTGGAATAAAAATTTTCAACGAGTGGTTGTGCCGACTTTAGACATCGACGAATAATATTTGTTGATCTGGTTGCATGAGTGCGCAGTCAATCCGAAAAATAAATCTATTAGGATACGCGCGATATTGAGATTAATTTGTGAATAGAGATCTTTGCAAACGCACAATTAACGAGGATTGCTCGATACTTAGCGCTTTAGAGCTCATGGAAAGAGGCGAGACACGCACACTTTATAGATGTGACTCGAACGGTGTGCTTTTATCTGTTGTCACTGAAGGTGACTTGCGACGCCTTTTGCTTCAAGGTCAGGACCTTAATTCGCTCGTATCCGAAAGCTCGACAAACCAGTGCGGCAAGTCATTCATCTTCGCCCATATCAAGGATACAGATTCGGTGGTTTATGAGTTATTAATGAAACACCGGATCGAGGAAATTCCATTGTTGGATGACGATGGACGCCTGAGATCGCTAGTGTCCCGGAGTGATTACTTCGAAAAAATACCATTGTCGAATCCCGAACTTAATGGAACTGAGGTAGAGCACATATCAGATGCTCTGGCTTCGAATTGGATTGCACCGGTAGGCCCATACATAACGATGTTTGAAGAGAAAATTGCCGCGGAGTTGGAAACCGATGCAGAAAAAGTTGTGGCAGTTGCCTCCGGGACTGCAGCTATACATCTGATTTTAGCGTCACTAGGCATCGGTAGAAATGATGTAGTACTTGTTCCGACGTTTACCTTTATTGCTTCGGCAGCCCCAATTGAATATTGCGGTGCCATACCGGTATTCATCGATTGCACCGCAGATACTTGGGGAATATGCCCTGAGAGCTTACGAAAAGCGATCATCTTTTCGATAGACGAATATGGAACAGCGCCTAAGGTCCTAATTACCGCCGATATCTATGGAGGCGCTTCTGACTACAACCTGGTATCAAAAATTTGTGATGAATATGAAATAACAATCGTCCAGGATGCAGCGGAAGCATTTGGCAGTACGTATGAAGGCACACCATCGGGATTACAAGGTAAATATGCGGCCCTCTCTTTCAACGGAAACAAGATGATTACGACGTCGGGAGGCGGCGCGGTTATAGCGCCCGATACCGAAAGTGCAAAGACAGTGAGATATCTTGCGACCCAGGCCAAGTCTGATCAAATTTACTACCATCATGAACGGATTGGATTCAACTATCGATTATCCAACATACTCGCTGCGCTAGGAGTAGCGCAAATAAATTCCCTCGCCGATCGAGTAAGTCGGAAGATTCTGATATATGAGAATTATAAAAAAATTTGTGCAGACATTGGATTACAAGTTTCTTGGATGGAGACTGTACCTGAATCTAAAAACTGTCGTTGGCTTACGGTAGGTCGATTAGATAACTATGTGGTGTATCCCGGTCAGACCATTCGGTCGTTAAATCAAAAGGGAATTGAATTTCGCCATGTATGGAAACCGCTGCATATGCAACCTGTATTTGTCAATAAGCGACTATTTTCTGTCAGCGACAACCCGGTCAGTGAGCAAATATTTAAGTCAGGTATTTGTTTTCCTTCAAACCTCGATATAACTCCGGGTATGCAATTCAGGGCAGTCAGTGTTTTGTCTCAGTTATTGAGGGATGTTCGCTAAATGTTTCAGGTTCTCGAAAACCAGAATGATCAAGAATTGATTTTTTATAAAAGCATTTTTCGTGATATTCATAGCGATCCACAATATGTTCGGATTTACGATCGCATTCAATGGGGCAAGGCATTATTTTTTTATATTGAAGATTCACTCGGTTTTATAGCTTTTCCCTTCTATATTTTTTATCGAAAATTGGAACAGATAACGGTTAAAGAGGTTAGGTCGATATACGGGTACACATCGTTCTTATCTGATAGCGAGATCTCCTGTTCGCGGCTTCTTAATGCAATGAAGGCATTCGTTAACTGGTGTGAGAGTGAGAACATTTGTGTGGGATCGTTAGTGTTGGATCCTCGACTCAATCAATTTTTGGCTGATATTCCTAGCGAGTGGTTATCGCGGCAGAAGAGCGTTTTTTCGTTGGACGGTCCTCGAATGGACTGGAATAGACAGAAGTTTTGTAAAAAAGCCGCAGCTGATGCCAGATATTTTTTTAAGACAGGTTGTGTTGACTTAGTTGACGGGATCGATATGGATATCTCGCTATTTGATGAGATGTATCGTAAAACTATGAATAGGGTTGAAGCAGCGGATCGTTGGTATTGGCCAATGCAGTATTGGGAAACCTTAAGTGCATCCGGTAATGAGTTTGATTGTAAATTTGCTGTTGCCAGTACAGATGGTGAACCACGTTTAGTTTCGATGTTTATTGGCGCTAATTCTACCTTCTACTATCATTTCAGTGCATCGCAGGGGATGCCAACTCGCGGTGCAAGTGCGGCGGCGTTTTTTCGTCTTTCAGATTACGCTTTTGAAAGAGGTGCAAGTAGAGTGCACCTCGGGGGTGGTGTGAATAGTTTAGAAACTAACCCCCTGGCTCGGTTTAAGCGATCTTTAAGTAACGTAGTGGAAGATTTGTATCTACTTAAATTAGTGATTGATGGAGACGCATATTTGAAAGCCGGCGGGGTGAATGATGATTCTTTCTTTCCGAGGTACGAATTTGTCTGACTTTAACCAACTATTTTCGCCTAATTATTCGGGCAAACCACTTCTTTTGGCGGAAATTGGAGTCAACCACGACGGTTCTGTAGAAAAGGCGAAAAGTTTAATTTTGGCTTGTAAGGATGCGGGGGCAGACGCAGTAAAAGTGCAGCTATTCGATGCTGAGGCTGAAATAAGTAGATACGCTGACGCAACCGATTACCAAAAAGAGGAGGGTGCATCTTCGCAGCTCGAGTTGGCGAAAAGCTTAGAATTGAGGCCCACGGACATAAGTGATCTATTCGAATTCGCAGATAAGCAAAATATCCCCATCTTGTGTACACCGTTTGACTTCACGAGTTTAGATTACCTAGTAAATGAATTGTCAGTAAGTACTGTAAAAGTAGCGTCTTCTGAGATAACAAATTTCCCTTTCTTGAAACAGATACGAGATTATGGGTTAAAGGCTATCTTATCGACCGGAGCTTCGACCCTAAGTGAGGTCAAGGAAGCGGCCAAGTTTTTTAAGCGTTCTCAAGCCCTGGTCATGCACTGTACGTCAGAATATCCAGCGCCTCTGAACTCCTTAAATCTTTCAGCTATTCAGACCCTCGCCCGAGAGTTAGATTTTCCTGTCGGGTACTCTGATCACAGCGAGGGTATCGAGGCCGCTTTGGTGGCCTGTGTGTTTGGGGCAAGAGTAATTGAGAAGCATGTTACTTTCGATAAGCATGACATCGGTCCTGATCATAAGGCTAGTGCTGAAATTGACGAAATCGCTCGCTTAGCAACGTTGTTAAATGATTTTAAATTTTTTATCGGGGATGGGGTAAAGCGACCCGCTGATTGTGAGAAGAAAAATATTCCTTTAATCCGGAAGTCTTTGGTTGCAAGTAGGAATCTCAGGGCTGGTGAGGTGTTAAACGCATCGGATATAGGCATTAAAAGACCCTGTAACGGCTTAAATCCAGTTTACTTCGATTCGCTTGTGGGAAAAAAATGCCGACGAGATTTTGTAATCGATGAACCGTTCAAGGCAAGTGACTTTGAAGATTTGTAATGAATTATAATTTGATCGCTCCTTTCTACTCTGACTTGGCGATGAGTAAAAACGAGTACTTAGATGGGGTAGACGCATTTCTCGTAACCTCACTCTCAGGTTTCGAGGTAACTACCTATCTCGATATTGGATGTGGTGATGGTGTACGTACCATCAGATTACACGAGAAATTATCTTGTCCCTCGACTGATGGTGTGGATCTAAGTACCGGAATGATAGATAAAGCGCGAGCTAACCTTCATGGGCCATCCGACATCTCTTTTTATCAGATCAATACCATCAAAGATATTTCTGGAGAACCTCGTGACCTAGTCACGATGCTATGGAACGTGCTTGGTCATGTCCCCGAAGAATCCAGGCTCCAATTTTTGAAAGATATTAGAAAAAAGGTAAAAAAGAATGGGCTATTTTTTCTTGATGTCAACAATTACTACTACTATCGCTACGGGCCTTTGCGTGTAATTTATCGCGTAATAAAAGACAAAATCTTCCCACCCCAGAGTTTCAAATCAGGTGACCTTCGTTTTCGGATGAAAATAGGCAGTCAAGATATAGAATGTACAGGACATATTTTCAGACCTTTTGAAATAATTAATTTGTTGAAAAAATCAGGTTTCGTTATAGAAAAATTAGAGTATATAGATTATAACAACGGCACATCCGGAACCCAAATTTATTCCGGACAGATTAGTATCCTATGTCGAAACTAATACTATTCAGTAATTTTATTTCCTCAGGAAGAAGGCGGTATTTTACTATCGTTGCCATCTTTCTGGATTTAATTTTAATACTATATAGTTTTTGGTTAGCATTCGATTTACGATATCTCGATTCTAGCATTGTTTTTGATTACTCCATTTCCAAGCTCTGGTTTGGTTCCATTTTGACATCTATGGTTGTAATCACCAGTCTCTTTTTACTCAGAGCATACTCTCACCTAAATAGAAATCTTGATTTTTCAATATTGTTACCGTTAACCATAGGTTCGTTATCTGGATTTGTTGCAGTTACAATCTTCGACTTCTTTGGCACCGCTCAGATTCCGAGGTCAATACCGATTATTCAACTCTTATTAAATATTGTCGGATTAACGTCAGTCCGCCTTGTTTATCGTGGGATTAGCAGACGACTCAATTTGGGTACCCAGGAGCCGGTCATTATTTTCGGAGCCGGGGCAACCGGTCGACGGCTTTGCAATTTAATCTCGAGTGATTATAAATACACCGTAGTTGGCTTTGTCGATGATGATATTGGAAAAAAGTCGGCGGTTATATCAGGGGTTAGGGTATTTCCACGGGAGAAAGTACAGGAGTTATACCACCGTCTTAACGTGAGAAAAGTTATTCTTTGTATTCCCAATTCATCAGATAGTGAGCTCAAGGCGATCAGTAGATTTTTTGTGGACAATGGATTTGGTGTGCTTTCGATACCCAGGATTGACGAATTGCTTTCGGGAAAAGCGAGATTACATCAGTCTGAGATGCTTGATATAGCTAATCTCACCGGTCGTAATGAGGTTGAGAGAGAGGCGTCGTATCTAGCAGAAATCTATACTGGATCGGTTGTTTTAGTAACCGGAGCGGGGGGCTCGATTGGTTCCGAACTCTGCAGACAACTTGTTGATTTAGAATTGAGTAAATTGGTTTTGTTTGAAGTATCGGAATTTAACTTATTCAAAATATTAAGTGAGTTGGAAGGGCGTAGTAAACATATCGACTCTTTTGAGATTATTCCTGTACTGGGGTCGATCCTCGATAGCTCGCTCTTGCAGAAGGTGTGCGAGGATCATGATGTCGATACGTTTTTTCACGCGGCCGCATATAAGCATGTCTCTTTGGTAGAGGGAAATATAGCCGTAGCGATGAAAAATAATGTTATTGGCACAAAAAACTGCGTGGATGTCGCGTTCAAGCAAAATGTAAAACGTTTTGTTTTAGTATCTTCCGATAAGGCTGTTAGACCAACAAATATTATGGGAGCATCTAAGCGTGTATCGGAACTTATCGTGCAAACTAGATTCGGTACATCAGAGCGATCTAACGCTGCTATCGTGCGATTTGGAAATGTTTTAAATTCGTCAGGGTCGGTTATCCCGATATTTAGGTCACAGATAGCGAAAGGCGGACCAGTGACCGTCACTGACCCGGAAGTAACGCGCTTCTTCATGACTATTGTCGAAGCTTCGCAGTTAATAATCCACTGCAGCTCTCTTGAGTCACGCGGAGATGTATTCGTACTAGATATGGGGAAACCGGTAAAGATAGTCGATCTCGCGAAGCGTATGATTGGTTTATCAGGCCTGTCACTGAAAAATGAGTCAAATCCAGAGGGTGATATCGAAATTGTTTACACAGGATTAAGACCGGGTGAAAAGATGCATGAAGAGCTGTCGCTCGAGGATAGTCTAATGCCAACAGCGAATGCTAAAGTCTTGCGGGAAATGCCAAAAGATTTGAATAAATTACAAATCGAAGACTTATTAAATGCTCTTGAATCGGCGATGAACAGTGAAAATCCGGCCGAATTAAAACGATTGTTATCAAGTCCTAATGTAAACTATGTAAGAGAGGCTAGCCTTTAAAAACGATTTGAGTTCTGTTGCCCGATTAGTACAAGTGCTTCGATACAGATACGGAAACAGCTAATAATGTTCTTGGTACATCGGTTAGGGTATTGGTGAGCGTAGGGCTACGAATGACTTGATCAGCCCAGAATTTTGCACGAGAGGTTACTATCAATCCTCTTTGAGAAAGCTATAACCTGCCGTCTGGCCAACATTCCACATCCTCCACCTTTAAAGGTTTTATTATTAAAAAAAGCTCACTTTTCGTCATAGTAACACTCAAAATGTCTTGTGTTCATATAATTAATTGGTTCTCGGACTCGCAATATTCAGCTCTCTCTGGTTTCTTCAAGAATATCTTCAACGTTTCGAAGCATAATCTTTTGTTGATCATAATCCGTTTTTTTCGAACGCGTCTTCTAAAATCAACGCGAAATATATTCAATAATAACCGGAGGTCGTTCTACAGTACCTCCTTGTGAATGATTGCCCTGTGGCAATGTTATGCCTAAAAATTTAAAACGCCTAGAAGTTCGGCTGTTCAAGATATAAGATTGGTTCGACCTATTTCCCCTTTATTGTCGCCCAAGGTAAACCGATGCAGTATCGCGCCGAAATTGATGGCTTACGCGCTTTAGCAATATTACCAGTGATACTTTTCCATGCTGGCTTTGATCTGTTTAGTGGCGGATATGTAGGTGTTGATGTCTTCTTCGTAATCAGTGGTTATCTTATTGCAACAATCTTAATCGAAGGTTTAGAAAACAAAAAACTGAGCATTGCAAATTTTTATGAGAGACGTGCCAGAAGGATTCTTCCAGCACTCGTCTTCGTGATGATGGCTTCTGTACCATTTGCTTGGTTTCTCCTATCGGACGCGGCATTGGAAAAGTTTGGTAGCGGTCTGATTGGGGTCTCTTTTTTTCTTTCCAATGTCGTTTTTTGGAGAACACAAGGCTATTTTGATGACTCAGTAGAACTAAATCCGATAGTTCACACGTGGAGTTTAGCTGTCGAAGAGCAATACTACATGCTGTTCCCATTATTTTTATTGCTAATATGGCGGCTTGGAACGAATAAAGTTTTTTGGATTGTTACTGGCATGGTAGTAGTTAGTCTGCTTTTAAGTGAATGGGGCTGGCGAAACAGGGCGACAGCAAACTTTTACCTGTTACCAACCAGGGCATGGGAATTATTTATGGGCGCTTTAGCCGCCTTGATAGTAAAACGGATTGGAGTACAGAAGGATAACATTCTTGCGTCACTCGGTTTTATATTAATTATTATTTCGATTTTTTTATTTGATAAAAAAACGCCGTTTCCAAGTTTATATACATTGCTTCCGGTTGTTGGAGCAGCTTTGATTGTAATTTACGGTGAAAGAGAAACGTTCGTTGCAGGGATTTTGGGCACAAAAATACTTGTTGGTCTTGGTCTAATTAGCTACTCAGCTTACCTCTGGCATCAACCTATTTTTGCGTTTTTTAGAATCTATACAAATAAAATAGATTTGGGTCCGTCCGTTGGTCTAGCTTTAATAGGCATTACCATTCTTCTATCAGTTTTTAGTTGGCGGTTTATAGAGAAACCATTCCGTGATCAGGCCTGCGTTGGAAAAAGTACATTAATTTTCTCTCTTATAAGCGGGTTAATCCTATTATCCATATTAGGGTATACATCAAAGATGCTAGTTGGTGGTGGTGAATATAGGCTAGCTGAACAACTATCTCAAAATGATTTCGTATATTTTGAAAATCAAGACGAGAGAAAGTTTGTGGAAGGTCGACTTCTGTATCCATTAGATACGGTAAAAAGTATTGTTGTTGGTTCGAGCAGAGTTATGCAGATTAATTCCCGCATAATGGGCGAGGACATCCAGAGCCTCACTGTAAGTGGAGCGTCAATGGAGGATAATATTGCTTTTGGGTTAGAAGCGTTACCAAAACTAAAGTATGAAAATATTTTTATTTCAGCCGATCCTTGGCTTATTAATGTTTATGACGATCAAAATAGATACATGTCGGTCGGTGAATTATTAAGTTTTTGGTTGCGACAAATTGAAAAAAATGATGCTCCGCGGCAGTTTTTGAATTCGAAAATACAACGAGGGATTCACTATGATAGCTATCATCCGTTTGTATCCTTCCGTAATCTGATTAGGCCAGATAACTCATCGAGAATTCCACGTGATAATAAAATAGAACCTTATGCGAAAAAAGCCTATGATGGGTCACATATCTATAGTGAAAGCTATGCTAATAATATTCACAATATCGAGTTGGGGTTTAATTCCATACTAAATTACGCGATGGATGATTTTGATTATGATAAAAGGTCCATCGAACTTCTGGAGAAATTTGTATGGTACCTAAAAAAAAATGGGGTTTCTGTCCATCTTGTCTTAGCGCCTTACCATCCAAAGTTATACCAAATGATGCTGACTCAAAAATCTGTCTTCATCGAGATCGAACAGTGGTATAGAGATTTTGCCTACAAAAATAAGGTTCGGATAATTGGCTCTTACGATGGACATGCTGTTGGGTGTAAGGAAGATGAATTTTATGATGGAATGCATCCCGCCGAGTCATGTATGGAAAAGCTTTTGATCAATCGAAGAGATTGACTTGCGTGTCAAAAAAACTAGAGGCGAGCCTTGTTCATTTGGTTTGTTAGAATGAGAAAAGAATTATCTAAAAATCTAGATGAAGCGAGTGATGGTTCATACGGTGATGAGATCGCTCTGCGGGTAGACCCGATTTGTGGCTTCGATTCTGGTATCTTTGTCACTTAGAGAGTGAATGGTTCATAGCGCAGGACTTTCAATGATACAAAAATGCCTTTTCCCAGTAGCCGGCTATGGCACGCGGTTTTTGCCCGCGACTAAGTCGTCGCCCAAAGAGATGCTCCCGGTGGTCAACAAGCCATTAATTGAGTATGCAGTGGAGGAGGCTGTTGATGCGGGCCTGACTCGCGTGGGGTTCGTGACCGGCCGCGGCAAGCGTGCAATTGAGGACCACTTCGACATTAACTACGAGCTCGAGGACCAGATCCGTGGAACTGGCAAAGAGGACCTGATCCATCCTACCCGGGAACTGATAGGGGCCTGTGAGTTTTCTTATACCCGTCAGAAAGAGATGAAGGGCCTGGGGAACGCGGTACTGACGGGCGAGACCCTTATTGGGGACGAACCGTTCGCAGTCGTTTTAGCCGATGACTTGTGTATCACCGACGGTGAGGGGGTACTGATGCAGATGGTTAAGTTGTTCCGACAGTTCCGTTGCTCGATCGTAGCTGTCGAGGAGGTCTCTGATGATCATATCCATCAGTACGGAGTGGTCGCTGGTGAGTTGGTTAAAGATGGAATTTACCGAGTCACAGATATGGTCGAGAAGCCAACTAGGGATCAGGCCCCTTCGAACCTTGGAATCATCGGTCGGTACATTCTTACGCCCAATATTTTTGATGTGCTGCGAGATACGCTCCCTGGGAAGAATGGCGAGCTACAGATAACTGATGCTCTGAAAGCACAGGCACAGGAGGGTTGTGTCTTGGCCTACCGATTTAAGGGTCGCCGGTTTGATTGCGGGTCGATCGATGGATTTGTTGAAGCGACGAATCACTGTTACGAGAAGTTTTACAAGGCTGGAAGCTAGTCAAGCATGAAGTTAGTTGTCATTGGTACCGGTTATGTCGGTTTGGTGACCGGTGCCTGTTTTGCTGAGATGGGCAACCACGTGATCTGTGTAGATGTCGACAGAGATAAGTTAGCCCGTCTGAATCGTGTTGAGATACCGATTTATGAGCCTGGTCTCGAGCAAATAGTAGAACGGAACTTCAATCGCGGTTCGCTTGAATTCACTGATGATTTGAAAGCGGCACTTGACAGCGCGCAGGTCGCAATGATCGCTGTAGGTACACCGCCTGGTGAAGACGGGTCCGCAGATCTTAGATACGTGTTGGATGTCGCGCAAAGCCTCGGTGAGCATATGACTGACTATCTGGTGATTGCAGACAAGTCGACTGTTCCCGTGGGTACGGCCGAGAAAGTGGTAGCGCAAGTCACGGAGGCCCTAATCGCGCGGGGTGAAGTGATTCCATTTGATGTAGTGAGTAATCCTGAATTTTTGAAGGAGGGCGCCGCAGTTGAAGATTTTATGCGGCCTGACCGGGTAGTTGTTGGTACCGACTCCGAACGCGCGCGATCTGTCCTCCGTGAGCTTTATGAGCCATTTAGCCGAACCCGAGAAAAACTTATGTTCATGGGTGTTAGGGACGCTGAGATGACCAAATATGCCGCTAACGCGATGCTGGCGACGAAGATCTCGTTCATGAACGAGATCGCGAATCTCTGTGAGTACTTGGGCGCAGATGTAGAAAACGTCCGGAGGGGGATCGGCTCGGATCCGCGTATCGGTTTCAGTTTTATTTTTCCTGGATGTGGTTATGGTGGCTCCTGTTTCCCTAAGGATGTTAAGGCGATCATCGGGATGGCCAAGGATGTTGGGTTCTCTCCGATCCTGATGCAGGCGGTCGAGGATCGGAACCAGTCACAGAAGCATCGGCTGGTCGAGCGGATCGTAGAATCCTACAGCGATGATTTAAGTGGTTTGATTTTTGGTGTGTGGGGTCTGGCGTTTAAGCCTGGGACTGATGATGTCCGTGAGGCATCGAGCACGGTCATCATCCGTGAGTTGGTTGAGCGTGGCGCGACAGTTAAAGCATACGACCCAGCGGCCATGAAAACTATTCTCCACGAAATTGATTCCGACTGGATCGGGACCAAGTTGGTCCTCTGTGACCACCAGTATGCTGCGGTCAACAACGCTGACGCGCTTATTTTGGTTACCGAGTGGAACCTCTTCAGGCAGCCCGATTTTAGTACCATGGAGCGCGTAATGAAGAGCAAAACAATCTTTGATGGCCGAAACCAGTACGATCCGAGGCGCCTGAGGGAGCAGGGATGGGAGTACGTTGGTGTCGGTCGGTGAATCGGCTGCCGATCGTCTGGGACGATAAATACAGTCCAGAGTTTCCAGAGTCACACCGGTTCCCCATGAAGAAGTTCCGTCTCCTCAAGGATTGGGTTGATCTCCACGTCCCCGCGACACAGCTTTTTTCTCCCAAACCCTGTCCGGTCGATGTCTTGGTAGAGACACACGACCCCGGGTATGTCCGTGGTTTCGAGTTAGGGACCCTAGATCCGAAGGTAATCCGGGAGATTGGACTCCCATGGAGCGAGGGGCTTCGAGACAGGACGATCTTGGCGCTCGGTGGAACGATTCGGACCTGTGAGCTTGCAAAGGCTCATGGGCTTGCCAGCCACTTGGCTGGTGGCACCCATCACGCGCACCGTGATCGGGGGTCGGGATTCTGTATCTACAACGATCTCGCGGTCTCGTCGCGATATCTCATCAATAAGGGACTTGCTTCGCGAGTCTTGGTTTTCGATTGCGACGTACATCAGGGAGACGGGACTGCATCGATATTGGCGCATGATCCGCATATTTTCACCTGTTCTATCCACGCTGAGAAGAACTTCCCGGCTCGGAAGGTCGATAGTGACTTGGATGTGAATTGTCCCGATGGCATGACAGATGATGACTATCTGTCGCTTGTCTTTGAGACTCTGGAGTCGGTGGTCGCAAGTTGGCGCCCTGACTTTGTGATCTACGACGCAGGGAGTGATGTACATGTTGATGACGCGCTGGGGCGACTCTCTATCACCACCGACGGGCTATATAGAAGAGACTATGGGGTGATTTCGCGTATCCGAGGTACAGGAATCCCTTGTGCGACCGTGATCGGGGGAGGCTACGACAAAGATCGTGCACGGGTGGCGGCCCGTCATGGAGTGGTGATTTCTGCCGCTGCCTCTGTCTTCTCCCAGAACGGTCAAACCTAAGATAAAAAAATTTACCAGGGCTTGCCTTTCTTGTCTCGACTGGCATAATGCGCGCCTGTTTCATAAAGTCCCGTCTAGGTCAGGGGGTATGAAACAAACCGGTTAGTCCCGTTCGTCTAGTGGCCTAGGACTCCGCCCTTTCACGGCGGCAACAGGGGTTCGAACCCCCTACGGGACGCCACTTGCGGGAATAGCTCAGTTGGT
>MDTB01118184.1_pt1 | contig 27189 bp, 31 predicted proteins | sample 811161 | NCBI WGS metagenome assembly MDTB01 (sample SAMN05326650, study PRJNA326480) | marine metagenome | isolation source: seawater | place: Mediterranean Sea | collected 2009 | reverse complement strand
TTTCGTTTTCGTAGTTTCATACATCGTATGGTCAATTATGAAAATGACTATTGGAATTAGAATCAGTAAAGAAGCTGAAAGGCTTGGAACTGATAAGTCCGAAGTCGGTGTAATAGCATACGGAATAAGAGACTAATTTAAAATTTAGAATTACCTTCCCTTAAGTTTGGTAAATATTAAGGCCCGAGAAATCGGGCCTTTTTATTTTTGTGACTTTATAAAATCAAGAACTTCTTGGGCGTGATTTTTTACTCTTACATTAGACCATATTTTTAAAATTTTACCTTTATTTATAACTATTGTTGATCTAATTGTTCCCATAAATTGTTTTCCTAAAAAGGATTTTTTTCCCCATACACCGTATTTCTTTTGAACTTGAAGTTTTTCATCGGACAAAAGTTCAAATGGAACTTTAAATCTTTTTTTAAAACCTAAGTGACTTTCTATACTATCTTTTGAAATTCCAACAATTTCATAGTCTAGTTTTTTGAATTTCATATACAATTTCGAAAAATCTATAGTCTCTAAGGTGCAACCAGGCGTATTGTCTTTTGGATAAAAATAGAGCACTACTCCCGATTTTATTTTAGATAACTCAAAAGTTTTTTTAGATGTTGACTGAAGTTTGAAATTAGAGGCTTTTTTGCCTGTTTTAGATTTCATTTTCGTCCCATAATCTTTTCCAGTTCACATTTGGCGATAAACCGTAAATTGAATTAACGTTTGTAAAGTGCACTGCCAATGTTGGAATAGGAGAGACGCAGAGCTCTTTTTTATAAATATTATGAAGTGGTTTTTCAAAAGGATAGTGTTCAAATTTACACATGCTAATAAATTCTTTCCAATGTTTTTCAACTATTTTTTTACTAGTTAAGAAAGTACATAAGCTCTGATCAACTTGTCGCCAGTGTCTACTCTCTCCTAAGAAAATTTTTGTTATATCAGTTCGAGTATATAAATAGGGATAATCTGAAGGGCAAACTATAAAATCTTGTTTTATTAGCGAGGCTATTCTTTCGTATGTATAAAGTATTTCTAGCAAACTATTTTTTTCGTGAATATAGTCGTCCTCCACAAAATAGGTTAAATCTTCGCTTTTTTCTTTTGCAAGCAGAAGAGATCGATGGATATTTGACATGTTAGACATTTGGTTTAAACTTACTTCTTTACCCTCTTCGTTTATTTTTTTAATTTCTTTTGTAAATTTCTCTAATTCTAGGTTTATAATCTCAAAATCAATATTTGATTTTTCTAGCATATTTTTCATTTTCTCAACCTGATTTTTTTGAGAATTATGATCAATTATAAAAATTTTAAATTTAGTTTTTTCAAATACCTTTTTAGCATGGTTTACACTCTTGATTATGGAGAACAAGGTTCTTTTTGTATATTACTCTTTGTTTTTTTCGAACATTCTTTTTTTTGATTGAGTCAGCATATTAACCGACATACAGGTCCTCAATATTATATCTAGTGATTTAATAGGTCTTGTAATTTCTACTCTGCCTAAAGGCAAAGTTATAGAGCTTTTTCCAGGAACACTTATATTTTGACTTAAACTCTTATTAGATGTTGGGATACTAAAATTACTTTGGTCAATGATTTCAAAACCCAAGACTCTACATAATTTAATGAAAATTTTAGTAAATATATTTTTTTTATTAGATTTAATTTCTCTCATTTTATTTATTTGAATAATAGTTTATATTATTTCTAATGAATATAAAATCTTCTAAAGAGCTAGTTGATAAGGCACTAAAGGAAATTAAAACACTTGAACCTAAAGAAGTCAAAGAACTAGAAAAGAAAAATCAGTGCACATTGATCGATATACGAGATATCAGGGAACTCTGGAGAGAGGGCACAATAAAAGGAGCTTTACATATACCCAGAGGAATGTTGGAATTTTGGATGGATCCACTAAGTCAGTATTACAATCCATCAAAGTTTTCAGACAAAAAGAAATTAATTTTGTTTTGTGCAGCTGGTATGAGATCTGCACTTGCTACAAAAACTCTTAAAGATATGGGTTATGAAAATATTGCGCATGTAAATGGTGGTTTTGGTTCTTTGGCTAACGAAGGTTTTCAAGTTATAACTAAAGAAAATAAATAAATTATTTTTCCACTTCCTCTATTGCATAAGAAAGTCTGTCTTGACCCCAAAAAATCTTTCTATTAGCAACAAAAGTTGGCGCTCCAAAAATTCCTTTTTTTAAAGCATCATCGGTTATCTTTTTAAGTTTATCTTTAATTTTTTGATCAGTCGCTTTAGCTAAGAATATTTCGGGATTTAAATCCATATTTTTATGTACCTTATTAATTACTATCGAATCATTCATATTTAGACCGTCCCTCCAAATGGCATTGAAAATTTTTTCAATATAAATTTTTTCAAAACTATCTTTTTCTGCGATCAAGACTCCACGCATAAAATTTACAGTTTTGATCGGAAAATAAGAATTAAAAACAAATTTAATTTTTTTTTTTTCAGAAACTAACTTTGTATCTGTAATCATGTATTTTGATTTTAGAGATATAAATGCAGCAGGCGTAACACCAGCTGCATTATGCAGACCTCCTAAAAAAATTGGCATGTATTTAATTTTAAATGAATTCTTTTTCTCTAACTTTTTTATTTCTTTGTAGCCAATATATGAGTAGGGACTACTGAAATCGAAATAAAATTCAATAGATTTAGTCATAATAATTAATTTTTTTTGAATAAAAAATTCTAATAAACCAATAAAATATTAAGCCCACTGGCCCAGTAAAATAGGTCAAAATCAATGAGATAATTACAAAAAGTTTTGAAATCATGAATACCTTTGAGTCACTAACAATCCAATTTCCCACAAATAAACTTATAGACAAAAAATGTAGCCAGAAGATTAAAAGGAAAGCTTCATTTGAATAAAGGGCATAAAGCTCCTCTATACCCAAATAAAGATTAAAAATTTCAAAAATATTTTCAGTTATATAAATCTGATATACGACAAGAATATAAGCTGTGGATAATAAAGCAGGGATTATTACTGATTTAACAAAAAACTTTGTTATTACATGGTTCGGCAAAAAAATTAATAACAACCAACAAGGAATGACTCCTATATTTGCTATATAGTATATCTTTTCATAAGTTAAAAACGATAGAAGATTGTCAGCCATAAAAACTTGTATAATATAAAAGCAATGGATCCAATATCAAATAAAAAAGAATTTGATGATTTAACAGTTAATTTAAGAGATTTGGCCTACTCCTATATTGAAAAATACAATCCCTCAAAACAGCAAACAAAAACCTATTTACTTAAAAAGTATTTAAAAAAATTCCAAGGTTCTAGACAAAAAAAAGAGGTTACTAAAATAATAGATAACATCGTATCTAATTTGGAAAAAAATCATTTTTTAAACGATAGTCTCTACTCTGATTCTAAAGCAAGAATGCTTTTTCGAAGAGGTTATTCTCTTAATAAAATCGGACATTCATTGAGGGGAAAAGGTATAGAACAAAAAAATATTATATTGAGTTTGGAAAAAATTAAGAATGAAAAATCAGATCCAGATTTTACATCCGCAATGAAAATATGTAAAAAAAGAAGAATAGGACCTATGCGCCCAGAGGCCAATAGGGAGCTCTTTTACAAAAAAGATATGGGTATTTTAGCTAGGTCAGGTTTTAGTTTTGATATTTCAAAAAAAATTTTGTCTATGACCCAGAAAGAATTTAATCAATTAATTAAGCTTATTTAGTTTTTTTTCTTTTTTCATTTAATCTTAAGTAGTACTCAATTCTTTTTTTCATAGCATTTCTCACAACGATAAAAAGTATTACCCCAAATAATGTTACAGATAAAACGATTATTGATATAGTTTTAAGCATCTAAAGCTTTGCTACGTTTAATTATCAAACTTAAGTTTTTGTAGTCACTTTTCCCGTACTTAAATGGTTTATCTTCTAAGGTTGTAATTATAGCCCCGGCATTTTCTGCTACTGCATGGCCTGCAGCATAATCCCATTCATACGCTCTTTCTTTTGCTGCATAAAAATCAAATTCTCCAGTAGCAATTACACAAAATTTATATGAACTATGCATTGGAGTAAAAGATTCAACATTATTTTTTTTTAGTACTTCTAATATTTCAGGCGCAGGTTTTGCACTCCCACTTACAGCAAATATTTTACCTTTGGGAGTTTTTTTCTTACATTCAAGTTTAATAGTTTTGTTATTTTCAATCATGAATGAGTTATTTCTTCCATAAGAATAAAATAATCTATTTTTTTTTGGCGCACCTACCAGTCCAATGGTTGGTATATAGTTTAATATTAGAGCAGCATTGATTGTATATTCGTCTTGACCAGCAATATATTCTCTTGTCCCATCAATTGGATCAATCAACCAGAATGTACTATGAGTATTCTTTTTTTGAAAATCAACTGTTTCTTCAGAAACAATTGGAATATTAGGTGTCAGTACTTTTATTTTTTCTGTGAGTATTTTGTTCACTTCAAGATCGCCATTAGTTACCGGTGAATTATCAGGCTTTATAATTTTTTTTAATCCTTTTTTATAAAGCTCCATAGATTTAGAGCCTGCTAATTCTGTAGCAGGTATTAATTTTTCTGCAATATTTTTTAATTCTTCTTTATTCATTGTCCATCTTTTCTAAACTCACATTGTCCATATTAATTACTTGTTTTCCCTTATTTTCAAAGTTCACAGTAGCTTTATTTTTAATTACTGATTGAACTTGACCGATACCCCAGCTCTTTTTAGATGGGTTTATTACAAAATTGCCAGGTTCTAAGTCATATTGCATAATGGAATGTTTTATTTTTATATAATATATATCAGTTTATGATCAACTCACTAGGTATAAAAAAGTTACCAAGAAACACCAAAATAGTCGTAGCTATGTCCGGCGGTGTAGATTCATCAGTTGTTGCAGGGATTATGAAGGAGCAGGGATACGACGTTACTGGAATAACACTCAAACTATATGATGATTCAAAAACATCTGTTAGTGGCAGGCAATGTTGTGCTGGAAAAGACATTATAGATGCTAAACGTGTATCTGAAACTTTAGGTATAGAACATAAAATTTTGTATTATCAGGACAAATTTAAAAACGAAGTTATAGACTCATTTATCGATAGCTATGTAGCCGGAGAAACGCCAATACCGTGTGTTCAATGTAATCAAACTGTTAAATTTAGAGATTTGTTTAAATTTGCAAAAGAGTTAAAAGCTGATGCGTTAGTCACTGGTCATTATGTTATTAGACACGAACAAAATGGAAAAGGTAAAATGTATCGTGCGAAAGATTTAGGAAGAGATCAAAGTTATTTTTTGTTCAGCACTACTCAAGAACAGCTTAATTATTTAAGATTTCCATTAGGCTCTATAGACAAATTAGAAACTAGAAAGATAGCGAATAAGTTAAATTTGAATGTTGCAGAAAAACCAGATAGCCAAGATATTTGTTTTGTTCCCAATGGAGACTATTCGTCAGTTATAGAGAAATATAGACCACAGTCTTTTAAAAAAGGCAATATTTTTAATTTACAAGGAGAAAAACTTGGCTCTCATGACGGAATCATAAATTATACAATTGGCCAAAGGAAGGGAATCAAGATTTCCAGCAAAGAACCCCTTTATGTAGTTGATATTAGAGCAAAAGATAACTCAATTGTTGTTGGTTCGCAAGATTGTCTGAATGTAAAAAAATTATATTTGAGAAATATAAACTTTTTATCCGATTCATTAATTTTAAAGGAAAATATTTTTATTAAAGTAAGATCTACGGGAAAATTATTGAAGGCCAAAGCAATTGTTAAAAACGAGTCAGTAATTGTTGAAATTCTCCAAGATGAAAAAGGAATTTCACCAGGACAAGCCTGTGTATTTTATTCTAAAGATGAAATCGGGGAAAGAGTCCTGGGAGGTGGATGGATAGACAAAACAGTTAAAAAAATTTATCCACACAACTAACAGAGTATCAAAAAAAACAACTAAAAAGTGATGGTTGTTTCTAACAAGAACAGTTAAATTGAAATTGAATTAAGAGGCAACTCTTAACTGGCCAGTTAAGGAAAGGCCGAGAGGTTTAAGCTTAACGGGCAGAAAGTTCTGCAAAGTAGTACTAAAATTGCAGGACGGGAGGCTTGGCGGTAGTACTAAAACGACGGGCCAAAACTTAAGTCTGCGCACCGAAAGGTGTGTAGACTAGGGTTTTAAGATCTCTTCCAAAACAGAAAAGTCAGTAAATAAAAGAGTATAACTCCAAAAAAATAATTCCATTCCAGAGCATGTTTGAAATGAACATTACCACTCGACGAAACTATTGGTAAGCTGATAAGCGCTACAATTACGAGAATAATTACTAAAATCATCTTTAATATTAGAACATAATTATTTATGTCTTTTTGAAGATAAGATTTTAATTTAAAAAATCTATAAACTAACAAAGATTGAGCGACAACTTCAAAAATTATAAAACACAATAAAACAAATCTTCTAAAAAGTTTGTATAAATCGTAGTCAAATTTTATACCCAAGAATAAAGAATGAATTATAAGAAATACTGCTGAAATTATTCCAAGAGTTCTAAAGAGATTATTTTTATTTTGCACATTCTGGTATAGATTTATTATTTTATTTGTTTTAGTCCAATAAACTATCAATAAAACTGAAGTTAGGATCATTCCTGGTTTAAATATTAAAAACGCAGGATATGTTCTTGCCGTTCTGCTTATAGAGACACCACCATCAATATATGGAAAAGTAGGTTGAGATCTTCCAATCTGATCAACACTTAAGAAAGTGTTATCCAAAATTTGATAATTGACAGAGATAAATAAACACAAGTTTACAGCTAGAAATGGGATTATAAAAATCCACAAACTCAATTTCTTAATTTGAGTTCTTAGTTCCATTTTAAGCAAGACTATCTTTTCTTGTTTCTTTTTCTAGCTCGTCTTTTTTTTGAGCCGATTTTACGTCTTCCTCTATGTTTTTTTGGGTATCCCATAATTTGATTCTAATATCACTTAAATAATTAATTATCAATTTAAATAGTTATTTTAGTAAAACTTTTCTTTTGTTAACCAATTGGTATCAAATTCAGAGCTAATGAATTTTTCATGAGAGAGTATTTTTTTGTGAAGATCAATCGTAGTCGTGACTCCATCTATAACAAACTCGTTTAAAGATCTCATAGTTCTTTGTATAGCCTCTGTTCTATTTCTACCTTTACAAATTACTTTAGCTATTAAACTGTCATAATAGGGAGTAATTTTACATCCCTGAAAAATTGATCCATCTACTCTTGTTCTGAAACCAGAAGGTTGATGGCATACTGAGATTATTCCTGGGCTAGGCTGAAAGTTTTTTGATGGATCTTCAGCATTAATTCTACATTCTATCGTATGTCCTCTTGCACTGATGTCACTCTGTTTCAAAGCTGTTTCACCAGAATAAGCTACGTATATCTGTTCTTTTACAATATCAATGCCGGTTTGCACTTCAGTTACAGGATGCTCGACTTGAATTCTGGTATTCATTTCTAAAAAATAAAACTTTCCATTCTCATATATATACTCAACTGTCCCAGCCCCTTCATAACCTATGGCCTCAACCATCTTGACAGTTTTGTTTAATAAATCTGACCTAATCTTTTCATTTAATACTGGACTAGGAGTCTCTTCTATTAGTTTTTGATGTTTTCTTTGTACAGAACAGTCTCTCTCATTTAAATGAACTGTTCTATTTTTACCTGACATAACTTGAACTTCAATATGTCTTGGATTTTTAAAATACTTCTCAATATAAACTTCTTCATTTCCAAAATATTTTTTTGCTTCTAGGCGAGCTAGTGAAAATAATTCCTCTAATTTATTCTCACTCTCAACAACTTTCATTCCTTTACCGCCTCCGCCTCCGGAAGCTTTTATTAAAACGGGATATCCGATTTTTTTACAAATTGATTTTGCTTCAGCTGCATCTTTTACTCCAGCTTCTGACCCTTCAATTACTGGCAAACCGTTTTGTTTTGCAACTTTTTTCGCCTGAATTTTATCTCCCATTTTTTTTATAATTTCAGCTTTTGGACCAATAAATTTTATTCCATGTTTTTGAATCATATCTGCAAATTTGTAATTTTCTGATAAAAAACCATAGCCTGGATGAACTGCTTCGGCTCCAGTAACATCAACAGCAGATATTATTGCGGGAATATTTAAATAACTATTTTGTGGCTGATGAGAACCTATACAAACACTTTCATCAGATAGACGAACATGCATTGATTCAGAATCAACATCAGAGTGAACAGCAACTGTTCCAATCCCCCATTCTTTGCAAGCCCTTATTATTCTGACTGCTATTTCTCCTCTATTTGCAATTAAAACTTTTTTAAACATTAATTATTTTAAAAGAACCAAGGTTTGACCAAACTCTACAGCCTGACCATCTTGAACTAAAATTTTTTTAACCTCACCATCTGCCGTGGAAGGAACATGATTCATTGTTTTCATAGCCTCAACAATCATAACTGTCTGTCCTTTTTTGATTTTTTGTCCAACATCAACAAATTTTTTTCCTCCTGGTTCAGGCGCCAAGTATGCGGTTCCTATTATCGGTGAAATGATTTTTGTTCCGGCATCTTCTTGTTTTGTTTTTGTTAAACCAGGTTTATGAGCACTTATATTATTATTTGACTGAAGATTTTTTGCTACCTTTATTTTCTTAGCTCCATCTTGATACTCTATCTCTGACAAACCAAATTCATCTAGATAATCTTTGAGCTCTTTAATTAATTTTTTATCGATTTTCATTAGTTATTATCTTTTTGATTCCGTTAAGGGCCATAATGTATCCGTCTACACCCATGCCACAAATTATTCCATCAGCAGCTTTACTAATTAATGATTTATGCCTGAAATCTTCTCTATTGTAAATGTTAGTTATGTGTAATTCAATTGTCGGTTTTTTTACTGCCAGCAAAGCATCCAGTATAGCTACAGATGTATGGGTATATCCTCCTGCATTAATGATAATTCCGTTATAATTTTTTTGAGTTTCTTGAATAAAATTGACTATTTCTCCCTCAACATTTGATTGTTTAAACTGAACATCAAGACCAATTTTTTTACAATGAAGCTCACATTTTTTCTTAATATCATCAAGCGATATATTGCCGTATTTTTCTTTTTCTCTTGTTCCAAGCAGATTTAAATTTGGACCATTAATAACAAGGATTTTTTGACTCATTTTGATATAATAAAAACTTAAAATATCTCAATTATGGCAAAAATACAATTAAATGGAAAAAAAATAAAAATCTATAGGGATTTGAGCATTAAAAATCTTTTAAAGAAATATAAATTAAATGAAAAAAAGATAGCTATAGAGCTTAATGGTACAATTCTACCTAAAGAACATTATGGTACAAAAAAATTGAAAAATAAAGACAAAATTGAAATCGTACAATTTATAGGCGGAGGATAAATGTCTTCAGATAATCTAAAAATATATAAGCATGTTTTAAAATCACGCCTGATAGTTGGTACTGGTAAATACAAAAATTTTAAAGAAACAGCCGCTGCCGTTAAAGCATCGGGAGCTTCAATGGTAACAGTAGCTATTCGAAGAGTGAATATATTGGATAAAAAGAAACCAGTTTTAATGGATTATCTTGACCCAAAGAAAATTATTTATTTACCAAATACAGCCGGATGTTTTAATTCAAAAGATGCATTGAGAACTTTAAGGTTAGCAAGAGAAATGGGCGGATGGAAACTTGTTAAATTGGAAGTGTTAGGCGATAAAAAAACTTTATACCCTAATATGGTCGAAACTTTAAAGTCGACTGAAGCTTTAGTCAAAGAAGGTTTCAAAGTCATGGTTTATTGTTCAGACGATCCTATTATGGCAAAAAAGTTAGAAGATCTTGGCGCTAGTGCAATAATGCCATTGGCTTCACCAATAGGGTCAGGCAGAGGAATAAAAAATAAACTAAATTTATCTATTATTATTAATAATTCTAAAGTTCCTGTAATTGTTGATGCCGGTATAGGTACAGCATCTGATGCAACAATAGCAATGGAACTTGGTTGTTCAGGTGTACTAGTCAACACAGCAATTGCCAAAGCAAAAAATCCAATTATGATGGCTTCTTCAATGAAGGACGCAGTTATTGCTGGTAGAAAATCTTTTTTAGCGGGGAGAATTAATATTCAGAAGTTTGCTTCCGCAAGCAGTCCCGAGGATGGATTAATTTGACCTTCTTTTCCTTCTAGTCCACAATATTTTACCAAGACTAATATTCTTAGAGCCCTTTTTTTCCCGTATACCAACTACATTATTTTTTTTCACAAATGGTTTATCTTTAATTTTAAGATCAATTAAATTAAAAACTTTATTAATCATTTTTTTATTTTTATTAAATAAAGTAATTTTATATTCTGGTATTATTAGATTTTTATCACTATCAATATTTATTTTAAATTTATATTTATTTTGAAAAAAATCTATTTCTTTATCAAAATAAGAGTCCAAATAGGATTTAACCTTTTCTGGAACACTAGCCTCTATTATCTTTGTTTTTTCTGAAAAAGCTAACATCTCAATTTTTTTAATAATCTTTTGCGCGAAAGATTCTAAAGATAAATTGACTTCCCATTTAACAGAACTCTCTTTTAATCTTTGACGTGTCATTTCTAAAAGGCCAAAATTACTTATTCTACCAATTTGGATTCTTGCTCTATCTAATTTCAATTTTTCTTTAATTTTTCTTTCGACTGTTTTTCTATTGTGAAAATTTATCATATCAATAAAATCAATTACAATTAGCCCCGACAGATCTCTTATCTTAATTTGTCTAGCTATTTCTTCTGCAGCCTCAACATTAGTATTAAGTGCGGTCTTTTCTATGTTTAATTGTTTTGTTGATTGTCCAGAATTAATGTCTATAGCAACCAAAGCCTCGGTAGGATTTATAACAAGATAGCCACCAGATTTTAGTTTAACGACTGGTTCAAAAATTTTATTCAAACTTTGCTCAATATGTTCACTATGAAACAAAGGTATCTTGCCTCTATATTTTTTTATATATTTTGTACTTCTCGGCATCAATTGTTTCATGAAACTTTTAGCTTTTTGATAACCATCGTTACCTTCAACGTAAACGTATTTGGTATCATTATCATACATATCTCTAAGAGCTCTTTTAATCACATCTCCTTCTTCGTGTATTAAAACTGGTGCAGTTGAATTTACAGCCTTGCTTTTTATTTCTTCCCAAATTGCCACGGTTCCTTGAAGATCGTTATTTATCTCATTTTTTGATTTTCCAGAACCAGCGGTTCTCACTATAAGGCCCATATTTTTTGGAATCTCTATATCTTTTAATATTTCTCTTATTTTCTTTCTGTCCTCATAATTAAAAATTTTTCTTGATATACCCCCACCTTTTGCAGTGTTAGGCATTAAAACAACATACTTTCCAGCTATAGATATAAATGTTGTTAGGGCAGCACCTTTTTGCCCTCTCTCTTCTTTTAAAATTTGTATTAATATAACTTGTCCGGGTTTTATAACTTCCTGGATTCTATATTTTCTCACTCCATATCTATTTTTTAAACTTTCTCTAATCTTTTCTGATTGGTCACCTAAAGGTTCTTTGATTTCAGCGGTTTCGTTTCCATTAGGTTTAGATTTATCTGAGTTTTCTTCCGTAGATTTTTCCTCTATTTCTCCGCTTTCAGTTTTTTCTTTTAAATCCTCTCTTATTTTTTCTTCAGCTTTTTGAAGCTCATCTTTGTCTTCTTTGGGTATTTGATAATAGTCAGACTGAATATCGTTAAAAGCTAAAAAGCCATGCCTGTCTCTTCCATAATTAACAAAAGCAGCCTGTAAGGATGGTTCAACTCTACTTACAATACCTAAATAGATATTATTTTTTAAACTTAAATTATTTTTATTTTCTGATTCGTATTCTTCAATATTGAATTTTGATTTAAGTACAACTCTAGTTTCTTCTGGATGCGAAGCATCAATATATAAATTTTTTTCCATGATAATTGAATTCCGTTCATATGTGTTATTTTTTGTAAGCTATTTTTTGAATAATAATTCATAATTCATTATAACGTTTTTTTCTTTGAAATGTAAGTTTATTAAAGTACAAAATGCCTTAAGATAGCCAAAATTAAGCATTTATCTGGATTAAAGCCATGAATATTTCAAAAACTTTTAATTATTTATTTAAGTTATCCATTGGCATTATTCTTTTTGGTATTTTTTTACTATTTTCTGCTTTTTGGTATTTTTCCGCAGGTCTTCCAGATTACAAAAAACTGTCAAATTATGAACCTTCAGTTTTAAGCAGGGTTTATACTAAAAATGGAGAATTAGTTGCAGAGTACGCCATTGAAAAACGGCTATTTATTCCCTACGAGTCAATTCCAGAAAAAGTAATAAATTCATTTCTTTCAGCTGAAGACAAAAACTTTTTTAATCATCCAGGGATAGATGCAAAAGGCGTAACAAGAGCTTTCATTAAAAATATTGAAAACATTATTTCTGGCAAAAGGTTAGAAGGGGCTTCAACAATTACACAACAAGTTGCAAAAAATTTCTTGCTGACAAACGAAGTATCATTAAGAAGAAAAATTAAAGAGGCTATACTAGCATTTAGAATTGAAAAGGCTTTCACAAAAAAAAGAATTTTAGAGTTGTATTTGAACGAAATCTACCTTGGACAGGGTACATATGGTGTCGCATCTGCAAGTTTAGAATATTTTGACAAGTCTGTAAAAGAACTTAATTATGTCGAGGCATCTCTTTTAGCCGCTCTTCCTAAAGCTCCAAGCAAGTATAATCCTTTTAAATCCCCTGAATTAGCAAAAAAAAGAAGAAATATGGTTTTGAGGAATCTAAATGATAATGGTTATATTTCTGGAAATGATTTTAAAAAATTTTTAAATAAGGATATCAATCTAAAAAAAAGAAAGGTTTTTTTAATCGAAGAGGCAAAATCTTATACAGAAGAAGTAAGGAGAATAGTAAAAACCGATTATGGTTTTGAAAAACTTTATTCTCAAGGTTTGTCAATAAGTACTCCTATGGATCCAAATTACCAAATATCAGCGCTAAACTCTCTTAGACATGGTATAGAAGAATACGACAAGAGGAAGGGGTGGAGAGGTCCAATTACAAATGTATTTTCTGATAAAAATTGGAAGGAAAATTTAAAAAAAAGTAATATTGATCAAACTTTAGGTTGGAAAATCGGTCAGATTTTACTTGTTGGTGATAATTATTATGAAGCTAAATTAGTAGATCAAAAAAATAAAATACAAATATTTTTTGAAAGTTTGAAGTGGATAAAAAAAAAGAATTTAGGAGAGATATTAGAGGTAGGAGACTTAATTTTTATAAAAAAAAATATAAAGGGCAATTGGGACTTAAAACAATTGCCATTAGTTAATGGAAGTATAGTAGTAATGGATCCCTTCAACGGAGAAGTCAAAGCTTTGGTTGGAGGTTACAGCTATATATCCAGCGAGTTTAATAGAGCTACCCAAGCTAAAAGACAACCTGGTTCAGCTTTTAAACCAATAGTTTACGCAGCAGCTTTAGAAAATGGTTATTTACCAAATTCTCTTATTCTTGACGCTCCGTTTGTAAGTGAGCAAGGAGTCGGTTTAAAAGATTGGAAACCAGAAAATTATGGAAAGAAATTTTATGGCCCGTCAACTTTAAGAAAAGGTATTGAGAAGTCTAGAAATTTGATGACGGTTAGAATAGCTCAAAATTTAGGTTTTGAAAAAATTTCATCAATATCAAAAAATCTTGGAATTTATGAAGAAGTTCCAGAATTATTATCAGTATCATTAGGGTCTAATGAAACTACACTTTTAAAATTGACTAAAGCATACTGTACATTTGTTAATGGCGGTAAAAAAGTAAAACCAAAATTAATCAAAAGGATACAGGATAGAAGAGGAAAAACTATATACAATTCTGAAAAAAGAGTGTGTCAAGGATGTGAAATTTTTTTAAAAAAAGGTAGTTCTTTTTTAAAAATTTTAGATGATAGTGAACAAATTATCAGCGAAGAAACAGCGCACCAAGTTACTTCCATGTTGCAAGGCGCTGTTAAAAGGGGAACAGGAAAAAAATTAAATAAATTAAAAGTTCCTTTGGCTGGTAAAACGGGAACAACTAATGATAATTTTGATGCTTGGTTTATAGGTTTTACATCAAATCTTGTAATAGGAGTTTATATTGGATACGACGAACCAAGGTCTCTTGGAAAGTATGAGACCGGATCTAAAGTTGCTTTACCCGTATTTAAGAAATTTATTGAAACAGCGCTGTACAAAGAGGACATAAGGCAATTCAAGATTCCCAAAGGTATATATTTTTATCCTATTGATTATAATACTGGAGAAATATCGAATTTTGCAGATTCATCGTCTATCACTGAAAGTTTTAAGGAGAATAGTGTAGATAAAATAAAATTAAAAAATTTAAATTTTGGAAAGAATCATTGTAAATTTTTTAAATTTACAGGATTTTATTAATGAATGATTTTGATAAAAATTTTGAATTGTCTAAAAGCTCTTTAAAAAATATTTGGGGGTATCTTTGATTCCCAAAATGCAGAAGATAAAATTTTAAAGTTAGATATAGAGATATCCAAAGAAAATTTCTGGAAAGACAAATCTAGGTCAAAAAAAATAATTAGAGAAAAGAATTTCATTGAAAGTATCATAAATTTTTATAAAGAAACTGAAAAAAATTTGATTAACCTAAAAGACTTAAACAAGTTAGCATTAGATGAGAACGACTCTGAAACTTTAAAAGACTGTGCTGAAAAAATACAATTTTTCTTAAAAGAAATTAAAAAATTTGAAATTAAATGTTTCTTATCCGGTGATAACGATCATTTGGATATCTTCATGGAAATTCATGCAGGCGCAGGAGGTACAGAGAGCCAAGATTGGGCGGAAATGTTGAGAAGAATGTATCTTAAATGGTTTGATAAAAAAAATTTTAAATATGAAATGATTAGCGAACACAAGGGAGAAGAGGCAGGTATAAAATCTTCAACACTTAAAATAACAGGAGAAAATTTATACGGTTTAATGAAAAAAGAGTCCGGGGTACACAGGCTTGTTAGAATATCTCCTTTTGACTCTGGAGCTAGAAGACACACCAGCTTTGCAAGCATTTGGGTTTACCCAAGCATAGATGATTCAATTGAAGTTATTATTGATAATAAGGATTTGAGAATTGATACATACAGATCTAGCGGAGCCGGAGGTCAACATGTAAACACTACTGATAGCGCAGTCAGAATCACTCACTTACCAACTAAAATAGTTGTTCAGTGTCAAAATGAGAGATCTCAGCACAAAAATAAAGAAACATGTTTTAAGATGTTAAAAGCGAGGCTTTACGAATATGAATTAAAGAAAAGAGAAGACAAAAGTAATAAAGAGGCTAATTCAAAGACAGAAATAGGATGGGGTTACCAGATAAGATCTTATGTTTTACAGCCTTATAGACTTGTCAAAGACTTAAGGTATGGAATTGAAGATACAAATCCTGAATCAGTTCTAAATGGTAATTTAGACAAATTTATTGAGGGCTCAATTTTTAATATTAAGCATTAATGAAAAAAACTTTTTTCTCTACATTTTTATTTGTTTTATTTATTTTGTTTGTAGCAATATCTTATTTAAGTTTTTTTGGTTACGAGACATCAAGGTTTAATAAAGTCATTAAGTCAGAAATAAACGGGCATAATAAAAAAATTAATTTAGATTTTAAAGAAATATCTATATTATTAGATATAAAAAAACTTACCTTGTATGTGAGATTTATAGAGCCTGATCTAAGATATTCAAAAATATCGATACCATTGAAGTCTTTAAGAACCGATGTTGATGTAGAGTCTCTAATCAAAAAGAAAGTAGGAATAAAAAAAATAATTTTAGCTACTAATAATATTGATGATATACAATTGAAGCAGTTTGCAGCACAAATAAAGCAAAAAGACAAAAGATTAAAATATATTGAAAATGCTAAATTTCAGATTGATAGACTAGAATTAGAATTTGATAAAGATTTTAAACTTAAAGACAACTACAATGTTAAAGGCACTATAAACACAGCAGAAATAAAAATTTCAAATAAATATCCAATAAAAAACTTGATAGCTAATTTTTCGTACAAAAAAAATAATCTTAAATTAAATGAAATTTCTTGGAGTTTTGATAGTTTTTCTAACAAACAACAAGAATTTTTTAATGGAGAACTTTTTTTTAAACAAGTAAAAAACAATAATCACTTTGATTTAAATTTTAAAACTCGAAAAGTTTCAAATTTCCTTAAACTACCAATTATGAATTATTCATTTTCAGAAGAAAATATTGCTACGATAGAAAGCTCCTTTGTAATCAAAAAAAATCAAAATATACTTTTTAAAAACATAATAATAGAAGATCCTGACAATCAATTTACAATTAAAGATTTACACTTAAATAAAAATTACAATTTAATTAATTTTGATCAGATAAAAATTAATACTTCTAAAAATAATAGTACAAATAACGATTTTACGATAAAGAACCGTGACAAAGTAATTATAAAAGGAAAAATATTCGATGCTGAAAAATTACTTAAAGAACTTTCGAAAGATAACCAAGACAATAATTTTTTAAAAACAATTTCAAAAGATATAGAAATAGACTTCAATAAAGTTTTAAAAGGTTTAAAATTTCCTATTAAAAAGTTTAGACTTGTTGGTAAAATAAATAAAGGAAAGTTTGAAAAAATTTCGGCTAAAAGTGATTTTTCTGACAATGAACATTTAGATATATCTTTAAAAAAACAACTGAATTCAAAGAAAAAAATTTTAGAAGTTTACTCAGACATAGCCATGCCTCTTCTAAGTGAATATAAATTTTTCAGAGGTCTTCAAGGAGGAAACTTATTATATGTATCAGAATTTAGTAAGGAAAAATCTTCAAACGAACTAACAATAAATGATTTTAAATTAAGCGATGCTCCTGCATTAGCAAAATTACTTACACTTGCGGATCTAAAAGGAATAACTGATGCATTAAAAGGAGAAGGTATAAGCTTTGAAACTATGTCCATTAAGTACGAAACTGATTCTTCTACAATGAGAATTGAAGAAATTTTTATGATTGGTCCTTCTATCTCTCTTTTAATTGATGGTTATATAGAGAAGAAAAGTGGACTGGTCAGCTTAAGAGGAACACTGGTTCCTGCAAAAACTTTAAATACTCTTGTATCAAAAATTCCTGTAGTAGGTGATATTTTGGTTGGAAAGAAAGTTGGAGAGGGCATTTTTGGTTTAAGTTTTAAAATTAAAGGTCTACCCGATGATTTAAAAACAACAGTAAATCCCATAAAAACTTTAGCACCAAGATTTATAACACGAGCAGTTGAGTCAGCAAAAAAAAGAGGAACTAAATAACAGTAACTTTAAGATGAGTCTTCTTTCCTAAAGATAATTTAATGTGATTACTTTCAGAAACATCTTCCATATTAATAATTTTTTTATCATCGGAAATAATCCTGTCATTTACCTTTATTCCATTATTTTTTAGAATTCTTCTTGCTTCACTTTTAGATTGAACTAGAGCATTTTGAAAAAGTAATTCTATAATATTAATACCTTGCTGAATAATTTTTTTGGAGATTTTTTTTTCCGGTATATTTTTTCCTAACCCTCCTTTAACAAATGTTTCTGTTGCTGTATCAGCACTTTCTTTTGCAGCCTTATCACCGTGTAATATACTGGTTGCTTCGTTAGCAAGTAATATTTTTAATTTATTTATATCATTTTCTCTATCAATTTTGTTTGATAACTCATCCGTCTTAATTTCAGTAAAATAATTTAAGAATTTTTTTACATCTTCATCAGAAGTATTCCTCCAGAATTGCCAATAGCTATAGGGCGAAAACAATTTTTTATCTAACCATACAGCCCCTTTTTCAGTTTTTCCCATTTTAGCTCCAGATGATAAAGTTATTAAAGGAGTGGTAAGTCCATACACTTCTTTTTGTAAAATTCTTCTTACTAATTCAACACCGTTCACTATGTTACCCCACTGATCCGAGCCGCCCATTTGTAAAACACAATCATGTTTTTTAAAAAGTTGATAAAAATCATATGCTTGTAAAATCATATAGTTAAATTCCATATAACTAAGAGATTGTTCTCTGTCTAATCTGAGTTTTACACTGTCAAATGTAAGCATTTTATTAACTGTAAAATGTCTTCCAACATCTCTTAAAAAATCAATATATTTTAATTTTCCAAGCCAACTATAATTATCTACAAAGATAGGTTTAATTTTTTTATTTTTATGAGAGAGAAGTTTCTCAAAAATTTTTTTAATACTTGAAATATTTTTATTTATATCCTTGTGTTTTAGAATCTGTCTTGTTGAGTCTTTTCCTGAAGGGTCACCAATCAAAGTAGTTCCTCCCCCCAACAAAACTATTGGTTGATGCCCATGTCTTTGAAGAAGTCTTAAAATCATAATCTGCATTAGGCTTCCAACATGTAGGCTTGGAGCCGTACAATCAAATCCTATGTAAGCTTTTATTGGTTTTTTATCACAAACTTCACCAAGTCTTTCTAAATCTGTACATTGATTTAGGAAGCCCCTTGAATTCATTTCAGTTAAAAAAGCATTTTTCATAGAACTTTATGTGCTAATGCTACTATTATACAAAAATTGATATAAATAAATATAAATAAATATGTCAAAAGAATATACAGCCTTGGGTTTAATGAGTGGTACATCCGGAGATGGTGTTGATGCCTCAATTATCAAGTCAGATGGGAAAAATAAATATTTGCCGATTCTTAACAAATACTTTGAGTATGACAAAAAAATTAATAAGGAAATCCATGAATTAAAAGAGCAAATTAACAACTCTAAAGATTTACAGAATTTAAAAGAAAAAATAGAATTACTTGAAAAAAGCTTAAGTTTTTTTCATGGTAAAGTTGTAAATAATTTTGATAAAAAAAATATTGATTTAATCGGATTTCATGGCCAAACAATTTATCACAACCCAGAGGAAAAAGTTTCAATTCAATTAGGCGATGGAAAAATTTTGTCTCAAATTACAAGAAAAAATGTAGTTTACAATTTCAGACAGAATGATCTGAAAAATGGTGGAGAAGGAGCACCGCTTGCCCCTATTTTTCATAAGTTATTAGCCAAACAAAAAACAATTCAATTGCCAGTTACAATTTTAAATATAGGCGGTATAGCAAATATCACTTCGATAAATGTTAAAAATGAAATGTCAAGTTCAGACATTGGACCAGGAAATTGTCTGATTGATAGATGGATGAGAATAAATTCTAAAAAAAATTTTGATAAAGAAGGAAAAATTGCAGAGTCTGGCCAAATAAATAAAATTATTTTAGATCAATCTTTAGATAATTTTTATAATAGTGATTTAAGTAAAAAAAAATCTTACGACACAAATGATTTTGATATATCTTTTGTAAGGGGCTTATCTCTAGCTGATGGTGCAGCTACTTTAACAGAATTTACAGCACAAATACTTTCGAGAAAAATTTTAGATAAAAATATTTATGTTTGTGGAGGTGGAAGAAAAAATAAATTTTTAATGAAAAATCTCGAAAAAATAATTCAAAAAAAAATAAACCTTATAGACGATCTAAACATAGATGGAGATTTCGTTGAATCACAAGCTTTTGCTTATATAGCAATAAGATCTTATATTGGAGAGCCAATTTCTTTTCCTAATACAACCGGTTGTTCTAATCCATGTACAGGTGGAGAAATTATTAAGTTTATATAATTTCAGTTTTTTCTTTGATATATTGATTTATAATTTTTTTTAAATCAGACTCTTTACTTTTAAAAAAGTGATTTGCATTTTTTATTTCAGAAAATTTAATTTCAATACCTTTTTGGCTTTTCAATCTATTGCTCAAATCGTTTAAACTTTCTTTAGAAACTAATTCATCTTTTTCACCTGTTATTATTTGTCCAGATATCGGGCAGGGTGCTAAAAAAGTGAAATCATAAACATTTGGTTGAGGAGAAACTGAAATAAATTTTGTTACTTCAGGTCTTCTCATTATTAATTGCATACAAATTAACGAACCAAATGAGAAGCCCGAAACCCAACATTGACCAAAATCTTGATTTTCTCTTTCTATCCAATCTAAAGCTGCTGCAGCATCAGAAAGTTCACCTTGTCCGTTATCAAAAGTGCCATCACTTTTTCCTACTCCTCTGAAATTAAGCCTTAGTACTGAAAAACCATTCTTTACAAAAGAATTAAAAATTTCTACTACAATTCTGTTATTCATGCTTCCAGAATATTGTGGGTGAGGTTGAAGAACAATTGCTATAGGTGAATTAAGTCTTTCACTTTTAAAATATTTTCCCTCAAGTCTTCCAGCTGGCCCAGGTATAAAAACTTCAACGGTTTTTTGTTTCATTATTAATAATGATAATTAGTTTCAAAAAAAAAATAGATTTATAGCACGTTTTAACCGCGTCATATTTTTTTTTTATTTAAGTTGACTAATTTACTAGGAATTACTAAATAAATATTGAAAATACTATATAATATGAAGTTAACAACTAAAGGAAGATACGCTGTTATGGCCATGGCCGACTTAGCAGCTAATCAAAAAGACAAGCCTGTAAGTCTTGTAGAGATATCTTTAAGACAAAATATTTCTTTATCTTATTTAGAGCAGTTGTTCTCAAAATTAAAAAACGAAAGACTTGTGAAAAGTATTAGGGGAAAAGCAGGTGGATATATTTTAGAAAAAAATCCTAAAGAAATAAGTATCTCAAATATTATTTATGCAGTAGATGAACAGGTAAAAACCTTAAACTGCAAAAGAGAGTCCAAAAGAGGTTGTAACGGTAAAACTGTAAAATGTATTACTCATAACTTGTGGGATGATTTAGAAAAACATATTAATGATTTTTTTCAAAAGGTAAGTTTAAACGATCTAATCAAACAGAAAAATATGGATATGCACAAATGAAGAATCAAAATATAGGTGCATCCCAGGAGTATAAATATGGTTTCACCACAGATATAGAAAATATTCGAGCACCCAAAGGTTTGAATGAGAGAACAATAAAATTTATTTCTAAAATAAAAAAAGAACCTAAATGGATGTTAGATTGGAGATTAAAAGCTTTTAATAGATTAAAAAAGTTAAAAGAACCTAATTGGCAAAAGCCCAAATACCCTAAAATAAATTATCAGGATCTTTATTATTACTCCGCACCTAAAAGTGCATCAGAAAAACCAAAAAGTCTAGACGAAGTAGATCCAAAATTATTAGAAACTTATAAAAAATTAGGAATTCCTTTACAGGAGCAAAAAAAATTGAGCGGGGTAGCAGTTGACGCAGTTTTTGATTCAGTTTCTGTTGCGACTACTTATAAAGAGGAATTAACAAAAAAAGGAATTATTTTTTGTTCTATATCTGAAGCGATTCAAAAACATCCAAATTTAGTTAGAAAATACCTAGGTTCAGTTATACCGCTGACAGATCATTATTTTGCAACTCTTAACTCTGCTGTATTTACCGATGGTTCGTTCGTATACATTCCTCCAAAAGTTAAATGCCCAATGGAACTATCTACATACTTTAGAATCAATGCTTCAGAAACTGGTCAATTTGAAAGAACGCTGATAATAGCCGACAAAGGTAGCTACGTTAGTTATTTAGAAGGTTGCACGGCTCCTATGAGAGATGAAAATCAGTTACACGCAGCCAACGTTGAACTTGTAGCACTAGATGATGCTGAAATTAAATATTCAACAGTTCAAAACTGGTACCCTGGAGATAAAGATGGCGTAGGAGGTATTTACAATTTTGTTACAAAACGAGGAGCATGTAGAGGAAAAAATTCTAAAATTTCTTGGACTCAAGTAGAAACAGGATCTGCTATTACATGGAAGTATCCTAGTTGTATTCTTCAAGGAGATAATTCTGTGGGAGAATTTTATTCAATAGCAATTACAAACAACTATCAGAAAGCTGACACAGGAACAAAAATGATCCATCTAGGAAAAAATACAAAAAGTAAAATAATTTCAAAAGGAATATCAGCTGGTAGGGCAGATAACACTTATAGAGGTTTAGTGGATATAAGCAAAAGGGCTTCAAACTCCAGAAACTATACGCAATGTGACTCTTTACTAATGGGCAATAAATGTGGAGCACATACTGTGCCATATATTAAAAATAAAAATTCTTCATCCACAGTTGAGCATGAAGCCACTACATCAAAAATAAATGAAGAACAGTTATTCTATTGTAATCAAAGAGGCCTAAACCAAGAAGAGGCTGTAGGTTTGATAGTGAACGGTTTTTGTAAAGAAGTATTACAACAATTACCTATGGAATTTGCTGTAGAAGCACAAAAACTAGTAGGCATTACGTTGGAAGGAAGCGTAGGTTAATGCTTGAAATCAAAAATTTAAAAGTCTCCGTAAATGATAAAGACATTCTTAAAGGTTTAAATATAACTATAAAACCGGGAGAATTACATGCAATTATGGGTCCAAATGGTTCTGGGAAAAGTACTTTAGCCAACGTTCTTTCAGGAAAAAATGGATATCATATATCTGGGGAACTAAAATATCAGGGCAAAAATCTAAAAGAGATTTCTGTAGATGAAAGAGCCCAAAAAGGAATTTTTTTAGCCTTTCAATATCCAACAGAAATACCAGGAGTAAATACAAATAATTTTTTAAAGACGTCTTTAAACAAAGTTAGAAAGTCGAAAGGTGAAAAAGAATTAGACACTTTATCATTTTTAAAACTTTTAAAAGAAAAATCTTCTGAACTTGGAATAGATGAAAAAATATTGTCTAGACAACTAAATGTTGGTTTTTCTGGGGGCGAAAAGAAAAAAAATGAAATTTTACAAATGAAAATTTTAAATCCCAATCTTATTATATTAGACGAAACAGATTCCGGACTAGACATAGATGCATTAAAAATTATTGCCAATGGTGTTAATTCATCTAGAGATAAAAAAAAGTCGTTTCTAATTATAACTCATTATCAAAGATTGTTAAATTATATTAACCCGGACTTTGTTCACGTATTATCCGATGGAAAAATAGTAAAATCTGGCTGCATGGAAATAGCCGAAGAATTAGAAAAAAAGGGTTATAAAAAAATAAATTAAAATGATAGAGAATTTTAAAATCAATTCAAAAGAAATTGATAAAATCAGAAAAATAACAAAAGAAGAAAAAGATTTTAGAATTAAAAACTTAAATCTTTTTAATAAAAAAGGGTTTCCCAATAAGAGGCATGAAGACTGGAAATTTTCAGATTTAAGAGAGATAATTTATAAAAATTTTAAAAAATTGAATGTAAAAAATGTAAATTCTAAAGTTAAAAAAGTTAATCTAATAAAAGATTTTGATCATAACTATGTAACAATTATAAATGGAAAGTTGATTTCGAGTAATTTTAAATTTGAAGATAAAAATAAAATAAAAATTAACAGTTTCCAAAATGATAATTTTTCACAAGAGAATGAAGATAATCCCTTAATTCATCTTAATAATGCTCTATCAGATACTGGTTATTATCTAGAAGTTAAAGATAATTATAAATTTAAAAAAGTTTTAATTATTTACAATCTATTTACTAAAGATTTGAAAGAGAATATTTTAAATAGTAGAAACAAAATAAAAATTGGAAAAAACTCAGAATTACACACTATTGATCTTATTATTAATCACTCAAAACATAAATTTATTCATAATGTTTATGAAAATATCATTTTGGAAAATAATGCTGTATTTAGAAATATATGTATTCAAAATAATAAAAATGAAGGATACTTTCATAAATTTTCAAAAAACAAGCTTTCATCAAAGTCAAAATACTCTACCTTTATTTTTCCAGCAGGATCTAAGTTTAGCAAATTAGATTTTCAATTTAATTTGTTAGGAGAGGAAAGTGAATGCAATTTACAGTCTGCCTCATTTTTAAATAAAGAAGACCATCAAGAAATTAAAACTAGGATTAATCATTTAGCTCCTAATTGTAAAAGTTATCAAAAAATTAAAAATGTTTTAAGTTCAGAAGGGAAAGGAATTTATCAGGGGAAAATATATGTAAATAATATTGCTCAGAAAACTAATGCTTATCAATTAAGCAAAGCATTGCTTTTAAGTGATAGTTCCGAATTTGATTCGAAGCCTGAGTTAGAAATTTATGCAGATGATGTTAAATGTTCTCACGGAGCTACTTCCGGAAATGTTGATGAAGATTCAATTCATTATTTAATGACAAGAGGCTTAAATAGAAAAGAAGCTGTGAAATTATTAGTCAATGGTTTTTTAAACGAAGTAGTTGAGATGATTAAAAGTAATTCACTTAGGAAGTTTGTTCAAAGCAAATTAGAAAGACAAATTCATGGATATTAAATCTATTAAATCTGAATTTCCTATCTTTAAAAATAAAATTAATGGTAAGTCATTAGTATATCTAGACAATGCTAACTCATCGCAAAAACCTGGAAAAGTAATAGATAGGATTTCAAAATTTTACTCAAAGGAATTTTCAAATATTGGAAGAAGTGTTCATACACTAGCTGTTACTGCAACCAATAGATTTGAAGAAACCAGAGATTTAATAAAAAAATATATAAACGCAAAAACAATAGAAGAGATTATCTTCACTAAGAATGCTACTGAGGGAATAAATCTAGTAGCATCAACTTATGGAGAAAAGTTTATTAATAAGGGCGATGAGATTTTAATAACAGAGTTGGAACATCACGCAAATTATGTACCCTGGCATTTTTTAAGACAAAGAAAAGGTGCAGTAATTAAGTTTGCAAAGTGGAACGACAAAGGAGAAGTAGAAATTGACGAAATTAAAAAATTAATAACAAATAAAACTAAAATCATCAGTATTACACATTTATCAAATGTTACTGGCGCAATTCTTCCTGTCAAAAAGATCGTAGATTTAGCAAAAACAAAAAATATTCCAGTTCTTGTTGATGGATGTCAGGGTGCACCACATTTAAAATTAGATGTACAAGAGCTGGGTTGTGATTTTTATGTTATGTCATGTCACAAAATGTATGGTCCAACTGGAGTTGGGATTTTGTACGCCAAAAAGAAATGGTTGGATAAACTTCCTCCTTACCAGGGCGGCGGAGGAATGATCGAAGAAGTGAAAAAAGACAATATTACTTTTCCAGGAAGCCCAACAAAGTATGAGGCAGGAACACTACAGACCGCAGAAGTTGTTGGATTTTCAGAGTCAATTAGATTCATGCAGGACGTAGGTATAAAAAATATTATGCAACACGAAAAAGAAATTATGGAATATGGAGTACAGGAACTTAAAAAAAACAATTCAGTAAAAATTGTTGGAGATCCTAAAAATAGAGGATCGATAATTTCATTTACTATCAAAGGAATCCATCCTCATGATATTGCAACAATATTAGATGAGGATGGTGTCGCTATTAGAGCGGGACATCATTGTTGTCAAATCTTACATGAAAAAATGGGTTTAACTGCAACTGCAAGAGCATCACTAGGCGTTTATAATTCTAAAGAAGATATAGATGTTTTAAGTAATGCTATAAAAAAATGTAACAAGATGTTTGATAAATAATGGATTTAAAAGAATTATATCAAGAAATAGTTTTAGATCACGGAAAAAATCCAAGAAATAAACAAAAGTGCAAAGATTTTAATAAGGAAGCCGAAGGACACAATCCTCTTTGTGGTGACAAAGTACATATATTTTTAAGATTAAACAAAGAAAAAAAAGTTGAAGACATATCCTTCGAAGGAGAAGGGTGCGCCATTTCAATTGCATCTGCATCCATTATGACCGAAATAATAAAAGGAAAAGACTTTAATGTTGCAAAAAAAATTTTAGAACATTTTTTAAATATGCTTAAAGAAGGTTCAAAATTAAGCATAAATAGCTTAAACGAAGATCAGAATACTACCATGATGTCACTATCTGGTGTGAAGAAGTTTCCAATGAGAGTGAAGTGTGCTACTTTGGCTTGGCATACATTTATACATGCGGCTGAAGGAAAAAAAGAAAAAGCAAATACAGAAAAAGTAGATTAATGAGCGATTTAAAAGAAAAAGTAATAAAAGAAATTAAAAAAGTTTATGATCCCGAGATACCAGTAAACATTTATGAGCTAGGACTCATATATAAGATACAAATTAATGATAAAAATGTTGTTAATGTAGATATGACATTAACTACACCAAATTGCCCAGTCGCAGATAGTTTGCCAAAACAGGTAAAGGAATATATATTAAAAGTTAAAGGCGTTTCTGATGTTAAATTAAATCTTGTATGGGATCCGCCATGGGATAAATCAAAAATGTCAGAAGCTGCGAAACTAGAACTAAATTTATGAGTGAACAAGTTATAAAATTGAGTGACAATGCTGCCAATAGAATAAAAGAAATTATGTCTAAGGCTGACAACAATACTATAGGAGTAAGAGTTGGTGTTAAGTCAGGTGGATGTGCTGGCATGTCCTATATGATGGAATATGCCAAGGAAGCAAAAAAAAATGAAGAAGTCATAGAAGATAAAGGGGTCAAAGTTTTTATAGATGCAAATGCAGTTATGTATCTTTTAGGCACCGAAATGGACTATAAAACTGATAAATTTTCTTCACAATTTGTGTTCAAAAATCCCAATGAAACAGAACGTTGTGGATGCGGAGAGTCATTTAAGGTATAATTAATTATGCGTGACACCAAACATTTAGAAAAGTTTGCAAGAGAAAGAGCTCAAAAAGAAGAGCAAAAAAAGCTTTTTAAAAATAAAATTAAGTCAGTCGAAGCCGGAGCTCATGGAACTTTAGAATACACTATCAAAGAAGGTGTTAATAAAGGTAAAATTGCAGACGATAAAATATTAAAAAATAAAGATTAAAAATTACTTAGGTAGTTTTGTAGCGCCTGTTTCTTGGTGAACTATTTTTCCATCTTTAAACTTGTAATAAGACATAACTGCTTCTTTGTTACCATCCTTAAAACTTGCTATTGCGTGCATAAAACCAACTTCACTGTTCTCAAAAAGAATTCTATGTTTA